>ENA-UOOR01000408-UOOR01000408.1-fermentation-metagenome-genome-assembly--contig:-NODE-408-length-62306-cov-22.444668_pt1 | contig 62306 bp, 57 predicted proteins | sample MGYA00245780_ERZ724029 | MGnify/ENA primary metagenome ERZ724029 (study PRJEB28704, sample SAMN03018315) | fermentation metagenome | biome: anthropogenic terrestrial biome; feature: soil; material...
TCCGCTGGCTCACCTGAATCCGCTGGCTCACCCGTGCCGCTGGCCCGACCTGCATTGTACGCAGCCAGCGCTGCCACTAAGTCGCCCTGGTGGGCATCGATCAGGTAGCGCAGGTAAGCGGCACCCACACGGATGTTGGCGTCCACGCTGTAGATGCACGTCTCGGAGCACGCAGGCGGAGCATGGTCGCCTCCGCACTGCTCGCCGGGCATGAACTCCTGCCACACAGCCGGCGTCAGCTGCATCAAGCCGCGCGCTCCACGCCATGACACCGCATCCGTCTGGAACCCGCTGCTCTGCGACATCACCGCCGCCACGAGGCATGGATCGACCCCGTTACGCAGCCCCTCGAAGTTCACCTTCTCGGCGAACGGAAGATCGCGGACCTGGATCCGTGCAGAATCGTAGGCGCCCAGCACCCCAACGGCATCGGCAGACCACCGTTCGATCTGCGATGCCGCCGCCCACGCTACACATGTGCAGATGCCCGTGAGCACGGCGATGGAGATGACCCACTGCTTGCCGACCCGCATTTTGGGCCTGAAAATCGATATGAGCAAGACCACAGGGCTGATCAGGACTCCTAAGACGCTAGTCACGACCACGAAACCCAGGCCTGGACCGACTTTTCGACGTACAGGCGGCTTTCGCCTGCGTGGCTTGGTTCTGCTATGCAATGGCATTTCGAGTCCTCCGTCTATCTGAACAGCCTTGCCAGAATCCCTCTGGACCTTGTGGGATTCTCGTCCGAGTAGTCGCACGACTCCACGTACCCATCGATCTCGATCACGCCCTCCTCCAGGCTAAGCTGCCTGATGTGCAAGTCGTGACCTGCTACCGTAAGCACCCCGGCGTTGGTCTCCAGAACGATCTCCTCGTCGTCGAAACTCTCGACGTTCATGACCCCTTCAACGGTCATGCTCTCACGGTCTACTAGCACCAGCCTGTGCTGGGGCCCCGGGCGCCTTCGTCTGACTTCCTCCGGCATATCCGGCCCTTTGGCGGCCATAGACACCACTCCTTTGGACAATGGTCCTATGGATGTCTATGCCCGTCTGAGACACATGATGCACACGCGCACGCCGTGCCTCGCTCTACAGCCCCGTCTTCTTGGCTTCGTCCCACACGGCGTCCATCTCTTCGAGCGTCATGTCCTCAAGGCGCACGCCCTCATCGTCGGCCCGGCGCTCAATATAGCGGAACCTGTTGACGAATCTGCTGTTCGCGCGCCTCAGCGTCTCCTCTGCGTCCATGTCGAGCAGCCGTGCCACGTTGACCACTGCGAACAGGACGTCTCCCATTTCATCCTGAATCCGGTCGCGCTGCCCCGATGCCAGCGCCTCCCGGAATTCCTCGGTCTCCTCCCACACCTTGGAGGCGGCGTCCTCGGCGTGTCGCCAGTCGAAGCCCACACGACTCGCCTTGTCCTGCATCTTGGTCGCCTGCATCAAGGCCGGCAGGTAGCCGGGAACGCCGTCAAGTATCGAAGCAGGCCCGCCGCTCCCCGACTCCTTCTCCTTTTCCTTCTGCTTGATGCGCTCCCAGTTGCGCAGCACGGCTCCGGCATCGTTGGCCTCTACGTCGGCGAATACGTGCGGGTGACGCCTGATCAGCTTCTCGCAGATTGCGTCCACTACATCGTTGAAGTTGAACTCCCCGCGCTCGCTCGCGATCTGGCAGTGGAAAGCTATCTGAAGCAGGAGGTCGCCCAGCTCCTCGCAGAGTTTGCTGTATTCCCCCCCGTCGATCGCTTCGACCACCTCATATGCTTCCTCGATGACGTACGGCTTCAGAGACGATGAGGTCTGCTTTCGGTCCCACGGGCAGCCGTCTGCGCCTCGAAGCCGCGCCATGATCTGTATGAGCCTGTCGGCGGGGTATGCAGAGTGGTCTGTCATCGCCCAACGCCCCCGTCGCTATTCAACCTGTCGACCGATGTACCCCGCTGCCGTAACGACCAGCGTCTCCTCAAGATCGCCGACGGTCCGCTGTTGGGAGGGCGTGCCGATGATCACGGCGCCAATGGGATCGCCGTCTGTTACCACCGGAGCGATGGCCGCCGAGATCAACGCGAACTCGCTGCCATCGTCTACGAGAATGGAAGACGACTCGCTGCCGCCGCTGAAGTGGACCAGCAGGACCTGCCGTTCCACCATGGATTTCTCAACCGCCCGCCCAACGGCGCGACCAGTCAAGTCGTGCTCACCTGCGCCGGCACACGCGACTACCACGTCTCTGTCGCATATCAGGGCCACCTCACCTGAGGATTTTGCCAATGCCTCTGCCATGTCGACCGCTACTTCCTTTAGCTGCCCGACAGAGGAGTACTTCTTCAGCACTATGTTGCCGTCTGGGTCCACGAATATCTCGACCGAATCTCCCTCGTGTATACGCAGACTCCTCCGAAGTTCTTTGGGTACCACGATTCTTCCAAGCTCGTCGATACGTCTCACAATACCAGTCGGTCTCATCCATCAATCGCCTCCTGTGTACTACTCACTCGGTCTGGTGCTGCTGCTAACTGCCTCATCTCGGAAAGGACTCCAACCAGTGTGTTTAGTATCTCCTTCTCCAGCATCCCCTGCGTCTTGACTCTGATACTCTGCGACCTTCCCCCGCCCAGTATGACCCTGCCCTTGAAAGGTCTCGCTATCCTGATGATATCCTGGCTCGCGTAACGCACTCCTTCCGGGAACCTCACTATCACCGAGTTGCGCTCACCGGCTATGGCCATCACGCCCAGCTCCCGCGCGAGCACTCTGATAGCGGCGATGGCGATGAGGTTCGATACCGGCGCCGACATGGGGCCGAATCTGTCAGTGAACTCCCGGGCCAGGTCAGCCGCGTCCTCCATGGTTTCGACGCCATTGATCTTCTTGTAGACGTCGATCTTCTGCCGCGAGTCGGACACGTAACTATCCGGGACGAAGGCATCGACCGGTAGATCGATCATGACCAGCGCGGGCTCAGGTCGCCGCGCATCACCCTTCAGCTCCCTGATCTCATCCTCCAGGAGCCGACAGTACATCTCGAAGCCGACTGCCGCTATGTGCCCATGCTGCTCGGCGCCGAGGATGTTTCCAGCTCCTCTTATCTCCAGATCCCGCAGAGCTATCTTGTAGCCTGATCCCAGGCTCGTGAACTCGCGTATGGCCGACAGCCTTTTCTCCGCAAGTTCTGTGAGCACACGGTCTCGTCTGAAGAGTAGATATGCATAAGCAACCCTGTTGGTGCGGCCCACCCTGCCGCGGAGCTGGTAAAGCTGAGCCAACCCGAAATTCTGAGCATCATTGATGACAATCGTGTTGACATTGGGAATATCGATACCAGATTCTATTATAGCTGTACAGACGAGAACATCAAACTCACGAGCGAGGAATTGCAGCATGACCCGCTCCAACCTGTCCTCGGGCATCTGCCCGTGGGCCACTCCTATGGAAACTTCCGGTGCCAGCCGCGCCAGGGTCGCCGCCGCCTCATCAATAGTCTGAACCCTGTTGTGCACAAAGTAAACCTGCCCGCCGCGGTCTACCTCCCTCAGAACAACCTCCCTTATCAGGCTCTCATTCTGCTCCAGCACGTAGGTCCGGATCGGGAACCTGTTCTCGGGGGGCGTCTCGATCAGGCTCATGTCCCGCACTCCAACCATCGCCATGTGCAGTGTCCGCGGGATCGGCGTGGCGGTGAGGGTGAGAACGTCTACTTCTTTGCGTAGGTCCTTGAGACGCTCCTTCTGCACCACTCCAAATCGCTGTTCTTCATCCACCACCAACAGGCCGAGATCGCGAAACCGGACGTCCTGCGACAGCAGCCTGTGTGTGCCGATGACTACGTCCACTGAGCCCATCCTGATTCCGCGCACCACCTCGCGCTGCTCGGAATCTGTCTGGAATCTGGACAGCATGGCTACCCTTATGGGGAAACCCCTAAAGCGCTCAGTGAATGTGTTGTAGTGCTGCTGGGCTAGGATCGTGGTGGGCACCAACACCGCAACCTGTTTGCCATCGGCCGCAGCCTTGAAAGCCGCACGCAACGCCACCTCAGTCTTCCCAAAGCCCACATCCCCACACAGTAATCTGTCCATGGGCAGCGGTTTCTCCATGTCTCGCTTGACATCTATGATAGCACGCCACTGATCAGGCGTCTCCTCATACTGAAAAGCATCTTCGAACTCCTGCTGCCATACTGTATCGCGCGAGAAGGAGTAGCCCGTTACGCTACGGCGAGCGGCATACAGCTTGAGCAGGTCCTGAGCCATGTCGCGCACCGACTCCCGGACACGGGTCTTGGCCCTTGCCCATTCCGCCCCTCCCAGCCTGTTGAGCCTGGGGGCGGCATCCTCCATGCCGATGTATTTCTGGAGCATCGCCACCTGGTCGGTCGGTACGTACACCCGGTCCTCGCCCGCGTACTGCACCAGCAGATAGTCGCGCTGCGCTCCGCCTACTTCCAAGGTTTGCACTCCCGAATATCGGCCTACCCCGTGATTTACGTGCACAACGTAGTCGCCGGGCACAAGATCGGTGTAACTGGCTATCCGCGCGCCCTCCTCCGCCGCGGCGAACAGCCTTCGCTTCTTCTGCCTGCCGTAGATCTCCGCATCAGTGAGCAGCAATAATCTTATGTCGGGATACTGGAACCCCGATGTCATCTCTGCGGCGATCACGCTGACACTGCCTTTGGCAGGCACATCGGCGAGGTCCGTGAGCTTGGTCACTGGCACGCCGCTGTCCTCCAACGTCTCGGCAAACCTATCGCGACGGTCGCTGGTAGACACCGTGCATACAACGCGGTATTGCCGCTTCCGGTACTTCTTGATGTCGTGGATTAGGTCTTCGAAGCGGCCCGCGTACAGATCAGCCTGTTTGACCGGAGCGATTATCGGCGCGTGCCCCGTTCCCATATCCCGCGACAGCAGCGAAATCGATACGGTCTGCCTATTGCCGATGGACGCCTGAACATCGGCAGCGCCCAGATACGACTCGGCCTGGGACGACAGGACCATACCCGCTTGGAGCAGGCTCGCGTACGTCTCGCGCACGTCAGCCTCGTACCCGTCCAGCGCCTCCTCCACCCGGGCGGGCTCGTCGATGACGAAAAGCGCGCCGGGCGCCCAGTCGGCCACGGTGACTCGCTCAGGGTAGAAGAACGGAAGATACTGCTCCTCATTGTCAAAACGCGCGCCGTTCTCCAGACGTTCCAGGTGGTGCATGACCCGCTCTCGTAGCTGCGATCGCGATTGCGGACGGTCTACGCATTCCAGTTCGCTCCGGATGGCCGTGCAGGCGCGGCTGAGGCGCTCGGCATCGTATAGGAACTCGCGAGCGGGGGTTATCCTGACCTCGTTCATGGCCCCGCTCGAACGCTGTGTGTTGACGTCAAAAGACCTCATTGACTCGATCTCGTCGCCGAACAGCTCAATCCTGGCCGGCGCATCGGCATCGTGCGGAAACACGTCCACTATGCCGCCGCGCACACTAGCCTGGCCTCGCATTTCCACCTTTCCCTGAATGTCATAGCCGCCGGCGATAAGGCGCCGCATCAGCTCGTCCAGGTCACACACATCGCCCTGGGAAAGACGGAATATGTAATCGCGAAACGCCGATGGCGGAATGGTCCGCCTGCCTAAGGCGCGCACAGGAGCTATTATCGCGCAGTGCCGCCTGTCTTCCAGCAAAGCCACCAGCGCCCTGGTGCGAGCGGCCGACAGATCCGCACTGAGCGGTGCCTCTTCATACGGCATCATGTCGACGGGAGGGAAGACAAACACCCGGTCGCCACCGGCCAGGACCGTCAGGTCGCCTGCTATGGCATCCGCCGCCAGCTGGTTCGGGGCCACGACAAACACGGTTCTGGGCGTATGCCAGAGCAAGCCCGCTATGAACAAAGACTTCTGCGAGCCAGACAGACCGGCAATGTGAGTCCTGTCCACACCGTGAGCGGTTCTTTTCAGAACATCTGAAAACATCTCGGATTCAAGCAGGATGTTTGAAATCCCGGTCAAACCTACACCTCCAGGGAGACCGAAAAGGCGACCGAGCGAATTGCAGCATGGCCGGAGGGCCAGGATTGGCCTCACAGCCTCGGCTGGAAACGTGCTCAGTTAAAGCGGGTCTGTGCGATGTCCACTCCCTCTTCCACGATACATAGTATGGCACGGACGGCGCACATAATCGCATCCGACATCACAGGAAGTTCATCCCGACCGAAAAGACCTGTGACGTAGTTCACGGGGTCGTCCCACGAGTCGGGGCGCCCGATGCCAAGTCGCAGCCGGACAATCTCCTCAGTCCCTACATGCTCCACGATGGACTTCATCCCGTTGTGACCGCCTGCGCTGCCCTTGGCGCGTATGCGCAGCCGCCCAACCTCAAGATCCATGTCATCGTACACCACAAGCAGCGACTCGGGGCCCGCTCTGTGCCACCGCGCCGCGCCGGCAACAGCGATTCCGCTGTTGTTCATGTAGGTCTGAGGCTTTATGAGGACCAGATCATTCCCGGCTACTCTGGCACGAGCCGCGAGGCTGCAATAGGGCGCTCGTCGGAAAGCGACTCCGAGTTCGCGCCCAACGCGGTCGAGGACCATGAACCCCGCGTTATGCCTTGAACACTCGTACCTAGATCCGGGGTTTCCGAGCCCGAATATCAGAAACATCTCACTACCTGCCGCCTGCAGCCTGCAATCCGCAGCCTGCGGCATGTTACTCAAAGAGTATGCTCACCGAGAGCTCTTCATATATCCGCCGAATGGCCTCAGCAAAAAGCGGTGCCACCGACAGAACTGTAATCTTATCGATATTGTCGTGCGCGCTGACTGGAATCGTGTTGGTGATGACCAACTCCTGGATGACCGACGACTTCAGGCGCTCAATAGCCGGCCCTGACAGCACGCCGTGAGTGCAGCACCCTCTGACCTCCGTTGCGCCCGCATCCAGCAGCGCCTTGGCAGCCTGGACTATCGTTCCGGCCGTGTCCACCAGGTCGTCCACTATCACGCACGGCTTGCCCTTGACTTCACCTATGATGTTCATTACTTCCGACACATTAGGCCGGGGCCGACGTTTGTCGACAATCGCCAAAGTAGCGTCGAGGTGCTCTGCGATCCCCCTCGCTCGCGTCACGCCGCCTACATCCGGCGACACTATTACGCATCCGCGCAGCCCGCGCGCATCGAGGTGCTGCGCCAGTATGGGGGCTGCCTTCAGGTGGTCCAACGGGATGTCGAAGAAACCCTGAATCTGCGGCGCGTGCAGGTCGATGGTGAGCACCCGCGTCGCGCCGGCCGCCGTTATCAGATTGGCCAGGAGTTTTGCTGCGATAGGCTCTCTGGGCTGCGCTTTGCGGTCCTGCCGCGCGTATGCGTAATACGGAACCACCGCGGTAATGGACCGGGCCGATGCGCGCCTCAGCGCGTCAATGACGATGAGCAGTTCCATGATATTGTCGTGGACCGGCCGGACAAGCGACTGGATCACGAATACGTCCGCGCCCCTGATGCTCTCGTGTATCTGCACACGTATCTCGCCGTCGCTGAACCTCCCAACACACGACTTCACAAGCGTGGTGCCCAGGTTGACCGCGATCTCCTCCGCCATCTCCGGATTCGAGTTGCACGAGAAGACCTTGAGTTTTCTGTGGCATGCAAGCATTACTTCTTCTCCTCCCTGGCATCCTCAGCAGCTTTGAAGTCGCCGGCAGTTCCGGCGGTTCCGCCAGCCTCGGCGGTCCGGCCAGTCCCGGAAGTACCGGCGGCCAGAGCGGCCCTCCGCCGCGCGGCCCACCCGTCCTTGTTTTCCTGACGCGCTCGGGCTATGGCAAGAGCCTCCGGCGGCACGTTGGTCGTCACCGTAGAGCCCGTTGCAATGTAGGCATTCTGCCCCACCCGCACAGGAGCAACCAAGTTCGAGTTTGCTCCGACAAAGGCGCCGTTGTCGATTACAGTTGTGTGTTTGGCCACGCCATCATAGTTGCAGGTAATAGTGCCGGCCCCAACGTTGACGCCCGACCCCAGTACTGCATCGCCGATGTAGCTGAGGTGCGGTACTTTAGTGCCTTCTCCCACCCGGCTATTCTTGACCTCCACGAAATCGCCGACCTTGACCCGATCGCCGAGCACAGTACCAGGGCGCAGGAAGGCGAACGGGCCGATATTGCATCGATCGCCTACGCTTGAGTCGCGAATCTGGACATACGGGCCGATGTTGCATGATTGGCCGATGGATGTACTGCCTGATATGACGGTGAATGGCATGATCACCGTGTCGCGTCCGATCTCCACCTGCGCGTCGACAAACGTGCTCGCGGGATCTACCAGCGTCACACCCTCTTCCATCAGCGCGAGCCGTTTTCGGTCGCGCATCGCCTGTTCGGCGGCGGCCAGCTGAGCCCGGGAGTTTACCCCCATTCCCTCGGACGCATCGTCCAGCGCGACTGCGCCAACCGGCAGGTCCTGAGAGATCAATGCAGATATCACATCTGTGAGATAGTACTCACCTTGCTTGTTCTCATTGGACAGCAGGGGAAGCGCGCCAGCTAATTGATGGTTATCGAAACAATAAACGCCGGTATTGACCTCGCGCACGGCACGAATGGCATCCGACGCATCGCAGTATTCTACTATGGAACTGACACGGCCTGAGCAGTCCCTTACCACCCTGCCGTAGACTCCCGGTTCATCCAGAACCATGGTGAGGACCGTGGCAGCGTATCCGCCGGCTTCATGTACCTCAATGAGATTCTGAATGGATGAGGCTGGCAGGAGAGGGACATCGCCGGGAATGATGACAACGTTGCCCACATAACCAGCAAGCGCCGGCCCTGCCTGTGCTGCGGCGTGGCCGGTGCCCAATTGCTCGTGTTGCCATACTATTTCAGACCGCCCGGCCAGGTGCTCTTGGAGAGCCTGGCCTTCGTGGCCCACCACAGTAATCACTCGCGAAGCTCCAGATTTAGCAAGCGTGCCGACTACGTGGTCAATCATGGGCTGCCCGGCAACTTGGTGAAGAGCTTTTGGCAAGGAAGACTTCATTCGCTTGCCAAGCCCTGCCGCAAGTACAAGCCCCACGAAAGACATCATAAAGTTCACTCCACCCCAACGGAACTAGGGAAATGAAGTCACGAACACTTTGAGCATATACCAAGCATACAGCTTCGTCAACTTTTCACGCGAGTGGAAGGAAGCGTTCCAGACGCCTCGCGTTAACTAACATATGCCCGATGACCTGTGCAAAGAATGTACTCAGAAACTCGAGGAGGTGAAAGCATGCCAGCGAGTCGCAGAAGCAGACGGACATTGGTACCGCAGGCGCGGCAGGCTCTGGAGCAGATGAAGTGGGAGGTCGCGAGCGAACTCAACATCCCCACGCATGACATCCAAGGTGGATACTGGGGAGACATGACCTCTCGCGATTGCGGGTCAGTTGGCGGCGGCATGGTCCGCAGAATGATAGAGGCAGCGCAGGCATCGCTCGCGGCCACAACCGCAGCCGGGGTGAAGCACGGCTTCTCAGAAGTAGTCGGTCCATGGGGGAACGCGTCCAATCTGGGAGTTGGCGGAGTCGGCGCAAGCACGCCACTGCATCAACCTCTAAACCAGTCTGTCGCCCATCCGGCAGGCAGCATCCCCGGACCTAACTGGCCAGGCAGCAAGGTCTAGGCGGCACATACGCATACCCGATCCCAGCAGGGCAGGATGCGGGTCATCCTGCCCGCCCCCGCGGTCACGGATGCCCGCCGGCCCACCAATGGGTCCGTGTAATCTTCGAGGAAGCCAAATTGCACCGGGCGCGGTGTTGTGCTAGAATTGAAGCGCATCGCGTCCGCAATGCGCGATGCGCAGATGGGGCGTAGCCAAGCGGTAAGGCACGGGACTTTGGATCCTGCATTCGGAGGTTCGAATCCTCCCGCCCCAGCCACATTTGAAAGGTGTCCGGCAGGGCAGCGGCCCTGCCGGTTGCTTTTGTCCCCTGATGCCTACTCAACCCACGCGATGGCCTCGATCTCAACTTGAGCGTTCTTAGGAAGCCTCGCCACCTGGAAAGCTGAGCGCGCAGGCGGATCGGCCTTGAAGCACGAGGCGTAGATCTTGTTCATTGCTGCGAAATCATCCATATTCGCCAGGAACACGGTGGTCTTCACCACCGAATCCAGCCCAACGCCTTCCTCGGCCAGAATCGCCTTAAGATTCGCCAGGGACTGTGCGGTTTGCGCCTCGATTCCGCCCTCTGCGAACGCGCCCGTAGCAGGATCTATCGGCAATTGCCCCGACACGAACAGCAAGTTGCCCACGCGAATGCCCTGCGAATACGGCCCAACGGCCGCCGGTGCGGCTTCAGTACTGACTACTCTTTTCATGAATATCCCTCCGTCTGCCTAACCCTGAACCTGTGCCTGACAGGACGCGACAGGCCAGCTCATAGTCGCTGGGTTTGTCGACATCCACTCCGATTTCTGCATAGGGCACAATTACTCCCCTGCCCACGATATCCAGCCACGTCTTGGCTTTATGCTCTACATCCGCTATGGTTAGGCGCCCAATCAGGTATTTGATTATGAACGGCAGACCCAGCAGGGACAGGAGGGCAAAGGGCTTCTTCCTCATACCCAGAGCCTGTTTGATTACGCCGTAATTTCGCCGTACGACATCAGGCTCGAGCATGAAGGCGTTCCCGCCGGTCACCACAGCATCTGCCATGTTGATATACGTTCGCTCCACTCCCGGGAAACTGGCTTCATTCACCGACTTGGGAATGAGAGCGTAATGGACCTGGGCCGGCATCTCCTCGCACAGCTTGATGAACCCGTCGAGCACTTCTCCTGTGATGAACGGGATGTCGGAAGACAGGGCAAGCGCTTTCTTGGAGTCAGGAACCTGCTCCACCCCTGCTATCAAGTTATCGATCATGTTGCCGCGCTGCTCTACCCAGACTACTCTGCCCCGCTCCGCCTCGGGCAGACGCCCCATGACATCGCCAAGAGCGTCCACCGGTCCCACCACGATGATCCGGTCCACCCGTTCTGCCTGGAACACGCCTTCAAGCACCCATTCCAGCATGGTCTTGCCGTTTATGTCGATCAGAGCCTCGTATGGGGCATCTGATACTTCGGCAAGTCGCCCGCTGTTATCAGCCCCCGCCATGATGACTGCATCTGCTCGCATGCTCATCGTCAATCCCATCTCCCCGCAAGAGAGATTGGGCCGCTCCGGCCCACAGCAGGTATCGCAGACATACTATTCCGCCACTCCGACCTATCAGGACTCACGAGCGCCGGTGCAAGTGCAACTGGGAATGACCCGAATGTGAGAGTCGGCACGTGATCCAAACACGACCGCCGCTGCTTCTGCCTGGCCAGGCGAGTCGTAGACGCCGAACACCGTGGGCCCGCTGCCGCTCATCAGGGCGCCTATGGCGCCTGCCTGCATCAGCAACTGCTTCAGATGAAGCACCTGGCCATGCTCTTCAGCCACGAGCGGTTCAAAATCGTTGCTCAGCAACGCGCAGATGCGGCGCAAGTCGGGGCCGCCATCGCCCTCAGCTCTTCCTGCAGCAATCGCCCTGGCAAGAGCCCGCGCTCGGGCGCCGCCATCCCGAGTATGCCTGGCATCCCACTTCGCGTATGCATCCGAGGTGGACACGGCGTACCCAGGGTTGACAAGCAGCAATCCCACCCCGAGCAAGCCCGGCAGAGGCGTAAGGCGGTCCCCGATGCCCTGCGCGAATGCAGCATCATTGTTGGCCAAGCAGAACGGAACATCCGCGCCGATCGACGCGCCAACGGCCATCAGCTGCTCGCGGCCGAGGGGATTCTCCCACAGCCTGTTCATAGCCACGAGAACTGCTGCAGCATCGGCGCTTCCGCCTCCCAATCCCGCGCCCACAGGGATACGCTTTCGTATCCTGATGCTCACCGATGCGCCACGGAAGCCGAGGCGCGCAAGAAAGGCCTGGGCCGCTCGAAACGCGATGTTGCCCCGGCCACACGGTACGCCAGAAACATCCAAGCCTGCGACACCCGTAACCTCTACGGTGATCACCGGTTCACCGGCGCTCACCGGATCCTTGTCCCTGACTACCTCGATATCGTCGGCCAGCTCGATCCGGTGCATAACCGTCTCGATATCGTGGTACCCATCCGGCCTCTTGCCCACGATATCGAGCGCCAGGTTCACCTTGGCCCATGCTCTGGCCTCTAGCGCTTGCGGCGCCTGCGCTTGTGCCTGCAAAGCCCTCACCCTCGCCCGCCGCTACTTCCGCCCGAGCAGCCTTGCGAAGAAACCCACTATGGACCGCCAGGCTCGCACCAACATGTTGGCCCGCGCCACGTCTGACTCGGCAACCGCGCTCACCGAGCGCAGTTCCTCGCCGGCAGCAGTGCGCACCACAGCCCGCCCAAGCGTCTGTCCTTTCTTGATCGGGGCCGCGATTTCCTCCTCGACAGGTTCAAATTCCACGCTCACCTCGGCAGCGGTCCCTCTTGGAACCAGCGCGACAACGTCTTCCGCGGCCACCGCAGCCACATCGGGGCGTGCCGCAGTCTGCACCCGCAGCGTCCCCACTGGCGCGCCCGCCTCGGCAAGCGTGGCTCGTTCGAAATTGCGGAACCCGTAGTCGAGCAGCTTAGCCGTCTCCGCGACCCGTTCGCTCTCGCCCGCAGTGCCCATCACCACGGCGATCAAGCGCACGCCGCCGCGCTCGGCTGTGCCCGCGAGGCAGTATCCGGCCTTGTCGGTGTGGCCTGTCTTCAAGCCATCTGCGCCCTCATACTCCTTGATGAGCCGGTTCGTGTTAAACAGGTCATACGTGCCGTCTCGCATCTTGCCTATCCAAGTGCTGGTCCATTCCAGCACTTCAGGGTATGCAACCAGTTCGCGCGACATGATGGCAATGTCAGCCGCGGTGGTGTAGTGATCCGGATCGTCCAGGCCCTCAGGGTTGGTGAAGTGGGTATTTGCCATCCCGAGCTCCGCCGCGCGCTGGTTCATCATCCAGACGAAGTCATCGGCCGTCCCGGCTACATGTTCGGCCAGCGCGAAACTTGCATCGTTGGCAGACCTTATGGCGGCGGCGGCCATCAAATCGCGCACCGGCACGCGCTCTCGTTCCTTGAGATAGACCTGCGACCCTCCCATCAGCGATGCCTCGGTGCTCACCGTAACTACATCGTCGAGGGATATCTTGCCGGCCTTGACCTGCTCCATGACGAGCAGCATTGTCATGATCTTGGTAATGGACGCAGGCGCCGTGCGTTCATCAGAATCCGCGGCATACAGAACCTGGCCGGTGGAAGCATCTACTAGCTTAGCGCTCTTGGCGGCGATCGCAGGAGGCGGAGCCATCATGGCGTCTGCCGCCGGGCCGATGCCCAGAGTCATGCAGACCGACGCCGCAGTCAGCAACACAGTCAATGCCAGAGCGACAAGGCGGGCTCGCTTGTACAATGATCATCTCTCCCGAACTGTCAAACATAGACTACCTAGATTCTTCCCATCGACTCACTTCACCAGGTGGCACGCGACATAGTGACCGCCCAGATTGACCAACTCGGGATCCTGCTCGCCACAGATCTTCTTGGCCATCTTGCATCTCGTTCGGAAACGACATCCCGGCGGTGGGTCGATTGGGCTCGGAACGTCACCCTCCAGGATGATCCGCTGCCGCACAGCCTCCACATCGGGGTCAGGGATGGGAATCGCCGACAGAAGAGCCTGGGTGTACGGGTGCTGCGGGTTCTTGTAGAGTTCTACACTCTCCGCCATCTCCACGATCTTGCCAAGATACATCACTGCGATACGGTGGCTGGTATGTTTGACCATGGCCAGGTCGTGCGCGATGAACAGGTAAGTGAGCCCACGCTTTTGCTGCAACTCCTCGAGCATGTTGATGACCTGGGCCTGGATGGAAACGTCCAGCGCGGAGATGGGCTCATCGCATATGATGAACTCCGGCTCCACTGCGAGCGCCCTTGCCACACCTATCCTCTGCCGCTGCCCGCCGCTGAACTCGTGCGGGAATCTGGTCGCGTGCTCGGGGCTCAAACCTACCGTGTGCAGGAGTTCATGAACCATCGCCAGTCGCTCCTGCTTGCTCCCTGCAAGGCCATGGATGTCGATGGGCTCGCCAACGATATCGCCCACAGTCATGCGCGGGTTGAGAGAGGCGTATGGGTCCTGGAAGATCATCTGCATTCTCCGCCTCAAAGACAGCATCTCGCTGGGCGAAAGCGAATATACCGGTGCTCCGTCGAAAATGGTCTCGCCCGCGGTAGGTTCGTACAGACGGCAGATCGTCCTCCCGGCCGTGGTCTTGCCGCAGCCCGATTCGCCCACAAGGCCCAGAGTCCGACCGCGGTCGATGGTGAAGTTGATATCGTCGACAGCTTTGAGGACACCGCCCTTGCGGCCGAACCATCCTTCGCCGACACTGAAGTATTTCTTCAGGTTTCTCACTTCAACCAGTGGCGCCATCACGCTACGCCCCCTCTCTCTACCCTGACATACTCCGGCGCCATCGGATGCTGCAACCAGCACGCCACCTTATGATGGTCGGACATCTGGGTGTATTCAGGAGGCACCTGCTTGCATACGGCCATCGCGAAATCGCACCTGGGCGCGAAGGGGCATCCCTGGGGCGGACTGATCAAGTCGGGCGGTTGACCCAGAATCGGCACGAGTTTCTTCTTCTGCTCCGCGTCCAACCTGGGAACTGACTTGAGCAGACCCCACGTATACGGGTGTTGCGCATGGTAGTATATCTCGCCCACCGTACCTTGTTCGATGATCATGCCAGCATACATCACGACCACCCGCTGGGCCAGTCCGGCCACGACTCCCAGATCGTGCGTGATCAAGATTATGGACATCCCCAGCTTCTTCTTGAGATCCTTCATGAGGCTGATGATCTGCGCCTGAATGGTCACGTCAAGGGCCGTGGTGGGTTCATCCGCAATCAGGAGTTTGGGGTTGCACGCCAGGGCCATGGCTATCATGACCCTCTGCCGCATCCCGCCGCTGAACTCGTGTGGATACGATCCGAGACGCCTTTGAGGGGACGGGATGCCCACCAAGTTCATCAGCTCGATGGCTCGATTGGCGGCGGCCTCTTTGCTGATGTGCTGGTGCAATGTGAGCGTCTCCACAATCTGCGCCTTGATGGTAAGCACCGGGTTGAGCGATGTCATCGGATCCTGAAATATCATCCCGATTTCGTTGCCCCGGACATGCTGCATCTGCCGCTCGGTCAGGCTCATAAGATCCCGCCCGTTGAACACTATGGTCCCATCGGTGATTCTACCAGGCGGAGGGATCAGCCTCATGATCGATGTGGCTGTCACGCTCTTGCCGCAGCCGGACTCGCCCACAATGGCGATGGCCTCGCCCTCGTCAACATGAAACCCCACGCCGCGGACGGCCTTGACTTCCCCCGAATAGGTGAAGAACGATGTATGAAGGTTGGTGACTTCAAGAAGCCTTTCCAACGTGTATTCCCCCTTACTCTATGTCAACGGCTCACTTTCGCTGCTTGGGGTCGAGCGCATCCCGCAGCCCATCGCCGAGAAAGTTGAACGCAAGCATTGTTATGCTGATGGCAATGGCCGGGAAGAATAGCTGCCACGGGTAACTTCGGAAAGACGGCAGCGCGTCATTTGCCAGCACGCCCCAGCTGGCCATGGGCGCGTTCACTCCAAGCCCGATGAAACTGAGAAAAGCCTCGGTGAATATGGCTTGCGGGATGTTGAGGGTCGCAGTGACGATAATGGGACCCATGGCATTCGGGATCAAATGCTTGTATATGATTCGCGAGTTGTCGGCGCCAATAGTCCGCGCAGCCAGCACATAGTCCTGCTCCTTGAGACTGAGTATCTGGCCTCTCACGATTCTGGCCATGCCGAGCCAGTATACAAGGCCCAGAGCAATGAGGATGTTCTGCAAGCCCGGCTTTAGGACCACCATCAGTAGTATCACATAAAGCAGCAGGGGAATGCCGCTTAGGATCTCAACTATGCGCATCATAATGTTGTCGATGTGGCCTCCGTAGTATCCTGAAACGCCGCCATACACTACCCCAACTGTGAGGTTAATGAGGCTCGCCAGGAAACCAACGGTCAGCGAGATGCGGGCGCCGTACATGATCCTGGTGAGCAGGTCGCGCCCGAGGTCGTCAGTGCCCAGCCAGTGTTCCTTGCTCACATACATGTTCTGATCGAACAGGCTCTGATCCGAATAAGAGTAGGGCGATAACATGGGGCCGAAGACGGCAATCAACGTGATAATCACTATCACCCAGAGGCCGATCATGGCCAGCCGGTTCTGCTTCAGACGACGCCAGGCGTCCTGCCAGTACGTGACGGACGGTCGAACAATAGCCTCCGCGCCTTCTATGTCCTTCTCTACCGGTTTGAACATATCAGCAGTGTATTCCACAGCTCATCACTCCTTTGCCTTCACCAGTTTGATCCTGGGATCGATCCATCCGTAGGTGATATCTACCAGGAAATTCACCAGCACAAGGAAGGCGCTGTAGAATATCGTCACGCCCATTATCGTGGTGTAGTCGCGGTTGTATATGCTCGTAACGTAGTACCGTCCAAGCCCCGGAATGGCGAAGATGTTCTCCACTACGAAACTCCCTGTGAGGATGCCGGCAACCAGCGGCCCCAGATACGTCACCACAGGCAGTATTGCGTTCTTGACCACATGCTTTACAACGACAGCGTACCAAGACAGCCCCTTGGCCCGCGCGGTGCGGATGTAATCCTGCGACAGGACATCCAGGGTGCTGGACCTCATGAGCCTTGCGAAGAAGGCCGCCGGAAAGCCGGCGAGAGCGATCATGGGTAGAATCACGTGTCTGGGCGTTCCCCACATAGCGACCGGAAGCCATCTGAGCTTGACCGCAAACACGTACATGAGCAGGGTCGCAATCACGAAATTGGGCACCGACACGCCGATTATGGCGATTGCCATCACCGCGTTATCCTGCCACTTGTTCTGGTTCAGCGCGGAGATGATGCCTGCAGGCACGCCCACCACAAGCGCAAACAGTATTGCCCAAGCGCCCAGGGCAGCGCTGACCGGAAACCCATCGCGGATGATGTCGTTCACAGACCGGCCCAGGTACTTGAAGGACGGCCCCAGGTCTCCTCGGAGAAGATTCTTGAGGTAATCGGCGTATTGCTTCCAAAGGGGGTCGTTGAGCTTGTACCTCTCCTCGATATTCCTCTGGATCGCCGGCGGCAAAGCCTTCTCCTTCTTGAACGGGCCCCCCGGAATAGTATGCATGAGAACAAATGTCCCGCTAGCAACCACAAACACGACGAGGAAGACAGAAATGAGCCTCCTAAGGACATATCCGCCCACCGATATCAGCTCCCGTCAAATGTCAGCGCCGGGGGCATGCGCCGGTCGCCCGAGCACACCCCCGGCCTCTGTCAGTTCACACGAACAGGTCAGTCTCCATCTAGCATACTACTTGTGCTCAAGCACGTAAGCACCTCTGAAGTCGATGAATCCCAGAGGCGACCTGACGGCGCCCTTGACCCATGGCTTCATGACGTTCTGGTTCACATAGAAGTAGATGGGCATGATGGGCATCTCGTTCATGAGGATGTCCTCAGCCTGATGGAGCATCTTCGCACGAGCGATGGAGTCCGCCACCTTGAAGGAGCCGAAGATCAAGTTGTCGTAGGTCTTGTTGCTCCAGCCAGTGTCGTTGTTGCCGTTGGTCGTGGTCCACATGTCGAGGAAGGTCATGGGATCCATGTAGTCGCCGATCCAGCCGGCGCGGGCCACTTCGTAGTTGAGCTCGTCGCGCGAAGCCAAATACACGCCCCACTCCTGGTTGGTGAGCTGGACGTTGATGCCCAGGTTCTTCTTCCACATCTCCTGGATGGCCTCGGCGATCTTCTTGTGGTTCTCGCTGGTGTTGTAGAGGATCGTCAGCGTTGGGAAGCCCTTGCCGTTCGGATACCCGGCATCGGCCAACAGCTTCTTCGCGACTGCGAGGTTCTCCTTGATATAGTCGTTTCCGCCTACGGTACGGAAGTCGGCGCCGGGCTTGCCGTCAGCCAACCCGAAGGGAACGTAGGCGAGAGCCGGCTCCTGGCCGCCCCTGGTCACGCGGTCGATGAGCATCTGGCGGTCGATGGCCATGGTGAGAGCCTTGCGGACTCTGACATCATCCACAGGCTTCTTGGTTACGTTGAACATGTAGTAGTATGTGCCAATATAGGGTGAACGGAACAAGGAGCCTTCCTTCTCAAGACGAGGAATCTCCGAAATCGGCGGATCGTCGAACCAGTCGAGCTGGCCCGTCTCAAACATCGACAGAGCTGTCTGGCGGTTGTCGATGAGGTAGAGGGTCAGCTTGCTCAGTTTCACCTCATCGCGTCTCCAGTAGTTCTCGTTGGGCACTAGCTCCATCACAGCGCTGTGGTCCCACTTGACGATCTTGTACGGCCCGTTTCCGATGTAGTTCTTGATGTCCTGGAACCAGCCCTCAGGGTTCTTCTCGACTACCTTGCGGTTCACCGGCATCAGCGTGGGGAAGTTGCATAGCTGCAGGAAATATGTGGTAGGGTTCTCCAGCACCACTTCGAGGGTGTAGTCGTCGACTGCCCTAACGCCCACCTTGGACGCGTCCTTGAGCTCGCCCTCATTGTAGGCCTGCCCGTTCTTGATATACCAGAGCTGTGTGGCGTACTCCGCAGCAGTTTCCGGAGCAAGCGCCCGCTTCCAAGACCACTCAAAATCATGGGCAGTCAGCGGTTCTCCATTGGACCACTTCGTCTTGCGAAGTTTGAAGACATAGGTCTTACCGTCTTTGCTAACAGTCCAGCTCTCGGCGATTGCCGGCTGGGGAACGTTCTTCTCGTCCATTCTGGTAAGGCCCTCGAAGCAGTTCAGCTCGATAATGGCCTCGGGAACCCCGGTAGACTTAGCCGGGTCAAGCGTCTCAGGCTCGGTTCCCACATTGAAGCTTAGCTCTTGCTTCTTGGCGAGTGTTTCCGCAGCGAAGCTTGCTGTGGTAATCATCAGCAGCACCACGAAACACGCGAGTACTGACATGAGTCTTCGCATACAAATTAGCCTCCCTCTGTTGTTAATGACTCGTCCTTGCCCGCAGGCCCAGAAACCAATCTGAACCTCGGGAGTCCATAGTATGTTTTCTATTCTCCCTATCGTGTCGGATTCCTGCTACGCACTGCCTGCAACTCACGGCCATTCTGTGGGAATCACTACAGCGCAGGATCGAATTTGCTTGTTGAAGATGAAAGGCTGTGGTTCTTGTGTACCTTTCCAGTATAGGAGCGATATCCGCCCTGATAGCCGCAGCAGCCAGCGGAGTTGCGATGGCATTCCAGGGGGCCGTGAACGCAACGGCTGCGAAGGCCATAGGTCTGTGGGAGACTACTTTCGTGGTTCTGGCCTCAGGTGCCGCCCTAACAGGGGCCGGACTGGCTTTGGGGCTCGGCCGGGGCGGCCTGGCGCGCCTGGGCGCCGCCCCATGGTGGAACCTACTTGGCGGGCCTGTAGGGCCGATCATTACGGCCGCGGTAGCCTACGGCATACGAAAAGCAGGAGCGGTCAGCGCAACGACCGCCATCATAGTAGGCCAGATCGGAATGGCCGCACTCATCGACCACCTGGGCTGGCTGGGCATAGAGCGCGTCCCGTTCAGTCCGTTCAAACTGCTGGGCATAGCGTTGCTCGCAGTGGGCGCGTGGATACTGCTGAATTGAAGCGGCCCCCGCGTCCCGTCATCTCGCGCCCATCTTCGATACCGCCCTGGCGCCCATCTCGTTCCCCCGGGCCAGGCTCGCGGCCAGCCCTGCCCCGCGCGAGTACTCGATCACGAACCCTGCGTCGAAGGCATCGCCCGCCCCGGTAGTGTCGACCACTTGAGTCGGCGCTGCGGCAAAGCGCACAGTGGCTTGCGGTCCCTTCTCTCCTGCACGTGCACCTGCGCCGGTCATGCCTGCCATTCGCGTCCACTGCCGCGCCATGCCCAGGCACCCGTCCCCACCCAACTTGAGCCCGACTACGGGGAAATGGTCGAGCAGGCACGCCGCAACATCCTCCGGTCGCCCCAACCCAGTCATGGCACGCCCCTCGTCCAGATTGGGAAGAATCACCGTGGCCCCGCTGCACAGTTCCAGAAAGGCCTGCCTGCCCAGCGCCTGGATGAATGAATACGCTGCCGGATCAATAGACACAGGAACCCCCGCCTCTCGCGCTATATCGATACCACGGCGGACGGCTTTCGCAGGCGATTTCTCCAGGAATGCATATCCCGAAACATGCAGCCATTTGGCGCCGGCTACGACCTCCTCGGGGATGTCCTCCGGCGATAGGCGTGTGTTGGCCCGCCGGTCGCATATCATGTCGCGCTCGCCGTTGGCCGCCACAATGACCCCCACCCGGCCGGTGCCGCACTCCGGGTCCGGATCGAATGTGAGATACGGGCAGACTCCCTCGGCTTCCAACTCCGCCGCCAGGCCTCGCCCCAGAAAGTCGTCTCCCACGCAGCCTATCAGGCCTGACATGCGCCCGTGACGCGCAACCCACACAGCGAAGTTAGCCGCCGACCCGCCCGCAGCCAACTCCACCCGCCCGTGAGTGTCGGTACGCGGATTTCGATGGTCGGGCACTTGGAAATATGCATCGATCATTACGTCTCCAATGCTGACTATCACGCCAACCCCTCCGGATCGCTCGCTATGTCCTCCTGCTCCTCTACGTGCTCTTCTACACGGCGCTTGTCATTCCTTGCTTCCCCCCACCTTAGTTTTCATCCGTAGGCGCAGGATTCTCAGTCCATCCGGCGAACACCAATTGCCGGAGGTGGTCTGTATTGGATGGCGTTGCGGTATTCGAGTTCCTCAGGGGCATCGCAACCCCCGGGCTTGACAGATTCATCAAGGCGATAACGGACCTGGGTTCCACGTCATTCTACATGGCTGTGATACCCATACTCTACTGGTGCGTCAACAAGTCGTTGGGCTTCGGACTCGTCATGTCACTGTCGGTTTCCAACTACATAAACGTTGGGATCAAGTTCATCTTCTGTCGCGCGCGGCCGTATGTCGTTTTCCCGCACCTCGATGCGCCTGAGTACCTGAAACTGACCGGAACGGGGTATTCATTCCCCAGCGGTCACGCGCAAGTTACATCCACATTCTGGACCTACTTAGCGCGCGCCGTCCAGCGGAAATGGGTAACCATCACGGGGATCGCGGTAGTTGTGATCGTAGCATTCACGCGAGTCTACGCCACAGTCCATTTCCCCACAGACGTCCTGATCGGAGCGCCGCTGGGCCTGACCATTGCGTTTGCGTTTGCGAGCATTGAGAAACACCTGCGCGCATCGGGCCGCGGGCGGCAAGTCGGCCTCGCACTGGCAGTTTCCATAATCGCTCCTGGTCTGGCGTTCGCCCTGTCGGCGCCTTTCAATCCCGAGTTCACCAAGGAAGTTGCCCAAGTGCTGGGCTTCCTTGCGGGGGCAGGAATCGGGTACACGCTCGAAGCCGCGTACGTCAAGTACGACGTTCGCGCTAGCTTGCCGGTGCACATCATCAAAGTGGTTCTGGGCCTGGCGGGGCTGATGGGCGTCAGGTACGGCCTGAAGGCGGTCTTCCCCTATACTGCTTTCTGGAACATGCTTCGCTACGCCGCAGTAGCCGTGTGGGCCACACTCGGAGCTCCGTTCGTGTTCAAGAAGCTATTCGGGCCGAGGGCATCTGGGCCGCAGTCTGAGGCGTGGAAGTAGAACTGATCCATGGGCGGTCGCGGAGGTCGCAGAGCTCACAGGAATACCCATGAGTTGTCGAGACACCGATGATCAAGCGGTTCCGCATGCCTGATAATGGCCAGCTAGAGGGCGGCTATAGGACGGACCGCACCGCCCGCTCCAGTTGCGTGCGGGTCATGGCGCCCACACGCAGGTCCCGCACGATGCCCTGTGCATCCACGACGAATGTGGTGGGGACGGCGGTGACCTCGTACAAACGCGCAAACTCGCCCCGGGGATCCGCGATCACCGGCAGGTCCAGCTTGCGCGTTTCCATGTACCTGAGCACCGCGTCCGGTTTATCGCCAACGGCTATCGCCACAATCCGCGCCTCGCGCGACTCCGATTCCTGTCCTTCCGCGTGCATCTGGGCCAGGACCGACATGTGGGCCAGACTGGCGCCGGATGCAGTATTGAAGAACGTCAGCAACACAACCTCGCCCGCGCAATCGCGCAAGCACAGACGCTCCCCGTCAAGAGTCCTGCCGTCGATGCCAGGCGCCGGGTATCCCGGCGACGGACGCTCCGGCAATGGTAGTCTCACGGGACCCGGCAGCCCGCCGGACCTGCTATCCGTATCCGCCCTGCCTACCAAGGCTGCGAGGAGGGCCCCCAGAAGCAAGCCCGCCAGGGCCATCGCAACCGCGATCACGAGCGCCCGCCGCAGTTCCATCGCAGACCATTCTCCGATGCCGGGCATGCCGGAGTCTTCTGAGCCCTCCGCCCCGAAAGATGCGGGCCGCAGCCAGACTCCCGGCCAGGGGCAGCCCGGCGATTGGATCAGCGCGTGCGTGCGGACCCTCGCTTTTCGGATCGCCGCGTTTCGAACCATCGGGACCCCCCTCCGTTCGTATTTCTACGACAGAGAGCTCGCCCACTATTCCCGCGATCTCATCGCTCTACAACACCTTGCTCAGAAACGCCCGTGTCCTGGGGTTTTGCGGCCTGCCGAGCACGTGCTCGGGCGTGCCTTGCTCCACGATCACGCCTTCGTCCATGAACAGAACCCTGTCGCCCACCTCGCGCGCGAAACCCATCTCGTGAGTGACCACCACCATGGTCATACCCTCTTCAGCTAGCCTGCGGATGACGTCCAACACCTCGCCGATCATCTCCGGGTCCAGGGCCGATGTGGCCTCATCGAACAGCATAGCCATGGGCTTCATCGCAAGCGCTCGGGCAATGGCGACACGCTGCTGTTGCCCGCCGGACAGCTGGGACGGGTAATCTTTTTCCTTTTCGGCGATCCCCACTTTCTTCAGGAGATCCCGGGCAGTCTGCCGAGCATCTTCTGGCGACACGCCGCGCACCTTCATCGGACCCAGGGTGATGTTGTCTATCACACTCATGTGTGGGAAGAGGTTGAACCTCTGGAACACCATTCCCATCTCGCGCCGCACCTCGTTCACGTTGACGTGCGGATCGGTGACGCACTGGCCTCGGAAGAAGACCTGGCCAGCGGTGGGTTTCTCTAGGAGATTGAGGCAGCGCAGGAAGGTGCTCTTCCCAGAGCCTGACGGCCCTATGACCACGACTACCTCGTGCGGCTTGATGGCGACATCGATCCCGCGCAGCACGTGGTTGCTCCCGAAGGACTTCTCGAGCCCTACTGTCCTAATCAACCACCCTCAGCCTCCTTTCAGACCAGCTTACCAGCCTGGATATTGCCAGGGTCATCGCCAGGTAGATCAGCGCCACAACCATGTACACTTCAAAGGGCCTGAACGTCCGGGTAATGACCACCTGCCCCTTGCGGAGCAGTTCCTCCAGGGCAATGACCGATACCAAAGACGAGTCCTTGAGCATCGCGATGAACTCGTTCCCCAGAGGAGGTATGATCCGCCGAAGGGCCTGTGGGAAGATGATGTACCGCATAGACTGGGAGTAGGTCAGCCCCAGCGACCGCGCAGCCTCCATCTGCCCCCGATCCACTGACTGTATGCCCGCCCGGACGATCTCCGCTATGTACGCCCCGCTGTTGATGCCCATGGCCGCAATCGCAGCGATGAAGGGCGGCACAGGACGTCCTATGAGCGTAGGCAAGCCGAAGTAGACGAGGAACAACTGCACCAGAAGCGGGGTGCCTCTGATGAAGTCAACGTAGACGCTGGTGATGACGCGCGCCGCGCGATTCGCGCCCACCCGGGCGATTCCGGCGAACGATCCGATGACAAGGCCGATCGCCACCGCAATGACCGCCAGCCCGATGGTCATACGTGTGCCCACGAGCAATGCAGGTATGATGCCCGGGATTATCGAGAAGTCGAGCGCCACATCGATCCCTCCATCTCTCATCTCATGAAGACTGGCCACCGGCGGGTTCTAGACCGCCGTGGCCAGCTCATGATGATCAACCCCGATATCTCCGTCAGTTCTGCCCGAACCAATCAGCGTATATCTTGTCGTACTCCCCGGAAACCTTGATCGAGGCCAGCGCCTTGTCGATCTTCTTGACAAGATCGGCGTTGTTCTTGCGGATCGCGATGCCGTAGTACTCCATGGTGAACGGCTCGCCGAACTTGATGTCCTTGTACTCCTGAGCGATCTCGGCCGCCACTGCCAGGTCGATTATACAGGCCGCGGCACCGCCGTTTCGGACTTCCTGGATCGCGTCGGGCGCCATGTTGAACCGCTTGACTATGGCGTTCTTGATGTCGGAGGCCGCAAGGTCGCCAGTGGTGCCGATCTGCACCGAAATCTTCTTGCCCTCAAGATCCTCCACAGTCTGAATCGAAGAGTCCTTGGCCTGAGTCACTATGACCTGCCCGGCGGAGACATACGGGTCGGAGAACGCCACTGCCTTCAGACGCTCGTCGGTAATAGTCATCGCCGACATGATGCAGTCATAGTTGCCGGTGAGCAGGCCCGGAATCAGGCCGTCCCACGCGGTGTTCACGATCTGCACTTCCATCCCGGCAGCCGCGCCGATGGCACGGATCAGGTCGATGTCGAATCCCAGAAAAGCTCCGGTCTTCTCGTCCTGGAACTCAAAAGGCGGGAAATCGGCGCTTGTCCCAACTTTCAGAACAGGTTTCGCCCCGACAGCAGCAGTAGCTCCGATAACAAGAACAAGTGCCATGCACAAAAGGAACACAGAAGATAGTCTTCTCACTACACACAGCCCCTCTCGCATCTTGTTGCGCTATTACTGCATGAGTATACCCTGCCTGCAGGATACTGTCAACGATCACTTTACGAGTTTGCTCTACACTATACAGGGATTGTGTGTATCATTATCTAGTTTTGCGCCCGAAATTGGTATGCTCCATCATCTTCCGAATTCGCCTCTCCACCCCCTCAGGCAACGGTTTGACCACCACCCGGATCGCGCGGTCGTCATGAACGGGCTGGCCTACCCCAGGCGCGAGCCCGCCCCCGCATGGCCGCGCCTCCGCCCCTGCCCCGGGCCCTGCCCCGGCCTCCGCCCCTGCTTCCGCCCCCATGCCGCCCCACTGCGCCCACACTGGGGGACGCGTGGGAACGTAGGGATCCCGCTCCAGCAAGTCGTGGAGGATGACCAGGGCGGTCTCCTTATCGGGAATGCGTCCGCGCGGCGTCGAATCCGGGTCATACTGCGCGAACGGCGGGATCGGCGAGCCCACGCAGGATGGGCACCCGTCCTCGCACGTACAGTTTTCAATGAGATTCAGGCAGGCCTCCATGGCCTCCTCGATCATCTTGTATGACTTCTGGGCAAATCCTACGCCTCCGGGATGCCTGTCGTATATGAACAGCGTTGGCATGCCCGTATTGGCCGAGTCCACCGCAGTTCCGATATCCATCGGATCACACATGGCGAACAGAGGGATCACCGCCGACGACGCATTTCCGATGCCTATCAGGCCCTCTGTAGCAATGCGCCCGAACCCGGCCACAAGCCGGGCAGCGCTCTCAGGCAACTCAAGCCAGGCCGCTGCCGTGGCCAGGTCGTGCTGGGGCAGGCTCACCTTGCCAAAGCCTATGCTGTCGCGCTCGTAGAACTTGATCTTGCGGAACATGTAGGTGAGACTGGTGACCGTGACATCGCCGAAGTCCACCTGGCTCCGACGCCACGTCTTCGTCTGCTCCTCCTCGTCTATCTGGACCCGGGTCTCAGTCACAGACTGAGTGAAATAGTCCACATCCGCCTTGTGTATGTAGGCCACCTTCTCAGCGAGATTGAGGTCCGAGACTAAATAAGTCTCTCCCTCATGCATATACACAGCCTCCGGGTGCACCTGCTCGAACGCGGATAGCTCGTCTATTGTGCCTATGACGCGGTTGCCCTGTTCCGACGATGTATCGACGATCGTATACGTATTCTCAGCCATGTTCCGCAGCCTTACATCGCTGGCGGGAAATCCACGCCCCGTCCACCGCCAGCCCTGCCTGGTGCGGATCACGTCTCCTCGCTCCTCCAGAATAGCGATGAGCGCGGGCGCGTACTCCCCAAACCCGTCCAGCTCGGCCGCGGCCACAGGCAGTTCGGCCGATGCGGTGCGCAGGTGGCCGGCGAGAATGTAAGGGTTTGCCGGGTTGACTATGGCGTTCTCAGGCGACCGCTCGAAGAAGTACTCCGGGTGTCGCATCAGATACTGGTCGATGGGGAGGTCATGCGCTATGAAGACTGCCAGCGATTCCTCGCCCTTGCGCCCGGCCCGTCCTGCCTGCTGCCAGGTGGACGCGATGGTTCCCGGATAGCCCACAATCAGGCTAGCGTCCAAAGACCCTATGTCGATGCCCAGCTCGAGAGCGTTGGTGCTCACCACGCCCAGCAATTCGCCTGCGAACAGCTGCCGTTCTATCTCCCGCCGCTCACTGGGCAGATAGCCGCCGCGGTAGGGCTTGATCTTGCTCGCCAGCGATGGGGCTTGCCTTCTCAGGCTTTCCACTGCGTACTTGTATATCAGCTCGGCCACAACCCGCGCGCGCACGAATGTGATGGTCGGTATGCCCAGCATAATCAGTTGCACCAGCAGACGCTCGGCCTCGGAATTGGAGCTTCGCCGCTCCATGCTCCCGCCGAGTCGCGGAGGGTTCCAGAACACGAACTTGCGGGCGCCGCGCGGCGCGCCATCGTTGTCGACGACCTGCACTGGTTTTCCGCATATGCCCGCGGCCAGCTCGCCCGGGTTAGCGATAGTGGCAGAACAGCAGATGAATGTGGGGTCCGACCCGTAATGGGCGCAGACTCGCCTAAGTCGCCTGATCACATTGGCCACGTTGGAACCGAAAACGCCTCGATAGGCGTGTATTTCGTCGATCACCACGTAGCGCAGGCCCGCGAAGAACCGGCGCCAGCTGGGGTGGGACGGCAGTATTCCCTGGTGGAGCATATCGGGGTTGGTAAGCACTACGTTGGCCTGCTCCCGCAACTTCCGGCGGGTGGAGTCGGGAGTGTCACCATCGTATGTGCCCGACCTCACAGGCAGCCGAGGCTCCAGTTCCGCCATTCGCGCCAACCCGCGCTGCTGGTCTTGCGCCAGGGCTTTGGTGGGGAATATGTAGAGGGCCGCCGCCCCCGGATCCTGCAATAGCCTTTCGACGACGGGAATGTTGTAGCAGAGCGTCTTGCCGCTGGCTGTGGAGGTAACGATGACGATGTCGCGTCCCTCCCTGGCCAACTGAACCGCCTCTGCCTGATGAGTATAGAGAGACGATATCCCCTCGCGCTCGAGCGCGCCGGCGAGCAGCGGGACTATCGGCGGATCCACCTGCGCGTAGCTGGCCCCCCGGGCGGGGATAGCCTCCACATGGACAGCCTGTCCACGATACTCGTAGCCGGACATGAGTGAGTTGACGAACCTGGAAGCGTCCAAGCGCTTGTCCCTCGCTTTCGCAGTGACTGGCAAGCCCACGGCCATGACCCGGCCTCGACCTGTAGCATGGCGGCGTGCCCCGCACTAGTGTTCGCCTGCGGAGCGCGGAATTCCTCCACAGACAATACCGTCCTCACGCGCGCCGCCATACACAATAGCGGGCGCTTTGAGGACGGTACGCTGCGGCGCGCCGCCGGCCTACCGCCGGGCTGGGATGTAGAGCTTCTGCCCCGGCTCAAGTGCGTCCGTCTGCGCAATTCCATTGGCCAGAGCGATCTTGTCGGGGGGCACCCCGTATCTGCGCGCGATCCGCGGCAGAGTATCGCCCGGCCCCACCACGTAGAAGGTCATCGAGAATGGGTCGAGCGACACAGGCGCGATCATCTCGGCCGCTGTTACCACCGACGCCCGGGCCTGACGGTATGCCGCAACGCCAATGCGGATCGACCCCTGCACATCGAGCTTGGCCGGACCGGCCCTCTCCACGAATACCGATTCGGCAATTGACGTGACTTCTATCCTGTCTCCCTCGATCACGTCTGGAATCTCGGTGGAGTCTGAAAACTCCACAGGCGCCTCCAGCGCAAACGCGACTGGGAATGTGCCCGCATCGTCTTCCTCCACATCGCTGAGGAACACCCTGGCCCTGAGCAATCCCCTTACCGTTGCCTCCCCATCGGACGCTTCAGCCTCCGACAGACCCACCTGCCGAAAACTCCCCCTGATCTCCTCCATTCCCGTGAGCGAGCGATGCTGCATCAGAGCCGAGACAGGCGCCGTGTCTTGCACATCGATGTCGACAGTACCTTCGCCCACCATCTCCTCAACGACAATGGACTTGGTCTCGGTGTCCACTATCTCCTGGGTCTCCGAAGATATCTCCACGACCACCGGCACGCGTTCCCTGGCTGTCAGTTCGATGCTCACATCCACAGCCGCTTCCACCCTGAAGGCGCCATCGGCAACGGGCGTCGCGGAGATCGCAGCAAGCTCAACCCGGGCCCTGGGCGTCATGGACTTTGGGGCTTCGGGAATCTCAAAGGATTTGTGGAAGGGCACTCGCTCGAACCTGACAATGTTCACCGCCGCCACGGATCTGGCTGGAGCATAGGCGATCTCCAGCGCCAGTTCACCGTCGACCGACACCTTGCCGTCGAGTGTCTGGACGCTCACGGCCCGGGCTAGCCCTGCGGCGCCGCAAGACCTGGCATCCAAAGTGCCGGGCGGGTTGCCCTCGGGGATATCGAGCGTCTCCCCGATCTCCACGCGCTCCGACCGCGACGCGACTAGCCGGTTCACTGTCACACTCTCAGTGTGGACTGTGATGCGCGACCCGCCGGTGGCCTGGGCTGCCACAGCAGCCTCCACCGTCGTTTCCCGCAAGGCGTGGGCCGAAACCGCCAGAGTGGCGGCGAACTGCAACGTGCGCGCACCCGTGCTCTCCGCCTGGAAATGTGCGAGCGTCACCTCGGCGCCGGCGGCATCGTCGGGCGCGACTCCCGGGGCCGGAATGACAACCTCGAACCTGGGATCGTCGATGGAGACCCTCGTCACCGAATCGGGTTGACCATCGGGATGGCCCTGCGCTACGTACAAGACCTGCGACCTGACGTACCCGGATACCTTGACCTGTCCCTCCCCGGGCTCCGCGGATGTGACGACTGGCATTCCCTGAGCCCAGAGGACGGCCTCGGCTGAAGCGTCCGACATGTCCGGATAATCCGCAGGCAGCGCGCAGGACCGCTGGGCGTTGACCTCAGCCATGCCCTGCCCGGACACCCTGACAAACGAGAGCCTCCTGCGCTCGAGCTCAATTCCCACTTGCTCCTCCCCCCTGGCGTTGGCGGGTCTACCCGCCCTCTGCCAGAATATATGCCGGAGGTCACATGATGATGAACCTTCGGCCGATTTCCGCGAGGACTTGCTCTTCCGCATCGTCCGCCCCTCGGAAGGCAACTCCCAAGATGTTCAGCCGGTTCACCACGTGAAGCTTCTGCCCCAGACTGGCCGCATCCTCACGCCACAGCCGCCGGACCTCGCCCCGGGCACGGTAGGCTGCGTAGGGGCGTCCCAAGGAGTCGTCCCTGCCCTCTCTCATAACATGTCGGGCTCTCAGCTTGATCAGGTCGTCGCGCGACACGGGCTCGGGCCCGGATTCGCCCATGTGATACGGCCTCAGCTCCACAACGGCCATAAGCTTCCACCTAGAGACGAACTTGCATGCCCACCCAATCGAGTTGCGAAATAACTCAGGGTCGTATGCATCGCGCGCGTCAAGAAGCACGATATCCGCCGCCGCGCCCACATCTTCGAGATCATACCCTCCCAGAGCCCGACCGGCCTGGCTGGAAGACTGGCCCGAAGACCGATTGCGAACCGGCAGCGTCACCGCCAGACGCAGCCCCGCTTGGCGACACGCGCGCGATGCCGACTTCACCGTCCGAAGGTATGCCCAGATCGTATCGTCATCGAGACCCGAATCAGCCATTTCCAGAACGATGCCTCGCAGACCAGCCCGGCTCGCCCAGCGAGCCGTCTCGGCAACCGGCCACGGCCGCCTCCAATCAGCAGGCACTGACACGATCCCAAAACACTCACGAGCGGCGCGGGCGCCCGCGCGGTCGTATGCGCGAGCGCCCGCAGCACGGTCCCAAGTAGCAGCTGCCTCGGATTCAACCACTCCAGTGAATGCCAATGCGCCCATCGGCCGAGCCACGAAGGTCCACCGAGATCCGCGGGCTTCGTCGCCGTCAAGCGCCGCGACAGCGCGCCGGTGCACCACCAACTGCTCCCCGGGGAATACATCTTCATACCTCTTTCGTCTGTTGCCTTCGATAATCGCATCCACTGTCGTGTCTATCTCACTAGCGAGGCCCCGCAGCGACTGCCCGGCGCGCGCCCTGACTGTGACCCTGAACGCAGGCAGGCGCAGGCTCACCAGCCTCCTGATCTCAAGGCCAGGCACACCATCGACCAAGAGCCCGTAGGCTGCCTGGCACTTACGCACCGCGTCCCGGGTGAGCGGGCCATAGACGCCATCGCGTGGGCCGGGGTCGAACCCCAGCCCTAGCAGCCCTGTCTGTAGGTCGAGGGTGCTCATGCCACCGAGATGTGGTTGCCGAATATCCATGGCATGTGTCTCCCGCATACTTTCCGCCTAACCTCGACACGATACGCGCCGCGCTGTTCGAGCTGGGTTTCCAGGCTGACGCCCCATCGCTCCTCAAGAAGTCGGCCATCGTGGATCACTCTGATCAGCCCGGGCTTAGGCGATGACACGGCAAGCGCGGCCCCCCGCGACAGCTTGGCCGTGCCGCCCATCTGCACGAGTTCGCCGCCGGATTCCACGTGGCAACGGAAGGATGATGCATCGGCCACTTTATTGGCCCCCACGAAGCATCGACCCTCGCGCAGCGCGCCATATACCAGCGCCGAGTCGTGCTTGAAGGCGCCGTTGAAAGGATCGGAGGTGAGGATGTACGTGGATACGGTGGCGAAGTCGTCTTCGTAGTCGCTCAGAATCCCGTGGCCGTCCACGCCGCCAATGGCCACGACTCTCCTGCCCCGATCGGACACGTAGTAGTCCCAAGTCTCCAGAACGCCCTGCTCGGGACCGCACGGCGCCGTCCAGGGAAACATGACGCGAAGTGCCAACTCCAACAGATTCTTGGCTTTGCCGGTGATGTCATAGACGTGATTCCACACTTCTATCCCGCCAAACAGCCCGGCCTCCCAGTTAGTCCATGGGTACTCCATGTACTCCCCCTTGACGAACGCGCCTCCTGTAGGATGAGCGATTATGCCTATCCCGCCCTGCCTCTGCACGGCCTCGATGTTCTCCGCCGGGTCGCGCGATGGCTTGATCGTGGAGGCGATGTCGAAAGCCAGGTAGTGGTCGGCCTTGGTGTCGGGAGTGATCTCTTCCCCCACGAGCAGCAGAACGCCTCCGTGCCAGCCCTCATGTCCGTCTTCCCTAGCTTTCATGGTGTTGTGGTCGGTCAGTATGACGAAATCCGCCCGCACCCTGCAGGCGGCGCTGACGATCCTTCCGATGGAACCCGTTCCGTCAGAGTAGGTGCTATGAACATGTATCACGCCACGATATTCGTGCATGTCGCTAGTCCGCCCCTTTGCGGCAAGACTCACATGTGCCGCAGATTATCTATATTCTCGAGCGGCGTCTTGCGTGAAACAGTCGAAGGCGACCCGCCGATCCCTGTCGCGATCCGGCCGCAAAATGAAGAAACCCCCGTGCCGCTTTGCGCGGAAGGGGGGATTCTCACCATTTATGCCGGGCCTGTGCCGGGAGTCAAGAGCCCATGGCGCCTATTCTGGTGTACAAACCGCTATCATGCACGCTCACCTCGACGGTTGAGGTGAGAACATCCGCGTAGCTGTAGGAAACCCTTTTGACGCTCCGTGGGTTCTCATCTATGCGTACGACGAATACCTTGGGATAGGTCTGTTCCAGAACACCCTGTGCCTCCAGGACCTTCTTGCGGCCTTGATTGGCCTTGAGCTTAACGGTCCTGCCTACGAACAGGTCAAGATCCTCTTTGATCTTGGTGAGGACGTTCTCGACCGCCAACGACTTCACCTTCCTTCCCAACCTCGTCTTTTTCAATCCTATCACGAAGTGGGATGGAAGTCAAGTGAAACAGGCATTATACCAAAGCGCGGCGATGGCTGTCAAGCACCTGGGCGGGTTTTTCTTCGCGGTCGATTCCTAGCTGACGCCCGTCCCAAACAGGCCCATGTCTGTCCGGGGCATGCTCGCACGCATCTTGCCCCTGGTCTGGATCCCGCCCAACCCCGGTCGCTTGGTAATGGTGTTCTCTATGGCGTCTTCTATGCGCACCATATCCTCAATCGGAGTGTTGACCACTCGCTCTGCAAGAAGGACAGGATCTAGGCAGTGGATCAGCACCCGACCCGGCGAACTCGCGAAGTTGGCGCCTGCCTCCATGATGGCCTCGTAGAAAGATTGACACGCCCCCGCCACTATGACCAGACCGTCCCTGTCCATCTCGTATTGCCGGGCACGGCGCACTGCTTCCACATAGGATGCGGAATTCCAATAACTGCCGATAGACGACCGGTCCGAGTTTTTCTTCTTCAGGGCATCGTGGCCCGTGAGCACAAGCACATCGGGCGAAAACTCCTTCAGCATCTCCGTCAGTCGCCCTGGTTGCTCCTCAGGCGGCACGTGCTTGCCCACTACCGGCACACCCAGTTCCTTATAGTATTTCATGCAGTCTCGCAAATACTCCGCGTCGCCGTCGATGTGAAGCACCCTGCCCGGCAGGTCAAAAAGGTCTTCAGCCGCGCTCCTGTCCCTGGCGCGATGTCGATCCCTCTTCTGCCTCGTTTGCGCTTCGGTGGCGCGGCGCACTCGAACACTGCGGAGGTGCTCCGCCGATTCGCGCACCGTCTGCCGCTTGAAGTCAATGACAACGCGATCGTCAGCGATGACCAGATCCGATAGCGGAGCGTCCGCCAGCAACCTAACGCTTATGCCCTTCAGGGTCGCCCTGCCGTTGCCCACCGCGTACGACTCCACGCAGATGACCTGAAACAGGATGTCCTGCCCGTACGACTTCCGCACAACTATGTCGCCTTCGCGTATTCGGTCTCTGGACGCCAAAAGCCTTCCCCCCTCTCCGGGAACAGGCCGCTCGGCCAGCCCATCACAGCATGCCGTTCTGCCGGCCATGTCGAGTTCCCGATTCAGGATATGAGCGTCGCGCTTGGCGAGACCCGTGCAAGCCGCACGAAGCAGGGCACTTATGTCGGATGTCATGGAGATAGCTCGGAAGCGGGTTGAAGCGACCGTGATCGGTCGGGTCGGCCTATCTCGTGTGCTTGTCGGCCACCTTGGACGCGCCGAAGGAATCCGGCTTTATCCGGGCGGCAAACCCGGTGCCGGTGATCATGCCCACGATGTCACGGATGAGTTCCTTGGTTTTCCCGTTTTCCCCAACGTCCAGATGGATCTCGATGTTCATGTCGGAGTAACCGTTCTCCGACAGCTTGTGGGCAACCTGGCTGGCCAATTCCAGGCTCTTGGACGCCTCGTAGAAGATGCGTTGCCTAAGGCCCCGGCTTGTGACCTCGTGCTCGCGGGCGTAGTAGTATCGAGCGCCTCGGCCAACGCGGTGGATGATGATGGCGCTGACAAAACAGGTATCGTCGCCCACCTGAGAGTCGGTGCCGATTATCAGCTTGTATTCGGCATTTGGCACATCGTGCACGTAAGCCATTATGTCGCCGAATGCCTCATCAAGAGTAAGGCGGCCCTTTGAGGGACTAATGAAGTATCTCAATCTCCATCACCATCCTCTTCGATAATCTGGTGCAGGGCGGCTCTTGCCAGCCGGGCGAATTCCGCGAGGCCAAGCTGCTCAGCCCGGAGGCGCCCATCGATGCCGGCGCGCTCCAGCACCCGAGCCACCAGTCCCCGGTCGCCGCGAAATAGCGCCGATGAGACGAATGAGTTGCGGATATTCTTGCGGCGTTCGGCGAACCCGGCTCGCACCACCCCAAATAGCAAGCTCGGATCCACATCGCCCGCGCACGCCGATTGGGTCACAGTCATCCTGACAACCGCCGATTGCACCGACGGCGGCGGCGCAAACGACTCTGGCCCCACCGTGAACAGGATCTCAGGCTGGGTGTAGTACTGCGCCAGCAGCGAAAGCTCGCCATATCCAGGGCAACCAGGGGCGGCCACGAGCTTCTGGGCCACTTCGAGCTGGACCATGAGCGTAAACGCCGCGAAAAGCGATGACGCAGACAGGAGTTTGCGCAGCACCGGTGTGGTTATGCAGTAGGGAAGGTTCGCCACGACCATGCAGCGAAGCGGCCCGGGCCCGCCCGATGCATGCCTCAAAGCGATCTGCCTGATGTCACATGACAGAATATCCGCGTGGATTATGTGGACATGTGAGAAATCGGCCAATTCACGCTCAAGGCACGCCACAAGCTCCGAGTCAACCTCAACTGCAACCACCGCGCCAGCGCGCTTCGCGAGCACTCGCGTCAGCGCGCCTCTGCCCGGACCTATCTCGATAACGAGATCGCCGGCGCCCACACCTGACGCCTCGACTATCGCATCGCGTACACTGGTATCCACAAGGAAGTTCTGGCCAAGAGGTCTCATGGGTCTATTCTATCACAAAGCGGGCTGGAAGGAAATATCAAAGCCGGCCCACTCGGCCGGCATCAGACTCTGTGCTGCTCATCGCTCCTCCAGGACATAGACTTTCACTCGCCTGCGTCCATACTTGAGAGCCTCTTCGACAGTGTTGAAGAACAAGTCTATCCTGTTTCCCTTTATGGCTCCCCCGACATCGGCCGCCAGCGCGGGCCCATATCCCTCCACGTAAAGCTTGGTGCGGAGCGGTATTACCTTGGGATCCACCGCGACAATGCCGGGCACGGCCCGGATTCCGATAGCTGTGTACCCATCGGCATGCTTGCCGCATGAGCGCTCCGATGGCTCGTAAGCAGTGGCAATCATGGTATACGATTTCCTATAGGTATAGCTGCCTCGGCTCGTCAGCAGGACTCTCAGCGGTTCGCGCGTTCCCACAGCTATCACTTTTGGCTCAGGCCTGACTGCGACCCATTCTCTGAGAAGCGCCTCGCCCAAGACCCCCGACTCCCCGCGTCGAACCAGCATCATCTGCTCCAAGACCCCATCGGATCCTTCGCGCACCAACCGGCTCATGCCGCGGTCGAGCCGGGGATCGGAAATGCGCTCAGTCTTTCGCGGTATTGGCAGCTTACGCTTGACTATGTCCTCAGTCACCCAGCCGGTCAGCCCTGCGGAACGACCGATCTCGGCGGACGCGATGTCCACGCCCACTTCACTCAATGCATTCTCGATGTATCCCTTTCTGGGAGCAAAAAGAACCGCCCGACTCGGTCCGCCTGCAGTTGTCGAATGAGTGTGGGCCATGAAACCAGCAGCCAGCGCCAGAAGCATTATCGCCGCTGCTGCCAGGGCCCGACTCACCGTCCTGCGCTCTAGCCTCGCGGGTAGCACATTAAATCCTCCGTTCCAGTTGCGTATCTGATGCCCGCCGCAGCATCGGCGGGAGACGAGTTTCTGGTTCCAGGATTCGTTATTTCCCATACTACACATCCGGGGGCAGGTTGTCAAACCAGCCCTGACCTGCCAGCTCAAGCGTGTCGTCCCAGTCGCGCACACGTCAAAGCGGGGACGACCCGAGGTCGTCCCCGCCATCGCACGCGTCCGCAACACGTTCGCCAATTCGACCGATGCGCCTCTGTACAGCCTTGCTATAACCGGGATTTGGGGAACGATTTCCACACGATCGTGTGTGGTTTCGCTTGAGCTTCCGATGCCGGCCGCGCCGTGGCCGCCGATTCCTGCCCCATCGCCGGTTCTGTCGCCTCCGGCGGCGCCACAGTCGGTTCCCACGCCGGCTGTGCGGCCAGGTCTACGGTCAGGCCTGCAGTCGGTTCCCGAACAGGCTCGAGCTCGGACTCGGGCGCCGACTCCGGCTCAGGCTCCGGCGAGATCTGGGCCGCGGGCACGGGCCAGGCCAAGGAGTTCGAGTGCCCAACGGGCTCAAACCCGAAATGCTCCGGCGAGTAGCCCTGGTGGCGTATGAAATGGGCTGCCGCGTCCATCTCCTGTGGTCGCAAGGGCACATCGGCATGGCCCGTGTCGCCAGGTAAAACCACCTGCAGCATCACCCCCTGGCGTCAATCAGTTCCGATGGGCCGGCCCCATCATCACTATATTCGCGCCGGGGTTGTCACTTGACTGCCCACACCAACATAAGCACATGTGCACACCCGCCGCCCGCGCGACCCAGGGGCCCAAAGGCCCGAAGGGCCGCCTGGAGAACAGGCTACTTGCTCTGCTTGCTGGACCTTCCCTGCCACGCGTGGAGCGCCAACGCCACGGCGATGACTCCGTACGCCAGGAAACTCCGGAAGTATTCGCCCACCTGCGACACTCCGAACAGGCGCTGCCCGGCCAGGGGCGACACCACGAACAGCGTATGGAAGAGCAGCGTACCCACTATGGCGTTCCATATGGTCGCGCGCCTGGTCGTGGCGCCGCCCACCAAAATCGCAGCTACTGAGAACATGCCCACCTGCTCATGGCTGCTGTAGGTGTTGAACGTACCGAGATTCTGCAAGAATATGAGCTGACCCCAGGCAGCGAGCACGGTAGACATCATGATCGCGATGATGCGCGTTCGGTCTACGTTGATCCCTGCAACCTGGGCGATATGCATGTCCTGGCCTACCGCCCTCATCTCCTGCCCAAGTTTGGTACGGGTGATGAAGGTCGTCAGAACACAGAGTATGCCGATGATGAACAGAGTGCAGAGCGGGAACCGCCACGGGCCAAGCCTGGCCGCGCCGACCGAGGTGAACACAAAGCCGTTCCACAGCCAGTCCATAGCTCTATCCAGCGAGTAGGACAGACCTATAAGGTCGATGGTGTTTCTCAGCCCTATGCCTGACCCCAGCATGAGCACAGGGTCCTTCATCGGGATGAGAGTGCCCAACAAGACCAGGAACACTAGCTGGTAGATTCCATTGGCGAAGTAGCCCATGATCATGCTGGTGACCATCTCGCGGCCCTTGGCGCGGTTGAGCACCTTGCCCACAAGCAAGCCGAGCAGCATGGCAATGGGCACCGATATCACCGCGGCAAGCGCGAAGCCTGCCAAGCCTTCGACCTGGTAGTGCGTCACAATCACCAGAGCTGTCTGACCGGCCATGGCGCCGACCACTATGCCGAAGTTGAGGCCCAAGCCCGCCATGACCGGGATTATCAGCGATATCACCAGAAACGCATTGCGCCCGAACCGTCCCACCACTTCGTTCACGAGGTAGTTGATATCGAGACGCGCCGCGATGATTCCGGCGATCGATATAACCAGGAAGAATATCGGAACCGACCAGTTCCTGAGGATGTCCGAAATGCCGACGCCCGAGCCTCCAGCCGGTGTCTTAACCTGTGCAGTTGGCTTTTCCAACATACCGGCTACCTCCTTTCAGCCCGGGTAAGGGCATAGATGATCATCCCGTTGCTCATGATCGTGCGGGCGATCTCGCTAATGTCCGCCCCTTGCAGCACCGTCTGGGTGACCGGCAAGGCTATCGTGAGCAATGTGTGAAACAGCACGGTCCCGATTATGGCATGCCCGATGGTGGCCTTGCGCAGCGAGGCGCCACCTATCAGGACAGATGCCACGGCAGGGAACGCCGCCGTCAGCGGCGCCGTATACAGCTGCACGAAACCGTAGCTCTGTGAATACACCAGAATCCCTATGGCCGCCAAGACCGTGGAGAGTATAACGCCCATAGTGCGCATTCGCTGCACGTTGATGCCGGAGGATCGCGCGTACATCGGGTTAGACCCGACAGTCCGCATTGCCAGGCCCGCCTTGGATTTGAAGAACAAGGCAATGAGGACGAAGAAGATCCCCATGAACAGCAAGAGCCCTGTGGGGATGTATATGTCGAAAACACTGAACCCAAGGAAGTCATTGAGCACCTTCCCGAACGTCCGGTCCAGAGTGATCGTAGTTCTCAAACCCTTCCCGCCCAGGGCGAATATCATCGCCGGATTGCGGTAGGGCGCAAGCAACCAGAACATGCACATGCCCGACACCACAGAAAACCCGACATATGTGCCGACCATCATCTCCTGGCCCTGAACCCGCTCGAGCAGCATCGCATAAAGATAGCCCGCTATTACCGCCAGAGGTATGGCAATCACCATGGCCGTGAAGAACCCGGCAAAGCCCTTGAGACCCCAGTTCATGCTGGTCACAGCGCCCACAATCCCCGCTATGACACCTACCGGGAGGCCGAAATTGAGGCCGACTCCGCACGCCAGAGTTGGCAGCATGGCCAGAACCAGAATCCCGTTCATGCCTATCCTGGTGATCGAGTCCTTGATCAGGATGGCCAGATCCATGCGCATGATCACTGCCACCGCGAACAGCGCGAGTAGAAAGACGATGATTATGAGCCTGGGCAGGCCCAGCTGCTCATATGCGTTCCTGAGCTTGTCACTCATATCAGCTCACCTCCTCCAGCGCCGCGCCCTTGCCGGCCATGATCAGGCCGAAGTCAACGTCGGGCGCATCCGGCGGCAATATGCCGGCAATCTGGCCCCGGTAGACTATGGCTATCCTGTCGCAGATTTTCCTCAACTCGGCAAGCTCCGAGGAGGTCATCACGATGGTCATGCCGTGCTCCCTGTTGAACTTGACCAAAAGGTCGAGCACCAACTGCTTGGCACCCACGTCTATGCCGCGCGTGGGCTCGGAGACCCATAGCACCTCAGGTTCCATGGTGAATGCTCGGCCAAGGCACACCTTCTGCTGGTTGCCTCCTGAAAGCCGTCGCACCAGCTGAGTGGGGCCCGTGCACCTAATATCGAGGTCGCGCATGACTTCAAGAGCATGCTCTCTCATGGCAGACCGATCTTCAAGGCGAAGGCTCTGCAAAGCGCCGGGCCTTAGGAACTTGCCCTGAACCTGCATGGCCGTGAGGATGATGTTCATCTCTATGGACTCATCCAGAAGAAGCCCTACACCTCGTCGATCCTCCGATACAAACGCCATGCCCGAAAGCAGAGCCTGCTTCGGATCGTTCAGAGGTATCTGAGATCCATCTTTGGCAACTCGGCCGGTGGATGGATACAGGCCTATCACCCCATTGGCGATTCCCACCTTGCCGTGGCCGGCGAGCCCGCCGATACCCAGGATTTCGCCGCGTCTCACCGACAGGTCCAGCCCGCGGACTCGCTCGCCGGGCATGTCCACCCTGAAATTCTCAATTCTCAAGACCATGTCCTCATCGGAAGGCTCCGACTTCCTTGGCGGCAGGACAGGCCGCTCGATCTTCCTCCCCACCATAAGCTCAGCGATTCTACCCAGTTTCGCCTCGCTTCTGGGCATCCTGGAGACTACCTCTCCATCGCGGAGTATCGTGATGTTGTCGGCAACTTCCATCACTTCGTCAAGACGGTGGGTGATGAAGAGTATGGCGATGCCCTCGGAGCTCAGCCTCTTCATAGCATCAAGCAACAGAGAGGCTTCGCTCTCGGCCAGAACGGCCGTGGGCTCATCGAACACAAGCAGTCGCACGTTCTTCTTGTCGATCTCGCGGGCTATCTCCACGAACTGCATGTGCCCCACCGGCATACCGCCCACTAACGCCATCTCATCGATGGAGAGCGCCAGCTTGCCCAGGGCCATCCTGGAGTCAGCTTGCATTAGGGGTTCGTCCAGCGTTTCCAGCCTGTGCCCGAAGATGCGCGATGCCAGATTGCCCCGGGTCGGCTCCCGATTGAGCTTGATGTTTTCGGAAACGGTGAACCCCGGTATCAGCATGAACTCCTGGTGCACCATGCCGATGCCGAGTTCCATGGCCCTCCTCGGCGAGTCAATTGTCACCGCTTGCCCATCCACGACCACCTGACCTTCGAAACCTCCGGTGTCCTGTATGACCTGCATTCCGAAGAGGATGTTCATCAGGGTGCTCTTGCCTGCGCCATTCTCTCCCACAAGCGCGTGAATCTCGCCAGGGCGAATATCGAGGCTGACCCCCTTCAGAACAGTTGTTCCAAAGAAGCCCTTGCTAATCCCCTTGAGCTCGAGGACATGTCCGTTGCGCATATCAAGACCCCTCTCGATGGTTTGAAAAGGTATTGCATGCGGGCGCCGAACAAAGCCCGGCGCCCACCATGCTAAGCGCTGCACGCGGTGCTGCCTAGTAACGCTCACGCACCGCGCTGGCCAGCAGCTCCCCTTTCCACTGCTCGCTACTTGACATCCTTGCCAAAGATGATCGAACCAACCAAGTAACGGTAGAACTGGCCCTTCTCGCTATTGCGCTCGAACTTCATCGACACGCCGGCGATCTCCTCGACCACCTTTTGCACTGCGGCCATGTCCTTTATGTTGATCTTCTTCTCAAGAGCCAGCTTGGCAATTTCCACACCGGCCACAGTATTCAGATAGCTGGTGGCCACTGGCCAGGTGGCCATACGTCCGGCCATTCCCCTCTTGACTATATCGGTGTTGATGGCCTTGACGATTGCAGGGAAATTGCCCGCGAGTTCTTCAGTGATCTCGAGGCCCAGCGCTCCCGGATACCCGTGCGTTGGGCTCGGGCAGCACTGCTCGGGGAAGATCGCCCCGGCCTTGAGAATTGCGGTGATCAGAGGTTCCTGCATGCCGCAGTTGGTGGAGAAGAACGCGATGTCCTTGCCGTGCTTGGCTACCTGCCGCGGCACGTCCTCCAGGATGAACTGCTGAGCCGCAGGGAGGCCGCCCTCGCCCATCGGGTCCGGAGCGGTCACGAAGATGAACTCCATCCCGAGTTTCTTACACTCTTGCTCCATCAGATCGCGCCTGGTTGCCAGGTCATTCATGGACATGTGGCGCGGGAACGAGTAGTGCAGGAACTTCTTAGCGCCCAGCTTCTTGGCCAGCTGCGGAATGGACTGGCCGCGGGCAGGGTTGTTCGGGATCAGGGAAATGTCGGCTTCCTTTTCCACAATGGGCGGATCCTCATGAGGTTCGCCGATCACGAACAGGATGTCGGGCCTGAGCTGCTTGACCTTGCGGATGGCGGCCACGGTGCCCGGCACTCCCTGGTTGACCACGATCGCCTTGATGGCCGGATCGGCGGCAAGGCCGGTAATCTGAGCGATGTAGGTCTCCTGCTCGGCCATGAAGTTATCGGGATACGTACGATGCTCGAGCATTCCGGGGTACTTGGCGACAACATACTCAGCTCCACGGTATTCATCCTCGCCCTGTGACACTGTGCCGGTGACAATCCCGATCTTGAACGCGGGAGCGCCCAACGACACGCTGGCGACACCGAGAACCAGGACAAGCGCAGCGATTACCAATATGCTTCTCTTGAACATCTAAGCGCTTCTCTCCCTTCCATTATTCCGGGGGACGCCATCGACATGACATGAACCCCGGGACATAGGTTAACATTTAGTATTCGCCTTGTTTGCCCGGTTTCCTGCCTGCAGTTGAGTGGTGAATTTGCTCTCTTGCTCTTCCTCGAACTCGACAGGACTAATCGCAGCCACGTTGTAATTGTATGATTGGACAAGAACCATATTGCCCGTCCGGCCTGAATAGAATGGACATGGAATACATGCTTCGAAAGGAATGAGTCTGCCATGGGTTCTGTTGAAGACAGAGAACGTGAGATAATGCTGGAGTTGGTCCGGGTGACCGAGACGGCTGCGTTGCGCGCAGCCCGCTGCATGGGTATGGGCGACTGCAACCTAGTGGATGATGTGGCAGTCGACGGCATGCGCGGGATGCTGTCGCTCATCAACATCAACGGCACTATAGTGATAGGCGAGGGCGAGAAGGACCAAGCGCCAATGCTGTATTGCGGCGAGAGGGTGGGTACCGGTCGCGACGAGTGCGATGTCGATCTGGCCGTCGATCCCGTGGAAGGCACGCGGCTAGTCGCCAATGGCCTGCCCAACGCGATATCGGTGATGGTTGTGGCCGATCGCGGCACCTTGATGCCGGTACCCACATTCTACATGCACAAGATCGCGGTCGGCCCCGAAGCCCGAGACTACATCGACATAGACGCCCCCGTCCGCGAGAACCTACGGGTCGTAGCCGCAGCTCTGGGCCGTAAGGTCAGAGATCTGACGGTGGTCATTCTGAACAGGCCCAGGCATGCTCAGCTCATCAGAGAAGTCCGCGAGTGCGGCGCCAGGATAAAGCTGATACAAGACGGCGATGTGGCCGCAGCGATATCGACCGCCCTTCCCAACACAGGCGTCGATATCTTGATGGGGATAGGCGGCGCGCCGGAGGCCGTGCTCACGGCGGCCGCCATTAAGTGCCTAGGAGGCGAACTCCAGACGAAGCTCTGGATCAGGGATGATGAGGATGCCGCCCGCGCCGGCGAACGTGGGTTCGACGATACAGATCGCGTGTATTGCTCCGAAGACCTAGCAAGCGGCAGCAGCATCGTATTCGCCGCTACGGGCATCACCGATGGCGATATGCTACAGGGTGTACGATACTATGGCCAGAAGGCAACCACTGAGTCCATTGTAATGCGCATGCTCACCGGCACAGTCCGCCGCATCCAAACCACACACGACCTGTCACGAAAGACACTCAGGTCGTTTAGGGCCGGCCAGGAAATGATGTTGTGATTTCCGGGCCCACCTGAAGGATGAACTGTGCGTCTCCGACGGCCTTGCCATCGACTCTCAGCTGCACAGTCGCGCGATAGGCGCCGGGAAGCAACTCGGCGCCCGCCATCTCGACGACACACGCCCTCACACATCCCGGCAACACCAGCGCCGGGGTTATCCTTGCTTCCATGGCGAACGAGCCATCCGCCGCCGCAATGAGCACTCGCCCATCGAACCTCGCATAGGCGCCGCCCTCGTTGGCAACTCTCACGGTCAGCGCAGGGCGGTCCTCTCCGTCCCGGGCGCCTTCGGCGCATACATCCACCACCGCTAGACGAGCTTGACCTCGTCCGGGCAGTCCAACCATTACGGGAAGTGTTATGGTGTTGCCGATGTGAACGCCCGTTGCCGCCAGGCGGTCGCGCGCGGGCGCCCCCGACACGATCAGCGCAGCACAGAGCCCACTACGGTCGCGTCTGTTGGCGTAGGCGCGGTCGAGCGACACCCTTACGGCGGCAGACGAGCCAGGCGCGATTATCACCGGCGCAGAAGGCGACAGTACTAGCGCGGCGGCAACCTCGGGCAGACACGGCAACACATCTATGCTGCCGTCTTCATCATGTGCAAGCCCCATGATCTTGATACTCACGACAACCGGAGTCGCGCCCCGGTTTCCCACAATGAATTGCCCGACTCGGGTATCGGGCAGCCACAGAAACCGACCCAGTTCCTTCTGGATGATGACAGGCGCGATTGTCAGGCCTGATGTGCCCGGCGAAAACCGGACGCCGTCAGCACCGCGGGCAGAACTCCCCGCCGCACACACTGCCACAGCGAACAGCGCAATCGCAGCCAGTTTCGCCGCAGCGCGGCCTGTCTTTTCTGTCGATCCACGAGTCAACAATACCCTCACCCCCAAGCTCCATGCCAGCACAGGAAACGGAGCGCCTGAGCGCATCGGCTCCTCGCCGAAGGGTTGTGCGCGTCTACAGCCTCGGCTCGATATTGAACCGTACCGTCATGGCGTACCGTGCAGCCGGGTCGTTCGGAGGAAGATCGGAATACTCCACAATTTGACGGAAAGAGATGAGCTTGTTGGGGGTCTTGTCGATATCGGGTCCCCCGAGGTGCACCGTCGCAGGCATGAGAGACAACGCCTCGAAATCGCCGAGGCGTGATCTCCACTCCATCGGATGCTCCAGACTCGCGCCGCCGACAGACGGATCCGTGAGGTACGGTGAGTCACAGCTGATGGCGGCTGTGTAGTTCACATTGCTGAACATTGTTACTGTGACCGCGTTGTCGAGCACATTGACGCCAGGACGCATGCCGGCCCAGTCGAGAGAGTCGGGCGTAACGGAGATGCTCATTGAGGGCTGGATCGCCGCCTGGATCGACAGAGCGCACTGCTCCTCGCAGTGTGCACACACGCTCAACCCCGCCAGCATTGCCATGGCCATGAGCAGCGCGACGCGCGCAATTGCGGCGCGGCTTGCGCCGGACTTCTTCTTGGATGTAGGAACCGTGGTCATATGCGAAACCCCTCCTTGATATTGATAGGATCAATCCGCCGTGCGCCGCGCCCGGGTCGCGTTGCGTGACGGTCCACTCAAGAAGGGGCATTCCCGCTCGTGACATATTATTCCTCTCATGCTTAGGGGCGATTTCAGATCGCCCGTCCTGGCGATATTCCGAACACCTCCACGGCGTTGGCGGAGGTTGCCGCAGCTATCTCCTGAAATGAGGTGCTCCTGATCTCTGCGATCTTCCGCGCCGTCTCCACAACATAAGCGGGTTCGTTCCGCTGCCCTCGGTACGGACTTGGAGGAAGGTACGGAGAGTCCGTCTCCACCAGCAGACGCTCCAGAGGAATCTGGCGGGCGACTTCCACCAGTTTTCGCGCATTTCGGTAAGTGACGGGCCCGGCCAGCGAGATGTAGCACCCGAGCCGTACCAGCTCGCGCGCCATTTCAGCGCTGCCTGAGTAGCAGTGCATCACGATAGCCGGGATATGGCGGGAATACTCTTGGACCACCTCGAACGTGTCGCGGTGAGCATCGCGATTGTGGATCTCGACAGGCAGACCCATCTCCCGCGCCAGGTCCATCTGAGCGCGAAACACTCGCAGTTGATCATCGCGAGGGGACAGATCACGGTAATAGTCCAGGCCTATCTCACCTATGCCTACCACCTTGGGCGCCGACAGAATCGCCGCGATCTCCCCTATTGCCTCGTCTCCTACCCCAACTGCATCGTGCGGATGAATCCCCGCCAGCGCGTACACCTCAGGATAGGCCGCCGCGAGCGCAACCGCCGCCCGCGACGACGCGACACTGCAGCCGGGATTGATCAAGGCTTCGACTCCCGCTGCTCGCGCTCTGCTCATAACCGAGTCAGTGTCATCCAAGAACGCATCATCATCCAGGTGCGCGTGGGAGTCGATAACCAACTGCTATTTCACCTTGCTCCCCGGCGAAATGGATCTATCCAGCGTGAGCACGGAGAGCTCAGTCGGATCGCCCGTGGTGGACGCAGCCAGCAGCATGCCATCGGAGATTTCGCCCCGCAGCTTGGCAGGCTTCAGGTTGGCCACTACAACAACCTGCTTGCCCACGAGTTCCTCCGGCGAGTAGTGCCGGGCTATGCCCGCAACGATCTGCCGGCGCTCCTGCCCCAGGTCCACCTGGATCTTGACCAGCTTGTCGGATCCGGATACCCTCTGGGCCTCCAGGATAGTCGCCACTCGCAGATCCACCCGGGCGAAGTCCTCAATACCTATGAAGTCCGGCTCAGACGGTAGAGGCCCGTCCGCAGGTTTCGCCGCATGCTCATCTGCCGGCTTGTCAGCCTGCCTGTCGGCTGGTTTGTCTGCCGATGCCTCCGCCGACTTGCCCTCAGCCTTTGTGTCGAAGCGAGGGAATACAGGCTCGCCGCGCCGAACCTGGGTGCCCGGCACCGTGCCGCCCCACCGTGTCGCGTCCCATCCAGCATCCGACGGCTTGCCCTCCAGGCCGAGCTGCATGCATATCTCTTCCGCCTTTCGGGTCAGTACAGGCGAAAGCGCGACAGAGGCAATGCGAAGGCTCTCGGCTAGGTTGTACAGAACAGTGCCCAGTCTACGCCTGCCCTCATCCGTCCTAGCCAGCGCCCACGGAGCGGCCTCGTCCACGTACTTGTTAGCCGCGCCCACCAAGCGGAAAACCTGAGCCAGGCCTTCCTGGAAGTCCAATCTATCGAAGGCAGCCGCGGCCTTCTCGATAGCTTCGCCCGCAAGCTCCGGAATAGCCCGGTCCATCTGCGCCCACTCGCCGGGCGCCGGTATCACGCCATCGGCAAACTTGTTTATCATCGCGGTGGTCCGGCTCAGCAGGTTGCCCAGATCATTGGCGAGGTCGGCGTTTACCCTGTAAATAAAGGACATGCGGGAGAAATCGCCGTCCTGGCCGAACGGAACCTCGCGCAGGACGAAGTAGCGAAGCGCGTCTACCCCGAACTCATCTGCGTATTCCTTCGGCTTGATCACGTTCCCCTTGGACTTGGACATCTTCTCGCCCTCAACAGTCCACCAGCCGTGCCCGAACACGCACTTGGGCAAAGGCAGCCCCAAAGACATGAGGACAGCCGGCCATATCACCGAGTGAAACCTGACGATCTCCTTGCCCATGACATGCACATCAGCCGGCCAGAATCGCGCAAACTGCTCAGGATCATCGGCGTATCCGGTGGCCGTCAGGTAGTTCACAAGCGCGTCTAGCCACACATACACCACGTGGCCCGCGGCGAACGGCACCGGGATGCCCCACGTGAACGTGGTGCGCGACACACACAGGTCTTCCAGCCCGCTCTTGATGAAGTTGACCATCTCGTGGCGCCTGCTAGCTGGCTGGATGAAGCCTGGGTTCGCTTCTATGTGGCGCAGCAACGGTTCGCCGTACTTGGACAGTTTGAAGAAGTAGCTCTCCTCTTTCAGCCACTCCACGGGGCGCCCGCAGTCAGGACATTTTCCCTCCTTGAGCTGCCCTTCGGGGAAGAAGGCTTCACACGGAGTGCAATACCAGCCTTCGTAGGAACCCAGATACACATCGCCGGCATCATACATTTTCTGGAACACCTGCTGCACTACGCGCACGTGTTCGGCATCGGTAGTACGAATGAAGCCATCATTGGAGATATCCAGCTCTCTCCAGAGATCCTGGAAAGCTGCCGTTATCCGGTCGACGTACTCCTTCGGGCTATGTCCCTCCGCCACGGCCTTGCGCTCAATCTTCTGCCCGTGCTCATCGACGCCGGTCAGGAAGAAGACGTCATGCCCCCGCATCCTCTTATATCTCGCCAGCACATCGCAGGCGATGGTGGTGTATGCGTGACCCAGATGAGGTAGGTCGTTCACGTAGTATATCGGCGTAGTCACGTAGAAAGGTCGTTCACTCATGAGAAGCCCCCCTGTTTAGCTGCCGGATTTCAGGCTAACTCGAATATATCCTTTGGTGTCCGGCACTGTCAAGGAATCCCTTGCAGTTGAAAATTCCGCCTGAACGTGGTATTTTAGTTCCGAGGTGAAGGGAATGGCCATCGGCGCGCTGCGCCCGCAGCAGAAACCGGTATCGAACACCGTAGCTATCACCGTTGCCGCGCTGCTAGTGCTGACCGTGATCTCGCCGGGCACGATCTCGGCCGGTGAACTCACGAGTCCGCTCACTCTTGCCTCAGCGCAATGGGCGGGTTTCGATCTAATCATAACATTCCGCGAAGGCGTCTGCTTCACGCTTCCAGGCGATGCCGGCTATATGGTGTATGAGAGGAACGACAGCAGCGGCGCGCGCCACCTTTGCGTCTCCTCCCATAACAACCCGGAATTGGCATTCGAGCTGCTAGTAGATGTCTTTCGGCTAGATCAGGATGCCATGACTCCCATTGATGTTCTGGGAAGGAGCATCCTGTCAGCGGGCTACAGGGCCAAAGTGGTCAGTTCCGCAGGCATTGATGTGGCCGGATTCTCCGGGTTCGATCTCACGGTGCGGGGCCTATCATTCGATCGCCAGATTCCCCTGACCGATCTACGCGCTGTATTCCTGACCGATCTTCGAGTAGGAATACTGTTCACGCTGGTCGAACGGCAACACCGACCGGACGAACACGCAAAGGCGCTCAACAGCATACTGGCAACACTGCGCCTCGCGCCCGACGATGGTGGAAACGCGTAACATCTTCGGTCGCTATGTCCAAATGGACAAAAACCCGGCCAGAAAAATGTATCTTGGCCACTTGACTCCTCTTGGAAACTCTACTAGTATTTTGCTTAGGGGCGCTACAGAGCCATATTGAAGGGGGGCTGCAGAAATGAAGTCTACAGGCATTGTCCGCAAGGTGGACGAACTGGGTCGCGTTGTCATACCCATCGAACTTCGCAGAACATTGCAGATCGCGGAAAAGGATTCTTTGGAGATCTATGTTGACGGAGAGAAGATCATCCTCAAGAAATACGAGCCCGCCTGCATCTTCTGCGGCAACGCGGACGGAATCCGGATTTTCAAGGACAAGAACATATGCAAGGAGTGCTTCGATCTCATGAAGAGCGTGGGTTAGCCGGCAGGCGACCTATCCATGATCTTCGCTTATTGTCCCACTTGAAAACAGAGGGCACCTTTGGTGCCTTCTGTTTTCTCTTTGCGCTTCTCTGCGCCTTCCCGGAGTAGATGTCAGCCGAAGTAGATGTGGTTGATCTCGTCGCTGTGGCGACCGTCCTCTCCGTACAGAACGAGAGTGGGCATGATCTTGAGAGCGGCCTTGGACTCCTTGACCGCCTCGGCCAGTACCATCATCGGAGGCGAAGCGCTTCTAGCCTGAACAAACCGCAGACGCACAGGTTCGAGATGGGACGCGCGCATCTGGCCAAGCAGGTCGGCCAGTCTAGCAGGGCGATGCACCATTGCCAGCCTGCCGCGGCTCTTGAGCAACTTCCCGGCAGCGACAGTTACATCCGCCAGCGTGCACGCCACCTCGTGCCTGGCTAGCGCCAGATCATTCTCGGCGCTCGGGGCGCCCCGATCCAGCGCCAGATACGGCGGGTTCGACAGCACCACATCGAACCGCCCAGCGCCGAACACCTCTGCAGCATTCTTCAGATCATCGTGGACGATCTCGATCTTGTCGGACAGACCATTCAGCTCCACGCTCCGGCGAGCCATGTCCGCCATGTCGGCCTGGATCTCCACGCCCACCATCCGGGCAGGCGCCCTCCGCGCCCACACCAGCAAGGGGATCACGCCGGTGCCGGTGCCCAGGTCGATGCAGCGGTCTCCGGGCTTCACGCCGGCGAACTCCGAGAGCAAAACCGCGTCCATGGAAAACCGCGGTCTGGCCGGGTTCTGGATGATGACCAGGCCGGATCGCTGTAAGTCGTCCACACGCTCATGATCGTGCACAATCACATTGCGTCCGGCCTTGTCTGTCATCTCACTTCTTCGCCTCGCCCTCGGGGAGTTCAACCTCTGCTGCCGGCAACGATACACGCTGCCCATCGTCGAGCCTCACTGTCACGCTCCGCGTCTCAGGATCTATCGACAGCACTTTGCCATCGCCCTCGGGAGTAACCACCCTTGCGCCGGGAGCGGGTAGGTCCTCTCTGGACGCTCGCCGAGTACTCGATTCGTACTTTAGGCAACACATGAGTCTGCCGCATATCCCGGAGATCTTGGTGGGGTTGAGCGACAGATTCTGCTCTTTGGCCATGCGTATCGACACCGGCTCGAAATCGCCGAGAAATGAAGAGCAACACAGAGCGCGTCCGCATGGACCCATTCCGCCCAGCATCTTGGCCTCGTCTCTCACGCCGATCTGCCTCAGCTCGATTCGAGTGCGAAAGACCGAAGCCAGATCGCGAACGAGTTCTCTGAAGTCTACCCTTCCTTCGGCGGTAAAGTAGAAAATCACCTTGCTGTTATCGAAGGTGTACTCCACATCCACCAACTTCATGGGCAATTTATGGGCGGCGATCTTCGAAAGGCCGATGTCGAAAGCGCGCTTGGCTTTCTTCTCGTTCTCCTCCACCTGTCGCCTATCGTCGGCTGTGGCAACCCTTAACACCTGCTTGAGAGGCTGTACGATATCGTCTTCGGGGACGAGTTTGGGCCCCACCACGGCCTCGCCGTACTCGGTGCCTCGAGCCGTCTCGACTATCACGCCGACTCCCGGCATGATCTCACACCCATCGGGGTCGAAATAGTAAATCTTGCCCGCTTTTTTGAATCTTACACCAACAACACAGACCATAATCCGGCCACCTTTTTCATCGCGTTAGGGCCAGGCCAAGCATGAAATCGTCCATGGCCAGCCTGACATTGGCGTTGGCCTGGAGGGCGCGGGCCGTCTGCATCACGCGAACGGTCCACCTGGCAAACAGTTCGGGCGAACCGCGTGCCACGTCCTCTTCCAAAGCCTCCATGTAGTCACGATTGATGACGAGTTCGCCGTCTCCAGTAAGGCTCAGTACAAATAGATCCCGGAACCATCCGGCCGCGCAATCGCACGCCCCGGCTGGGGTGGCGATCTCGAGCGCCTCGGAGGTCGTTGCTTCGCCTTCTGCCTCTTGCGACTGCGTCTGCGCCCGTGCGCGAGCCTTCTTCAGCTCATCCAGCAGATCCTCTGAGGCGTCGAGCGCCCGAGCCCCGTCGCCGCACCACATCACACTGCGCACTCTCGCTATTATGGAGTCTCTCACAGCGAAGTAATCGGAATCCGATGCCAGACTCGCCAGGCGCCCCGGCAGGCCGCCCGACAGCACTGCCAACACCTGCGCGCGCTGCTGCGGCAGGCGAAGTTCGCGGCTCGCCCACTCCGCCATCGTGCGCATGTCCACCGTTCCCAACCTGACGCTGTGACAGCGGGACGAGATCGTCGGCAGCAACATCTCTCGATCCTGCGCGACCAGTATTATGAGCGAACGGCCCGGAGGTTCCTCGAGCACCTTCAATAGGCAATTCTGCGCCTCCTCGGTCATTCTCTCGGCATCGTCTATGAGCCACGTCTTCAGTTCGGATTCATTGGCCTTCAGCGATATTCGCAATTGCATCTCCCTGATCTGAGCGATCTTGATGCTGTTGCCCGATGGGACGATGATTGAGAAATCCGGGTGCACGCCGCTTATGATCTTGGCGCAATTGGGGCACTCGCCGCAGTACCAGAGAACGGACTCAGGCGGAGCCTCTCCCCGAAACGAGCAGTTGGCAGCCAATGCCAGCCTACGGGCGATGAGAGTGCGTCCGCTGCCGCGCGGGCCCCACAGCATGTATGCATGCGACATTGTGCCCGACCGAATCTCCGCGTCCAGGACACGCATGGCCTCATCCTGGCCGAGTATGTCGGGAAGACGCATCAACCTACACCTCCCGCGCGCCCGGCTGAGAGCCGCCGCGCACGCAACTCGGCCCTGGCCCCGGGCCCAGAAACTCGAATACCGCCCGGCGGACGGCTGCGTGAACCTGGTCTATGGAGCGGTCGCCCACCCCGACCACCCTGAATCTCTGCGGTTCGCCCTCAGCCATTTGCAGATAGGCGCGGCGCACCGCCGCGTGGAACTCCAGTTTCCTCCGCTCGATTCTGTCGGCATCGCGGTTGCCTGTAGCTCGGGCAACGCCCGTTGCCGGGTCGATATCGAGCAGCACAGTGAGGTCGGGGACGAGTCCACGCGTGGCTATGCAATTCACGGCGCGCACGGCCTCAATATCCATGCCCAGCCCGTAGCCTTGATAGGCGATGCTGGAGTCGAAGAATCTGTCGCCTATGACTATCCGGCCTGCAGCCAGCGCCGGCATTATGACCTCGTGCACATCCTGTGCACGGTCCGCCGCGTACAGCAGGAACTCAGTGATTCCGCACATTCCGCTGGATTTCGTGTCCAGAATCATCTCGCGTACGCGGCGCCCGATACTGGTGCCGCCTGGCTCGAAAGTGCGCACCACATCATAACCCGCGGTCGCGAGAGCGTCCGCGAGCAGACGTGACTGAGTGCTCTTGCCGCAACCGTCAGGGCCTTCAAGAGTGATGAACACGCCTTTTGACATCAGCTCTTCCCAGCTTTCACCACAGTGACGATGAGTTGGCCGTTGGGGCCAGCTGCCAATCCTCTGAACACCGCTCCAAGCGATATCGCTTCTTCTATGATCTCCAAATGGCTCTGGTCGATGATCTCCCCCGGGTACAACAGAGGTATGCCGGGCGGGTACGGCGCCACGACCTCCGCGCACACACGACCGGGCGAGTCATGCAGCCTGGCCAGTTCATGGGCGGCCAGCGTGGCCTGGCGAGGCAGCATCGCTCGCTCGGCCGGGGCGAACAGATGCTGTGTGAATCTCGCCTGATCGCCTCGCTTCCTTGAAGACGGACCCGCGGCGGCTCTCTCAGAGCGCGCCTCCTCTGCGACCCGGATCATCGCGTCCACAAGGGCGTCTACATCCCCCTCGGTATCAGCGTAAGTCACAAAAGCGATGACGTTCTCGAAGTCAGCCAGCTCAACCCGGGCATTATGCTCATCCATCAGTCTGTTCTTCAGCTCGAATCCGGCCAGGCCCAGCTCGATCATGGACACGCTCAGCTTGCACTTGTCCATCACGGGCCTAGACAACACACGCACGCCCGGCACATGCGAAAGCCTCTCCCGCGCCTTATCGGACAGCCTGATCGCTCGCTCGACCAGATCGTGCCCGCGCAGCCTCATCAGAGTGGCGGTGATGTCTATCGAAGCCATAAGCAAGTACGATGGGCTTGTAGACTGCAGTATGGCCAGCATCCGCTGGACACGGTCGGGATGTATCCGTTCGCCCTTGATGTGCAACATGCTGCTGCCTGTTAATGAACCCAGCGTCTTGTGTGTGCTCTGGACCACCATGTCGGCACCGTAGCTCAGCGCAGACCTGGGCATTGCCTCGTGCAGATGGATGTGGGGTCCGTGCGCCTCATCCACCAGCAACGGAATGCCATGATCGTGGCAAAGCTCAACAAGGACCGACAAGTCGCCTGCCATGCCGTAGTAGTTAGGCCTGGTGATCAGGCACGCCTTGGCATCGGGATGCTCTGACAGCGCACGCTCGTATTCCCGAGTGGGCACTCCAACGCTGACCCCCCATTCCGGATCGACGTCAGGGTAGACGAACACAGGTTGGAGGCCAGCTAGGATCACTCCGCCTATCACCGACAAGTGCGCATCGCGGGGTATGACGATCTTCTGACCCTCTTTGCACGTCGTCATTATCATGGCGTGCACTCCCGCCGTAGTCCCGTTGGTGAGGAAGAACGTCCTATCGGCGCCGAATGTCTGCGCCGCTAAGTCCTGCGCCTGCCTGATGCAACCGGACGGAAGGTGCAGGTTGTCCATGCCGCGCGTTTCAGTGACATCGATGGCGAGCACGTTGCGCTTGAATGCCTCGGCTACCTCTGGCGGAAAACCAAGACCGCCCTTGTGGCCCGGCATGTGAAAGCGCAGAGCATGCTGCCGGACATAACCGAGCAGCGTCTGAAAGAGCGGAGCGTCGAACTCCTCCAGAGGAATGTTGAGCAAATCCGAACCGTTCACTTGGGTCTTTGACACTGGATATCGTTTCTCCTTCGTGCCCGCCGCTCGGCGGTTACTGGTATGCGCAAGCCCAACGCTTGACACGAACACCTGTTCGTGTTATTGTCTGCCTAGGGAACGTTTGTTCGGTCTTGCTATCGCTAGTGAAAGGAGGTCGATACCGGGTGAAGAACGTGGTCTACGTCTATACCACTGTCATCCCGCCGGCAGGCGCCGGCAAGTGGAAGGCCGTCATGCTCGCTCAGAGCAGCCGAGGCAGGGTCCTGGCCGAAGATGTCCAGTGCCTTGCGCCGGCGCTCGTCGCCCACCCGGCGCCCGGTTCCGCCGCTTCCACTGCAGCGCTCGTCGTGATGCTGCAGGGTCTGATAGCTGCCAGGCGGGTCCGCGCGCGCAACGTGGTCGTCTTCTCCGATCGGCCCCGAGCCCTCGATGCGCTGAGCGGAAAAGGGCACATCCCCGCAGGAGCAGTAGGAACCTACCTCCAGCTTAGGGCCATGGCACATAGCTTCGCGAGTGTGGAATTCCGCTATGCCCCGTACCCGGCGATGAGCGATCTTCCGGTCATGGCGGCCGGCGGCTGAATCCCCAAAAGTTTGAGCACAGTGGGCGCCACATCTCCGAAGTCCCCGCCGTCGCGCAACTTTCGCACGCCCGCACCGGCCAGTATGAACGGCACCGGGTTGAGCGAGTGGGCGGTGCTGGGCTTCCCGGAAACAGGGTCGATCATCTCATCGGCGTTGCCGTGGTCCGCAGTGACGATCATGGCCCCAGCCGCGGCCGATGCGGCATGCCATACTTGTCCAACGCATTCATCCACAGTCTCCACTGCAGCGATCGCCGGGGCGAGTTTGCCCGTGTGGCCCACCATATCGCCGTTGGCGAAGTTGATGACCACGAAATCGTATTTGCCCGAACCTATCCGATCCACCGCTTCTCGGGCAATGGCCCTGGCGCTCATCTCGGGGGCCAGGTCGTAAGTGGCCACTCGCGGCGATGGAATCAGAATACGTTCCTCTCCCGGAAACGGCTGCTCCCGCCCGCCATTGAAGAAAAACGTAACATGCGCAAACTTCTCGGTTTCCGCCAGACGCAGCTGGGTCTTGCCTGCTTCTGCAAGAGTCTCCGCCAGCCCATCCTGGGGTTCAGGGGCGGCGAAGGCCACCGGCACATCGGCGTCGAGGTACTTCATCATGCATACGAAGTTCACCTCTGGGCGCTCGCCCCGGTCGAACCCGTCGAACTCGTCCAAGTTGAACGCCCGGGTCAGCTCGCGGGCGCGGTCGCCGCGGAAATTGAAGAATATCGCGGAGTCGCCGTTGCGCACTGGGCCCACCGGAGAGCCCTGCGCATCTAGTATCACCGTGGGCACAACAAACTCGTCCGTCACGCCCTCTGCGTACGACCGCTCCACTGCCTCTCGCGCAGTGCGGGCCGTCCGTCCGCGCGAATGAACCATTGCGTCCCACGACAGCTTCACCCGGTCCCAGCGGGTGTCGCGGTCCATGGAGTAGTATCGGCCGCTCACAGTGGCGACCTGCCCCAGGCCAAGCCGGCTCAGCCTGTCCTCGAGCGCGTCCAGGAACTCAAGAGCGCTGGCGGGCGCAACGTCCCGCCCGTCCAAGAAGGCATGCACGTATAGCTCAGCAATGCCGGCTTCGCGCGCCATCCCCACCAGCGTGTATATGTGATCCTGGTGCGAATGCACTCCTCCAGGCGAAACAAGCCCCATAAGGTGCAGGGCCTTCCCCGTCTGCGCAGCCTGGTCCATCGCGCCCAGCAACACCGGGTTCCTCTGGAACTCGCCAGTCTGTATCATATGATTGAGGTAGCTGAGGTCTTGATATACGATCCGGCCGGCTCCCAGGCAGAGGTGGCCCACTTCCGAACCGCCCATCTGTCCATCGGGCAGTCCCACAGCGCGGCCGTGAGCCGGCAGCGTCGTAGACGGGAACTCATCCATGAGACCGTCGCAGTTCGGAGTGCGCGCTAGCCCAATTGCGTTGCCAGGGCCGGGCGGGGCCACTCCCCACCCATCCAGAACCACGAGCACAACAGGTCTATACTTCTTCATATTCTTCACGCGGACGACACCCCCAAAAGCAGCAGGACCATAGTATCACACGCTCAATATCGCTTCAACACAGCCGAAACCGGCCCTCGTCCGTTGCCTGACGCGGCTGGGCGGGGCCGGTTCACATTGCGTAATATGCAAGGCGCCTACTTCATAATCGACAGTGTGACAATGACCGACGAGAACACAATGGACACCATGGATATCAGCTTAATCAGGATGTTGAGCGAGGGGCCCGAAGTGTCTTTGAACGGGTCGCCCACAGTATCGCCCACTACTCCGGCCTTGTGAGCGTCAGACCCCTTTCCGCCGTATTGCCCTGACTCAATGTACTTCTTGGCGTTATCCCATGAACCGCCGGCGTTGGCCATCATAACTGCCAACAGGAATCCAGTCACCACCGTCCCGACGAGCAGGCCTCCAACGCCGTCCGGGCCCAGCAGGATGCCGACGAGAATAGGCGCGATTATCGCGATAAGCGAAGGCAACACCATTTCCTTCTGAGCCGCGCTCGCGCACATGTCCACGCACCGCGCGTAGTCGGGCTTAGCCTTGCCCTCCATCAGCCCGGGGATCTCCCTAAACTGCCTGCGGACTTCGTTCACGATTCCCTCAGCTGCGCGCCCCACTGCCTGCATCGTCAGAGCGGAAAACACAAACGGCAGCATTCCGCCGACGAACACTCCAACAAGCACCGCCGGGGTCATCAGGCTGAACAAAAAATCGCGCCCTGGAGCGATCAAGACTATCTGGTCGCGGTAGGCCGCGATCAGCGCAAGCGCCGTCAGCGCCGCAGAACCGATGGCAAAGCCCTTGCCGGTCGCTGCGGTGGTGTTGCCCAGAGAGTCGAGGGCATCCGTGCGCTCGCGAACCTTCTTGGGAAGACCCGCCATCTCCGCCACGCCGCCGGCATTGTCGGCAACTGGACCGTAAGCATCGGTGGCCAGTGTGATGCCGAGAGTAGACAGCATGCCAACGGCTGACATCGCTATGCCGTAGAGGCCGACGATGGCATTGGACGCCCCTCCCGACACGTAGAAGCTGACCATGACTGCCGCGCCCACCACCAGGATCGGCATGGCGGTCGACATCATGCCCGTCGACATGCCCGAGATAATCACCGTGGCGGGGCCAGTGAGCGAGGAGTGCGCTACGAGCTGGGTGGGCTTGTAGTCGGCGGACGTGTAGTACTCGGTCACCCGTCCGATGACGACACCCGACACCAGGCCGGCCATGACCGACCAAAAGATGCCGGTATGTTCAGGTCCGAGTATCCTGCGCACCAGAATCCAGCTGGCAACGATGACTATCGCCGCGCTGACGTATACGCCGCGCCTCAAGGCCGCGAGAAGCAGCGATTGCTCCGCGCGCTCGCCGGTCCTCACCGTGAAACTACCGACCACTGAGGCCAGGACGCCCACTGCGGCCAGAACAAGAGGCAGCACGACCCAACTCACGCCGAGGCCCATGGAGGCGCCCAGGGCCGACGTGGCAACGATGGAGCCAACATATGATTCGTACAGGTCAGCGCCCATGCCTGCAACATCGCCCACGTTGTCGCCTACGTTGTCGGCGATGACGGCAGGGTTCCGAGGGTCGTCCTCGGGTATGCCCGCCTCCACCTTGCCCACAAGGTCGGCGCCGACATCGGCCGCCTTAGTGAATATGCCTCCGCCCACTCGCGCAAACAGCGCCATGGCACTCGCGCCCATGCCCGAAGTGAGCAGAGTGGATGTGATCTGCGCCAGGCGCTGCCCGGAATCTGCGATGGGGCTAGCAGACGTATAATACCATGTGAGACCGAAATACCAGAGCGACAGGTGGACCAGCGAAAGGCCCACAACCGTGAGGCCCATCACGGAGCCGGACGAGAATGCCAACCGTAGTCCTTCATTGAGGCTCCGCGACGCCGCCTGCGCCGTGCGCGCATTCGACTTGGTTGCCGTAGTCATCCCGATGTACCCGGCCAATCCAGAGAAGAACCCTCCGCTCAAGAAAGCGAAAGGCGTGAAATAGCTCAGATAACCAGTGCCTGCGAGAACCAACAGAAGCACGAACATCACCGCGAAGAATAGCATGACGCCACGATACTGGCGTTTCAAGTATGCCGAAGCCCCTTCTCTTATGGCCTCGGAAATGCTCCGCATTTGCTGAGTGCCTTCGTCTTTACGGCTGATAGACGCGGATAGATAGGCTGCTACTCCAAGCGCGACTAGGGCGCTGACAGGCGCCAAGAATGCCAGAGAGCCGAAATCCATTCCAGCTACGCCCAAAAAAGGATTTTCGGGCGTTTTTCCCCCCTCTCCATCATTGCAGCGGGCCAACATGGCCAGAATAACACAGGCAGGCATTATGGTCAAAAGAAGTCACCGCCCCCTGCGGCACTACTCCTTCCGGTACTTGGCGACCCCCTGTTCGTAGAGATCAGCGCCGTGTATGTCGTCGATCACGAACAGCGGAAGGTCGTCCACATACAGCTTGCGGATGGCCTCAGGCCCAAGCTCCTCGTACGCGACGACTTCAGCCGACTTGATCCTCTTAGCTACAAGCGCCGCCGCTCCGCCCACCGCGGCGAAGTAGACTGCGCGATGCCGGACCATGGCGTCCCGGACCTCTCGGGATCGCATCCCCTTGCCGATCATGCCCTTCATTCCGTGTTCCATCAGAATCGGCGCGTAAGGATCCATGCGCATGCTGGTAGTGGGGCCGGCCGAGCCTATTGGATCCCCCGGCTTGGCAGGCGCAGGTCCCACATAGTAGATGACCTGCCCCCGAAGATCGATCGGGAGCTCCTTCCTTTCCTTGATGAGAGCTATCAGCCTCTTGTGAGCCGCGTCTCTGGCCGTATAGACCACACCTGTCAGAAGCACCTGATCCCCTGCCCTAAGGCCTGCAATAGTCTCCTCGTCCAGCGGGGTAGTAATCCGTTTTGCCATTCGACTTCCTCCCTCCCCTGCCTACAGAGTGATGCTTCTGTGGGGCGATACATGGCAGTTCAAGTTGACGGCCACAGGCAGGCTGGCGATGTGGCACGGCGCGTACTCCACGTGCACAGCCAGTGCAGTCGTGCTGCCGCCCAGGCCCTGCGGTCCGATGCCCAGCCTGTTGATTGCCTCGAGAAGTTCGTCCTCTAGGGCCGCATATGCGGGATTCGGATTTCTGCTTCCCATGGGACGCACCAGCGCCTTCTTGGCGAGCAGAGGGGCGGTTTCGAAGTTGCCCCCGATTCCAACGCCCACCACCACCGGCGGGCATGGGTTCGGCCCGGCCTTTCGAACCTGTTCGATGACGAACTTCCGCACGCCCTCGACGCCAGCTGCCGGGATCATCATGGCGATGCCGCTCATGTTCTCGGCGCCGCCGCCTTTGGGCGCTAGAGTTATCTTGAGCTCGCTGCCTGGGACAATATCAGTGTGAATGATGGCCGGCGTGTTGTCGCAGGTGTTCTTCCGCTCAAACAGCGGCTCGGATACTACGGACTTCCTCAGGTAGCCCTTCTCGTAACCGCGCCGCACGCCCTCATTGATGGCCGCGACAAGATCGCCTCTCTCGATGCGGACATCCTGCCCCAGCTCCAGAAAGACCACCGCCAGCCCCGTATCCTGGCATGCAGGCCTCTGCTCCCTGGCCGCGAGGCGGTGGTTTTCCAGTATCATCTCGAGCACCTGCCGACCTACCTCCGACTCTTCAGCGGCGGCGAACGCTTCGATCGTCTTCAGGTTCTCTTCCGGCAGATTGCAGCAAGCGCTGATGCACAGCTCCTCCATTGCGTCTGCAATGTCGCCGGACGGAATGACTCTCGGTTTCGTGCACCCCATCTCGTCATCCTCCCTGTCGCTCAATTGACTGCCGCCTGGGCAATGGTCGACCGCAGCACGGCCCAGATCCGGGTCATGCTGCGGTCGGCGGCCTACATTACTTCCACGCGGCCCTGACCGCGTCGACCATCCTGACGGTGCGGGCGGCTATCTCCTCAGGATCCACTTTCAGCCTGGCCACTCCGGTTTGCATCGCTGCCCTGGCGACTGCGGCTGCCACTGCCGGAGCCACTCTCGTGTCGAACGGGCCGGGGATGATGTAATCCGGGTTCAGCTCGCTCTCAGTCACAATCTCGCTGATGGCGTAGACTGCGGCCAGCTTCATCTCTTCGTTAATGGCGCTCGCCCTCGAATCCAACGCGCCTCGGAAGAGGCCCGGGAAGGCCAGGACGTTGTTGATCTGGTTGGGGAAGTCGGACCTTCCTGTGGCGATGACCTTTGCCCCGCCGGCCTTGGCCTCATCGGGCATGATCTCCGGCACCGGATTGGCCATGGCGAAGATGGCGGCGTCCTGCGCCATGCTGGCCACCATCTCGCGGGTGACACAGCCTGCCGCCGAAAGGCCGATGAATACATCGGCGCCCCGGATGACATCCGCCAGCTTGCCCTGAAGCTTGCTCCTGTTGGTGACCGCGGCGATCTCGTCCTTGTACGGGTTCATGCCGAACGGCCTGCCCTCATAGATGGCGCCCCTGGAATCGCACAGAATCGCGTCCTCTACGCCCACCGTCATCAGCAGTTTGGTGACGGCGATGCCTGCGGCTCCGGCGCCGTTCACGACCACCTTGACCTCCGATGCCTTCTTCCCTACAAGCCTAAGCGCGCTGATCATTGCAGCGCACACCACGATAGCCGTGCCGTGCTGGTCATCGTGGAAAATCGGGATATTGCTCACCTGCTTGAGCTTGTCTTCAACCTCAAAACACGTAGGCGCCGAGATATCCTCGAGGTTGATCCCGCCGAACGTTGGCTCGAGGCGTTTGACTATCGTGACTATCTCATCTGGATCCTTGGTGTCCAGGCAGATGGGGAACGCGTCCACTGCGGCGAACCCCTTGAACAGAACCGCCTTTCCTTCCATGACAGGCATTCCGGCTCCCGCGCCGATGTCGCCCAGCCCCAGCACAGCCGTGCCGTTAGTGACCACAGCCACCATGTTGCCTTTGTTAGTGTAATCGTAGATCTTGTCGTAGTCGGCGTTGATCTCCCTACATGGTTCGGCGACGCCGGGGGTGTAAGCCAGGCTCAGGTCACGCTTGTTTCGGAGTGGAACCTTGCTAACCACTTCGATCTTGCCCATGCTGTCTTTGTGCAGTTTGAGAGCGTCTTCCCTCAGCGACATGCGTGCTCCTCCTTTGCGCCTTCGTGGCTGCGCTACTTAGTCGCCGGCCACAGCCACTCTGTGCCGGTTCAGTTCCGCGTCTGGCTTGCCGGGCCTAGTTACTCTGGACGGGGCGAAAACGTGACTCAGTTCCGCCTCGGTCATCAGCCCTTTTTCGATAACGAGAGCACGAACGCTCTTGCCCGTTGCCCTGGCCTCCTTGGCGATGTCGCAAGAAGGCTGATAGCCGATGTACGGAACCAAGGCGGTGACAACGCCCACGTTCTGTTCGACCATCTTGGCGCAGCGCTCCTTGTTGGCCCGGATGCCCACTATGCACCTATCCTTGAGCGTGCGGGCGACATTGCCCAGTATCTCGATGGACTGAAGCATGTTGTATAGCAAGACTGGCTGGAACACGTTCAGTTCGAGCTGGCCGGCCTGCACTGCCATGGTGACCGCGAGGTCGTTGCCGAGAATCTGAAACCCGACCTGGTTGGTGACCTCGGCGATGACCGGGTTGACTTTGGCCGGCATGATCGACGATCCAGGCTGAACCGCGGGCAGCTGTATCTCGTATAGCCCGGCCATGGGTCCCGATGCAAGCAACCTGAGGTCGTTAGCGATCTTGATGAGGTTGATGGCGCACACCTTGAGGCACGCAGATACGAATGCCAGAGAATCGAGGTTCTGAGTGGCGTCGACCAGGTCTTCGGGCGATGTGAGGTCGTACCCGCTGATCTTGCTCAGGATCTCAACTGACAGCCGGATGTAGTCCTGATCGGCGTTGAGCCCAGTGCCCACGGCAGTGCCGCCAAGGTTGACGCTCTTCAGCCCTTCAGCTGAGTACTCGATTCGGTTCGCATCGCGGTCTATTGCTTTCGCCCACGCGTGGAATTCCTGCCCGAGTGTTATCGGAACAGCATCCTGAAGGTGGGTTCGACCCATCTTGAGTACATCCTTGAACTCGTCGCCCCTATCGCGCATGGCCGCAGCCAGCTGGCGCAGGGCTTCCACTGTCGGCTGCAGTTCGGCCAAGAGCGCGATTCTGGCAGCGGTAGGAAGCGCATCGTTGGTTGACTGCCCGAGGTTGACATGATTGAGAGGGCTGACAAGGCTATTGGCACCCTTCTCGCCGCCCAGGATTTCGCTGGCTCTGTTGGCTAGAACCTCATTTGCGTTCATGTTCATGGAAGTGCCGGCGCCGCCTTGAATCGAATCCACTATGAACTCGTCGATGTGCTTGCCGGCGACAATCTCATCTGCTGCAGCGGCGATTGCCGATCCGACATCGGGCGGGAGGTAGCCTAGCTCCGCGTTGGCAAGAGCCGCGGCCTTTTTCACTAGAGCCAGCCCTACGATGAGTCCCCGGTGCATTCTCTGCCCAGTTATGTGGAAGTTCTCACTCCCACGGAGCGACTGAATCCCGTACAGAGCCTGTTCTGGGACTTCCCTCTCTCCGAGGAAGTCCTTCTCCACTCTTACCCTGCATTTCTTCGCACAGCCCATTTCGATCGCACCGCTCCTTATATTCTGTTCTCTTAATGATACGCCCGGTTATGCGTCTCCCATGGAAGTTTCGTCAGTTGTGACGACTTCTCCTTCGCTGGAGATACTGGAACCCGAGGATGCTGAGGATGCTATCGACGCTATCCTGAAAACCCCCCAGGTCATACCAGGGGGGTTCAATCAAAAATCCGGCGGCGACCTACTCTCCCGGGCGGTTTCCCGCCAAGTACCAT
>ENA-UOOR01000413-UOOR01000413.1-fermentation-metagenome-genome-assembly--contig:-NODE-413-length-62090-cov-4.968582_pt1 | contig 62090 bp, 59 predicted proteins | sample MGYA00245780_ERZ724029 | MGnify/ENA primary metagenome ERZ724029 (study PRJEB28704, sample SAMN03018315) | fermentation metagenome | biome: anthropogenic terrestrial biome; feature: soil; material...
GATGACATTATTGCTGATCTCGAGCGTGGTTTTAATGCCGTACGGCAAAAATGGTAATACTCTTTTCCGGCCTGTCGATAACCGGAAAAGAGTATTTTTTACTGAATTCCTGTAACCTCATAACCCGCCTCATCAATGGCGGCTCTGATTTTGGCATCCTCCACTTCCCCATCGGATTCTATTTCTGCTGATTTGGTATCAAGGCTGACCCGTACAGCCTTAACTCCTTCCAATTCACCCAGCGCTTCTTTCACATGGTGCACGCAATGCTGGCAGGACATGCCTTCAATAGAAATTTTCTTCTTCATCTTATCAACCCTTTCTCTTCCTTTATGGATCGTTATTATCTATTAATGCACAGGCTTAAATCTTTTAAGCCTTAACGCATTCGTCAAAACCGATACAGAGCTGAAAGCCATGGCTCCCGCGGCGATCATGGGGTTTAGCAACGGACCGCCGAACAGGTAAAGCAAGCCTGCCGCAATCGGAATACCTGCTGAATTATAGCCAAAGGCCCAGAACAGATTTTGCTTGATATTTCTGATGGTCTGCTTACTCAGTTGGATGGCGGCAGATACGTCCATCAGATCACTTCTCATAAGAACGATATCCGCAGATTCCATGGCGACGTCGGTTCCCGATCCAATGGCGATGCCTATATCCGCCTGAGCCAGTGCCGGAGCATCATTAATGCCGTCCCCGACCATGGCCACCTTCTTGCCTTCTGCCTGAAGCTTTTTCACTTCACTGGCCTTATCCTGAGGTAAAACTTCGGCCAGGACCCTGTCAATGCCTGCCTGTCTTGCAATGGCTTCGGCGGTTCTCCTGTTGTCGCCGGTAATCATAACCACTTCTATGCCCATATTGTGCAATACTTCAATGGATCTTCTGCTGCTGGATTTCATGGTGTCGGCAACGGCTATGATTCCTGCAAGCTTGTTGTCAATAGCGATATACATGGGGGTTTTGCCCTCTTCGGCCAGTTTATCAGACTCCTGCTGCAGAGATATTTCTATATTTCTGCCATCCATCAGCTTCTGATTCCCAAGGAGCATTTTTCTCCCTTGGATTTCTACCTCGATGCCGTGACCGGGTATGGCTTCAAATTTTTCTACCCCGAAAAGCTCGAATTCCTTTGTCTCGGCCTCATTGACAATAGCCTCGCCTAAGGGGTGCTCAGAGCCTTTTTCAGCCGAAGCTGACAGCTTCAAAAGCTCAGTTTCATCGACTGCGCCCGTTGTGATAATATCCGTTACTTTGGGTTTTCCCTCGGTAATGGTTCCTGTTTTATCAAATACGATTGTCTTGATCTTATGGGTGGTCTCCAGGGCTTCCCCGCCTTTTATCAGCACCCCGTATTCAGCGCCCTTTCCGGTGCCGACCATGATTGCCGTAGGTGTTGCCAATCCCAATGCGCAGGGGCAGGCAATGACCAGGACCGATATAAATATGGTCAAAGAGAAGATAACCGATTCGCCTGAAACAAACCATGCAATGCCTGCTATAACCGCAATCACCATAACGATGGGCACAAAGTAGCCCGCGATAATATCGGCCATTTTTGCGATAGGTGCTTTTGAACCCTGGGCATCCTCCACAAGCTTTATAATCTGTGAAAGCGCGGTATCTTTTCCCACCTTCGTCGCCCTGAACTTTATAGTGCCATTTTTGTTGATGCTGGCGCCGGTGACTTTGCTGCCTATATTTTTTTCGACCGGTATACTTTCGCCGGTAAGCATGGATTCATCAACGGAGGTCCTGCCTTCAACCACTTCGCCGTCCACCGGGATTTTTTCGCCCGGCTTAACGAGTATGATATCCCCTACTTCCACTTCTTCAATGGGGATGACCATTTCTTTTCCATCCTGTATAGCGATGGCTGTTTTAGGCGCGAGGCCCATCAATTTCTTGATGGCCTCAGAGGTCTTTCCCTTTGTCACAGACTCCAGATATTTGCCTAAAAGGATCAGGGAAATAATGACACCCGCTGTCTCAAAATACAAATCCATGGCATATTCCATATGTCCCCTTAAAATCTGGATGATTGCGTAGATACCGTACAGAAAAGCAGCGCTTGTGCCTACTGCAATCAGCGAGTCCATGTTGGGCTCACGATGTACTAATCTGGAGAACCCCACCGTGTAGAACCGGTAGCCTGCTATGATGGGCGGAATAACCAGCATCAGCTGGACCAATCCGAAATTGAGGGGATGCATCTCGGGCATAATTATTTCGGGGAGAGGCAGCCCCAGCATATGTCCCATTGCTATATAAAAAAGAGGTACAGTAAATATGATGGACACAAGGAACTTTTGCCACAGCGTTTTAATATCTTTTTCTCTGCGTTCTTTCTCATGATCGACCTGTTCGCCGGCCTCTATCTCCAAGGCCTTGTAGCCGGCCTTAGCCACTGCGTTCTTGATTTCAGAGATCCTTGTCCTGGAGGAATCATAAACCACTTTCGCCTTTTCTGTAGCAAGGTTTACACTTGCCCCCTTTACCCCGTCAACTTTTCCTATGGCTTTTTCAACCGCTTTTACACAGGAAGCACAGGTCATTCCGGATATGGGCAGAGAAATCTCACGGGTATTTTCGTCTTCCTTTTCCTGAACGCCATAACCGGCCTTTTTTATGGCCTCTTTTATTGTTTGGATATCGGTTTTGGCTTCGTCAAACTCAACCGAAAGCTTTTCTGCCGCAATATTGACATTTGCCGAGCTGATACCTTCCACCTTATTGACGCTTCTTTCGACTGCCTTTGCACAGGATGCGCAGGTCATGCCCGTAATACCCAGTGTTTCTTTTGCCATGCTGCTCACTTCCTTTTTTGATTACTTTGCATATTTATCAATGAGTTCTATGATCTCGTCCACCTTTTCATCTCCGGCTCCTTCTCCCTCGATGAACGCCTGCTTTACGCAATGCTTGATATGCTGGTCGATGATCTTCAGGTTTGTCTTTTTCAGCAGGGCCTGTACCGATAATATTTGCTTTGATATATCAACACAGTACCTGTTATCTTCCACCATCTTTATGATGCCCTCTATCTGCCCTTTTGAAGTCTTCAGAAGATTCATGACCTGTTTTTTATCTGCACAATTCATATCAATACCTCCAATTTAATAGACTGCCCAGCCATTATGCTTTTATTTTATCCCACCCCACATCGGGAGGGATATATTACTATTATACCCCCACTGCTCCAATTGTCAAATGTTTTTTGACTGCCGCTCCGGCGCTAAATTACGAATCGAAATAAATTATTCCCTGCTTGAATTTCCCGTAGATTATTGTTAATATGATACTGCATTTACTTAAAAATCCTCCATTTTCACACAGTATGAGGTGAATATATGGAAAACCAGGGCAAACAGGGATCAAGAATCTGGGAATTGGATTTTTTCAGAGGAATAGCCCTTATTTTAATGATTTACTTCCATATCATCTATGATCTGAAGGAATTCTATAATCTTCCCATCCCTTACGAAAACGGTGTGAACTTTTATATCGGAAAGTTCTCCGCAATACTTTTCATATTTATTTCAGGCATTAGCTCATCCTTGAGCACAAATAATATAAAGCGGGGATTAAAGATTTTGGGCTGTGGGCTGATCCTCACCATAGCTGTCGGCCTTTTTAATGAAGCCATCCACATCAAATTTGGAATTCTGCATTTTTTAGGAATTTGTATGCTGCTTTTCCCGTTAATTGTCAGGGTCAACAAGTATGTACTCCTGGCTTTAGGCACCTTCATTATTTATCCCGGCCGCCTGATCTCAAATATATATACCTCTCTTCCCTTTTTGTTCCCCATCGGCATCATCACAGATACATTTACATCAGTGGATTATTATCCCCTAATACCATGGCTGGGCATTTTTCTCTACGGCACCGCCCTGGGTAAAATTCTTTATGATGAAAGAAAGCAAAGCCTTTTTCCCTTTAGCCTTGCCGATCATTTAATAAGCAAAGCAGGCCGGCATACCCTTCTTCTTTATATGGTACACCAGCCCGCGATTCTGTTGATTCTCACCTTGTTAAATAAGCTTGAACTGATATGATCCGGCATAGATTTTAAGTATACGTTTTAATACTTGCCAAATTCGAGATCACTTAATATGATTTCCTTCTCCTTAGAAGCCGCCGGCTCATTTTGGACTTCTGCGGCCCCATTCTTTTTCTTATCATACATGTTTTCCAGCATCTCCAACACTTCCGGGTTCAAATCTTCCAGGCTGTTGTAGGATTTATTTACTTTTTTGAGTTTAAACTTGCTGACCGTTTCTCTCAGCAATTCAGCCTGACTTGAAAGCTCCTCGCTGGCCGAGGCGCCTTCCTCCGAGGTGGCGGAATTGGTCTGTACCACATCGGATATCTGCATGATTCCCTGGTTAATCTGCTCAATGCCGGTTGACTGTTCGTTGGAGGCAACTGCAATCTCCTCTACAAGGACCGCCACCTTCTCCACCTGGTCAACAATTTTACTGAGCTCCTCCGCAGTATCCTTCGCAATCTTTGTTCCCGCTTCGACCTTCTTTATGGAGCCCTCTATTAAATCGGTTGTTTCCTTTGCCGCATTTGCCGACCGGGCGGCAAGGGTACGAACCTCTTCGGCCACCACAGCAAAGCCTTTGCCGTACTGCCCGGCCCGTGCAGCCTCAACAGCGGCATTCAGTGCCAGAATATTGGTTTGGAAAGCGATGTCATCAATCACCTTAATAATCTTGTAAATATTACTGGAGGAGATATTGATTTCATCCATGGCCTTCAGCATTTCCCTCATCTGAGTGTTGCCCTGGGTTGCATTTACTTTTGCGTCACCGGCAAGCTCATTGGCCTTATCGGCATTTTGTGCATTCAGCTTGGTCTGGGAAGCGATTTCCTCAACCGAGGCGGTTAACTCCTCTATGGAACTGGCTTGTTCGGTGGCGCCCTGTGAAAGCGCTATACTTGAATCAGAGACTTGCTTCGATCCTGCCGCGACCTGCTCTGCAGCCGAAGCGATATCCGTAATTAAATTATTGAGCTTGCGCACCAGTTCAGACAATTTCCCTCCAAGAAGGTCTTTTTCCGACCTGACATTCACATCCACCGTCAAGTCGGCTGATGTCATTCTTTCAGCCACCAGCGCATGTTCCCGTGTACTTTCGACAAGTTTTTGGAAGGATTTCGCAAGCTTGCCCACCTCATCTGTGGTATCTATGCCCACATTCACTTCTACATCACCAATGGCCAGCCTGTCGGCCGCATTCACTATCTTATTGACGGGTTTGCTGATCATACGGGATATAAAAATACCCAGAGCAATTGCAATAACTGCGCCGGCCGATACAACAATGATCATCATTACATTGGCTCTTAATGCCTGCTTTTCATTGGCTGAAGCTCTTTCTCCGGCTTCCAGTGTAATATGCTCAAAAATATTGGAGAAAGCTGTATGGAGCGGCTCGTCAATGGCGGTAATATTTTGTTTATAGGTATTATAAGCTTGATCCTTCTGTCCGTTCTCTATTAATTCCATCGTTCTTTCTAAAAGGGCCTTATACTCATCCCATAACTCTTTTAAAGATTGATAACTATTGCGTTCTTCGTCTTTTCTGATATTCCCGCTATATTTTTGAAGGTATCCCTCGGTCTGCTCAATACCGCTCTTTACCTCTTCCATAGCCTCGAAAGCCTGTGTGTTATTATCCGACAAGACCATGACTGCAGTATTCAGCCTGACTCTTAAGTAGCTCATATTCGACTTGGCCGAATAGTCAATGCCTAAAGTATCTTCTTCATAAAGAAGGCTGCTTTCTTCTTGAATCCTGTTAATGTTTACAATACCAATCGCCCCTATTAGTCCTGCAATAACCGCGACAATGAGAAAGCCGATGATCAGCTTTGAAGCAATCTTCAAATTATAAAACCATTGCATCATTTCGTTCCCCTTTATTTATATATTTTAAGTCTAATTTTTAAAGCGCTTCTTCCAATATTTCGAGTTCAGCCTCTGTAAGAAGTTTTTCGCAATCCAGAAGCAATTTTACTTCACTGCCCACCTTTCCGATGCTTTTGATAAACCTGTTGCTGATCCCCTTGTTCATCTGGGGCGGCGCTACGATATCCTGCTCAGGAATTGTGAGGACTTCAGCCACGCTATCCACGATCAAACCGATAGAAGTCTCATTAATATCAATGACAATGATACAGGTCCTGTCGTTATATTCTTTTGATTCCTTTTTAAACCGCAGCCTTACGTCCGTAACAGGAATAATTTTTCCTCTCAGATTAATGATGCCCTTCACATATTCCGGTAGCTGGGGTATTTCGGTAACCGCCTGCATTCCGATGATCTCCGTGACATATTTGATTTCGATCCCATAGGTTTCCTTTCCGAGAGAAAAGACCAGGAACCTGTTCTTTTGAGCATCTTCCTCTTCAAGAGCCAAATCAGGCCTAAGCTCATCACCCATATTGTTCATCTCCCTTCATATTTTATTTTCTAATAAGCTTCCAATATCCAGTATTAAACTGATACTTCCGTCACCTAATAAAGTACAGCCTCCCAACCCCCTTAACCTTTTAAATTTTTTAATATAGTCAGGCAATGCTTTAACCACTACCTGCTGTTCACCAATCAGCCTGTCGGTAAATATGCATAGATTTTTTCCCTCATGTTCCACCATGACTATAATGCCTTGAGAAAGCTCTGTTATTTCGGTCTTTATCTTAAACAGCGCATGCAGCCTCAAAACGGGATAGCAGTCTCCCCGCAGCATGATCATTTCCTGTCCGTTGATGTCGGCCATTACGCTGCCCTCTTGCACCTTAAAAGACTCTTTTATGCTGATGATGGGGATTGTATACTGGGCTTTTCCGGTCTGGATTGTCATCCCATCCATTATGGCCAGGGTGAGAGGAATCTTTAGAATGATAGTCGTACCTTTGTCTGGAACGCTGTCTATGGAGATCGTCCCCCCAATGGCGCCAATATTTCTGCTGACTACATCCATCCCGACACCGCGGCCCGAATATTCTGTAACTTCATCCTTTGTGGAGAAGCCCGGCTGAAAAATACAGGAATATATCTCCTTGTCCGTCAGCTCGCTTTCGGGCCTGGTGATAAGCCCGGTTTCTATGGCCCTTGAAAGGATCTTCTCCCTGTTTAATCCTCTTCCGTCATCCTTTATTATAATGAGGACATCGCCGCCTGAATTTTTTGCTTCCAGGGTGATGGTTCCCGTTTCCGCCTTTCCCTTTACTTTTCTTTCTTCAGCCGGTTCTATTCCATGGTCAATTGAATTCCTGATAAGATGCATAAGAGGATCCGAAATATGTTCAATTATATTTTTATCAACCTCGGTCTCTTCCCCGATGATCTTGAGATCAACCTGTTTTGAAAGCTTTTTGGACATATCTCTGACAATTCTGTTCATTTTTCGGAATGTCATAGAAAGAGGTACCATCCTGATGGACATGGCAATATCTTGAAGCTCATTAATGATTTTCCGGTGCTGCCTTGCCGACTTTTGAAAACTATCAAGGGACAATCCCTTCAAGTCGGAATTATTGGTGAGCATGGCTTCGGAGATGACCAGTTCTCCGACAAAATCCATTAGCTTGTCCAGTTTATCCACATTGACACTGATCATGTTTTGGTGGGACAGAAGACTATTATGGGCCGCTTCACCATTTTGCTCAGCGGCATGCTGAGTTTCATCCTGAAGCTTTTGGGTCTGTTCGGGCTGAGGGAGCTCCGCCAGCTCTAAATCTTTAAGAAAGATTGTCTGTGCAAAAAAATGATGAATTTCTTCATAGGAACGGTCTGATTTTAACCAAATTTGAAATCCTTCCTTTTGAATTGCCTGAGCGCTTTTTTCATCATCGGTGATATTCTCAGGGATATAATAGATTTCATCCGCTATTTCTTTCAGGTTATGAATGACGGCATAGGCCCGGATGTTCTCCATTTCGCAGCCTTCCTCAAAATAGAGGACTGCTTTAAACTCTTTCTTCTTTTTAGGTTCCCCGGTTTCTTTGCCCAGGTTTCCCTCTTTCAGCGACGCCAAGAAAGAATTGTTTTTGGTTATAAGATCCGAAGCGCTTCCATCAGGCTTACTGCCACCCCTGATTTTCTGAATTTCGCCTTTGATGAAATCAAGGCTCTCCAGAATGATATCGCTCAGCACGGAATAATCGGCATTGATGCACTTTTCTTTGCGCACAAAATAGATAAGGTCCTCCACCGAATGAGAGAGCATGGAAATATCCTGAAAGAGCATCATGGCAGAGGAACCTTTGATGGTGTGCATAATCCTGAATATTTCGTTAATGGAATCCTCCTGAAAGGAACTCGATTTTTCACTATTGATAATGATTTGCTCCAGCTGCTCCAATAATTGTGTTGTTTCAAAAATGTATATATCCATCATCGGATCCTGACTTGATTCTGACAATGAAACCCCCCCTTATTTTCTATAAGCTGTGTTCTTGAATATTGGTTACGATCTACCCGGCAATTTTGAAAACATAAAAACCTGTACCCTAATAAGCTATAGGAACATTGTTATTTTTCATTAATAACCTCCGTAATAAGCGAAAAAAGTGATCCATCATTACCTGCCTCTGTCGGTCGGCAGAAATCTCAATATGAATCTTGCAAGCGAGTGAAATCATTCAATACAAGCAGATTGTCGAAAAATACCGTCGAAATTTGTCTTATTTCAACATATTATATGTTATGCTATGATAAATTTGAAGTTCATTTAGTAAAGTGTCATGGCCATGTCCGTGACACTTTATTTTTGGACTTTGATGTTTATTGGCTTTGGTTTATGGTTTATTTTGTATAGTAATCTACGGGGAGTGAGGAGATAACACTTGACAACATATATGAAGTTTGGGGAAAGCCTGAAAATACTGCTTTCCATCTTGGATATCAGCGTCAGCCGACTGTCTAAAGCGATCAATCTGGACAGCTCGCTTATCAGCCGTTGGATCAATGAAAGAAGAACCCCATCCTATAAGAGCTCCATATACATTGAAAACATTTCCGAATATCTTTATAAGGGCATACGAAACTCTTTTCAGGAAAATCATATCAATAATCTTTATCTGAAAATATTTGAAGATGGTGATATAAATATTGGCACGGGTGAAAAAATAAAAAAGATATTACTCCAATGCCAGGGCTATTCCATTGAATGCAGGAAACAGGCAATGGAGGAAAATAAATTGAAAGCGCCCGGAAGCAATTACAATGCAAAGTTTTTAAGAAAGTCTCCGTTTTATCAGAATAAGGGCGTTCATAAAAAATATAATATGTCCTCCGAACATGATTCAAAAGCTTTCTCGGGTTTAACCAAAGAGGATAAGATCATTATAGGCAGCAAAAACATTCTGTGCGTAGGCCTATCGCTGATAGAAGATGCCTCTGCCAGGAAATGCGATAATAGCGATACGATCTACATATCATTTAATAATGAAATGGATTCCAGATGCCTGTCCTATTATAAAAGCGCTCTTTTGAAAGCCATTGAAAATGGCTGGAATGTTGTGAATTTATTGCGGCTTAATAATAATATCGCCAGGACCGTCAAATTCATTGATTTTGCCTGGCCCCTGATCATCACCGGAAAGTTTACTCCATACTATTTTAAAAAATATGAAGCCCTAACGACCGAGAAAGAATTTGTCGTCATTCCCGGAATAGGAGCCATATTGAGCCTGTGCACCAGACCTCATGCAGGAGCCGACCGCGCTTTTTTATATAAAAGCCGCGCCGCCGTTGAGGTTTTAAGAGACTACTTTTATGCCGTTCTTTCCAGCTGTACCCAGCCCCTCATCAGAAATTATACCCATGGCAGCGCACTGGCATATGGTGTCTTTTTATCAGAGATTGAAGCGTATCCTGGTAAAAGGTTTATGTATAAACATGATTTTAGTATTTTAAACCTGCCTGAAAACTTATATATCAAGTTATTGCAAAGAAAAAACATGACTGAAAACGCATTGATGGAGGCCCTGGATCTATACAAAAAGCGTAAAGAGATATTCTACTCAAACCTGGAGCATTTTCAATACAGGGATTTCTGTCTGATGGAAGCTCTGAATAATCTGGTCAAACATAAAAAGATATACCTATGCGATCACACGGGGTTTTCCATTATCGATATGGAAGACCAGGATATCATTTACTATCTGCAGAATGTAGTTAATATGCTGGAGAGATTTGACAATTATAGCATCGCCCTTTTGCCTAAAGATTCCGGCAATGGTACAGCCCATATCAATTTCTATTGTATCGTCAAAGAGCAAAAATCTATGCTCCTTGAAGCGTATGTGCATAATCACAGCTATCCGGACGTACGCCTGGTCATAGAAGAACCCATGGTAATTGACGCATGCGAAGATTACTTTAACGAAATCTGGGAGCAGATTCCCCCTCCAAATAGGGATAAAAGAAGGATTATCCAGCTCATACGAAGCCAGATAGATTTTGTGAAGAATTTCAGCAGAAAGTGCAATTGATGTGACTTTTCAAATAGAAAACGGCAATCCAAAAAACATCTAAGGACTGCCGTTTACTTTGTTTAAGTATATTTGTAAAAATTTCGCACACTAAAGATGATCCTTTTTGCTGATAATAGAACCGTATCTCTCTATCTCTCAGATTCCTCCCTGAATATCCTCACCCAGTTCTTGATGTTGTCAGGGTTATGACATAAGGTGTGGTTATCTTTCATGATAAATTCTGTGTGATTGTTTTTCGTAACATCCAAAACTTCTCTTATGTGCTCTCTTGCTTCTTCTTCATCTAGTTCCGGTACCGCCAGATAGGAAGGAGAAGGCTTGTAAGAAAAGACATAATTTTTCCCCAGTTTCTCAGCCATAATTTCTTTATTCGCCCATGGTGAAACAGATACTCTTCTTAAATTGGGTACCGACTTTACAATGTCAAAACGCTTATCCATCGGCTCACAGCAGCCATAGCATGTAAGCCCAAACCTTTCCATTATCTTCTTCTGGTACGGGAATATAAATTCTTCAAACATATCAGGTGAAATACCTACGGTTACCTGACTTTCGCCTAATCCCCACATATCTTTCATCCTGACATGACCCGTAAAGTTTTTTGCCGGAAGTTCATCTGTAAATCCTATGCCGCCCGAGCCTACAAATGTGCCGTCGTTATTCAGGCACAATAGGCCGCTGTTCTCAAGAAATTCAAGCTTTTCAACCGTTCCCCTGTACAGCAGTTCCATCAATTTATGTACGTTTTCAGGTTCGTCTATAAAGTCATACATCAATTTTTCCATACCTCTTAGGAAAACGTAATCATCAGTCATCCCGAATGACCAGAACCATACTGTATTCAGCCTGACTTCAAGTATGCCATCGAATATTTCATGTGCCATGGAAAGTAATTTTTCAGTCGTGTCATAATCGATAAGGTATTTTGACTTTATGATATCTTTTATCTGATCATAATTTTCAAGCACCGTTTCAATATGATAGCTTTTTCCCTGCTCCGCTGTCTTCTTTATGGTCTGTACTCTATTGCTGCCCGCGACAGTCCATTGCGTTTCTTTGAAGACATAAGGCAAATTGAAGTATGGTTCCACAACATAATCGTCCATCATCTCATTGCCCCAAAAAATTTGCTTTCGCAGATGATCTTCCCAATGTCTTGCAATGCTGTTGCGGCTGACAATGCTTTCTTCGGTAATAATTTCATTCCAGCCGTTTTCAGGATCACAGAGCAGCAATGGTCTTGTCACTTCAAGCTTGTTGTGCCTTATCCAAAGATTCTTTCTGTCCTGCATGACCGGCCTTGCAGCAATCTCGGCGACTTGCTTTGCAAGCTCTCTCAGCGCAGTTTTTTCGGCCTCAGAAAAATGAAGATCCGAGTAATCTGCATTGTTGAAATTGACTCTAAAATTTAATTGTTCAAACATAGCAGTCCTCCATTTAGCTTATAATAAAATATCGTTTAAACCTTACAACCTATGCTTTTACACGATTTTTTCTCTCGTCAAGTATAATGGCGATGATGATGATCATTCCCTTACATACCTGCTGCCAATAGGACGATACATTCAATAGATTGAGTCCTGTATTTAGTGAGCCGATGATCAAAGAGCCGACAAATGCACCCCACATGGTACCGATACCGCCGTTTAAACCAGTACCGCCTACCACTGCGGCTGCTATGGCATCCAGTTCATATCCTATGGCGAGCCCGGGTTGCCCGGAATCGATTCTGCCGGTCAATACGATAGCCGCTATGCCGCAGCACAGGCCGGCAAAAGCATAGGCGTAGAATTTATATAATCCTGTATTGATGCCTGATATTTTTGCTGCTGTCTCATTGCCGCCTATGGCTTTTGTATATTTGCCGAATTTCATATTGTTAAGCTTGATGGAACTGATAACAAACACTAGAAGCATGATCACAACGGGCATTGGTATCCCCAGAAAATTGCCTTTCCCAAAAAAGGTATACCCGTCGCCAAGAAGGCTCACAGGTTTGCCGTTTGTAATTAAAAGTGCCGCTCCGCGGGTAATTTGCGTCATTCCCAGTGTCACTATAAATGGAGGAATTCTACAGCCCGATATGATGGCACCATTTATCATACCGATCAGCAGCCCAATGCCTAATGCTGCCAGTAAGGCAAATACTACCGGATGGCCGGCCTTTGCAATGATTGCGGATACAACAGAAGCTAATGCGACATAGCTTCCCAATCCGAGATCAATACCGGCAGTTATAATGACAAAGTTAACGCCAAATGACATAATGGTTACAACCGATATCTGCCGAAGTATGTTTTTAATATTTCCTATCTTGAGAAACTGCGGAGACAATAACGACAATATCATAATGAGAAGTATCAGCACCAGCACTATGGCATATTTTTTAAATAGCTCAGCCGCAATATCTCTTTTGTCCTTCCCTTTAATTTCCATAATAACCTCCTATATTCTTTTCATATTAGCTGTGTTCAAACTTTTTCGCCTGCGGCATATGCGAGAATACGCTCCTGAGACAGCTCATCACGATTTAATATAGCCATTTGCTCACCCTCATGCATGACCAGCACCCTATCACTCATTCCAATGATCTCAGGCAATTCGGAAGAAATCATAATAACAGCCTTACCCGAAGCCGCAAAATCTGACATGAGACGATGTATTTCAGCTTTTGCCCCCACGTCTATACCTCTTGTCGGTTCATCCATGATGAGCACATCCGGCGATGTCTGCAGCCATCTTGAAACCAGAACCTTTTGCTGATTACCGCCCGAAAGAAACTGAACCTCCTGAAATATAGAAGGGGTTTTGATGCTTAACTTGTCGATTTCGCATTTACAACACTTTTCAATTTCTTTATGCTGAATAAGAAATAGTTTCACAAAGGCCTCCAGATTTGCTATCACAATATTATCTTTTACATCGAGCATAGGGAAAAGTCCGGCGGCTTTTCTGTCTTCAGTCAGCATGGCCATACCGCTTTTAATTGCATCTTTTGGAGATCTGACTCTAATTTTTTTACCTTTAATAAACACTTCTCCCGTGTCCGGCCTATTGGCGCCGAACACAGACATCATAGCCTCGCTTCGGCCTGCGCCTACCAGCCCGGCTAACCCGAAAATTTCCCCGCTTCTTACATCAAAATTGATATTATTGAATTGACCTTTTTTGGAAAAATTCCGTACGGAAATCATGACATCTCCGGGTTTGGATTCGGTCTTCACATAGATATTGCCAATTTCTCTTCCTACCATTAATTCAATAAGCGCATTTTTGGTTATTTTCGATATGGGCTTTGTATCAATAAATTTACCATCACGCAGCACAGTGACCTCATCAGCGATACAAAATACTTCATCCATTTTATGCGTGATATAGATGATCGCAATTCCACGCTTCTTCAGGTCCTTTATAATTTCAAATAAATGCTCTACTTCCCGCTCGGTAATCGCTGAAGTGGGTTCATCCATGATCAAAAGGTCCGCATTATAAGATACGGCCTTGGCTATTTCTACAAGCTGCATACGTGCTGTCGATAGTTCTTTCATTTTTTGATCGGGCCTGATACCCTCAATATTTAATTCCTTGAGCAGTTTTTCTGTATCTTTTTCGATTTCTTTTGCTTTAACCAGAATGCCCTTCATTTTTTCTCTTCCGAGAAAAATGTTTTCGGCTACAGTCATTTCCTTAATGGGTGATAGCTCTTGTTGTATCATTGAAATACCATTGGTTAACGCATCATGTATACCGTTTATTTCGAGCTTCCGCCCTTTAAAAATGATTTCTCCTTCATTCGGTTTGTTGATCCCGAATAAAATTTTCATTAATGTCGATTTACCGGCGCCGTTTTCTCCCATGAGTGCATGTACAGTTCCGGCTTTTACATAGAGACTTACTTTATCCAGCGCAAGAACGCCAGGAAATTTCATCGTAACGTCTTCTACTTTTAATAGGTAATCATCTTCGCCCTGCCGGATATTTTTTATTTCCGCATTCATTTCATCACCTCTGCTAAATAAATGTATCCCTGGGAAGTCCTTTTTTACGCCCACCGCTCTTAAAAAAGCGGTGGGCGCTCTTTTTTCGTTACATGCCGTACCGGCTCTAGTTATTTAACACCCCAGATCTCAAGATACTTACTGGTAAGGTCCGGCGTCACCAACTCATAATCTATAAGTATTTCCTTTTCAACAGACTCGCCCTTTAACAGCGATACTGCTGCTCCGAGAGCGCCATATGCCTGGCCATGAGCATCCTGGAATACGGTAACCACATACTGGCTGTCTTTTGCCAGATACTGCAAAGCGTCAGGAGATGCATCGATGCCGCCGACGATGATGTCTTTATTGCCTGCATCCTGCAAGACAATATATGCACCGATTGCCATCTCATCGTTGTTGGATGCAATAGCATCCACTTCGATACCGGATGACAGCAGGTCTTCCATAAGTGCCATACCTTCATCCCGGTTCCAGTTTCCAGTCTGTTTAAATACGACCTCAAGGCCGTCATACTTATCAATGACTTCCATGAATCCTTCAGTACGTTTAATAGCAGCCTCCTGGTTCTCAACTCCTGTAAATATAGCGATTTTTCCCTTGTAATCAAGATGTTTTGCAAGATATTCCATTTCCAGAACACCCGACTGCTTTGAGTCGCCATAGCAGCCGCAATCAGCCTTTTCCTGATTTGCAAACGGTCTGTTGACGCTTATAGCATAGATGCCGGACTCTTTACACATGTCAACAATAGGGCCGGTGGCTTCGGAGTCATAAGGATTGACCACGATTGCGTCTGCACCTTGAATGATCATATTCTCAACAACTGCGAGCTGCTCTGCCAAATCATTTTTTGCATCACTGAAGATGAAATCATATTCCGGGTGCTCAGTTGCGAACTTGTGCGCTTCGTCATAGAGATAAGAGAGCCATTGGTCATCTGCATCCGCGACACAGAACCCGATGGTCTGTTTTTCGGCCGGCTCAACCGGCGCAGATTCACTGGGCGTACCGCCGGATTGTCCTGCGGACGCGGGCGGGGTGTCCTGACCACAAGCCACTAAGGTTATAGCCATGATCAGAGACAGTACCAAAATTGCCAACTTCCTGATTTTCATAGTTCTCCTCCTAATAAAATTTATTGATTTTGAATAGCCGTTTCGACTATAAAATCCTTTAATTAGGGTGTCTATAAAATAGTAGTAATGTTTGCAATCCCTGGTCAACGTGCCCGGGCAACTATCGGTCGCGATATATCTTGTTTTTGGCTCGGACAGCCTTTAGCCGTGGTGTAATTTAATTGTAGAATGAAGTTTCAACGATGAGCATCAATGATGTAAATTTTCTTTCGTGACAATTTCCAAATTCGTATAAATATGTTCCAATTCTGGCATTTTGTTTTGAAAAAAGTAATCAAAAAGTATTTTCAATGGCAAATAACCCTGATTAAAAGGGTCCTGCGTTATCGTAAAGCTCACTATCTTTTCATTGATTAAATGAACGATCTCCGGTACCGTATCATTGCATATGTACTCCAGATCGTACCTTTTCTTGCTTCTTATTGCCTTTCCGATAGCTGCCATGTGTTTCGCGGTGGTAATATATACGCCCTTTAAATTTCTATAGTTCTCAAATAGCTTTACTGTTTTTTCATAAGCTTCCATAGCATTTGAAATATTTCTTACAGTTTCAACAATTTTAATATTGGAGTATTCCTCCTTAATAATGTCCGTGAAGCCCACAATTCTCTCATTTAACGCTTTGTACTTATCTTCACCTGTAATGACAGCCACCTCTCCTCCATCGGGCAGCAGCTTTCCCATAAGAAATCCGGCGATCCTGCCGCTTTTCTCCAGGTCCTGGCCAATAAAGCACAGACGGTCTATATCCATAATATCCGTATTAATAGTGACTATTTTTATTCCAGCTTCATTCAGCCTTTTAAGACTATTCTTAATGGCAGTATCATTCAGCGGGGTTATGACAAGCGCAGAAATTCCGCTTTCAGAGAATTTATCTATGCAGTGAACCTGTTCTTCAACGCTGTCTGTATCCATCAAACAAAAATCAACAGAAAGTCCGAAATCCCTAAGTTCTAAATAAGCCTGTCTTGCGCCTTTATATATGTCCTGAAATACCTGATCATTTTTATCAACGATAATAATGCCGATCTTTATCCGCTTCTTCTGGTAGGCAAGTGCCTTTCCCGCCAAATTAGGCTTATATCCCAATTCAGAGGCTATTCTCTGGATCTGTTCCCTGACTTCGTCGCTGACGCCGTACCGATTATTCAGTACTTTGTCAACAGTCCCTCTTGAAACTCCTGCTTTTTCAGCTATCTTCCGGATAGTTACAGCCATCATCTCACCCAAATATTAGTTACTTTTTACGTGCCCGGGCAACTAAAAAATGCCAATATTATATAAATTCTACAAACTATAAAAAAATCCTTCTTGTTTATGAAAATTTTTTTATTTTTTTAACAAGTATTTATGGGCAGCCGGTGTAATTTAAGCCCAAATGCTCATCTCACCATGGTTTCCGGTGGTCAGATCCAATTTGAAGCCAAATAAAAGTCTAGTAACCTTTCACCTTATTCATTGGATACGGTGACTTGAAACCACTTTAAGAGATACGGTAAAGGAAACTGAGAGATAACCTATAATTACTCCTAATAATGGAAAAAGGTATTGCGGGTTTTTTGCTCTTATGGTAGTTCATAATAATACTTCTTGCTGTGCCCCTTGCCTAAAAGCTTTGTTATGCGAAGTACCCTGCTATTGATTTGATTAGCATGTTATGTTCCCTTGATTTCTCTTTTCTTTTTCTATATATGATTCTGATTCAACATATTTACCATCAATACCGATAAACGAGCCTTGCGCATGATACATACCATCTGACCCTAAATAGGAACCTTTGAGATGATACTTGCCATCAACCCCACGAAAAGAACCCTCGTAATGATACATATTATCACTTCCCAAAAAGCATCCTTTGGGATGATATATACCATCAACCCCAAGAAATGAACCTTGTGGGTGATACTTTCCGTCGACTCCAAGAAATTTTCCCATTTATAACCCTCCTCAAATAGAATAATACTACCATGAGCTTAATATCAGGATATTTCGCCTAACGTTCCGGTTTTACGACACCGGCGAACCGGACAAGCGAAGTCCTTCCCTTTAGCACTGCTTGAAGCCCGGTGAGATGATGTGGGCAGCAATGACCTCATGAACCTCTTTTTACGTCATACTTCCGGCATGCCCCCTTGCGTAAAAGCTTTGTTATGTACAATAATCAATTTACAGCCCTAAAACCTTGCCGGTATTACTGAGTATTTAATCTCAAGGCCCGTAGGGTAACTATTTGCTAAATCCACAATACCTGATATTGTTAAGTCACTATTGTTAAATGAACCCTTTCACAATAAACTATGCGAACTAAAGATTATGCTCATTTTGTTCATTTATTGTCTTTCATTTGGCGAATTTCTTTGATAATCCAGACCGTGCATATTACAATTACAATACAAAGCAATAATCCGGTAAACCCGATTGCTCTTATGCTTAAATCATCTGCCATAAATGGAAAAAAGTTAAACATTGCACCCGCATACCACGCTACAATGAACCCAACAGTTATCGCTATAACTTCTCTTAGAAAATTAGGTTTCACTTTCCTGTTACCTCCCAAGCTAATATAAATAATCTTTACGTCGCAATATTTTACTAATGTGAACAGAAATCCTTCAAAGCCAATTCTTCCAATTTCACCCCTGGATGGGGTGATTCAAGCTGGGAATTATATATAACGTCCCGGTTTTACGACGCCGTCGAACCGGACCAGCGGAGCCCTTCTTCTTAGCGGCTTGCCGCCCGGTGAGACGGTGTGGCAGCAAGACCCGTTAGTACGCCCAAAGCGTAAAAGCTTTGTTATATGATGCACCCTGCACTTCAAAGCAAAGCTTATGGTTTACCCCTTTTTACATCAGACATTTATATAAATTGCAGTTCTTTAAATAATTTTTCCTTGCTTCCTTTAGGAGCCTATAGACCTCTTCACCAGACACACAACTATTTACATACCCCACATAATCACATGTCCATATTGGAATATTATTGTTGTTTTCATATATATATTCAACTCCACTGTATGGATTAAAACCTCTATATGAATCCGTAAATAATAGATCTCCTATTTGGAGTTTAAAACCCCAATCATATAAGACAGATTTTGTATATGGGTTATATGTTGAACTTTTCTTAACATAACATTCAAGTCTGCCTTTAATAAGCATTCTCATTAGTTCATCTACTGAAACCATTTTCAAATACCTCAAAATAATCATTTAGCTTAACTAACCATTTATAAATGAGTCTTCAGCGCATTGCTCTTAAAGCAGGGTGTCTCACATAACTACTTCATACCAGCACACCGTGACGGGTAAGATGCTAATTGGGGTGGGTATCTGCCGGTGGTGGCGGGTAAGTATATATATCTGTGGTGGACATCTAGGACTTTTCCCACTGCATAAGCCTGTCCAAGGGGCTCAAGATCTTGCCGATGCCCTTCTTTGCTACATGTGTATAAATCTCTGTCGTCTTACTGCTGCTATGTCCTAAGAGCCCCTGAATGTAGCGTAATCAGTGCCTTCTTCCAGAAGATGAGTTGCAAATGAATGTCTGAGAGAATGAATTAATACTTCCTATATTATACCAGGTTTTTGCATACGATCTTAAAAAGCACTTATTATTGTCTTATAGAAAAAGCGATAAACCCCGTACATAACAGAATCTATCGCTTCATATTTTGATTTACTTTAAAACAACTTATATCTATGCCTCAAGTTGTCTTTCCTTATAATGATGGGCCTGCTCCAGCATCATGTCCTTGACCTTCATCAGCCGGGTCAGATTGCCCCGCTCATTTTCATCGAGTTTCATGACAATATATTTGATGGTCTCCTCCAGATTGGGGATCATCACATACTCCAGCGCGTTGACACGGCGGCGGGTCTTTTCAATTTCATCAGCCAGGAGCTGTGCCGTCTTTTCCAGTTCAGCAAGCTTCAAAAGATGGGGAGTAACCTGCTGAAGTGCAGACAAGGCGCCATCCAGCTCACCGGATGTAGCTGCAAAGCCGTAGGGAAAGATATCCTCCCCGCCTCCCTCTGTCGAAAACTCGAAAACGGGAACCTCAACGCTCATGATATTTCGGGATGAGGCCTCTAAGGTCACCTTCTGCTTTGGATAAATGAGAGCCTCTTCCAGATGGGTATCGCTCATGAGGGCACGGGCCATTACAAAGCGCGAATTGACATCCTTCATCATCGTTTCGACAATTTCGCGTTCCTTTCGGTTTTCTCTGACCACCCCCAGGAACTTTTTCATCAATTCATCCCGCTTGTCTTTCAGAAGCTTATGACCACGCCTTGCTGTTCTAAGTCTTTTTTTCAGATTGGTCAGCACCATGCGTGTGGGGTTAACGTTAAGCCTTGCCATTGACTTTACTCCTTTTAACTTTGATTGAAAGTCTCCTATGATGGGGACTATTGCCTTTATCTGCAAAAAGGCCCCATCATCATTTAAAGCTCCGGAGTGATGCTATAAAGTGCTTTTGTTATCCGGGTAGTATTTTTCTATCAACTCTGTCTTAATACGCTTCAGCTCGGATACAGGAAGTATGGATAACAGCTGCCAGCCAAGGTCCAGTGTTTCTTCTATGCTGCGGTCTGTTTCATAGCCCTGGGATACATATTGCTTTTCAAATTCGTCGGAGAACTTGGCATAGAGTTTATCCACATCGGTCAGAGCCGCTTCGCCCAATATGGCCGCCAGCTCTTTACTTTCCTTGCCCCGGGCGTATGCCGCAAAAAGCTGATTCATTGTATCGGCATGATCTTCTCTGGTCTTTCCTTTTCCGATACCCTTATCCTTCAGACGCGAAAGAGAGGGTAAAACGTCAATAGGAGGAGTCAGACCCTTCTTGTGCAGCTCACGGCTTAATATGATCTGGCCTTCAGTGATATAGCCTGTCAGGTCCGGGATTGGGTGTGTCTTGTCATCCTCGGGCATGGTCAGAATAGGAATCAAAGTAATGGATCCTTCCTTGCCCTTCATACGTCCCGCGCGCTCATATAGGGTAGCCAGGTCGGTATACAGATACCCGGGATAGCCGCGGCGTCCGGGCACTTCCTTTCTGGCGGCGGAAACCTCACGCAGCGCTTCTGCGTAGTTGGTGATATCGGTTATAATAACCAGAACATGCATATCTTTTTCAAAGGCAAGATATTCTGCAGCGGTCAATGCCATACGGGGTGTCGCGATACGTTCAACTGCAGGGTCGTTTGCCAGATTCATAAAGAGAACGGCACGTTCAATGGCCCCTGTTCTCTTGAAATCGCTGATAAAAAAGTCGGCTTCTTCGAAGGTAATACCAACAGCGGCAAAGACAACGGCGAATTTGCTGTCGGTGCCCAGAACTTTGGCCTGACGCGCGATCTGAGCGGCCAGGTCGGCATGCGGCAAACCGGACGCCGAGAAAATCGGCAGCTTCTGGCCGCGAACCAGGGTATTGAGTCCGTCTATGGCAGATAAGCCTGTCTGGATAAACTCATTGGGGTAATCCCTGGCCGTGGGGTTCATGGGCAAGCCGTTGATATCCATTCGTTTATCGGGTATAATAGCCGGCCCGTTATCAATGGGCTTTCCAAGCCCGTCAAAAACACGGCCAAGCATATCGATGGAAACGGGAAGCTCCAGGTTGCGCCCCAGGAATCGGACTTTACTGTTGGACAGGTTAATTCCGACGGCGTTTTCAAAAAGCTGAACCAACGCCGTATTGCCATCCACTTCAAGAACTCTGCAACGCCTGATCTCACCGTTGGAAAGCTCTATCTCGCCCAATTCGTTAAAGGTGACCCCTTCCACATTGCGGACGAGCATCAAGGGGCCGGCTACTTCAGCTATAGATCGATATTCTTTGAGCATTACGCTTTTCTCCTTTCTGATGGGCAGGTCTATGACCTGTCATTCCTTCCAATAAGGGCTTCAATCTGAGTCGAAAGCTCATTTTCTATTTCAGTCAATTCGGTGTCTACCTCATCCTCGGGAACATATTTCATTCGACTGATTTTTTCCCTTACGGATATTGAAAAGAGGCTCTTTATATCCACACCCTTTTTAATTGCTTCCTGAGACTTATGATAAAAGGAAAGGATAATTTTGAGCATTCTAAACTGCTTATTTAATGTGGTATAGGTATCCACATCATTAAAGGCATTCTGCTGCAGATAGTCCTCACGAATGGATCTTGCGGCCTCCAGCGTCACACGGTCACTGGGTGAAAGGGCTTCGACGCCGACCAGCTGAACAATTTCCTGAAGCTCGGCTTCCTCCTGCAGTATGCGCATCATATCCCCCCGGTACGTAATCCAGTCCCTGGAAATATTGTGTCTGTACCAGCCGGATAATTTGTCCTGATAAAGGGAATAGCTCTGCAGCCAGTTGATGGCCGGGAAATGCCTCTTGTAGGAAAGATTGTAATCAAGCCCCCAGAACACTTTAACGATTCTTAAGGTGGCCTGTGTAACAGGCTCGGAAATATCGCCGCCAGGCGGTGAAACTGCTCCGATAGCACTGATGGCGCCCAATCTTTCGCCGGAGCCGAGGGTCTTTACTTTTCCTGCACGCTCATAGAACTGAGACAAACGGGATGACAGATATGCCGGATAACCTTCTTCACCGGGCATTTCTTCCAAACGTCCCGACATTTCGCGGAGGGCTTCAGCCCAGCGGGAAGTGGAGTCTGCCATAAGAGCTACGGTATAGCCCATATCCCTGAAATATTCTGCAATGGTGATACCTGTATAGATGGAGGCTTCGCGGGCAGCAACAGGCATATCCGACGTATTGGCTATGAGCACTGTCCTCTTCATCAGCGGCTGACCTGTCTTTGGGTCATGCAGCTCCGGGAATTCCATCAAAACATCAGTCATTTCGTTGCCGCGCTCGCCGCAGCCGATATATACCACCAGGTCCGCCTCGGCCCACTTGGCAAGCTGATGCTGAACGACGGTTTTTCCGCTTCCGAAAGGACCCGGGATAGCGGCTACTCCGCCTGAAGCAATGGGAAACAGAGTATCTATGATACGCTGTCCGGTGATCAGCGGTTCTGTGGGTGAAAGCTTTTCTTTATACGGACGTTCTTTTCGAACAGGCCATTTCTGCATCATGGTTAAATTGACCAATTTTCCGTCCGGCCCTTTTACTTCAGCAACAGTGGAATCCACTGTAAAATCTCCGGATTCTATTCGTTCAATGGTCCCCTCAATACCGAAGGGCACCATGATCCGATGCTGGAACACTTCATTTTCCTCAACCGTTCCGATAATATCCCCTGCCTGAACGGTATCTCCCGGTTTTACCGCCGCTTTAAAAGGCCAGCGCTTCTCCCGGTCCAGCGCATTTACTTGGATGCCGCGGGTGATATTATTTCCTGACGATGCACGTATCGATTCCAACGGTCTTTGAATGCCGTCAAAAATATTTTCAATAAGGCCGGGTCCCAGTTCCACGCTCAACGGTGCATTTGTGGAAACCACAGGAGCGCCGGGACCCAATCCCGAAGTTTCCTCATAAACTTGAATAGAGGCTCTGTCTTCATGGATTTCCAGAATCTCTCCGATCAGATTCATTTCCGATACATGCACTACGTCCAGCATATTGCAGTCCCGCATATTTTCTGCAACAACCAAAGGTCCCGACACCTTGACGATTCTGCCTTGATTCATAACAATTCCATTCCTTTCACAATATCCGAGGTGGCTCGAATTAAGATTTTAATCATTCTGAGACAAAATGTCTGCTCCAACTGCCTTCTCGATACTTTCCTTCACTGATTTCATACCGATGCCAAGCGATCCCTTGCTTCCCGGAATGAGGATAATGGCAGGGAAATAGCTGTTTCTGTAGAAGGATATCTCCTCCATGATTTCGCTTGCAGCATCCTCTGTTATATAAATAAGAGCATAGCCCTCTTCCGCAAGTCTCTTAAGCAGATTTGCCGATTCTTCCCCGGACCTGGTGGGGAAAATGTCAAAACCAATTGCCTTAAAGCCCAGGATACTATCCTTGTCTCCCATGACCGCAATTTTATGCATAGCCCAACCTCAGCCTTTCCTTGATGGTTTCCTGTGAAATTTTATTGATTTTGCCCGTCAATATAAGGCGGGCATTCTTTATTTCGGTCTCTTTCATAAATAAGTATGCAATAACCGGTTCAATACCCATGGTTACGTATTTGCTTCTCTTTAAGAAGAGAAGTATTGAATCATCCAGGGTCTTCTCAACCTCTGATATTCCATTGGGATGTTTGACAGCCTTTAAAAGGCTCTCGGAAAGATCAGAATAATCGGTATGCTTAAGTTCTTCCAAAAACTGCTCCAAAGTACATTCTGCCAGCTCATCAAGAGTTTTTTCAGCGATGCTGCCTCCCGGAATTAAAGCACTTCTGATAAATTCCCCTGATTTTGAAAGGAGCCTGGCTCGAACAAATATACGGATATTAGCCGTATCAGTCATCCTTTTGACAAGTTCAATCAGAAAGGGCTCCTCCGCATTCCGGGCATCCTCCATCATGTTTTCATAGCCGGCTTTGTCTAAAATAAAGTCGACAGTTTGAGGATCACCCGTCTGGCTGAACGCTTCCAGACTGTCCATAATAGCTTTGCCGAATATTTCAGGCAGCTCTTCAAGCTTTCTGTCGGCAATTGATTTTAAAAGCTTTTCCGGCTTTAGAGTGCCCAGCCGGGATAGCCTTTTTGAAACATCGATGCCCATAAATTCTGCTTTTATAATAAGCTTTGCGTTCAGATAATCATACTGCCGCAAAAAAAGATCCAAAACCTGCGGCTCGGGAAGAATATCAGAGAGCAGGGCATAAGCTTTCTTCATTTCGCCTGAGAGAAGCATTTCAATATCATTCTCTCCCCCTTTACCGATTTCCGGATGATCCGAGCCATAGCCAGACTCTATCAGAAGCTTCATGGCATCCGAAGGATCAGCGGTATCTAAAAGCCGTTCCAACCTGCTTCGGCTCATCAGCTTTATCTCTTTAGCCCGTATCCGGGCTGTGGCATAAGCATAATCCTCATCTTTGATTCTGGCCATACGAACTCCTTTGCTTAATCTTCAAATAAAATTGCGGCTACTTCAGACTCCAAATTGGGTCTTGCCATATTTAATATGACATCAAGAGTACAATTTATCTCCATATCACCATACCGGATAATAAAGCCACCGGAAGTATTCAATGTTTCCTCTCCCAACTTCAATACCGCTTTCTTCCCTTTTTCGGCAAGCCTGCTGTTCACGGCCGCGACAAAGCCGCCGCCCAGGCGCGCTTTGTCTTTTTCATTGAACAGTATGGTCCCTTCTTCTTCTTTTGCCGCATCTAAAGCAATGCTTTCCAAAAAAAGCCGGTACTGATCACCGGGCAAGCCGCTTAAACGCGAAAGAGCATTACTGAATGCCTCATCTATGCTATCCTGGCGGGCTTTTAATATTTTCTTTTTGTCTTCCATTCCCTCTGCAGCATGAAAACGCTGTTTTATTCGAACAGCTTCTTCTTTGGCCTTTTCAGTCATGACGGTAACCCTCTGAAAGGCTTCCTTTTCAGCGTTTCCTATAATGCTTTGGGCCTCCTGTCCGGCGTCAGCCAGAATGGTTTCCCGCAAATCTCTGGCATCCGCTAAAATCCTGTCTTTTATTTTCTCGGCTCCACTCATTGCATAGGCCCCTTCATTTAAATTTTACCCAACATAAGGATTGAGACAACAAGGCTCAAAATGGCAAACATCTCAACCATCAGCGCATAGATAATACCGCTTCCAAGAGCTTCAGGCCTCTTGGCAACCAGATGAATGCCCGCCGTGGCAACTTTGCCCTGGTAAATTGCGGACACATAACCCACTATACCTACCGGCAGACCTGTAGCCAAAAGAGAAAGGCCCTGCTCAAGGGTAGAAACATTGCCCATTTTACCTATAATCATGAATGCGATAACAAACCCATAAATGGACTGGGTTGCGGGAAGAGCCTGCAGAATCATCGTCGCACTGAACCTGCTCGGTTCCTCAGCAACGACTCCTGCGGCAGCCTGACCGGCAATACCACAGCCCTTTGACGAACCTAAAGCGGCCACCAAAAAGGCAATGGCAGCGCCCAGTAAAGCGTACACTTTCGGGTTAAGAAAAAGATCAGCAAATCGTAGTTCTGGCATTTTTGTAATCCTCCTAAAATTATGTTTTATACAATACCGGTCTTTAATCCGGAATTCAGAAACAAATTATTTTCAGTCTTTATAATGATATATTTTGTATTGGCTTTCAAGGGCTTAAAGGCCTGGCCCCCGCCTTCAAGAAACTTACCGAAAAACTCCAGAAACTGAAGTCTGCTTGAATGTACATACGCGCCCAGAGCATTCAGGGCAAAATTCAGTGTATGTCCAAAGAGCAGTATAGGAACCATTACAAGCAGCTTTACAATGAAGTTTCCGCCCAAGGCTGCGCTCAGCGTATTGACAATATCGCCGATAATTGCAGAGGCAAGGCCCAGAGCCAATATTCTTGTATAGGAAAGGCAATCGCTGAAAAAGCTGACTACATCGTAAAGCCTTGGTAAGCCTCCAAATATTTTCCCAAAAATATTTTTTGATTTTCTTCCGTTTGTGGCAAGTACCAACACCACGCCGACAATAAATATTTTATAGCCGGCCTGTACAATCCCGCTCGAGCTGGAAATGCTGATACCCGGCGCAAATGGAAGCAGGGACAGAATAAACCCTGTAAACATGACATAAATAAAACCTACGTCAAATACCGCATCCAAAATCTGACCGCGGCGTATCAAATTCAGCGCCTTCATAAAAAGTCCGGTATACATATGAATAATGCCTATAAGTATGGAATAACTCATCATAAGCTCGGGCTGTTCCGTCGGGACGATCCATAGGGCCGTTTTACTAAGAGAGGCAATACCGAACCAGCTGCCGAAAAGGAATCCCGCCAAAATGGTTGAAAGGCCACAGAAGAATAAAAGCTTCATAAAAACCCTGGTGGAATCTTCCAGGCGATATTTCTTTAATATAATCCCGGTAAAGAGGGCAATCAAAATCCCATAGCCCCCATCACCAAGCATCAGCCCGAAAAAGAAAATGTAGAATGGAAAAGTAATAGGACTGGGGTCAATTTCGAGACTGGATGGCACGCCATACATATTAATAATAGGTGAAATAGATTCCACAACAGGCCCGTTCTTCAAAAGTACGGGGAATTCTTCATCCTTTGCAGGCGCTTCTATCTCAACCATACAAAAATAATGCTCGTCCAGATATTCCGTGACCTTAGAGGAATGTTCAGCCGGCAGCCAACCCTTGAGTAAAAACGCCGACCTGGTGGAAATCAAACGGCTTTTGGCCTCAATTTTCGCCCGGTCCATCTGAAGGCTGTCATAAATGGTCTCAAGCCTTTCGCGCTCATCGGCCATTTTTATAATACCTTTGATTTTTTCCTCCCGCTCCTTGAGGAGGGATTGCAGCCTTTCTTCTAAGCGAGCCTTGCTTCTCTTTGCATTTCCTTCCACATCCCGCAAAACGATCCGGTTCCACCCCCAGGCTCTGGCCAGACTCAGCATTTCCGTTTCAATGGATTTATGCCCGATCAACATAACATAATGGTGATCGGCATCGCTTTTACCTGTTAAAAGATCCGATTCGGGGAATTCCCCCTGAATCGCTTCCTGAAATTTCTTTAAATCTGTCCCTGAGGGTAAGCTTCCCGTATAGCAGAAAGTATAACGAGTGTTTATGACATCCAGAGGAATATCCAATTCAAGCCAAGGGTTCAGCGAAGTCAACAGAGTTTTGATACGATTTTCTTCACTTTTCATCTTAGCGATTTCATCTTCAAAGCGATTAATTTTATCAGCATCAGCCAATATTTTATTCTTATTCTTGAGAATAGCCGAATAATCTGATTCTGAAACAATCCTTCTGGCAGAAAACATGGGTTTCTTAACAGGAACATATTGGCTGAGAATATCCAGTGCCCGCAAAATTTCTGTCAACGAGTTATCTATTTTTGCTAAATCATTCTGCACATTGGGATTTTGAATCCTGTCCCTGAGTTCTTCATCGGGCTCAACCTGGTCAATTTCCACCACGCCCATCTTCATCAGTGACTTCAGCAGTTCAGATCGCTCTTCGATAAGCCCCAGCACAGCAATCTTATTCATCTTAACTACTGACACGACTTATTCACAACCCTTCCCACAATAAATTCAACAGCTGCATTGAGCTTTTCCCGTGATTTTTGCCGGATCTGCTCATCCACTCTCTCTTTACCACTCTCCTGAAGATTTTTTTCCTGAACTGCCTCCTGCTTTGCTTTTTTCAGCAGCTCCTCGGCCATGACTTCCCCCTCTGTCAGGGATTTCTCTAAAATTTCTTCCGCCTTTTTTCTAGCTTCCGAAAGAATTTCGAGAGATTGTTTTTTGGCTTCTTCTTCAATTCTGAGAGCTTCTTCCTCACTTTGAATAATCTCTTGGAGAACGTTGTCCATTGAAAACCTCCACGCTGTTTAAGCTTTAGTTAATGTATTCCTACCACTTTTTTTTGATTGATACAGTGCTTCATCCGCTTTTCTAATGACATCCTGGCAAGTCTTTAATAAATGCGTTTTCTGAGCGACCCCTATACTGACGGTAACATGAATTGTTCCCCGACCTTTTGAAGTATTGCAACTATTTGTTTCAGGGCTTTCCTTGAGACAATTCTCAACACTTACTAAAAAGGGCTTGGAAGCTATCGCTTTACGCATTTTATCCAATCTTTGAATAGCCTCATTATAGGATAAACTTGTATATAATGCAACAAATTCTTCGCCTCCGTATCGAAATATTTTGCCTTCTCCCACTGTTTTCTTCATCATAGAGGCAGTCATCTTAAGGATTTCATCTCCGATATTATGCCCATAATTATCATTTATCCTCTTAAAATGGTCCAGATCAATCATGCCGACGACATATCGATTACCAAGTTTTAAAAATTCCTGCTCCAGAGCCCGCCTGGAAAGGACACCTGTTAAAGCATCATAAAACGCCATAGAATAGGATGTATCGAGAAGAGCAAATAATATGACAAAAAAGGCGGAGGCCGTAAAAATGGAGCCCAGCACCGGGCGGGCCGGAAAATAAAAAGCGATATAAGACATCAGCAGAACCACAATATAAATAAGGTCCATATATTTCTGCTTTTTGATAAAATCAACCAGAATAATGCCGATGGCCAGCAAATACAAAACTACTGCGGGGGCCCCGATCCCTGCAGCGGCTTCACCAACGCCTGTATCGGCCCCGGAACCCGACTTTCCAAGGATATTGATAAATATCCAGATCAGCTGAGCTGTGATCAAAATGGCCTTGTTTCTCCCATAAGTGCTGACAATCCCTCTTTCCTTGGAAAATGCCAGCCATACGGTATTGATGGGCAGGAGAATGCTGGTCATCATTACAGCTTGAGCAAGCGTGGCGGGACGGTCTGCCGACATGCTGATCATGATATAAGTGATTAAAATAAAGCAGGTCAGATAAAAAGAATTGCTGCTTTGAAACCAAATGCTGATGCCGACTGTTGCCAGCGCAATGACATAGGGGAGAATTTTAATAAGGGTCTGGATGGTATCAGAAGCGACCTCAGCCATTGCGGCCGAAGCCCATGCAATCAGAAGGACTATGAAAGGCGCTGTGTATCCCACGATCCTACGCATTTATCCCTCGTACCTCACATATTTTACTTAAAGACAATATGATGATACTATTATTCTACATTTATCTGCTGATTAACGCAACTTTTTTATGGTTTCCCCTCCTTCGCCGCAGATTTTGACCAAGGTGTCCGGCGCATAAAAACAAGGAAGCAAGGAAATTCTCCCTGCTTCCTTTCCTTTTAACATCTAGGCTCTTCCAACCCCGGAAAATCGAATTTTTGCGGGGGGAAGAATTGATCCAGCGGAAATTCGATGGTATCAAAGATTTCGCAAGGATTCTCATCAGTAGAAGCAATGCACTCCTTGTTGGGGTAGCAGAAATTGAATGCAGGTATCAGAAGCTGGACAAGGCGTACAAGTTTAATGATGGAGAAAAGGCCAATAGTCACAACAACTCTCCTCTGAGGTCCATTGATCAGATTGGTAACCTCGCTTTTTTCTTCATCGCATCCGCATTGGTGTCTTTCATGCACTCTCTTAATACGGGTATTGAGAATAATAGGCTCTGCAACCTCGACCTTGATAATCGGGAGATTATCCTGTTCTACCAGGCCGCCGCATCCATCATTGCATCCCTCGCAGCGAATGGGCAGTGTATTGTGTGGATCCACACTTCTGAAGATCTTGATTTTGCCTTCAGATCCAAAGAGAATGACTGTCTTTGAAAACCATACAAAGCCAACTTTAGGAGAGGAATTAACAATGTTGCCTGTGACATCCTTGTAGCAGAATTCAACCACTACGCGGATCTTATAACGTACATTAACAGTAAAGAAGCCTCTCTTGAAAGGAACATCCTCAAGGTCGGCCAGTATTGCCACAACTTCGGCATCTTTTGTTTTTACCTTGACTGCATTGCTGATCAGGTCCTGAACATTATCCACAAAGTCTACAACCGCATCCTCAACGCAATCTTTTTCGCGGCAATTGTCATACACCTTTTCCACATGAACACAAACGGCTTCTCGTAACTTGCATATGTCTTCGCCGCCTATCAGTCCCGGAACGACTTGTTCTTTACAGCCCATTTTATCGGTCCTCCATTTCAGAATAATTGCCTTCACATTGTCATAATATGCCTTTTAGCTGATTTGGTTACAGACCGTCATATTCATCAAGGGACATAAATAAGCTTAATATTGGCAGGCAGTTATAGTTTTTATATGCCATTCTATTATAAAGGGGTTGTGCAAGGTGTCTTTTTATGAAAAGGTCCGATACATATTAAAAAACAGTATGGGTATTATCACCTGCATCTGGTATAAAAACGGCCTGTTCATGAGTATGCTGGATGGAAAAAACAAATGGGGCCCGCCCTTCCTTTTATCGGACAGCGCCACCTCGGATTTTTCCGCGCTGCTGGATTCCACCGATAATATCAGCGCCTGCTTTGTAGACTATTCAGGCCGCCTCCTGCACATTACTGCCTGTGAGGAGAAAGCAGAACCGGTGGTTCTCCTGGAAAGCCGCATCAGCGGGAGCTCACCCTACAATGTCAATTTAGTGGAGGCAGACGGCTATAACCATGTGCTTTATGTGGTATCTCATAACCGCAAACAGCTTCTGACCTACCAGCGGATTGAGCGGTCGGGTTATTCCATGCCTGAAGTGGAAGGAATCATCGTTCGGGAAGGTAAAAACTATGCAGTCTGCTCTGATGGTTCATCCATCCACCTGTTTTTTGTCACCGATGTGCAAAATGTAAGCCTTTTGGTGCACCGGAAAATCACCGACGGGAAGGCCTCCAAACCGGCCACCACCCCCTTTCCCTATAACAGCTCACTGCGGCTCCAGGCTGTCAAGACCAAAGAGGGCCCCCTTTATATTCTTGCATCTCCCGACGACGGTCAGGACAATACCATTATATTCCGGTTTGATCCCATCTTATATAAATTTTCAAAGGCGCTGGAAGTACACAATGCCTCTTCAGGCCCCGGTTCCGACAGTTTGATCCTTGTCAATAACCAGCCCTTTGTCATCCGCTCTTTAAAAACCCATTATTTTGTTTCAAGAATAAGCTCCGATTGCAGTGAAATCGCGGAAGAGACCCGGATCGAGGCCGCCGGCCGGGACATCCCCTTAAAATGCAAATTCCAGTCCAATCATAAGGAAGATAAAATCTTTTCCTGTGATATGACGCCCATGCTTTTTGGGAATGGACTGCGGTTCCCATTTGACCTAAAGGCTCTGGCCGCTCAAAAACCGGATAAAGACCACGAGGGCAAAGAAGTGCTCAATGAACGGATTCGTGAATTGGAAGGGCGCATAGAATTTCTCGAAAATACCATCCGGGAAATTTTGAGGCCGTAAAGACCTGCTGGTTCTAAAATAAGAACCTCCCCCGTTAACGCAATCAAAGGTTGCCGGCAGATCCCGGGACCTTGGTATTTCATGAAAAAAGGCTGTCCATTACTGAACAGCCCCTCCCAAGATGCCGTTTACCTTGTTTGACACCTGGCACTCGCCAGGTGGGTGTCCTATTGAATATTTCACACTTCCGCCGCCGTTGCACAGGGCTCGGACCCTGTGTCGGAATTAGATTGCGGCCTGTGCTACGGATCCAAATATTCGGACTCCCGTGTCAGATATAGCAGGTTCAAAATTAAGGCACCACGCACACCTCAGGATTCTTTTCTGGCTTTATTATAGCACAACATGAAAAGCAGCTCAAGATGTACTAATTGCCATAGTTTATTAAAATTGCTTGGTATAAAAAACAAAAAACCCTTCAAGTTGTTCCTGCATCAGCATGTTCCAATAAGCCGGTCAGTTATTTTGTTTTTCAATTAAATTCTTCCAATACCGTCTCGGCATAAACCGTCTTTGAAGGTTTGGATTCAAACGGTTCTCAATGGCAGTGGACTGAAAATACCCCTTCCAGAGCACCTCAAATTTTTTATCGGCTTCATTTTTAGGAATAGGGATATGCTCATGCAGGAAAACAGTTTCATTGGTATTATACAGAGCGTAAATATCCCTTCCGGCATCATGAATGATCCAGGGCTGATTGGAAAGCCTCTCCTCAAAATGGCCTGAGATCAGCGTGGTAATATTATTATCCGGTTCATACCTCGCATAGTAGATACCGTTTCTGAGCTTTCTGAAGCGCAGGATTCCCAGAAATAAATGCACCTCCTTCAGGACTTTCTGGTTCCTGTCATGTATCCAGAGGACATCCGGGTCCTGGAGGTAGTAAATAATCCTCCCGCCAATCTTTAAACCGATTTTAATATAGTCATAAATTTTTGTGCCCACATCAGGGTGTTCGCTTAAATAAGCTCTGTATAAAATCTCAATAGCCTCCCGGGACATCTTTTCAACAATAGCTTTATAAACCCTGTCCGATTTTTCCCGGTCAGTTTCAATCTCCCTGATTTCTGTACCGAGGGTCAGCTGGCACGGCTCCTGGGAAGCGATCTTTTCAGGACATTCCTTCCGCCGGAAGGCTTCAAAAACCGCAGTCAATATTCCCTCGAAGCTGCCGTCCGTCATATAAATCATTTAGCAAAGCTCCCCATTTCAAACATGGATATCTGGCCGTACACATTTTTCGGGTCCTCTTGGGCCGCCAGAACAGGATACAGGTCCTCCGAATCTATATTGACACCACCGTAATAAACGCCTTTACAGGTAATAAAATACCTGGCGCGCTTTAGTACGACCCTCATTTTTTTCAGATCATCGTAAGAAAGAGCCGCAACCCTTCTTGCCCGTACTATCCGCTGAGCCATTTGATATCCGATGCCCGGCACACGCATCAGCATTTCCATGGGAGCTCTGTTAATTTCAACAGGAAAACAGCCGAGATTTCGGAGGGCCCAATCACATTTAGGGTCCAGTTTAGTGTCAAAATTGGCATGGCCCTCATCCAGAAGCTCCCGGGCTTCAAAACCATAAAACCGCAAAAGCCAGTCCGCCTGATAAATTCTGTGTTCCCGGAGTAAAGGCGGGCTGGTATTTAAAGACGGCAGATTACTGTCATCATTGACCGGGACATAGGCGGAATAGTATACACGCTTCAGCTGATATCGCCGGTATAACTCCGAGGTCAGTTTCAAAATGGTGAGATCGCTGTCCTGGGTCGCCCCCACAATGAGCTGGGTAGTCTGTCCCGCAGGAATGAACAACTGTTTTTTCCGGTAGATGGTGAGCTCATTGGCCCCTTGGATCTGGTCTTTTACAAAGGCCATGGGCTTTATGATGGACTCCGCATTCTTTTGCGGAGCCAAGAGCTTAAGGCCCTGAAGGGAAGGAAGCTCGATATTGATACTCATGCGGTCGGCCAGAAGGCCTGCCTGGTAAACAAGCCTGAGATCGGCTCCCGGAATGGATTTTACATGGATATAGCCATTAAATTTATATTCCTGGCGAAGCTTTTTTAATGCGGTTATAATAAGCTCCATGGTGTAATCGGGGCTTTTAATAACGGCTGAGCTGAGAAAAAGCCCCTCAATATAGTTTCTCCTGTAGAACTCAACAGTGATCTCACAGAGCTCCTCCGGTGTGAACGCCGCCCGGGGAACGTCATTGGTCACGCGGTTGACGCAATATTTGCAGTCATAGACACAGCAATTGGTAAACAATATTTTCAAAAGCGAAATACAACGGCCGTCATCGGCCCAGCTGTGGCATATACCGGCCGGGGCGGCATTGCCGAGCTGGCCTTTTTTATTGCTGCGGCTGCTGCCGCTGGAAGAGCAGGATACATCATATTTCGCCGAATCTGCCAGAATTTGAAGCTTATCGAGCAGCTCCATAGAGACCTCCAAACATATGTTCTTTTATAAGCATAGCATATCCCAACTTAAAAAAACATATGTTTGTATTTTATCCCAGTACTTTATTTTTTCTTGTTCGCTTTATCTGGCCTCTGCTTACTCTATACTTGCCCGGCGTCATTCCTGTTATTTTCTTAAAGCTCTTGGAAAAATAGCTTTGGTCTTCGTATCCGACCAGATTTGAAATATCGACGATATCGATGGAATTGTCCATTAATAGCCTTTTAGCTACTGAAATCCTGTAGTTATTGAGATAGGTAACAAAATTTGTACCTGTTTCCTCCTTAAAGATCTTGCTGAAATAAGACGGACTTAAATAGACAGCTGCAGCGACTTTCTCCAACGAAATCTTCTGCATGTAATTTTTACTGATATAGCTAATGGACTTGTAGATCACATCGCTATGCTTTACATCTTTCATATCAAATACACATTCAGAGAAACGTTCCATGATTTTTGAAAGCCAGGCAGTCATCTCCTCCACGGTTTTGAAATGATTGATCTCATTGAGATACTTGAAATTAAGTCCGAATATTTGTTCAATTTCAGCGCCGCCTTCTACAGCGGCCCGCGATAAAACGACAATGAGTTCAAGCACACGGGCTTTTACCACGTCAAAACTGATACCCGACTTTAAAAGAATGGCTCCCAGGATCTCATTCAAAACCTTTCTGGCCCCATACTGATCGCCTGCCGATATAAGCGTCAGAAGCTCTCTTTCTTTCTCTATCGGGTAGTCCCTGCCGCTGCTTTCCTGGCCTCCCATGGTTTTGATATGATGAATATAGGTTGAAATATCGGACTGCTGCTCCAGAATTTCTCTGGGTTCGGATAGATAATCTGTTCCCTCGCCCGATCCGTAAGCTGCAATGATAAAAAGGAGGCTGGCCAGGTTATCTACTTTTTCAGGACTGATGACAGGAATTGTATGGATGACGACTTTTAACCTTTCCACCTGATCTGGACTGAAATACCTCTGTAATATGTCTTCCAGGAGAAATTCTTCAGGGCCTACCATGAGTACAGGGCCTGCAACCAGCGCCCCGTTTTCACTCTCATTGAGAACTACCGGCGATACCCAGTGGGTTAATCCCAGCTTACAAAAGAATACATACTTCCCGCCGAACCGCTCCGCCTGATAGCTTCCGTAAAGGTGAGCCTGACGGCAATTCAAACGTTCTCCCATGATGGAGCTTGCCAGTCCGCAAAGAGCACAGCCTTCCGACTTCGTTCTATAAATCGCATCCCCATGGCTGTTGATGAGAGTCAGCGGTATACCTGTCGAAGCGCTGTAGATATCTGCAGATTTAATGATGCTGTTCAATTGGTTATTGATGCTTTCTTTAACTGCCATAAATTCCCCTTCGCATAAGTAACTATTTTATATTCAGCCCTTTAACCTTGCGATGTAATAGGATCATGGAGACTAGGCTTCAAATCCAATGGATTCTATAAAAGTATCATTGAAACCCGCTAATGCTGAAAGCTCAAGATATCTTGCTTTGGTTTTAATTATATCACATTTGTCCCTGCAATCTTTTGAAAGTAATGCCATCACCGCGCCGACTCCGGAGGTATTTCCGGCAAACCGGATTTTGGGAGCCAGTTCTTTCGGAAGCAGCCCAATATTGACCGCACTCTCTTTTCTCAGCTTATTTCCGAATCCTCCGGCAAGCCATACCGCATCCACCTGTTCGGGCGTGGTGCCCTGATTGTTCAGCAGCGTGGTGATACCGGCATGTACAGCGGCTTTTGCCAGCTGGACTTCACGTATATCCTGCTGGCACAGAAAAATGGTCTCTTCCGGTAAGCACCCCGGACCGGTCAATACAAAAACTTTTTCTCCGTTTATTTCTTGCATTCTGTCCCATAGGCCGGCTGCTTCGGGAAACCATTCACAAGGCTCTGCAAATCGTCCTCCCTCGTCAATGATGCCATTTTGGACCATGATTGAAACGGCGTCCAAAAGTCCCGATCCGCATATTCCAATAGGTTTTTTATCCGACAGGGTATGGATCTTTAAGGTACCGTCTTTTAGATCAACCGAATCGATAGCGCCATCAATTCCCCCGACGCCCCATCGAATGCCGGCGCCTTCAAAAGCAGGCCCGGCGGCAACCGAGCAGCATAAAACAGCTCCCTCCCTGGACAATGCCATTTCTCCGTTCGTCCCAATATCTACCAGGAGCTGCGTCCTGGTTGGGTCAAGAAGCGAACAGACCAGCATCCCTGCAACAATGTCGGCCCCCACATACCCTGCAATAGAAGGTAAAATATAAACCGGGCATCGGGGGTGATAAGCCAGGCCAATTTCTTCTCCGCGGCAAAAATACGATGAAGTAAAGACCGGTGTAAATGGAGCCACTGAAATTCTGAAAGGGTTCAACCCCATTAAAAAATGCATCATTATGGTATTGCCGGCAACAGATATGCCGCATATGGCATCTTTGGCGAGCCCTTTTCTTTCAACGGTCTTTTTCAGCATGTGACCAAGCTGGGAAACTATTTTATCGTGCAACACCCTATTGCCTTCGGCATTTTCTTTGCCATAGGATATCCGGGATAATACATCGGCTCCAAAAGCAGCCTGTTCGTTAAGCTCCGATACAGTATCCTCGATTTCGCCGGTAATGAGGTTTACCAGATACCCGACAATAGTCGTCGTCCCGATATCCACCGCAAAACCATAATCCGGCGTTTGTTCTGCAAAAATATTAATATCCGCCAGTTCATCCTCTGTGACTGTGGCCAGAATATCCTGTTCTCTTTCGTTTAACAGATTGGATATTTTAGCCATCAGGCTGCGGGAAATTTTTAAGTGATCTCTTTGAAGGCCATCTCTCAGCCTCTTGACATCGTCAGGGCAGTTTGTAAGGCTTGTGCCTGGAAGATGTATCTGTATTCTTTGAGACACAGGGCTGATACCAACCTTATAGGGCAGCCCGTCAATTTGTATAAAGGCGGATTTCTCATCCTTGATCCGGATCTTTACATCTCCCGTAAGAACAGCCTGGCAGGCCAACCTGACTCCGGCATCAAGCTCCTGCCGGGTCAGCTTTGATTTCTCGATTTCGGTCGGCGGCGATAACTCGCCTGAAACAACCACCTTGCATTTGCCGCAGGTACCCTTGCCCCCGCAGGGAGAAGAAATTCCTGAATGATTCAGCAGTAAAGCCTTGTGCAGATTTATTCCTGCCTCCGATTTAAAAACCAGTGATTTAGAACCATAATCCAGTGTGACGCTGCAATACCTCTCCATAATAGTCCCCCTTATTTTTAAGTTACCAGTATATCCCTTCTGATTCAATGAAGAATTTATGTATCTTGGTACTTTTTTAAGATCTTTTGGTATATTTTTCAGACTGCACGATGATTGGATCTAAATCAGGTATTATTCGTGGTAAGATGGTTCTTAAGACTTGGGAAAAGTCTTGAACTAAGAATTATATCCAAACCTTAACCGGACAGGTGGCATGTATGAGATTAAAGGTTTTGGCCTGCAAGGTTTTAGCCAGAGAGCTGGGATATCTGGCAGCCTTTTCAAAAAATTATCTCGATATTACAACTCTGAGGCAGGGGCTTCACAATACCCCCGAGCTTTTAAGGAAATCCCTTCAGGAGGAGATTGACCGCATTGACGAAGGGGAGGATCTGCATACCTCCGGCTCCTATTATGAAGAAGATTTCGATGCTATTCTCCTGGCATACGGCCTGTGCAGCAACGGCATTGTCGGCATATCCTCCAAGCGGTATCCTCTGGTGGTGCCCAGGGCCCATGACTGCATTTCGCTCTTTTTGGGCTCCAAAGAGAAATATCAGCAATATTTTGATACCCACCGGGGCGTCTACTGGTACAACAGAGGCTGGCTGGAGAACACACCCATGCCGGGAAAACGCCGTTATGAAAGCACCAGAGGCTTTTATGCGGAAAACTACGGCGAAGAAAATGCGGACTATTTGATGGATATGGAACAAAACTGGCTCAAAGAGTACAAATGGTGTACATTTATCGGCTGGCCGGAATTTAACGATACAGAGGCCAAGGCCGAAACCATGGAAAGCGCCTCATTTCTAAACTGGAATTATGATGAAATTCAGGGGAATAAAGGACTGCTGGAGGATTTTTTACGGGGCAATTGGGATGGCAGATTCCTGGTGGTGCCCCCGGGCAGGACTGTGTCCCCCTCCTATGATTCTTCCATAATTAAAGTCAGTGAAAATTAAAAAAGCAAGTTTTATTGGAGCATATCCGGGGACAGGCCGAGTTTTTTGATCGCCTCCCGGATGCCGGATAAAGCAGGCAGACCGTTTCCCGATAACACGATCAGCTTGTTTAAGGCGGCGGGATTGCCGTCAAAGGCCGTGATTTTTATATCGGGACCCACCGCATCCACAAGAAAATTCACATTTTCCATATGGACAAAGCCCTTGATCCTGTAAGTACTGCAGGCAAAAGCAGAAAGGAATGCCATGAGCTCCTCTCTGGTTTTTATTGGGGATACATCCAGCAAAAATTTTTGCAATGTAATATCCTGCACCTGCCTCAAGGGGCTTGATCTGTCATTTTTACTGCCGAGCTCCCTGATCCAGCGCCATTCTATTTTGCCGAAGCTTGCTTCAACGATGGGAACTTCAGGGCGGATAGAGCTGATAAGATCTTTGGTCTGTTCCACACTTTGGCGAGAAACCAGATCGATTTTATTAAGTATGACAAGATCCGCAATACTGAGCTGATGCCTGCAGGCAAGAGCACTATATACAACCTTGTGAAAATTTACGGCATCGGCGATACAAATGCTGCCCTTTAGCTCGACCCCCTGAAAGGCCGGCCATTCAAGTATTTTACGCAGATTCTGAGGATTCGAAAGACCGGAGGCTTCAATAATAATGACCTCCGGCTCCTTTTGAAGAGTTTTTAACAGTACCTCCTCGAATTGGTCCAGCTTGCAGGAGCAAAATATGGACCCATCCGATATTTCAGACAGGGGAACACCGATGCCATTGAGAATATCCCCATCTACACCGATTTTGCCAAATTCATTGATGATGACAGCAAGGCGTTCATCCCTAAAAATCTTTATCATTTCTTTAAGCAGCGTAGTTTTGCCCGCTCCCAGAAATCCTGTCAGAAGATAGAGGGAACTCATCGGCCAAGCTCTTTCCCGGCTGCTTCTATAGCGGCGTTCAGCTCGTCATTGCTGGGAATTAAGGATCTGAATTTTAACTGGCCATTTATATACATGGAAGGCAGATTGGGCACACCCATCTTTTTGCATCTGGCAATATTCTCCTTGCTTGTAAACTTGTACTCTACAACTTCAATCCTGTCTCCGAATCTTTCTTTTGCCAAGCTTGCCGCATTCATCATGTAGGTGCATGCTGCGCAGGTTGCAGAATCCAGGGTGAATACTTCTACCAAAGGCCTTTTCAGTGATTTGTAATCGGGAAGCTCGACCTCGATATCTTCCTCGACAGCCTTATAGTTTTTGAGCGCTTCCCGTACATCGTCGGTAAAGAGCACAGCCTGGGCCACACCCACCGTATTTTCCACCGGAATATCATAGGGCATATCGCATCCCGGGGCAATAATAAGGTTTTTCTTATTTTTGATGCCGTCCAGCAAATCCACAACATATTTCATGTTGTCCTGCTGTGTTCCGTGAAGCATAACGGTTGTAAGGGGTATGTTACCACCTATTGCGATATTGTATTTGTCTGTAATTTCCTTAGCTGCAATCAGGTCGACATTTTCATCAACAGATATTGAGTCCGGTCCGGTTTTGCACATGACCTCGATATTACGGGTAGCATCTCCGCAAACGAAAAATGACGAAAATACATTTCGGCTGCGTATATGATCAAGCAAGTGGGTATAGGGCTCAGACATAAAGTCGGTAAAATGTGAGGCCGATATCTGGGATACCAGCGGATCCACTACGGCAATAATGTCCATGCCGGCCTCGATATAATAGTCGGCCATGTGCTTTGCCACGTCTTCACAGTATTCCAGCAGCTCTTTTACATAATTCTCATCATCGTACATGTCCATGAATATATCATTGCCTCGCAGATGGGAGGCCAGTGTTAAAGGACCGCATATAAGTCCATATAGAGCGGTGGTGTCACCCACTTCGGCCTTCATACGGCGCATGGTGCTCAGCACCATGCGCAGCCGTCCGCTTTCGGGCGTGGGAATGGTGCATTTACAGGGAACAACCATATTGCCGGCCAACGGATGGGTCTTGACAGAAGGCGGTGCTTTCGGGGCCCATACCAGCTCACATCCCAGGCATTCAGCCTCGATCTGCAAATCAAATACCACCGGCTGTCCATGCGGTTTATATAGTTTATTGACTTCTAAAAGCGATTCAACCAATTTATTCTCATCGGTTAAGACTTCTGTGGCATCGAATCCTTTCAGTCTTCCGGCATGAACACCCGCAAAGGGTACCCAGGGTACCTGATCGATGGTTTCGTGGCGCAAAGCCTTAAATAATAATTCTTTCGGGCGCATAATACCCCTCCCTGGCTAATTTCTCTATTTTATTGTATCGAATCAGGGAGGTGGTTTTATAGGATAATATTCAGATTTTTGGTAATTTCATTGTGAAATTGGGTCGGGCTTCGAGATGCAAATTAAAGATACAAAGCCGTTAAATAGTTCTGAAGCCTTTCCCAATGGTTTCTGAAGTATTGGTTATGGTAATGAATGCCTTCTCGTCGATCTTGCGTATGAAATTGCGCAGGTCCAGAGCCTGTTTCCGGTTCATGACCGAGGTGATGACAAGTTTTTCGTCGTTGGAATAAGCACCGTAGGCAGTGTGAATAGTGGCGCCCCGTTTTATATTATGGATAATGTATTCCTGTATTTGATCCGGCTTGTCGCTGACAATGACGACCAGCTTCCGGATGTTGAAGCCTTCTATGACATAATCCACGATAAAGCCTTTTAACACAAGGCCCAGAACCGAATACATTCCCGCTTTAATGCCGAAAACCACACCGGCCAGCATGGTGATTATAAAATCAGAGCTCATGAGCGCCTTGCCGATATCCAGATTGGTATATTTGTTCAGAATCTTTGCTATGATATCGGTACCGCCGGTAGAGGCGTTCATATTGAATATCAGCGCGGAGCCTATCGACGGCAGGCCCACCGAAAAGAAAAGCTCCAAAAGGGTATCGTCGGTCAGCGGCCCGGCAAGCGGAAAAAGGGTTCCCAGTACCCATACCATGCCTGATAGCACCAGGCTTGAATAGATGGTCTTTTTGGTAAAATCCCAGCCAAGGAGGACAAATCCCAGGAGAAGAAAAACAATATTAATCAAAAGCATCAAAGAGCCCACATTCAAATTTTCAATAAAGGGAGCCAGTAGGATGGATATGCCGCTGACTCCGCCTGTGGCAAAATGATTGGGTATCTTAAAAAAATGAATTCCCGCCGCTGTTAAAAAAAGGCCAAAATTGATGATCAATAACTCTTTCGTTTGTTTCATTCGCTGTCCTCCAGCCAAAAGCGGGAGATAAAGCCTTTGCTTCCTAAATAATTCATGCAAAAAATCTCTCCAATACAGAAGCTGTCTTCTCCACTTGTTCTTTTCCAATGTAATAATGGGTCACCAAGCGCATGATTCCATGCTCGGGAGGGTTCACCAGAATGCCTTCTTTCTTCAGCGCTTCCGTCAGTTGGGCGGCATCAAAGGGCCTGTTTATTTTCAGGAATACCATATTGATGTGAATCTCCCCCCAGACTTCAGCCCCGGGTATTCTGCCCAAGAGATCCGCAAGGTAAAGGGCCTGCTCATGATCCTCGGAAACTCTTTTTGTCATTTTTTCAAGGGCAATGATGCCTGCCTGTGCCAGTATTCCGGCCTGGCGCATGCCGCCGCCCAAAATTTTACGTTTTCTGCGGGCCGCTTCAATAAAGGATTTCGTCCCTGCCAGCATGGATCCCACAGGAGCACAGAGCCCTTTAGACAGGCAAAACATCACCGAATCTGCATATTGAGCTATTTCAGAAGCATCTGTCCCAAGGTAGGAGGCCGCATTAAAAATTCTGGCCCCATCCAAATGGACGGGGATCCTGTTCTTATGGGCCGCTTCATACAATTCCTTCATATAGGAAAGGGGGTGCACAACCCCTGTGGAATGGGCATTTTCGGTGCAGATAAGCCCTGTCCTGGGTTCATGGATATCAATGCCGAACCGGATGGTGGCCTCCACCTTTTTAATATCCATCATCCCCCCATGAGAAGGGAGACATCGGAGATTGGCGCCGGAAATAATGGCGGCCGCGCCGCATTCGTGCACGACTATATGGTTATCCTCCGGAATGATCACCTCATCGCCCCGGTTTATATGGGTAAAAACCGCCAACTGGTTGCCCATGGTACCGGTGGGTACAAATAAAGCGGCTTCCTTTTTCAATATTCCCGCAGCCATTTCCTGAAGCCGGTTTACGCTAGGGTCATCCCCATATACATCATCGCCGACCTCTGCATTCATCATGGCCTTGCGCATTTCCTCGGTAGGCCAGGTAACCGTATCGCTTCTTAAATCAATGTTTTTCATAAGCTTTTCTCCTGCTACAAATCCTGATATAGTGCGGTCAAATTATCATAGACAGGGCTTCCTGTAGCTTCAAGCCGCTCTTTGCTGCAATGGCCGTTGGCCACCAACCGGCAATGAAATCCGGCCCTCGATGCCACTTCAAAGTCATGGATGGTATCTCCGATAAAAAGAACTTCCTCCGGCGGGCACCCGGTTAAGTCCAGCAAACGTTTTGCAAGGTGTTCCTTGCTGTCTGCATGGTTGTCGCTCTGGCCCAGGATATAAGTAAAGTATGACCTTAATCCATAGCTTTCGAGCTGGTGGATCAGGATATCGGATCCGGAAGCCGAAACAATATGCTGATGGAATCCCTTATTCCGCAACCCCTCCAGTACTTCCCCGGCATCCTTTTGAAGGCTTATAAAAGAAACATTATCGATATAGTTTTGAATATATTCGTCACAGATAGCTCCATAGTTTTCATTTTCCAAGTCAAAGCCGGTTTTGAAATAAAGGTTTCTAATGGGAAATTCAATTATGGTGCGATATTCCTCCATTGAAACGGTCCCCATATTCCTTTTTGCAAGCATCCTGTTCACAGCTCTGACGCAGGCCTCCGCATCGCGCAGAAGGGTCCCGTTCCAGTCCCAGGCAATATGTTTATAGGCCATATGTGGTCTCCTGTTTTTATCTGTATTTTCGCAGCTTTTATATGCATCCTGATCATAAAATTTGTTTTTATACTAAAATTAATTATAACCGTCCCGGCAGAAAATTGTCAAAACATGAGACTAACGAATTAAAGACTTTTATTGATCTTTCTGGTATAATAAATTTGTAGTTATAACGAATAACACATAAAATGTTTTAAATATATTCGGAGATGGTTTATTTGAATACATATCATTCTATATTGGTTTGCGTCACCCAGCAAAAGGCGTGTGAAAGGCTCATCAGGGCCGCGGTAGAACTGAAAGAAGCCGACGGTAATTTACATGTGATCCATGTTACAAAGGAAAATTGGAACTTTGTAGATAACGCCCGGGACGGTGAAGTCCTGGAATACCTATTTACTCTGTCAAAATCCTATGGTGCAGAGCTGACGATCCTTAATTCCGATAAGATTCCTGAGACCATAGCGCAGTATGCACAGCATTACGGCATCGAGCTCATAATGATAGGAGAGGGCCCCCAGGGAAATCAAAGCTCATTTATCAAACGCTTATCCTCGCTTTTAAAAGATACAGATACGATGATCATGTCATTACCCAGCCCCTGTGGGTAATAAAACACCGTGATATTAATCTGTAACGCTTTTTCAAGGATAGGATATTTTATTTTGAATTTAATAATGAATATACCTGGCGCTTTGTAAGGCCTCTGTCTTTTGCCGCCAATTTCATGGCCTCCATGCGCTCATATCCCTGCTGCATATAATATTCCACGTGCTTGTCTATGGGGAGAACTGAATAGTCCGGCTTTTGCGCATCAGAGGCCGGATTTTTTGTACCCTCCACTATGATAACAAATTCGCCCCGGGGATCATTCGCCTCAAAATGTGCCAGCACCTGGCTCAGAGTACCCCTTACAGCCTCTTCATGAATTTTTGTAAGCTCCCTTAGCGCAGTACACCGCCTGTCGCCAAAAACCTTCAGGGTGTCTGAGAGCATGTCCTTTACCCTGTGAGGGCCTTCATAGAAGATGAGTGTCCTGTCTTCGTTCCTGATGGTTTCCAGAAATTTCAGACGTTCGCTGTGCTTTTGCGGCAAAAAACCTTCGAAAGCGAACCGGCCGGCAGGAAGCCCCGATAATATAAGCGCTGTTATGGAAGCTGAGCAGCCTGGCACAGCAGTGACCGGGATTCCTTCCTCTATGGCGACTGCCACAAGCTCCTCTCCCGGGTCGGAAATAGCGGGTGTGCCCGCATCGCTGACAAGCGCTATATTCTTACCTTCTTTCAGCTTTTTTGCAAGCTCTTTTGCCCGGGAGATACGATTATTGTCATGGTAGCTTATGAGAGGTTTCTTAATTCCCAGGTGATTCAGCAGCTTCAGGGAATGCCTTGTGTCCTCCGCTGCAATCAAATCCACTTCGGACAATATTCTGACGGCCCGGTAGGTAATATCCTCCAGATTGCCTATGGGAGTCGCCACAAGATAAAGGGTTCCGTAATTTTCTTTCATCTTAAATCACCATTTCCCATGCCTAAATTTCGGCTGATCTATGTCTTGTCACATGACAGCTGATATTGACAGCCACCGGAAGACCGGCAATGTGCGTGGGATAGGTTTCAATATTGACACCCAGAGCCGTTGTCCTTCCGCCCAACCCGGCAGGGCCGATACCGAGCTGATTGATGCTTCTAAGCAGCTCTTCTTCCAGTTCCTTATAATATGGATCAGGGTGGCTTTGATCGATGGGCCGCATCAATGCCTTCTTTGCCAGCAACGCGGCTTTTTCCATGCTGCCCCCGATGCCGACCCCGACGACAATGGGCGGGCAGGGATTGGCGCCGGCCTGACTCACCGTATCGATAATGGCCTTTTTTACCCCTTCCACTCCGTCGGAAGGTTTCAGCATTTTCAGCGCACTCATATTCTCACTGCCAAAGCCCTTGGGGGCCACGTGAAGAACCAGCTTGTCCCCGGCTTTCAGTTCATAATGAATGATGGCGGGGGTATTATCGCCTGTATTCCCTCTTCGGATGGGATCTGCCACCACTGAATTCCTTAAGTACCCGTTTTTATAGCCTCGCCGAACCCCCTCATTGATGGCCTCCTCCAGGCTGCCTCCGGTAATAAAAACTTCCTGGCCCAGCTCTGCAAAAATAACCGCCATACCCGTATCCTGGCATATGGCCATCTTTTCATGGGCCGCGATATGGGCGTTTTTCACAAGGCTTTCCAGGATGGAACGCCCGGTCTCGGACTCCTCTATTCGAGAAGCCTTTACAAGGGCGGATCGAATATCGTCATTCAAATAGAGATTGGCCTCTATGCACAACTTCTCGACGATGTCGGTAACGGTGCCTGCTTCAATTGTTCTCATCTTTATTCTTCCTTTAATCTATTTGTATTTCAAAACTTTCCACCCGGGAATCGGCCAAAACTTTTATATCCAGGCCATATTTTCCCTGCAGTGCTTTGACATTGGAGCGCTTTTGGCCTATCAGCTTTGACATCAGCTCCGGCCGGACCCGGACAGTCATTCTTCCCTTTGCCGGGAGGTTCATGGCATTTAGCTGTTCAATTATTCTGGCATACAAAATACGGGATTCAACCAATTCGCCGAATGCCGGATGATATGGCCCGGCAACAATAGAATCCTCCAGGGTCTCTGCGGCATGGAGACCGACCCTTAAAACGGTGATATTTTCCCGGGTAAAAAGAGGCAGCACCGCAGCACACCAGGCAATGGCTTCTTCAAGAGTAAGCGGCTTATATCGGCCGCTCCTGTAAAGCAGCTCAAGCTCCGTATCCTTCAGCACCAGCACCGGGTAAAGCCGGATCATATCCGGTTTAAGCTCTAAAACCCCATAGGCCGTTTTCATGGTCTTCTCAAAAGTATCACCCGGAAGCCCCAGCATCACCTGAACACCAAGCTTGAAGCCCCATTTTTTAATCAGTCCGCAGGCCGTTTCAACGTCCTTGATGGTATGGCCTCTTTGACTCAGTTTCAGGACCTCACTGTCCAGGCTCTGCACGCCGAGTTCAACCGCGGTAACACCGTAGGCTTTCAGGATATCCAGAATACGGGGACTGATATTGTCGGGTCTGGTCGAAAGGCGGATGCCCCGCACTTTTCCAGATTTCAAAAAGGGTCTGGCCGCCTCCAGATAATCAATCATCAGGGTTTCCGGAATACCTGTAAAGCTTCCTCCGAAAAAGGCAATTTCCGCATCATCTTGGGCGTCCACTGTGGACAGGCTCTCCTCTAAAAGTGCTCTGACCATTTGCGGGGACAGAGCCGACCGGGTTCCGCTGATTTTCCTTTGGTCGCAGAAAACACAGGTGTGGGGGCAGCCGATATGCGGAACAAATATTGGTATATTGACATGACGATTTCTAACCACTTTCCGCCTTTCTATTCCGCCTGGTTGATATCTTCCAAAGCCGCTTTGGCAGCCATTTGCTCTCCATCTTTTTTCGATTTCCCGATCCCTGTTCCGATGGATTTGCCATTGGCATAAACGGCAATTTTAAAGGTCTTGGAATGATCAGGCCCCACTGCCTCCAGGAGTTTGTATTGGATCTGTACATCTCCCGACTTCTGAAGTTCCTCCTGCAGCGCGGTTTTATAATCCATAAAGAGCATCCCGCTGACAGCTTTCTCGTAAACTTCCCCCAAAAGGCCCATAATAAAGCCGGCGGCTTCGTCCATGCCACCATCTAAATAAATGCTTCCTATAACGGCTTCCATGGCATCTGAAAGAATGGAGGGCCTTGTTCTGCCGCCATTGGCCTCCTCGCCCCGGCCCAACAGAATTAAATCGCCCAATCCTATCTTCTGGGCGCAGTCATACAACGATGACTCGCAGACAATCAGGGCGCGTATTTTGCTCATTTCCCCTTCATTTAAGCAAGACTTGTCATTATAGAGCATCAGGCCCATGACAAAGTCCAGGATAGCATCGCCTAGAAATTCCAGCCGTTCATTGTTTTTTGCCGCAAAGTTTTGATGCTCATTTGAATAGGAACTGTGGATCAGCGCATTTACAGCATACTGCCTGTTACGGTATTGATAGCCGATTTTATTTTCCAAAGCCTCCACAGTTTTTGTAATTTCATCAGGTAATTTTTTCAAAACTAGCCTCCCAAAAGTATCAAAAAGAACATAAACCTATTTTAGCATAATCTTTCTGTCAATGCATTAATGAAGCCGCAGACCGGTGCTTCTGATGCATAAAAATAACCATGCCCTGATTTAACACCTTCTAAACGCACAGAACCCAAACAAAATTCTAAAAAAAGTATTGACATTTTAATAGGGTTGCATTACCATCTTTTTATATCATACTAATCATATATGTTTACTCTCAAATATGAAAGCTGGAGCGTAAATGGATAGAAAAGGATCGGTTGGTTGATAACATATCCTCTGTCTGCCGGTGGTGGCGATCAGCAAAAAAGGGGATCCGGTCCTCGGTAAATTGACAAATCTGTATTTTGTAATAGAATATTAAATCATATACCTGTAAGTCCAACGTCGGAAAGCAAAAGCAGGTGAAGGGATGAGCGAATTGGACCCCATCATTAAAATAGAAGACCTCAGCAAAAGCTTTACGGGAACAACCGGTGAGGTCATTGAAGTCCTGAAAGATATTAATCTTGAGATTTATAGAGGCGATATTTTCGGAATTATCGGTATGAGCGGCGCCGGCAAAAGCACCCTTGTCCGCTGCATAAATTTCTTGGAAAAGCCTGACGCCGGGAAAGTCCTGTTTGACGGAAAGGATCTTTCTTCCCTTTCCGATAAAGAATTATACCGCGTCAGACAGTCTATGGGCATGATTTTCCAGCAGTTTAATCTATTGATGCAAAGAACTGCTCTGGACAATGTCTGTTTTCCTCTGGAAATAGCGGGCATTCGAAAAAAAGAGGCCCGGGAAAAAGCAAGAGGCTTGCTGGAATTAGTAGGAATACCCGATAAACTTCAAGCTTACCCCTCCCAGCTTTCGGGAGGGCAGCGCCAGCGCGTAGCAATTGCCAGAGCCCTTGCCACAGACCCAAAAATTCTGCTCTGCGATGAGGCCACCAGCGCTCTTGACCCTTCTACCACCAGGGGTGTTCTGGAACTTCTCAGTGACATCAATCAGCGCCTTGGCGTCACCATTGTAGTCATAACCCACGAAATGGCCGTTGTTGAGGGAATCTGCAAAAAGGTAGCCATTATTGACCAGCATCATATCGCAGAGACCGGATATGTGGATGAGGTTTTCTCAAGGCCGAAGTCCCAAGCCGCCAAAAGGCTGTTTTATCCCGACGATGCCAAGATCAACAGTTTTGTGGGAAGCCGGTGCTGCCGTATCGTTTTTGACGGAAGCTCCTCCTTTGAGCCGGTCATTGCCGACATGGTCTTAAAGTTCAGAACAACGGTAAACATCATCTTCGCCGACACCCAGAATATTGGCGGAAAAGCGTTTGGACAAATCGTCATTCAACTGCCACAGGATAATATGACAGCGGAAAAAATGATGGATTATTTAAAATCAAAGGATCTTTCGGTGGAGGAGGTGAAGGAATTTGTTTAATTCAGTAATGATTAAAATGCTTCTAAAAGGTTCCGTTCAAACCCTTTACGTATCCATTATCTCCTCCGTTGTAGCATACCTTATCGGCTTGCCCTTAGGCATCCTTCTGGTTACTACCGAGAAGGATGGACTTACTCCGGTAACCTGGCTTAACAAGTTCCTTGGAGTAATTATTAACCTGTTAAGGTCAGTGCCTTTTCTCATATTGGTTTTAGTGGTCCAGCCCTTTACAAGACTGATAATCGGTACTCCCCTTGGTCCCAAGGCATCCATCGTTCCCCTTGTGATCGCCTCCGCGCCCTATATAGCCAGACTTGTGGAAAGCTCTATTAAAGAGATTGACCGGGGTGCTATTGAAGCGGCTCAATCCATGGGAGCCTCGCCCTTCCAGATCATATACAAGGTGATGCTGCCGGAGGCCAAGCCTTCTTTAATAGTAGGCAGCGCCATTGCCGTTACAACCATTGTCGGCTATTCGGCCATGACCGGTATTGTAGGCGGCGGCGGGCTTGGAGATATCGCTATTCGTTACGGCCTGTATAAATACCAGTATGATGTTATGCTCATTACCGTGGTGCTCCTTGTAATAATCGTACAGATTATTCAGGAAGTCGGCACGAGGATGGCAAAAAACATGGACAAAAGGACCCGGTAAATATTGATCCAGCATTTTCTAACAGAGAATCTATTAAATTGAAGTTAAAATAGATATAACGAAAAACGCAGGAGGATATGCGCTATGAAAAAATCATTAAATGTTCTACTAATCATGCTGCTTACTTTGACCATTTTTGCCGGCTGCGCAAGCAACACCGGCAGCCGGGCTCCCAGCCCTTCAAACTTACAGGATGCTGCCAAGCCCACTAAAATTGTGATCGGCGCCAGCATCACACCCCATGCCGAGATTCTGGCAGTTGTCAAGGAAATTCTGGCAGAAGAGGGATATGAGCTGGAGATCAAAGAGTTTACCGACTATATCCAGCCCAATCTGACACTGGATACCGGCGATTTGGATGCCAATTATTTTCAGCACCAGCCCTATCTTGACGACTTCAATGCAGAAAACAAAACCGACCTGGTTCCTATCGTCGCCGTTCATTATGAGCCTTTTGGCATCTATGGCGGAAAAACGGCTTCCATTGAAGAATTAAAAGACGGCGCACAGATCGCTGTTCCCAACGATCCTACCAACGAGGCCAGAGCCCTTCTGCTCCTGGAAGCTCAGGGGCTTATAAAGCTGAAAGAGGGATCCGATCTGAAAGCAACTGTCAATGACATCGTGGAAAATCCAAAGAAGTTGGACATTATTGAAATTGAAGCCGCTCAGCTTCCCCGCTCTATTCAGGATGTGGACCTGTCGGTTATTAACGGCAACTACGCTATCCAGGCGGGATTAAACGCTTCTACAGATGCCCTGGCCACAGAGGACAAGGACTCCCTTGCCGCCGCCACCTTCGCCAACATCGTTGCCGTTCGGAAGGGCGACGAGAACCGGGAAGATTTAAAAGCCCTTGTAAAGGCCATAACCAGTGACAAAGTCAAGAGCTTCATCGAAGAGAAATACCAGGGTGCGGTTGTCCCGGTATTCTAAAGCTTGACCCGATAATCAGCAATTTTAAAGGGAACCCGAAAGGGTTCCCTTTACTTATTGCGAACACAACAAGGCTCCCGGGTTCCATCCGCAATCTCTGATTGCGTTGAAGTTCTTTTAATCAGAAGCGGATTTTACGATGGGATGCCGAACGACCGTTCTTAATTTTTCAGGTGCGGTTTTGCGGGGATCACTAAGATATATTTCATGGTGCTTCCTCGACTCCGATATATCGTTCATATAACCGTTATCAATGATGTACTGCTTCATAAGCCTTATGGTTGCCGCTTCAGTATCGTAGGGGCCGATGTGCATGGCCTGGACGCATAACCCTTCCGTGTATTTTATCAGCTTTGCGTCAGTAAGATCCATCTCCGGCTTCTTTTTTAACAGAGCTTTTTTGGCTGCTTCAAAAACCTCCGCCGTCACAAATTCCGGCTATCTGATCATAGCCGTCCAACAGAGTCAACAGCAATAAAAATCATTTCCGGAACATCAATAATGGAGGGTTTTGTTTTCGGCATATACAGATCTTTATATTCTTTCTTATAATCAAGTTTATCGCTTATGTCCCCACATCCCTTTCACTGTCTCACCCGACATATAGTCCATAAGCCTGTTCAGTGCATCTTCGCCGCCAAATCCGCCCGATTTGGTAGCCAGCAGCAGCTTTTTGTCTGCCCCGGCTGTAACTATACCGGCAACAATTCCCGGCATAGGCTCGGCCAGCAGCTTCATCTGCCTGATGCCGGCTTTATTGAACACATGGCTCGCGGTATCTCCGCCGGTAGCAATCAATCTGTTTATTTTTAATGGATCCAGCAGCTGATTTGCAATCTCGGAAAGGCCCCCGGCTATAAGCTCATTGGATACATCCTTAAAATACTTTTGTTCATACTCGGCAAAATCATTCTTTAAAATGCGCTCAGTGGTCACAAGGATCTCCAAAGGCCCTGCTCTACCGCCTAAATCCCGCTTGATGCCACTGATAAGCCCGGAGATTCGCTCCAAAGAGTTTTCCTCTGTAAGGCCCCGCACGGGATAGGCGACCATGTGAATATTCTTACGTTTATGCAGGGCCTGGATCTGGGCGAGGGTAGCCGGATGAATGGATCCCACCACCATCAGAGTCCTTGCCTCCTCATTTTCTGCCTGAGTGCTGCTTGTATCAGAGGCGTTGCACCCATCCAGCGAAGGCCAGAGATAGCGTATCAGGCCTGCACTGCCCACCGGCAGTATTCGGAGATCCATTTCAGCAATGGCCTCTGAAATAAGCCTTAAATCGTCATTGACTTCCGCATCAAAAAGGAGCATGGTGTGCCCTTCTGCATATAACCGGGCAATTTCGCTCTTTATGGCATCTTTGCCCTGCCTGACAACTGAAAGCTCCACTGTTTTTCCGGAACGGTCCGCAGTATCACTCAAAGCGTCTTTAACGGTTAATGTATAGACCTCTTCAGCCCCCTCCCCTGACCGCACATAGAGTTTGCCGCTTCTAATAATTCTGCCGTTATCGGGAAGAGCGGGGGCAACAACAGCTATCTGGTAATCCAGTGCGTCAAACATGGCATCGATTTCTCTTCCTATATTGCCCCTTAATACTGAGTCGATCTTTTTATAGAACAGGCTGATCCCTTTCTTCTTCAAGACCTCAACCGTTTGTTTGACACGATTATATGCGTTATCAGGAGTCAGCCCCCGGGTGTCCGTGTTAACAGAGAACAGTTGACTGCCGTCTTTTGTAAAGCTGTCCAGGTTATCCACATTGATAATGACCTGGGTTTCATAACCAAGGTTTGTGAGTTTAACACCGGTATCGCACGCGCCTGTGAGGTCATCTGCGATGATCGCCGCATCAGCCATCATGGGAATCCCACCTTTAGATTATTTTTTCTTTTTTGATAATGCCATTCTCACACCATAATGTATGGCGTTTTCCAGACTTTCCGAGGTTGCTGTTCCTTTTCCCGCTTGATCAAAGGCTGTGCCATGATCCACAGAGGCGCGGATAATAGGCAGGCCGAGAGTAATATTAACGCCTGAAACAGATTTCCATTGCTGTTTAGCTTGGTCGTAAACAAACCCTACAACCTTTAGAGGAATATGTCCCTGATCATGGTACATGGCAACGACAATATCATACATTCCGCCATTTGCCTTACTGAACACCGTATCGGGGGGAATGGGGCCTTCCACATGGAGGCCTTCGGATTTTGCCGCTTTGATGGCAGGTGTAATTTCCTCAATTTCCTCGGTGCCAAATAACCCATTTTCCCCGCAATGGGGATTGAGACCTGCCACAGCAATGCGGGGCTTTTCAATTCCGATGCTTTTGCAGGCGTCGTCTGCAATATGTATAACCTCATAAACCCGCTCTTTTTTTACCCTGTCGCAGGCCTCCCGCAAGGACACATGGGTGGATACATGAACAACCCGTAAATTGCCGTCGGCCAGCATCATGGCATAACGCTTGGCGCCGGTAAGAGCCGCGTAGATTTCAGTATGGCCGCTGTAGTAAAAGCCGGCCAAATTCAAGGCTTCTTTATGAAGGGGACCGGTAATGGTCGCGTCCACTTCCCCGGCCATGGCCAGCTCAATAACCTTGGCAACCGCTTCATAAGCGGCACGTCCTCCTACCTCCGTTACTTTTCCATAAGGCGGATCCGCGTCGGCGGGTACTAAGGGAATATCGTAACCATCGATGGTTCCATATTCGAATTGAGAATCCTTGATATGATGCACCACATTGATTTTGAGGGGCAGTTCAAGCAGGTTGACCGCTCTTTTGACCATAGCGGCAGAGCCCACTATAATAGGGCGGCAGATTTCATAGATTGCGGCTTTATTCAGAGCTTTGACAGCAATTTCCGGCCCGCAGCCGCAAACATCACCCATGGTTATGCCGAGAATAGGAAGGTTGTTCATATCGCCAGACTCCTGTTTTTCTTTTTTGAAAATTGGTGTTAAACAAAAAGCTGCTTTAATAATAGTGCTCTTTCACTTATTTTACTCTATCAGTCTTGCTTTGTCTTCCTAAACATGATGCTTCTTTAATTCGTAATTGTGCCGGAGCGATGTTAAAGTGCAGAAGCGAAATCATAACGACTTCGAAAAGCGACAGAGTGAGGTTTCAGTACGTCAGCGGAGCAGGATTGCGGAGCTACCGAATAAAATCCCGGACGGATTTTCTTGAGGGCGTATGAAACATCACTCATGGCGCTAAACTTTATTATAAAGTGGATTATTTATTGCCCTTCTTCTTGAAATACACAGCAAATACGATGCCCGCAATCAGCACAATGGCTGCAATGATGCTAATAATATCTGTAAAGTATAGCGGCAGCTTTATTTGAGACGGCAAATCAGAAAAAGTGATACCGAATCCTTCCGGCGGTGTTAACATCCTTTTGAACGCAAAATGTGCAAATCTTGATAATAAAAGAACCAGCGCAGCATACCCGGAAATGATATAACCTGCCAGATACCCTTTTTTCTTAATGAAATTTGATGCAAAATGAATTGTCGATTCGCCTTTGGGAGGGGCAGAATTTTGCTCAAAGGCTTTGTTATCCATGCTTTCATCAAGAAGATAGTCTGTCGTAACCTCAAATATTTTACTGATTAATAATATTTTATTGGTATCGGGCAAGGACTCGCCTAACTCCCATTTGGAAATGGCCTGTCTTGATACAGATAGCTGTGCCGCAAGCTGCTCCTGCGACAACCCTTTCAATTTTCTTAAGTATTGCAGCTTTTCTCCAAACATCATTCATAATACCTCCCTGTTTGATGATTTAAGTATAGTATTTTTGTTGGTTGCATTCTACCAGGCAGGCCTTGAACTTCCGCAACTAACAGTTGCAAGTCCCATTTCAAGCCGGTTTCCCCCGGCACAAGTCTTTTTCTAACCCCCTTGAATTTGCCGAATATATTTATCGACCTTCTTTTGATTATTAAAAGTAAGTGTTTTATTTTGATAGAACGATGCAATCTTTTTATAATGGTCGCGTTTTTTTCTGGTGCGCCCCCTATACAAAATCCACCAGACAAATTCTAAATCAATTTTTTCTATACAACCGCTGGTCATGCTTTCACGAGTTGTATTTTTATATTGAAAATATCTTCCTAAAGCTCTATAAAGGCAAACGATGCGGGGAAAATTCAAAATAATAATTCTATCTGCTTGTTCCAAGCGTTCTTTTTGATAAAAGTCATGATAATTTCCGTCAATGACCCACGACCCGTTCTGCATAAATTCCCATACCATTGAACGCGCTTCATTTTTGTCGCGTTCCGCCCAATTGGGCAGAAATTGAACCGTATCAAGAAATAGCGCGGGTATTTTATAGTGGTCGGCCAAATGTCGGGCCAGAGTTGATTTCCCGCTTCCGCTATATCCGAGTATTGCAATTTTCATTATATTTTACCCCGTGAAAAATAGTCTTTAATTTTAATAATATATAGAAATGAATATATGTAAAGCCTTGGGCGCAATGATTTTAAATCACTTCAGCCTCAGCCCATTTCAAAAAATATAGGTATCTGTTTATTTATCAAATTTTTTAAAGATCAGAGCACCATTGTGGCCTCCAAAACCGAGGGCGTTGGAGATGGCGTAATTTATGGTCTGCGTGCGCCCTGTATTGGGGACATAATCCAGATCGCATTCAGGGTCAGGATTGTCCAGATGAATGGTAGGGGGCAAAAAGCTGTCCCGCATGCCCAGTACCGTAATGATTGCCTCTATACCTCCGGCTGCACCCAAAAGATGCCCTGTCATGGATTTGGTCGAGCTAACGGCTAAATTCCGGGCGTGCTCTCCAAAGGTTTCCTTTATGCTTGTGGTTTCATTTATATCATTAAGAGGGGTACTGGTTCCATGAGCATTGATATAGTCCACTTGCTCCGGAGCAATTCCCGCATCTTCCATAGCCAGCTGAAAACACTTTACTCCCGCAATGCCGTCTGGATCGGGAGCAGTGATATGATACGCATCGCAGGTGGCTCCAAAGCCAATTACTTCTGCCAGAATATCAGCGCCGCGGTTTTTTGCATGCTCGTACTCTTCCAGAAGCAGTATCCCTGCTCCTTCGCCCATGACAAATCCATCCCGGTCCTTACTGAAAGGCCTGCATGCCGTATCGGGGTCTTCATTTTCCGACATGGCCTTCATGGAGCAGAATCCTGCAAAAGCCAAGGGAGTAACACAGGCCTCGGCTCCTCCGGTAATCATTACGTCGGCATGTCCGTTTTGAATAACGCGCATGGCTTCTCCGATAGAGTGGTTGGAGGAAGCGCATGCCGTGACAACACATGCGTTATATCCCTTTGCACCGAACTGGATGGCTACCTGTCCCGATGCCATATTTGCAATCATCATGGGCACAAAAAAGGGACTTACGCGTTTGGGGCCCTTTTCGTTGAGCACCCTGCAGTTTTCCTCCAGTGTTTGCATGCCGCCGATGCCTGATCCGATGATAACGCCTACCCGGAACGGGTCTATTGAGGCTAAATCAAGTCCGGACATACGAACTGCCTGCTTGGAGGCAACTACCGCATATTGGGTAAACAGATCCATCCTTTTTGCCTCTTTTTTATCAATGTATTGGCTCGGATCAAATTCATCGATTTGTGACGCAACCTTTGTTGAATAATTAGCGGTATCAAATTTAGTAAGGGTCTTGATACCGTTTTTCCCTTCCTTTATCGCTTTCCAGAAGGTCTCTACATCATCCCCGAGGGAATGCACAACACCTAAACCTGTTACTACGACTCTTTTTTTCATTTTGACCTCCCTTAAAACTTGAAAGAATATACTGATCTTCATACAAAAAAGTCCCAACACAAAAATGTCGGGACTTTTTAACATAAATTTTTCAAAAATTTATTATTGATGAGCCTTAATGTAATCTACAGCATCACCAACGGTTGTTATCTTTTCTGCTTCCTTGTCTGGTATTTCCAAATCAAACTCTTCTTCAAGAGCCATAATGAGTTCAACGATATCGAGGGAATCAGCACCCAGATCATCAATGAAAGAGGCTTCCATTTTGATTTCGCTTTCTTCTACACCCAATTGCTCAACTATGATGTCTTTAACCTTATCAAATACCACACCATTCACCCCCTTCCAGACATGAATTGCAACATGAAGCTATCCATATTATTGCATCCATTAGAAATAATATTACATATACAGCCCACCGTCAATATTTATTACCTGTCCGGTAATATATTCAGCCTTGCTGGAACCAAGAAAAACAGCCAGATTTGCTACTTCGGAAGGTGTCCCATACCTCCCCAGCGGTATGCTTTTCAGGTAATTCTCCTTGACTTCGGCAGGCAATGAGCCTGTCATCCGGGTTTCTATAAATCCAGGTGCAATGGCATTACAGGTAATACCGCGGGATGCAAATTCCCTGGCTACCGACTTGGTGAAGCCGATAAGCCCGGCCTTTGAAGCCGCATAATTTGCCTGTCCTGCATTTCCCATCAGACCTACAACAGAGGTGATATTAATAATTCTGCCGCTTCTTTTTTTCATCATGATTCTGGCGGCGGCTTTTGTACAGAGGAATGCACTTTTGAGATTCGTACTAATAACTTTATCCCATTCCTCCTCTTCCATGCGTATGAGAAGCTTATCGCAGGTAATCCCTGCATTGTTGACCAAAACATCTATGGTGCCGAATGTCTCGACAGTCTTATCAATAAGTCCCTTTGCGATGGATGGGATACTCAAATCCCCCGCATATCCTTCCGCATGGAAACCTTTTTTCTTAAGCTCTTCAGCTGCCTTAAAAACGCTGTCTCCGGTGCCCGAAAGCATCACATTTGCACCTTTCTCTGCAAAAGCAGACGCGATGCAATTTCCGATGCCCCTGGCAGATCCCGTAACAATGACGGTTTTTCCATGAAAATTCATTGACCTCATCCTTTTGTCTCCGGTTATTTTTTGATTGCTCCCTCTACAGCCGCCAATACCTGTTCCAATGAGGAATTATCCTCTACATTATAAATATTAACACTCTTATCGATCTTTTTAACAAAACCGCTCAGCACTTTGCCGGGCCCTATCTCAATAAAGGTATCCACGCCATTTTCTATCATCGTTTCCACGCAATCCTCCCAGTAAACAGGAGAACTTACTTGTTTTATTAAAAGGTCCTTGATCTCTGCGCTTGAACGGATGACTTTGCCGGTGACATTTGTTACAACGGGAATATTCATATCCTTAACAGCCACCATCTCCAGCTCTTTAGCCAGCTGTTGGCCCGCATTCTTAAGCAGGCTGCAATGAAACGGCGCACTGACATTTAAAAGAATCGCTCTCTTTGCACCCTTTTCTTGAGCAAGCTTTATGGCCTCATTGACGGCCGCCGTCTGACCGGCCACAGCTACCTGGCCCGGGCAGTTGAAATTGACTGCCTCTACAACGCCTAAGCTTCCCGCCTCCCGGCATACAGCCAGGACATCTTCCCGAGAAAGTCCTAAAATAGCGGCCATGGCGCCTTCACCCAGCGGCACTGCCTCCTGCATGTACTTGCCCCGCTTCCGGACAAGTTTTACTGCATCCCGGAAAGCCAATGACCCTGAAATGACATGCGCACAGTATTCACCAAGACTCAATCCCGCCACATAATCCGGTTTGATGCCGGCCTCCAATAAGGGCCGGCTGCACGCCACGCTGGCCGTAACAATGGCCGGCTGAGTATTTTCCGTGATTTTAAGCGTTTCCTTGTCACCCTCAAAAACCATCTTTTTTATATCAAAGCCAAGAGCTTCGGTGGCCTCGCCAAAAATCCGGTCCGCCGCTTCAAAGGTATCAGCGATTTCCTTGCCCATGCCCACATACTGGGCACCCTGGCCGGGAAAAATAAAGGCTATTTTGCCCATAAAAACTCTCCTTCAATCATTTCGACCATGTGAGGACGGAAGCGCCGTAAGTCAGGCCTCCCCCAAACGCCACCAACGCAATCCTATCTCCTTTTTGGAGCATGTTCTTCCTCGCCGCCTCATCCAGGCAAACAGCGATGCTGGCACTGGATATATTGCCCGTATATTCAAGGTTGGTGTAAATTTTCTCCATGGACACACCCAATCTTTTTGATGCATTCTGCAAAATACGCATATTGGCCTGGTGAGGGAAAATATATTTGACCTCTTCCATGGAGCGGCCTATTGAGTCCATAACATTATGTAGGGCCTCAACCATAATCCGTGCAGCAAAAACAAATACTTCACTGCCATCCATCCAAATCACCTGAGTTTTCCCTTCATGCCGTTTGGATCGATCCTCGTCGTTCATATAAAAGCATGGTATTGTCAAAACGGAGCCCTGGTCTCCTGATGCGCCTATAAGTGAGGCCTCGATTCCGGTGTCGTCTTCCACCCTGCTCAATACTACAGCGCCGGCGCCGTCCCCGAAAAGCACACAAGTTTTCCGGTCTGTAAAATCGACGGCGCGGCTGAGAGCCTCGGCAGAAGCAATAAGGATATTTCGGTAGGTACCGTTTTTAATAAACTGGTCGGCTACACTCAAAGCATAGATGAACCCGGTGCATGCGGCATTTAGATCGAAAGCAGCTGCCTTTTTCGCCCCGATTTCCTTCTGAATGCCACAGGACAGCGAGGGCGTCAGATAATCCGGTGTAACTGTAGTAGCAATGATAAGATCTATATCATCGGGCTGAATTCCCGCATCCAGGATGGCTCTGCCTGAAGCTTCCGCCGCCAGCCTTACCAGCGGTACATCGTCATCTATGATGCGTCTTTCCCTAATACCCGTTCGTTTCATAATCCATTCGTCTGAAGTTTCTACGATATTTTCAAGCTGCGCGTTCGTAAGTTTTTTTTCAGGCAATACACTGCCGGTCCCTATTATTCCGGATTTATAGAGCTTCGTCATAAACGCCCCCGTTCTCCACCATATTGGCAAAAATGCTTTTCATTTGCTCTAATACTGTGAGACAAGCTGAACTGCATGATTTGAGTATCGTATTCTTGATGGCCTTGGCCTTGGAATTGCCATGGCATTTATAAATCAGACCGTTTACCCCCAGTATGGGTGTTCCGCCTAATTCTTCCGGGTCTACCTGCCTTTTTAGTTTTTTCAGCTCATGCTTGACCAACAGGTAGCTTATTTTTCCTGAAAAACTTCCCGAATACATTTTTTTCAGATAATCAAAAAAATAACTGCCCGTTCCCTCCATCACCTTCAGCATGGCGTTTCCGGTAAAGCCGTCGCAGACCACCACATCCACCTTGCCTTCAGTGAGATCACGACCCTCAATATTTCCCACAAAATTGAGCTTGGATTTACTGAGAATTTCATAGGCCTGCTTGACGGCATCATGTCCCTTGCTTTCCTCAGTCCCTACATTGATCAGCCCTACCCGGGGAATTTTGATATTATATACGGACTTCATATATTCGGTTCCCATAATGCCGAATTGCAGATAGTTAACGGGCTTAATCTGAGTATTCATACCGGCGTCAATAATCATGGCCTGCCCCTTTTTAGAGGGTACAATGGGCGCCAGGGCAGGCCTGACAACCCCCTTCATCCTACCTGCAACGAGCAGTGACCCCGCCAAGAGAGCACCCGTGCTGCCCGCTGAAATAAATACCTGTGCAGTTTGATCTTTTACTTTTTTCATGCCCGTTACAATCGCTGAATCAGTCTTCTTCTTGATGGCTTCCGTCGGTTTGTCGCAATTGGTTATTTCGTCGTAAGTCTCGGTAATAGTAATTCTGGATTTAGCCGCATTATCACTTCCTAGACACCGCTCTATTTCGGACTTATTTCCTAATAGCTCAATCTCAAAGTCCTGGCTTGTATTTAACGCTTCGAGGCAGCCCTTGATTATTTCATCGGGCGCATTGTCCCCACCCATGGCATCCACTAGAATCCTCAAAGATCTCATCTCCTAAATTTATGTCAAAAATCTCTATATCATTTTACCTTCTAAATCAACTTTTCAACCAAGAATCATATTTCCACCAGCAAAAATTTTCCCCTGAAAACTTCAACCTGCTTATTATAAATCATTACCCATACAATGTATCTGCCCTTGGGGCGTTTTTCCCTTATGGTAACCCTTGCAACCAGTTTGCTCCCGGCATAGACAGGATGCTTGTATTTGATATTGGCTACCCCTACCAGGGCCACATCGGCATCAATAACCGCAATGGCAATGGATTCAGCCATGGAGTATATATAATGGCCGCGTACAACTTTGGAATTGGTAAAGACCATCTGTTCAGTGGTGTCAAGGACTGAAATGGCGTTTTCGCCCAGATTCAGCTCCACAATTTCGCCAATGATATCCTCTGCGCTTAATGCTCTTACCCTGTTATGATTTTTTGAAGCCATTTCCCGAACCCTTTGCCTGAGCTCGGGAACACCCAGTTCCAGTCTGTCCAGCCTGACAGTAGGCACGCTTACCTTCAGTAAATCAGCAAGTTCCTCATCAGTGAGAAAAGGATCTTCTTTCAATTTACCAACAAGAGTATTTTGCCGTACCTTTTTTGCCTTCGGATCTCTGCTCAACTGTATTCTCCTTGCCACTTAATTATTACCTGATAATATGTTCTGTTGATAGTATAATACATTTTCCTATTGTACGCAATACACAGATTTGATATTCCCGATTTGGCCATCAATGGCCGGCATCATGACTTTCCCGACTTTTCCCCGGATGAAATTGAGGCGGGGTTTCTTTAAAATCCCGCCTCAATCGTTTCAGCAATTGTTCAAAATAGATTATTAAGCTACTGACCCAGATCTTTTAAGGTGTCTACACCTAAATCGATATCATTTTCAAAAACTTTATCCATGAGGTTATTGGCGAAAGCTCCGATTCTTTCTCTGAAAATGATCGCAAGACCAACGACAACGGCTAAAATAATGACAACTTCAACGGTATTAACACCCCTTTGACTAGTCAGAAATTTTTTGACATTTTTCATAGCAGACCTCCGGCAAATTACAATATTATACAGTTATTTTATATTTTTATATCGGAGGTGTCAACTATTTTTAATACTAAATTTTAACTATGCTGTAAAATTCGGATTACTGCCTCTCCACTACTTCCGCTCCTCTTTCATAAGCTTCAGTACTTTATAGCCTATATCAAAGGAAAAACCGCGATGCAAAAGAAAGTTCAAAACCTTTCCTTGCACTTTCTCATCGTCGAGGTCATATTTGCCGAACTTTTTTCTTGCCGCACGGAAAGCGACTTCTTCATCATCCACTTCAAATTCAGAAAAAACAGTCTCGATAATATCGGCTGGAATATATTTTTGCGCCAATTCATAACGCAAAGCTTTTTGGGAAAGAGCTTTGGTTTTTATGCGCCCGGCAAGATATCTCATGGCATAGCGGCTGTCATTCAAATAGCCGAGCCCTTTCAGCTCATTGGCCGCAATCCGGGCAATATCTTCATCAAATCCGGCTTCCGTCAGCTTTTTTAAAAGCTGCCCCTCGCTTCGGTCCCTGATGGTTAAATAATACACGCCTTTTTCCCTTGCCGCACGAACCAATACATCTTTTCGGATATGCTCCAGCCTT
>ENA-UOOR01000414-UOOR01000414.1-fermentation-metagenome-genome-assembly--contig:-NODE-414-length-61652-cov-12.777652_pt1 | contig 61652 bp, 107 predicted proteins | sample MGYA00245780_ERZ724029 | MGnify/ENA primary metagenome ERZ724029 (study PRJEB28704, sample SAMN03018315) | fermentation metagenome | biome: anthropogenic terrestrial biome; feature: soil...
CATCATCAGCTTATACAAATCAATAGGCACGACATCATACTCTACCTTGTTGCCTTCGTATTCTCTGACAATATGTTTTGTGACCTTTTCGCCTGTCTCGTAGAATTTCTGAACGTCTTCCATAAATTCATCATCAATTTCCAGAGAGAGATTGGCTTTCTGTATGCGTCCCTCTTCAGACTTAATCGTGATAAAATCTCTCGCCTGCGGATGCCAGATATCAAGGGTCATAATGAGTGCACCCTTACGACTACCACCCTGAGAAATACTCTCTGTTGTCCTGTTGTAAATCTCCATGAACGGCACAATACCATCCGATTTGAACTGTCCATCATTAATGCCACAACCTTTTGGACGTAATTTACTCAGTGAAATGCCCTGTCCGCCCTGAGCCTTAAATGTCTTAGCGATATCTGTATTTGCTTGCATAATATCTTCCAGATTGTCTTTCACAAAACCGCGTGAATAGCAATTGGAAAAGCTGCCTTTTTTGCCAGTACCACGATTACTTAGAGTTCTACCTCCAAATAAAAACTTCTTCTCTTTAATTAATTGCCTAACCTCAGAGTCACCACCAGAAACACGATCAAGCCACTCCTCAAACGTCTCATTGTTATACTGATATTTCTTGTGCCAGATATCTTGTCCTAATGTATTGTCTTTTCCTAACCATTCCTCAACTGTCATTCATTATCTCCTTCAATATCAATGTCGTCTCTTTTTTTACTTGCTTGACAGAAACACATGCATACAATTCCCACCACCATCCCTAATACATATCCTATAAGTAATGCTAAAATCATCTTCACAATATTATTTCTCCTTATTATGCGAACCCATAAAAACTCTGCACATAATTAACAAGTTCTAATCTATTTGAAAACATCTTATTAACACAATCTAAAAGCCATGGATGTAGCTCTGCTCTACTTTCATTAAGTCCTATGACCGGAATATTATACTCTTTCGCTATTGCTATCTCCTGAGCAGTTCCTATCGACTGAGGATTGTTGAAATTGACAATAATAAGATCTGATCGTTTCAGATAATACAAGTCGAATTCTCTCACTTCATGCTGTGAGTAATGCATCCTAGCGGTCATGTTATAGAAATCATTAGGGTTTATTACCCTACATCCCTCTAGCTGGTTATTCATATATGTACGCCACTCGTTTGATTCTTCAAAACTCATATCTTGCATACCACCAGCTAAATAAATCTGAAATTTACTCACGATGTTTTATTCCTTCTTTCATCAAGATTTTTTCCATCTTGTCTACCCCTTCATAGAATGTCCCATTGTTCTCTAGTTCATAATCCCAAGCTTGTGCTTCCTCAAAAGCTAAGAATTGATCTTTTTCGTCTTTCATGCGTTTATCTACATCTTTATCTCCCCTGCTCATAGATCGTAAAATTGCTGTTTTATTAAGAGTATGGACATAAATAATTCTGAAATCGAACTCATTACCGCAAGTTTTACGCAAATAATTAATTCCTACCGGATCAATTACATATATATCCGACTTACGTAGAATATTTTTGGTGGTGAAATATTTGTGACCTTTGATCTCTGTATAAGCAGCGATATCTTCTTGCTTGAATTGAGATACGTCTGATTCATTAATAAAGATATGATCAGATTTTTCAGTTTCATTGGGTCTTATGGGACGTGTTGTATAAGATTGAACCTGTACAAGCCCCATGTCTTCACAAATCTTTTCTGCAATTGAGGTCTTACCAGCACAAGTTCGCCCTACAATTAAAAAAATTTTCTTTTTAGTCATTTTCCCTCCTTATTTTGTGTTGCTTATATTATTTATCCTTTTAAAAATATAATACTACTTTATTTAGATTCTGTCAAGTATATTATTTATCCTTTTTTAAAAAACTGCTTTTGGATGTGCCTCATCGTGTATAAAATCCACCAACAAGCTAAGTTTCTCGGACAACTTTTCCTGGCTGACAGCGTATCGTAAAGCAGGAGTTTGAGCTACTAATATACAATGTTCTTCTGCTCTCGTAATGGCGGTATAAAGCCATTCTCGTGACAGTAAGATGTAAGAACTATAATCCAACGCTACAATAGTTCTTTTATATTGAGAACCCTGTGCAGAATGTGCTGTAATTGCATACCCGAGTTCGATATATTTTAGATGGTCTTTAGGAACTGTAGCCATTCCCATACCTGGAAAGTAAATTTCTAACCATTGGTCATTTTCTTCTTTATCTTCGTAAACATGACGTACATAACCTATATTACCATTAAAAATGCCTGACCTAATATCCCCATCGTCACCTACGCATTCGATCTGGTAATTGTTCTTACGATTAATTATCTTATCACCTTCACGAATAAACCCGTTCTTTCCACCACCATAATATACTTGAATCTCTGCTTTGTTAGAATCTTCAGGATTGTATACTTCCTGAATAGCATTATTTAGAGTAAACACTGAGCTATCCCCGTAGTTGCGTTTAGGGCATATTACCTGTAAATCGGCTATAGAGTCTACTTTGTCTAATTCTTCTATGAAATATTGCATTACTTTATAGAATGTTTCAGAGGTGTCTAAGAAAGTATCAACCACCAGATCATGTAGCTCTCCTCTGGTTTCGACACCAACATAATCTTTATCAATAATCTGAGTGCCTTGCCTCATGGCAATTGAATCCGTAATAATTGCTGATTTAGCTGCTTGACGATGAATTTTATCTAATTTAACCGTAGGAATCTCAGGAGAATCAATCATATCAGCAGCAACTTTACACTCACCAATTGATTCTAACTGTCCTATGTCCCCAAGAAGAATCAATTTTGCTCCATCCTTTACAGCTGATAATAAATTACGGAATAATGATCCACCTATCATAGAAATCTCATCTATAATAATAATGTCATAAGGCAGAGGATTGTCTTTATAATAGGTAAATCGACTAGGAGCGTTTTTATCCCTATTAGGGAATCCCAACAACCTGTGAATAGTTTGACCTTTTTCTTCTGTGATCTCTGCCATACGCACAGCAGCTCTACCAGCTAATGCAGCTAAAGCAACAGAATATCTATTACCAAATACATCTAGCATAGCATCAACAAGAGATGACTTACCAGTTCCTGCTAAACCTGTAATCACTACTAAATTATTATCTAGGACTGTCTCGATTCCTTTCATCTGTTGATCAGTATAACTCCAGCCCTGATCTACTTCTTTCTGCTTGATTACATTCTCCCAGTGATCATATCTAAACTTGCTCTCTGCATCACGGATGCGAATCAATTCATGAGCGATACTCTTCTCTAAATTCACATAATGAGACAATCCGATTTTCGATTTATCATCTGACCACCACAACAGCTTCTTGTCGTGCAGAGTGTGCATAGAATCAGTAATTACTATGTTCGGAATATCTTCTCCTAAGTTGTCAACAATTCCATCCATTAACAGGTCTGGATAAATATATGTGAAACCATCATAAGCAGATTCTTCTAAAAAATTAAGTATAAATGATGATACTCGTTCTATTCCTTTAGGATTCATACCGCCTGACAGAGCTACTTCATCAGCTGTTTTCCAACCAATACCTGCTATATCACAAAGATTGTAAGGATTCTCTTTAACCTTCTGTACAGCTAATTCAGCTGATTTGTAATATTTAAAGAGCTTTTCAACCATATTAGCAGTTAAATGGTACTCTTCTAATTCAATAAATATCTTTGCATACTGTACTTTTTTCTTAAATCGCTCTACCCACAAGAGTGCGGTTTTCATACCGCACCCTTTTACTTTAGTTAGTGTAGCAAAATCTCCATCCGATAATACTTTGTAAGGATCAGATAGACAGTCGTACATAGCTTCTACTTGTTGAGAAGTATATAGACTCTGTAAAAACTTTCTTTGTCCAGGCTTGTCTTTTGGATCAACATTTGTAAGCATTGTCATATAGCGTAAATTATACTGTTTACCGTATTTCTTATCAATAACTTCATTTACGGCACAGCGATAACTTTCACCCATTTGAGGCTCAAACATAGTACCTTTGATGGTAATCTGCTGATCTTTGCAAAGAGAACAGCTAGAATCTGCTTTCTTTACGACTGCTGATAATATACCGAAATCACTATCCGCTTTATAAAATATTACTCGCTGTACTTCAATTTCTAGCTTGATCTCTTCGCTCATTTATTATATCTCCTCACATTCTCATGCTTTAATTCTATCTGTTTGAATTTCTACATTGCCATCATTATCTACATCTGTAATCTTGTTCGTAGTGTGCATATATAAAGTATCTTTATAGCGATACGCTCTAAATATATCATCTTGTCTGTACCCACAAATAAGCAGTTTTGTTCCTCTTGTAAACCAACTTTTCTCTAAGATTGTTTTCTTGTCAGAGCTATTTAAATGTGTGGATATTTGACGCTTGTAATATGAAAACTGACCTTTGTTATATTTGATATTTACCACTCCTTCTTTAGTTAGCAGGGCAACTGTATGTCTTATGTTATTAGAATCAATTACAGTACCGGCGAGACGTGTGATTTTAAGCTTAGGTATCTGCTTTCTTTCTCCATTGATATAACGAGTATAATAATCATAAGGTTCAGGTTCTTCGGGAAGATCAAAATAATTAACTACTCCATACTTCTCTTCATTGAGATTTTCTAACTCATGCTCCGTATAATAAAATGATAAACTATCCATCTCCCATTTAGGGATCGTACCAGAAGCTTTCTCATTCCAAAGATCTTTAAATTTATGACTGTTATAGGTTTGAAGAGTTTCAGACTTTTTCAACCAGTCTCTTAATACATCAACTTTCTTCTTCCACTCTTTCAGAAACAGCTTTTCAGAGAATGTAGGATGGTCATCTTTAATACCTACGATTGAATCCTCTGAGAAATTTTCTTGAAAAAAAGGAGTAGATGTGTCATCCAATACAAATATCCTATCGTGATAGCCTTTTTTAGGCACTTTTTTCTTAGGGTTGATTACTTCCTTAACTAAGAAACTTTCATGCGTTACATAGTCTTTAAAACGTTTGATCCTAACATAAAGCTTCTTATTATCTGGTATTATTCCCATTTCTTCCATGATGTCAATACTGGAAGTAGTTAATTTCTGATTAGGTTCAAATACATACTCTTTTAAATACTTTCTCATGGTTGCTATTCTATCTTTACCATCTAATTCAGTAAAGCATCCTGCTTTGATTAGCTGAATCATTTGAGATGGCGTAACCTTTACTCGATCCACAAAGTCCTCTAAGGAACTATATGGACGATTTGCTACAATAGACTGAGCCATATCATCACCTATACCACAGAGAGCTTTCAATGAATAGATAATCCTATTGTTCTTTTCATCAGGTACAAACTCAAACTCTGCTTCATTGATTAGGGGGAGAGTAATTTCTGTACCTCGTTGTCTCATGTTAGTGAGCGCTGTTGCAACTTTACCATAGTCCGTAGACTGTCCTAAAAGCTCTTCATTAGAGCCTGAATCTACAATTAAGTTAGCTGTATTCCAGTATATAATAGGATAATGATAAGCCATATTCATCTCTTGGACAGCTATCGTACTATACCCAAGGATGTGCGGGAGTGAAAATGAATCGTTTATACCCTTACTCACGTAATATTTACAAGGGACTGGACTAGATCTTCACATGTCACTTATTATTTACAGAGCGTAACATGCCTACCCTGGCGCATTCGATAGTGCTAATCTCTATCTACTTTGGTCTCTACACCTTCAATTAAGCTCGGCACGGTATTTTCTCAATGAGACGTTCACCGTTAGCTTGCTTACGCAAACACCACTTTTGCATGTGTTTCCCAGGTTTTACTTGAGCTTACATTTAACCCAAGCTGCTTACCTATGACTTCATGCCACACATAGTTAAGCAGATTCTCTGAAGTACCAAGCTCGGATCCACGCATAAAGAACATGGTCTTAACCTGATCCTGTAATTCTTTTGATTTCTTAGCAATACCTTTTCTAGCTTTGTTGGCTTCTTGCATATTGAAATTAGAGATCTTCGGTTCCATAACCATTTCCATAACTTCTTCCTGCATAGTCGCCATACCATGGACAGACTTCAGATATTTTTCAACTATCTTTATTTCATCAGATGTTAAATGATAATCTTTCATACATTCATACCACTGATTAATATCATTCTTATATCTGACATATGTGTTAATCGGCTGCTCTTCGTCACCTTCTACAGATAATCGCATAACAGCATTCGCCACACCTAGCTGAGTTAAATTCTTAGGCTTAATCTTACGAACAGCTTCTCCACCTACTTGAGTTTGGAACTGAAAAAGGTTAACAATCTCTCCATCAGAAGCCATTCTCCACATCTTAGGTGACTTATAATCAATCACATCTGGATGAAAGTATTTATCATACGTCCTACGTAAAGAACCTTGCCATTGAATCTTGCCAAAGCGTACCAATTCATCCATGCACACATGCTCTGCACTTAAGTTTGTAATTGTTAAGAAGTCAAACTTAAGTCCACCCATATATTCACTGTCATGCATATCGAACTGTGTGACTGGTTGACCACTAGGAGCTTTCATCATGGCATTATGGTCAACATATGGAGAACTGAAGATTATTAGCCCTGAAGCATGGACAGAACGTCCACAGATCGAACCGAATATTGCTAAAGCACAATCCAATAGTTTAGGATATCGTTGACACTCGTTAATAAAGTTCTTATCGGGTTTAATATCTTCTTCGGGATCACCGTATACCAAAGTAGTTAGATCAGTAGTCTTACCTCTTTTGACAGGTATAAGACTAGCAATATAAGATGATACATCATAGTCTATACCTAATCCTTTCGCTGCTGTAAGAATACTCGATTTACTTCCTTCTGTTTTAAATGTACAAATATTTAGTACTTTATCATACCCATATTTTTTCTTCGTAGCTTCAAGAATACGAGCACGTTTCATATCTTCTGAATCTATATCCACATCAGGCATTTCTGGACGGGATTTATGGAGGTGTCTCCACCACGGTATGCCATGTTTATAAGAATTAATCTGATGTAGTCCAATAAGATAACACGTATAGAAACTAGCTACGCTGCCTCGTGATGGCCCGACTATACTATTGCCACCATCTTCTGAATCATCCCACATCATATTAATAAGGTCGAGAGCTGTGATATAATAAGAAGAAACATTGTCTTCAATCTTAATTGTTGTCTCCCAGATAGCTCCCAACTCATCATTAATACGAAGCATCATCTTCTTAATTTCTTCTGTTGAAAGATCTTCTGTATATTCTTTCTCCCACCAACCTTTCTCTACCAGATATAAAAAGTACCTGTCATACTCAGAGTCAGATGTAGCAAACTTCTTAATATATGGACAGATGTCATAAGAATTAGCAAACGAATCTGTTAGAGAGAACGTAGGTAAGTTTACTTTAGGAACGATCTGAGAGTGATACAAGTCAAAGTCCTGTATTTTATCTCCTATCTCAATAGTAGTCTGTAATGCTATCTCTACTTCTTCATAGCCTACCTTACCATCCATTCTTTCATGAATCGTTTCTATTGGCATCATCCAAGTTGCTTCATAAAAGTTGTCTAACTCTCGTTCTTGATCGGACTTGGAGTTTAAGTAAGCTGCGTGGATCTCTCGTAGGTCTTGAGTAAGATAATGCACATCATTCGTAATTACTGTCTTAATATCTAACTCATGAGATAACTCTACAATCTTTTTGTTAACTGTCTTTTGTTCTTCTGTCAATCCTGGTTGCATCTCTAAGTAGAAGTCTTCACCAAAGAGACCAACGCACCAATTAATAAAACCTCTAGGATCAATATCATTAAGTATGCTCTGCCCTAACTCTCCTCCAATACAAGCACTCTGAGCAATTAAATGTCCTCGTTCCTTGTTTACAATTCTCTCTAAATCAGCTTTAACTGTAGGGACTCTCTCCATTTTTCCGGTCTTCCAGTTATGAGACCAAGCTAAAGAGCTTAACTCTCTCAACTGCTTATGTCCGACTTCATCTTTTGCCTGTAAGATAAAGTGATAAAAAGGAGTATCACAATAAGGCTTGCCATCTTCATTGTATTTAATTTCATCAATGAGATAGATTTCATTCCCCAAAATTAATTTAAAATCTTGAGGGATAGTACCTTTCTTTTTGCCTTCGTTGACATGCTGGATAGCTTTTACATGACCCCCTAAAGCCTCATGATCAGTAATAGCCACTCCTTTATATCCCATGTCAACAGTATGATTAATGAGATCTGTCACTTTAGTAAAACAATCAAGCATACGCAACTGGCTATAATCAGTGTGACAATGTAACTGCATCATTGTATTTGTCAAAATATCAGCGTCCTTTTCTTATTATTGTCTATATTATTATTTATCCTTTCTTTGCTCCACTCATTTAACACATTAAAATTTCTCTGAGTGGGAGTCCAAAGTAAATGATATTGACATGTTCCTCTGTACTTTGGATCGGCATTCGGTGAGTTGGTATGATAAGGACACCAATAACATAACGGAGTAGGTTTAGGAGCGGCCATCAATGTATTTCGAACATCATCCATACTATCTAATAATTTATTAACTTTTTTAGCTCCTCTTTTTAAATAACCTTTTGTGCAAATCTCTGGAGAACATTGTTGTTTGTCTAACAAAATAAAATCGTATTCATGCTCTGTGGGGATCTGTCCATATAAAACAAAAATAGCACAATCATAAAAATACATCTGTAGTGGAGTTTTAATCTCACTATCAGGGAATACCTTCTTGCTCGATTTATAATCAACTACTCTATACTTTCCTGTATTGCGATCTCGATCTACTCGATCAATAAACCCTTGTACTCTTATACGATTATCATAGACGTATTCGAAAGAAATCTCACAACCTACAATTTCCCAGTCCTTATCTTCCATACGAGATGGTAGTACTTCGCTGAAATACAGATCGAGTTTCTGATCATATGTACGTCCAAACTTATCAGGCTCACCCCAATCCTCCCAATACTTGCCTTTGAGTTCATTGATACCCAAGAGATGTTGTGTATTCTTATCTGTTACTTCATCACAACCGTTCATAATCTGATCCTTTAAGAATGTGTAATTAACCTCCTTCCCTATTTGAATAGCCTCTGCCTTAAGCTCCATCCCTTTATGTAAGATAGTACCGATCTCCATAGCCAGAGAACTTACCTCTGGATACATATGGTCTAAGTACTTATATTTCCACTGCATGGGACAGTGTTCGAAAGTAGACAGGTTACTATAGGAAATTTTCGGAAGCTCATAATCCTTTTCTTCCACTGGTCTTAAATCTATATCAAAATCTGTTCTCAATCATATTTCCTTTCTATTATATATCCTTATTAGAGGAATTGTCAATAGTCACTTTTAAGAAAGTGATATATCGCTTTTAAGCGTACCATAGCATCGTGTCCAAGAAAGTGGCTATACCTTTTTCATACCCAAGAGTCACAAGTAGATCACACATAAGATCATCCATCTTACAATGTCTTTCTTCTATATCATCATTAGCAGCAAATTCTTTCATTTTCTGATAAAATTCCTCTGGCGTCATCACACCTGTCAATATTTCTTTCATGTACATCCTTCTTTCTAAATGGTAAAATTCCGTATTCTATTTATTTTGTTTCTGCTGTTTATAAGCAAATTCTCGATACCTTTTTGTATATTCGTAACTCTCTCCAAAAATATTATTCACAGCTTTTGAAAACCTTGGCTCATGATTAGCAATCACGTCTAACTCGTCTTCAAAATCTCTACCGAATGGGCAACCAACACACCCAGTACGTTTCAGTCCGTATTCTGTATAACATCTGCTGGGCATAATCCCATAGTGGTTTGCATATTCTTCTTTGTCAGCATTTGTATACCACCATAAAGGCATGTATATATCTACACCTGTGTCAGATTCATTGTAACAACTTTTATATCGTCCGCTACGAACACCTCCTTCTGCTCTTCTAAGACCAGTAATGTCAAGCTGATAACCGCCATTCTTGATGGTGTCATGAGCTAAATCCTTCTTTGCGTACTGACAACACCTGGCAGATATTGGAAATCTAGGTGGATTTTCGAGCATAAACTCTTTTAACCATTTGTTCCTTTCTATATTATAGCGGCTGTGCTCCCCCCTCATTAGTCCACCATCTCAAAGCTGATTGGCATTTCGGGTATATCTTAACCAACTCATTATAAGAGCTATCTTCCCATTTGAATTCATGTTTCTGTAGGCGGTATATCATTTCGGAAACATACTTAGATAAAAATGGTAATCCGTATTTCTTGCACGATACTGGTATACTTTTCTTAGCTTTTATAGAAATAATTTCAATTCCATACTTCTTCTGTAACAATAGCAAATGTTCCTTAGTCGCATCATACTCTAACCCAGTATCAAACCAAATATAATCAATCTTATACTGCTCGTCCACTTTTGTGCATATATCTAGTATAACATCTGAATCATATCCACCAGATATAGAACACAGAATCTTCTCATACTTAGGCATGTTAATCACCTGATGAGCTTTACAAAAACTATCCATAATTGCTACATTTGTTGGGCACGTTAGTACTAATTCATCGAACGTCACTTTAAATATCCCACCGCCTTTGGACAATATGGTAATACATATTTTGCTAGTCCATGAGGAGTAAACCCTTCTTCAATTAGTACCATAGACAATTCTTCTTTCGGCTGCTGATAAGACTCAGTTGGCCCAACCAACACTACATTCCTCGCTCCACAGAAACCATGTAGTTCAAATAATTTTGATTTGTTTCTTACAATAATAGGGATATTATACTCATTAGATACACGAGCTAATGCCCAGTTCCTTCCTATAGAAAAATCATATCGACTAATAGGTAAGAGTATCCTATAGAATGCATGAGTAGTACGTCTCATCTTCTTTACATAGTGTTTTAATTTCACATATGTAGCTTTGTATTGAATCTTTTTGATAAATAAGTCTATCATAACTGTACCACCTGACCTTTCCCAGTTTGTGTATGCCCCGTAAGTAGAAATTTAAACGGGACATTATTAACTCGTAAATGGTGACACAATGCTCGATCCATTGCAGTATCTTGACCAATGTATAGAACACCACCTTTGTCAACCAATCTTTGAAGATTGACGGCCATTTGAGTCCAACTTACATCAATGTACACGTCCTGACGCCCTTGGTTATAAACTAAATAGCTCTGAGGATCGTCCAGATTAAAACATGTAAACATTTCTACATAACAATCAAACATATTATATCTCCTCTCTAATATAGTGTATCAACTCTTTTCACAGTAATATTAAAATCAGCCTTTTATTGTGTACTCGAATGTAGTGTTCGAATAATCTACACTACTAACTCCGACCGATACTCGACAACAAGGTTTTACATAGTCATTAATCTCATCAATTGTAAAACAATCATCAATCAAAACTATGTCAAATTGTTTACCTCGCATATTCATCCTATCATCTATACAAAATACTTCGTAAGGTTTGAACTTCACATGCTCATAAACATATTTCTGAAATCCAGTTGGAACTAATAATGGAAGCTTATATTTCCGTGATAATTTTGCCAATGCTCTCGTTTCGCCTATCCCTCGGCAGCTATTTTCTATTGGGTAGATAAACATTTTATAGCTGTCACCGTCATATCTCATTGCTTGTTTGAGCTTACTTTTGAGATCTAAATATGTGCATTCATAACGGAACATATTTGATAATTTGTTACACATCCTTGCTAGATACATGGTTTATAGTCCTCCTATATTTCGTGTTGCGATATACCATATATAGTATTTTTTTATTTCATATCTACTACATGTGGCATACATACCCATGATAAAACTCGCATTTTATTTTTTATTGCTTATGAAAAACTTCTCATCAAAGCACTCATAGTTCTCGTCATATTGAGCCTTATACAAATGTTCCATAATAAGACTAATGCAGTTCGTGATGATTGAATTACCAGCTTGCTTATACAACTGTGACTTAGATACGCCTACAGCTTTCGCCTTATCTACATCTTCATCTTCAAATCCCATTAGACGGAAACATTCTGTCTCAGTAAGTTTTCTCACCCATTTATCAGTAAATACCAACTGACGTCTACGATCTCTTATATAAGCATTGACATTAGTACCCTTCCAATAGTTAGCATCTAAACAATAACTAAAGTCTGGAGTAGTAAGAATCTTAGGCATCTTATTACCACCACTACAAGTATCTAAAGCTGGGGATATGTACTCTTCATCATATACTCTTCCAGCTTGCGGATTAGGCTCTTTTGGGCTACCATAGATCTGTCCAACTTGTCTAATATCGGAACGATTATTACTATTCGAAAAGTAGTCTTTATACTTGCCCATAGCTTGTTCACTCAAGAGATATGATGGATCGACTGTCTTGTCTACTATATCTTTTAATCTGATATGATTATCAAATGGGATAGGGAACTCAAAAGTTTGCGTATCAATATCTTTACGAATACTGATAGCAAAAGTACGTTCTCTATTCTGAGGGACACCACACTGTTTGCCGTTAAGTATAGCCCAGTACGTATCATAACCAAGATCATATAACCGCCTCATCCAATCTTGGAATGTCGGCATAAACTTCTTACCTACTAAGTTTTTAACGTTCTCCATCATGAGGAACTTAGGCATCTCTTCGTTGCTCTCATGTTTTTCAACCAAGAGACGCTCTACTTCATAAAGGAGACCACTACGTGTTTCTCCTCTAATTGCTCCCCTTTGTTTACCCTGAATAGAAAAATCTTGACATGGCGCTGAGTATGTAAGTAAATCACAGTCTGGCAAGCTTTCTATTTTCTCAATATCTCCTAGATTATTTTGTAATATCATAGCGGCATAGTACTTCTTAATTCGTTCATTCCCTGTTTTACTGTTCACTAACTTATCCCAGTTATATTGCTCTTTCTTCTTAGAATCATATCCAATATTACGATCTTTCAGAAGCTGTGCCATCTCTTCTGTTGGAGGGAACTCTAACGCTTCTATTCTCTGAAGAGTAAAACCACAGTGAATTGCTGCGTAACTCACTGTGGCTTCTTTATCAATTTCAGATGTGGCAACGGTAGTACAAGCAAACAGACCCGTGTTATCAATACCACGCTTCTGAGCACCAATCCCCGAGAAGAGTTCTACAATTCTTAGCTCCGGTTTACTCATATCTATTATATATCCCCTTTTTTAAACTACTTAATTACCTGTAGTACATCGCCAAGTTCGAATGTATCACCGTCATTGGAGCTTATAATGATCATGCTCCACGATAAAGAACGATGTTTCGTTCATAGCTTGACTATCCATCAGTGCATGGATAAACAAATGTGCTTCTTCTGGATATCGAATGCCAGTTGCTACAATACGTCTATCAAATGGTCTATCTCCTGTGTCTAAATCTCTTTCAACAATCATCATAATTATCTTCCTCACTTTCTTCGTCGTCATCTATTTGCTCAATATCGTAATCTTCCATTACAGATTCATCTAATACTGCTAAGTCATCTAATGTAATCTCAATTTTGTTGTCTAATAGTTTTAATAAAGTATCCTTTCCTCTATCTGTAGGCGAATCTTTTTGAGACAATAAATTCAACTTATCCCAGAGTATACACACTCTACAGTAAGGGATTAGAGGCGCTATAAGTTTATAGAGCTTATTTCTATAGATATCAGCTGTAAGAGCCTCAGGATCGTCATATTCTTTGTCAAACGCTAATACGACTTCCTCAACGCCAAGATATTCTAATAAAATCCTGATTTGATTTGTAGAAATTTCACTCCCACAAACCGCTAGTGAGAAATCATCATCACCAAAATATGTATGATTCTGCATTACTGACTTCTCACCCTCAACTAATAGCACCTTTTTACAGCTTTTTATCTTATCTTGATTAATATGAATCCCATATAGGTTATTACTCAACTTATGACTAAGCCATTTACCCTCTATATTAAGAGGAACGTACTTACCGATCGCATCCACGTCTTCCTGATCTAAGTATCGTCCTCGAATACCAATTAGTTGTTGTCTATAGTCTCTATGAGGAATTACTATTTGATTAGTCAAACCCCAATAAGATATCTCAAACTGAGAAAGCGCCTCAGATGATATCCCAGCATTTAAAAATTCTTCATGAGGAGTATAATTGAACATATCCAAGATATTTTCATTAATTGGTGCAAACTCCTCTGTCTCAGAGCCATTTGTAGCCTTTAATTTATTAATCCACGTAAAGTCATCGATTAAATGTTTTTTAGAAGCTGTATGGCTACTGTAGATAAGGTTGTTCGTCATGTTAGCAACATAACTTACTGCACGATACCATGAAATATTTTTCCCCTGAGAACGATTAACTCTGATTACTAATTCAAATATTCCAAACGAATCTGCACAACCTGTATAGCAATGAAATATTCTCCCCGGATAGTTACCCGATGGTTCATGATAGTAATATAACTTATAGCTATGTCCTCCATGGCAAATAGTCTGAAAAATTAACTCTCCTTTTGATCCACGTCTTACTCCTTCCGACCCTAGATCAGTACATATTTTAATCACATCATTAGGAGTGAGACTATCAACAATAGCATTTACATCAAAATACTGCATAGTATCACTCCTTTATCAAAAATCAAATATAGTAGTCGGTTTGTCTGGATCTTCATCTTCAGTCGAGATATCATGAGTAGATACTGAATGCTTATCTATTGCTTCTTCTACTTCGACAACAGCGCCTTCTACAGGGATTAGTTCATAATCATTACTGGTCACGAAAAGATCAGTAGTCCGACATGTACCTAAATCCACTTTTTGCCACACACGAATACGTGTCAGTTTTCCTCGTCTTACTTTATAAATATGATGTACCATATTCGGCTCTGGGACATTAATCATATGGCTCATAACAGACTTGTGTACTTCATCTAACTCACCTTTTGTAGGAGGTAATGAAATTTCACCTAGATCAATACGATCAGCCATATTCTTAGCTCCACGTAACATTGTCTCATCTTTAATCGGGGAGTCTTTATATGAGGAATTTAATTGTGTCATAGTTAATATGAACACTTGATTTTGTACACAAAAATTCTTTAACGTGTCCATAAACAAGAACAAGATCTGATCTTCTCTCAGCCTCATTCCCTTAGTAGATGAAGATACCTCTGTCATCAATTTCACTGATGTATGTACATAATCAAAACAGAAATATCGAACCCCATACTCACGCTTATACTTCTTCATAATATTTACGATGTCCTGTATGCCAAAGTTATTAATTACCTCGAGATATATTGGGGAAGAATCTATATAGTCAATTGCTTTATCTACCACTTCTTCTTCTCCAGAATCATATTTACCATTCAAAATGTGATCCTCATTTACACCAGATACGTATGCCTGTACTAACGTTTGTAGCTCTTCTATACTTAACTCCGTAGAAATAAACAATACGGGTTCGGATAAATTCGTAAACTCCCATTTCTTTTTATCGGTATTATATCTCCATGGAATGGCTAGATTACATAGATCTCCCATAGCTAAGCGACTTTTCCCATTTCCCGATGAGCTACTCCTTAAAAACAACGTTCCAAGTCTAGCTCCTCTAGCAATAGTAGTTAAGTCAGGACTTTGTAGTGGTAAACCAAACTCTGGTTCTTTCTTAAAAGACTCTTTTAATTCTTTCATACCTTTACCGGCTAATTGACCATGACTGACATTACTCACCGAGAATCTCACCTGTGCTTCAGTTACCAACTGATACTCAATCTCAGCTATCATTTCTTCAATAGATGTTTCATCTAATTTCTTTCGTTCTTTCTCCTGCAATACAGGATCACTCACACACTCATCGTATAGAAACTTAATATTTACGCCTGTCTTCTCCCAATATCTTAATAAACTGAACTTCTTCAAACGATCGTAATAATAGGGGAAATTGTCTAACTCAGCCATCTCAGCAGCATTTGTACAATACTCTCTACCATGATTGTCTTCAAAGATCTCATACTGTTTCTCATAAGCTGACAGATAGCTATCTATACTGAAACAATCTATTATTTGTGCCCCCTGTGTAAATAGATTGTAGATACAAGAATAAATAATTTGATAATACTCTTCTACTTCAAAGTCTGAGATATCTAATGAGTATTCCTCAAATAGTGTTGGAGATTTCATCAAACAGCCCAAAGTTTGTAGTATAGCTCTCTTATCACACAACATTATGACTCTCCGATCTGACTGATGTCTATCTGCTCTGTCTTAGGCATAGGTCGGCTAATTTTAACAGTCTTAATACGTGTGACAGTAGGGGCGTTTCTATTCTTTTCATTAGCATGTTGAATATTCTCTCTATACCTTTGCGCTGCTTCTACACACCCATAGGGCAAGATGCCTACACAATCGCCTTTGACTTCATGACCTAATATTTCAAAATAGTACGCAAGTCCATCTGTCATATCTGTCCATTCCCACTTATACTTCTTATGATAGTCCTCAGAGAGCTTAGATTGCTTTGATGTGATACGGCTACCTGTTAATTCCTCTAATTTATTAAAATATGCTCTCTTATCTTTTGCTTCTTGACCTGATACACGATCTACTACATCAATTGTTGGCTGTTTCTTAGTCTTCTGTTTATTCTTGTTATTGTTTTTCAACTTTTGAGACTTTTTATCCATTAAAGCTTTCATTGTGTTGTCAAAACAAGTTTTGTGATAATATCTCCTCTTATAAGGAATTGCTTCAGAAGCTAACACAGTTTGCTCACAAGTAGGACATTTATAAGTTTTGTCTGCCAATCTATCACCGCCTTGCGAATCAAGGTAGAGATTTGACTCCCTACCTCCTTTATATTATATATCGTTATTATTTCACACCTAACTCTAAGCATTTACTTTTGATATTATCGAGTACCATCGCCATAGCTTCTGTCTGTTTTGGTGTACAAGCACTTACTTTCTTACCGCCACCAAGCACTGATTCTACACACTCCGTCAATTCATCTGGATACTGTTGACCAAGCTTATTTCCCCACTCAGCTAAATCTTTCTGTAACTCTTCAAATGTAGGAGCTTCTGCTGCTTCTTTGCGGTACTCAGCTTGTTGTTCATCGAAACTTACACTCTGTACTCCAGTCACTTTTTCTTCTCTCTCAATACCCTCTGCAATAGCTTTATTAAGATTTTCAATAGTAAACTCATCAATCATTGTATCCATATAATCATAACGAGAACGTGCAAAAAACTTATCGGTCTGTGCAAAATAAGCAGATGATTTAATTACATGTCCATCTTCACTCACACCGTTAGGGTTAAGATAAGCAACGATATCACTGTTATTAAGAATGGGATCGATACAACGCTTATCTCCTTTCGGTCGAATGAACCCATCTTTCTCTTCCATATGACCAATAAATATTACGGTATAACCACTATTGGACAGTTTCTGAATCTGCTCCCAATACAGTCGCTCATAAATCTGGTAAAGATTAACACGACTATCTCCATCATAAGAACCAAGAGAAACACAACCCTCTCCATATGTATCGCATACAAATTTCTGACACATTAAAGAAGAAGCATATACTTCATCAATAATAATGGTGGAGTACATCTCTTTAGCTTCATTAATAGTTTTCGGATCAGTAAACTCTTTTACAAGTCTAGTAAAATCTCCCCACTTCAGAATCTTATGATGCTTTACATTACTCTGAGCGTTCAAACCTGATTCACAAGCAAATACGAAGGGCTTCTCGGCTCTCACGGTCTGAAAGGTTTTTCCTGTGTTGTTCGTACCGTATATAAGGATAACTTTACCTGCGAGACCATGAGCTACCTTAGATACTGTTGGTTCAAAAATACTTAATGCCATATAAATTATCTCTCCTACTATTCCAACTATATTTCAAACTATTTCATACATTAACATGTTATATTATATATCCTTTTTTAATTAGAAATTAGGAAGACTTCTGCCTGAAGAAGCTGGTTTCTTAAATCCCGCAGTACTAGGAGATCCAGACGAGCTGTTAGCAGAGCGATTTTTAGTTTCTTCCAAATAATTCTTGTATTCCTGAATAGCGAGTTGAATAGCATCTGAGTCATAAGCTTTTCCCTCAGGTGCTGCATCGGAAGCGCCAGTAATAATTAGTTCATTTTTGTATTTGGTGTGAATTTCTTTTTTTGGTTTTCCAATCTTTCTCGGAATAACTTTTTCAGTAACAACCTTACTATTAACGATTTCACCGTCAAAAGTAACGGTTTCACCTTTTGAATAAGCGTCTGCAACATCTCCTGCAATATCGTTCGGAGCGATCATTTCAATCTTTCCAATACCTGAATATGTCGGTGACCATCCTTTAACGATTAATCTCCCTGTTTCCTCTCCCTCTCTATCCACTTCTGGATGCATACTTTCAATATACATTTCCGCAGTGTAGGTGGCATGGGGTTCATATTCGTCTTCTTTTACACGATTAAAGAATGAAGATTTATAACCAATACCCTCATGAAGTACGCCATCTCTTCCGTAATACCCGTACAGATTAATATCTCCCTGTACTCTTACCTTAGTAGCTTCATCTCGACCATACTTCGCAATAGATTTGTACTGCTCCATAACTGTTTTAAGTCCAGCAAATACTTTGTTGACTTCATCGGTGAATTTATCATTCTTTTTCTTTTTAGAGTACTGATTGGCATTGACTGTGATGAAGTTGACATCGCTAGTCTGGACAATCAGATTACCTTTGATGTGATCAACACCATTCTCTGATGTGAGTTCCAAATTGTTCTCACTTACAATACCTTCGATACTTGCGTTTAACTGAGCCTGTCTCAAATGTGTTTCTGCCATGTGTTATTTCTCCTTTTAATTAATGATGAATAGTTAGTGAATTGTGTATTAGAAACTCTTGAAAAGAGTTATCTACTATTTAGTATGAGTATGATTTCTTGGGATTACAGAAAAATGATATCTTCTGTCCTAACCAATTAACATATTTTTCATCTTCTTGGTTATCCATGTGTATCATACTGATTGATTTCTTACAACAAGGCGATACGTTTCTACCATCTTCGATCACCCTATCTTTCCAATCAAATGTCTTATGGCAACAATTGCACTGCCAAATATTATTTGTCATTCTATTATATATCCTTACTATAATATTAAAAATCCGTGATCATGATGGATTTTCGACTTGCGAGGTAGTCCGCAAGAGCCAATATTTTTTGTTGTTTTAACTGAGGTTGTGGAAGCACTATATCTGAATATGAATCTGTATTCCACTGTCCCATATGGGAAGCAATGACTGTTGATATGTAAAAATATTCATCTACATTCCTTAATTGGTTTTGTCCAGGTTGATTTGCATAGGAAAGTAATCGTTGAGCCATTAAAATTGGATGATCAAACACTGTGGTTCCTTCTCCTTCCTCTGAATATCCCTGTTTTAATCCATCATGGACAAGTCCCGCCAAACGTAAAAGATCTCGTTCTCGTGATGAAAACTCTGCTTTAATATAGTCGATATCAAAGAAATAATTTAGAAATTTAATCACTGCTATCGAATGTTTTAATAACCCACCATCACCCAAGCTGTATTCAGGATGGTATTTCCCTGTACTGCTTGCAGGAGCCATCCACCAATATTTGGGTAGCTCATTCACTACTCTTAATGCAAATTCTTTGATATCCTCATTTTCAAAAGTACCAAGAATATTTACGATCTGTCCATACTTCCTATTAAAGTCTGGGATATCAGATTGATTTGTCTGTTCCATATTGTTGTCCTTCCTTTTTGATATGATTCTATTATATGTTATTTATCCTTTCTTGTCAAGAAGATTTTGGCAATTACAAACTATTCTCCTTAATTTACTCAATTCCGTGCTGATCGTATAGTCTGTTTTTTATTGTTAGCAAATCATCTAAGGTTTGTAATACCATATCATCTCTCCAATGCCATTTACCATCATCTCCAAAAAATCCATAATTTTGATACCATGACAAATCATATTCTAACGGTTGAAGATTTTTAAATGAATTATAAATCCTTTCTTTTATTGGATTCACAGGGATCGACGTTTTAACAAAATAGGGCTTATAGCCATACCTATTTCTCCATTTTTTATTAATTCGTTTTTTATGGTGCTTACGTGCTTGCACTATTTTACATGAATATTTACTTAACTCCAAAATTACCTCCTTGTAATTAGACCTGTTATGGGAGTATTATTCTTCTTTACTCTCAACATCCTCTCCTGGATCGCTAACTGCAACACTATGCAAATCTTCATATATGGATCGAATAACTCTAGCGTCATGCATAGCATTATGTTTCTTTCCAGCTACAGGTTCTGATAGCATTTCTTCTCGACTCTTATCAAAAGCTTCATTCTCACTGATCTGATAATACTCTGCAATATCCTGATTAATATCGTGACAAACTGGACTTGCATTGTTAGGCAAATATTCGGCTCCACCAAACAAGTCGCAGAGTAATGTAAAATCATAGTGACAAACATCTGATATGAACTGAATCTCATTAAACTGCTTAAGCCAGATCTCTAAAGAAGCGGCTATCGCATTCTTATCGCCCACATGCATATTCGGAACATAAGGAATCTCATCCATTGACATTCCATACGTGTACATGTTAGGAAAAACATTCTGCTTTACAAATTCCGAACACCTATTTATATCTGGATTCATCACCTCGGCATAAAATGTCTCACCTGTGTCCGCAACAATTCCAATACTTAATAACTCAGCATCCTTCTGTAAGTCTGTAAACTCAATATCAAAAAATAAATTACTCATATATTCTCCTATTAACTTCTTGGTTAAAATCTCCGAATGTCAACTGATCTAATATTTTCTCATGTTCCATCTCATATCCTCCTAAGCGTGCTGGGATTATATCCTAATTTCTCTGCTATTTTCTCCCATGTGATTACCAATCCTCTCGCATCAGGGCGATCGCTGTCATCTATGAGTTCCAATACCGTGTGTAGCCAATCTGCTATCTGTACTTCGCTAGAAGGCTGCCACATCTCGTAGTCTTCTTCTTGATCGAGACTCGTGCAAATATCACACGTATGTGGCGGTGGATACTGAACATTATATCTGCAATTCTCGCAACTCGGTTCCATAAACATTGTTTTCTGTTTTCTCCTTTTAGCCATGCAAATCTAATACAGTGACAAATCCATCAGCATTGTTTTTCCAACACTGCTCAAGTTCTTCTTCAAAGTGTGCATTCTCTACAAACTTTTCTCTGTCCCATGATGATCGAGCGTGAGCAATGCCATTACTGTCTATGAATTGGTAACAGTCAACATCTCCTGCGTTGACAAGATCAGAAATTTTCGCTCCATCGACTCGGATGTACCCATCCCGATATCCCAATCCATCAAAATAATTTTCTTCATGAAATCTCCATTTTTCATCATCAGGACACCACCGTTGAAGAGTAGAAAGTAATGTAGAAACAAATAGCCGGTTATTGCGAGGATTATGCTCAAAATACTCCCAACGATACGTGTCGCCGTCTTGAGTCGTATCTAGTTTCAAGCTGGCACTATATCTACCTCCCGTTTGGTACCAGTCCCATACAATTATAGGATAAGGTATTAAACCGTCATCGTTATCATAAAAATCCTCTTCACTATAAGGAGCAAGAATTTGACTTACCTCTTCCTCGGACGGTAATTCTTTTGTAAACAATAACGTACAATAGTGCATATTTTCTCCTTTCATAAAACTAAACTTTTATTCCATTCCATCACACACAAACCAAAAATTTTTACTTCAGATCCGATACAAAGATATCAGTCCTGTCCAATCTAAACTCTTCCAACAATTGTTCACAATTCCTCCATCCAGTAACACAATCCAGGACAATTAGGTCAGGGTAATACTCGTAATACATATTGAATAAATCAGTGTTGGTCAGATTATGTGTTCTTAGTATCTTAGGACTTCTAGCATGAACAATTTCTGTAGAATGGTTTAATAAATATCTAACCTCTTCATCACGTCTATTCAGTATCATATCAACAAAGTCATATGCATTTTTTGTAACACAATGTTCCTCTCTACGTATATGTTCTGCTATCATTAGAAGGTCTAAATCACTGGAACATAATTCACTAGTTAAATATAGCACTCTTTTCTCCTGCTCTATACCATCCACAGCTGCTTTAATAGCTACAATAGTTCTACCCCCACCAACCGGTGCTCCACAATATGTAAAATGTTTCACTTTCCTCATATTATTTTCTCCTCTCGAAATTTGTTTTATATTAATAGTTTTCAAAAACGTAAATACAGACTCAAATTCCTCATCTAAAGGCACTAGTTCGTTCGCTGACATTAGTGATTCTCCAATTTGAATTTATTCAGTACTTCCTGTAACTCCTCTACAGTTCCAAATTCTGTGCTCTCGAGCTTACAAAAACATATTCTCTACTTTCTTTTTTCTTCCATATTATTCCTTGCTTTACTACTACAATAAATTTGTTGTTCATTGAATAATGCTGTTTGTTCAGGACGAGGTATAAACGGAGCCAAAACATCGTTAAGGATTTTATCTAAATTGGGAGTATGCCCTTCTGAACATAAAGGAATAATCTGTGCTCGCTTTCCACGAATAGGGCCATTACCGTCAACAGAGTCTATTGAACTACCATTCTTGAATTTAATTATCATATTTTCCTCCTAGTATTCTTCATTCAACCACTGAATACAGTCTTCAATTGCTTCTTCCATGCTGCTGTCCCAAAAATCGTCAAACTCCCTACCGCTCGGTGACTTAATATATGTGTTTATCCCGCTTATATAAGGTTTCTCGTCCCAGTCGTAATCTATTTCTTCCTCAGAATAATGATCTAAAAGTAAAGGAGCTAACTCTTCTACGGACATTATACGGATTCTATCTATATTCCTCATACTCAACCTCGTTTCAAAATCTCTTCCTTTTTTTATTTCTTATTTTTTTACCAAACCAAAAATTAATGAAACCGAACACGAGAAATATCCCAGTAGCTATCTTCCATGAGAAAGTCAGACCAAAACAAAATGCTATGAGTTTTACAAAACCGCAAGTTACTAGCCAAGTTAACACATAAGCGCACACAGCTATAAATAATGTTAGTAATGTTGACATTATATTATTTTCCCCTTCTTAATCAAAATATTAACTGTCTTTTATGAATCCGAAAAGATCTACATATCCCATGCGATATCCTAATTTCCTCGCTACCAAATACAAACCTGACATTAATTCTTGCCTATCTGTTTCATAACTAGTCGATATAAGACCAAAAATTCTATCCAACCACGCACCTAAATCTGGTTCGTCTGATACAGACTCGTTGGATTCATCATATTCCCACATACCATAGTCCTCTTCCTGATCTAAGCTAGTGCAGATATCACAAGTATGAGGAGGTGGAAACTCTACATGATTCTTACAGTTGCTACAACTTTTCTCTATAATTTTCATTCTTACACTCTTTCCCAATCAGTAACCGTAATTGTTTCAGTCCGTGTAACTGGCTTGACCTCATAAGGCTGCTCATCAAATTCATCCTCTTGCATCTCTGTCAACCCTCGATACCACTTTATACAAATATAGCGGTCATGTAATTCAACAATTGTCGTTATAGGTTGCACCCAACGAAGATTTTCTCCTTGTATTTCTTCAACCGAGTCATAATCCAATGCTACACTTCTAATTTCATCAGTTGTTAATTTCTTACCTGCGTCTATCTTAGCAAGCATGATATCTTCGAAATTTTCCCAATAATAGTCTTTATCTATTTTTGCTTTTTCTAAATCTATCATATTGACCTCCTCTATTTTTTAATAATTAAGCATGAATCTCCGAAAACTTTTTATAGATTTTTCCCTCAACGTAATAATCGTTGTAGTCGTTTTGTTTAATATAGTGCCAGAAACCTTTTTTATGTCCCCATTCCAATAATTTAGTATTGTAATCTTGCGCTACGTAATTATCATCGACCATTTGTCGGAAACTCAACTCATCAATTTGTTTGAATACTATTTCTTGCATACATTTAGCAAGAGCAATCTCCATAATATATTCAGCACTCAAGTCTTCTGTAGCCACGAACACACAACGAACAATTTCTGATTCTTGCTTACGTATCTTATAAATCTCACGAGCATTATCTTTTCGTAAATGATATACCACCCTCTTACATTTTCCATAAGGGAAAGAGGAAGTTACATAACTAGTATGCATCTCCAGAGGAATATTCCTGTTATCCAATATCGTAAACAGTTTCGCATACCAGTCTTTATGTTTCTCATACTCGTGCAACGGATCTCCACCACCTGATACTGATACGATATTGTAATCACCGCTGTCTAGGATATCGCCCAGCTTATCTAAACCTTCTAATGTAGTTTTTGGAACATTAATTCCATTCTCTCGAACAATGCAATAAGGGCAAAGTCCGTGGCATCCAAAGTTGGTAATTATACTTAAACACTTGTCCATTTATCTCCTTTTAGTCCCAATAAAATTTAGATTTTTCTCCTATTCTTTTTATGATTTTTTTGATTTACTCATCTGTTCGGTGTTATTTACTTACCGCGCGGAAGTTGATACCCTATATGTCCTGTACACCCCCGATTACATATCTCTTGCAATACTTCATCAAATTCATTTGAATATCGAATTCTGTCCACAATAAGAATATTTGGTTTATACTTAAAATACATACTCATTAAATCCGTAGGCATTAATTCGTGAGAAAAACTCACAAGAGTTGGTAAATTGGTATGTCTGATAAACCACTGCTGAACCATATCAATTTTAATTTTGTCTGCAAGGGTCAACCCACTACATTCAGCATCTGAGATATTTATTCCACTCACCAGCTTGACAGCTTCTTCCAGCATTTGTTCCTTTACTTCGTCTAAAGTCATTTCAGTCGTAATATATAGAATTTCTTCGTGAGATGTTGTACTTGTTGTCATAGCGTCTAATACCGTTTCTATGGACGCAAGACATAGACCCATCCCCGCGGGCATACCAATTAGTCTTAACTCTTCCCTATAGTCAAATTTTTTCATACTTTCTATCCTCTCCTTCTGTATGTGTTATATCTCCTTACTCTTCTTTAGCTCATCAACGATCTCATTCCAATCGTAGAACCCTTTTCCACCCGTGAGATCAAGACAAACGCCATACACGTACTGATTAACTCCCCATGCACGCCTATCCTCTTTCTCTTCACAGCCGGGGAACCGTCTAACATCTTCATAGTGTGGATAAACCTTTTGATTGAGAATTTTGTCACACAACTCTACGATATTATTAACTATTACCTGGTAGTCAGCCTTGTCATATGCCGATTTATCTTTATCATCTTCGTCAAATACAACGTCAACGATATCTTGAGCTAAGTCTTTCATACCCTTAATCTGCCCTAATTCAACCATCGTGCCACAGGCGCTGCTTAATGGTTCCATAATAATGTAGTCAGACTCTCTAATTCCCTCTGTATCTTGGGCTACTATCTTCTCAGCAAGACCATCATTATTATCAAGATTAGCTTTGTCGTTAACATTTTTATTCTCCATCGGATTATAAAAATCATAGCCTAAGGACTTAATTTCTTCTCTTTCCTTGGTACGGAGCAGCTGACCAGCTTTAGTCAGCATATCTCCACCTATGTAAACTTTTTCTGTCATTAAAACCACCCTTCAAAAATTTCGTCTAATGGAGAAATTAAATTTCTCATACCTACAAAAGGTTTATGATAATCATTAAAGTAGGATTGTTTCAGATCTATTAACTCCTTTTCTTTCTTAGCAATTTCATCTTCTCGGTTTTGTTTCTCCTCTTTTAATTTCTTAGCTTTCTCTTCAGCAGCTTTCTTATACTCTTGTTGTTCCTTCTCATACGCCACACACTCATCTGTAGTTTTAAATTCTTTCCCGTCACTTGCTAAAATTTTCATCTGTTTCTTCCTTTCTTTTATATATAATATATTATTTATCCTTTCTAATTTAGAAATTAAGTTACTTGGCACTTAGTGTTCCTTGTGACATGATCTTATTATATGTTATTTATCCTTTCTTGTCAATAGATAATTTAAAAAAGTTTAAATTACCTTTTAAAGCAAAAAATATCACTTGCCGTTAATTGATCATTTATCACCAATCCGAAATTACCATTATCGTCTCTTATAGCGCTCTGATAGGGATTTTGATACTCGCTACATGGTTTCCAGTTTACATAAAAATCTAATATCCGTTTATCTGGCTCAACATTGTCCGTTTCTATAAAGACCCATGTAATATCATGATCAGATAGTCTATCATAAATATTAGCTACGCAATCTTCTTGTCCAAATTCTTTGTATGTACAATTGGATAATCCATGCAATCCCAAAGCAAAGAAATCGCAATCATTAACCTTGCTGAGATCATTATCTCCATGCATCTGATACCTAGTTTTAATACCTGACAATTCGATATTCGATATATAATTACCATGTATTTTCACAGAATCACAATTCTCGAATTCAATTTCAATAGATTTAATTTTCATGGGCCATTCCTCCTTACCAAATTCGAATAATCTGCTCATACAACAGAATCTCTTTCTCATTTATCTCTTTATTATCATGGTAATGTCCAAAGAACCATTTTTTATAATCTACATTATTCTTTAACTTCTCAAAATAATCTGTCAGTGCATCAGGATTATAAAACCCATTAGATAATTGAGCCTGAGTACTGCTGGAACAACAGTGTGTAATAATATAGTCAACCTTCATGTTATTACGAAACAACTGCAGTTCTCCATAGCCCATTTGAAGTCCCGTTGGCATCTCCTGTTCCCACCATGTTTCATGATTGATGCGATAGGGTAAATCACTTCGGTCAGTTGCTTTTTTCTTAACCCTAAACTCTGGATCTGTTCTATCTAAAATACCTCCATCTATATCATGAGATCTTGCTCCACCAAAAGTGAAAATTTTACATCCATCTATATTAAATACAGAACCTCTGCGCAAGTGCAGAATTGAATCAGCGACTACATCGACAGTACCACCATTCCATCTCTTATTCGGTAATTTTTCCAAATCATCAAAGGACTCATGATTTCCGTCAATGAATAAAGTGACGAAGGATTTCTTATCTAACCAATCCAACCAATAATCCTGTTCTTTAGATGGAGTCCAATAGCCAAAGTCACCAGCTATAATAACATAGTCTGATTTTGTTAGCTTTTTCTGTTCTGGAAAATTCTCCCTGCTAAATCTGCGATAGTCGCCGTGACAATCTCCTGTTACAAATATCATAAATTATCCTTTCCAACTACCCTTTTCAATGAGCGTTTACATCGGCTTCATGTAGCAACATAATAATGTTATAAAGCCTATCGCCCCAAAGTTTCTTGTATTTCTGCTCTGTCTTGCTGTTTTCTTTACCTTTCCATGAGTAAGGCTGCATATGCCAGTTCACTAGAACCGATCTGAATAAAGGATCCTTTAAATTATATGTTTGAAAAAATAAACTATCATAAGCTCCCACACACTGATGTCCATAGTAGTGTGCCTCTCCATCTCTAATCTCTTTTGTAAATGGCTTTCCGCAATCGTGAAGTAGACAAGCGCTATATGCATCATGTAATTCGTTAATGTGACCGCGAAACAATTCTCCGTTATCACAATACCTGCCAAAGTATTCCTGTACACATTCACAATGATCTCCCAGCGTTAAGTTATGGTAAGAATTTTGCTGGTCAAACGATTTCATTCGATCTACCCAACCTTTTATTTGGAGATCGTCTGCATATTCTGATGAATACCATAGCGTAATATCATCCCACCCTTCATAACAATAGGGAGTGTACCAATTCTTGTACATATTTTCAATAACGCTTTCGGGTACATGACGTTTTCTCATTTTGTTATTCTCAAGACATATTGCATAAGGTGCCAACACCACATAACATAACTTCACACAATCAATACTTTTAATCTCATCTAAAAACGCTTTACGTCTTTTCCAACTAATATTCGTTGCATCATAAATCGTTGATTGCCCTTTACGTAAGTCTTCCTTTACTCTTTCATGTAATAACTTAAACACTTTCTGATTCTGTTCTGGCTCAACAGAATCCACATCGGTAAATAATTCTTGTCTAATATCATCCGAAGAATGAATATTTGCATGATAGAATTTTGCTAATTCTACAGCTTGAGTAGATTTCCCACTCCCTGGAAGTCCACACATCATAATCATTAATGGTTTGTCCATATACTAATTCCTCCAATTTATTACCCATTGTGTTTTAACAGATACTCTCTCGACACATTCTTAAAGCTTTTCCTACCATCAACGCTACGGTATACTAGGCCCTCACGTTTTACTTTTGGATTGATAACACTGAATCCTTCCGCATTCAATTTCATATCCTCCATCTCATTAGGAAGTTTATTAACTTTCGCAACAATCGGAACAGAATGTAACTCATGCTTCCAACAGAAGTCAGCCATTTCCTCAGTGCCGAAACGGACACCATCGACAATCAGATTGAATATATATAGGCTATTCGACTTTAATTTATATGGATTACCCTGCACATAGCCAATTCCTTCACCTTGCAGAACGACCTTATCGTATTTATTGACCTTAGCAAAATGAGTTAAAATACTTTCAATGTTATATTTGTCAGCTAACTCCCAATAAATATTCGACTCATGATAGCATTCCTGATTTCTATCTGCTTGTCTGACATTACGACTACAAACAATGAACTCGAATTTATCTTTACCCTTTTTAAGTCTGTTTACAGCAAATGTACAGCTAGTGCCATCCAGTTTCTCAGTAACAATAAAAGGTTCTTTCATGCCAAGGTAAAAAGGTGCATTTTCAATTCTTGTCTCGTCAGTCCTAACAATCCAGTCTGGGAATTTCTTCGGATTATCTTTCTTCCTGCCAAATAGCAAAAACATGAGTCGTTTTCCTATTGTATACCTCATGATTTTACGGACAATAGGTTTTTTGAATAGTTCAGGTCTTCTTCGTGACATGGCTTTATATTTTGCGTCCGGATCAATCGCAGTTGTTTTCCTTTTTAAATCATCTTCAGAGGAGTATGTAATTTTAAGATCATCGGTTACATCTGTGCCTATAACCTTACCATTCAACTCTGGAAATTCTTCCAAAGGAAGTGCCAATCCCTGACTAATTACATGGAATTTACCTAGTTTCATGGTTTTTACCTTATAATGTTTTGCAGCAAGGAACTCAAATCTACCATCACTGTCAGGACACTTACTATCAATTTCAATATACACAGCCAAATCTCCGCTTTGGAACTCCCCCCTCTTTGCTATACAAACCCATCCAAGCACTCCGATTAATTCAATATTGTCGGCTCCTTCAATTGGTTTGACCCACTCAATCTTTTCTATATGAGCTAACGCTCTCTTGTCTTCCATCATATAATATTATTTTTCCTTTCTTGATTCCAAAATAGATTCATCCAATAAAAAATCCGCTCATATTGTTCAAAAACTCTGGCTCATCAATCGGTTCATACTGTTCTTTTTCGTCATTGAACTTAAACCACCATCTATTTTCAGGCGAAGCAGATTGATAAATCCCCGGTTTTATTTGCTCAATAAGTGCGTAATTATAGCATCCCTCGCGCATATCACCGGCATTATTTGTGACTGCCAGTTCTGCTTCATTCTTGCTTAAATAGTATCCTACGGTTCTAGTCGCTCCGAAAGCTGGATAGCCTAAACTATCTCTCTGCACCCTACTCATAACTGTTATTACATAGATACCCCTCATTATTTTCCTCTTTTCCCATCATCAATTTTAAACTCTGCTCTCGATCAAATACTAGCTCGCTATACTGATTAAAACTTAACTCCTTACTCAGCCACTCCATATTCACATCTTTAATATCATATATCTTATATTTGTCTATAACACCACAATTAACAATATCGTCAACATTCCAAACGAATCTACTCCCATCTGGTCTTACAATGTTCTCATTAAACATCATTATCTTTTTAGAAAATCGGTTAGTGTACAATTCAGTTTCAGGAAATGCTACTAAAAATTCGCGTAGGCTATACTGTTGAACTGTATCTTCGGGCACTTCGCCATACTGTAGCTGATATTGAACTCGACTCGGACAATCCCAGAAACTATCTCCGGTACCTTCATCTCTGAGAAAAAACTTATAGGTTCTTTTCTGTCGATATATCTGTTTCACTGTTGCTCCTTCCCCATCACTAAGTATAATGTTATGGATGCTCGTTCTTAAGTCGCTCAATATAGGTCATTCACATTCTCCAAGTCTGAATCCTTCATGAAAATATAATTATGCGAAATTGGCGTGATTGCCCCAGGAGACAAATGCCCTCCACACATATTGATAAGGTCAAGCAACTGCATCTCCGTTAATCCAAAATTATCTCTTTCTGGGGCGTGACCGAAATAGTCCTGATAGAGGTGACGCCCTTTGAAATTTAATTCTACCTTTACTGTATCTACTAAATGGATTGTTTTCATATTTTTCTCCTTTTTCAAAACTCTGAATACTATACCTTGTGAACTACCGTGCGTCTAAAGCCACACGGCTTCTTGTTTCATCGTCCTCGTTACCTACTAACTCCACAAGCGTCAATTCCGGCAGTCCCTGCCGTATATATTATATTGACTAGTTAAGCTGTATTTAACATTCGTAAGCCTTCTTCACGAATATTAATAGCAGCATTGATATCCCTGTCATGTTTCTTACCACATACTGGACAAGTCCATTCACGAATACTCAACTTCTTAATCTCTAGTACCTGATGACCGCAATAAGAACATAACTGAGAACTAGGAAAATATCTATCCACTTTCATATAAGTTCTTCCATACCACTTTGCTTTGTACTCTAATTGCCTCGTAAGTTCATACCAACCGCAATCTATAATAGATTTAGCTAACTTACGATCTTTGACCATTTCAGACACCTTAAGATTCTCAGATACAACCACTTGGTTTTCGTTAATTAATTTATGAGAAATCTTATGTAGGTTATCCTTTCGAATATTCGCTATCTTCTCATGGATACGAGCTATTTTCACTCGTTGTTTATTCCAATTGTTGCTACCTTTTTGTTTATGAGCCAATTTACGTTGCTCTTTGGCTAGCTTCTTTTCGTATTTTTTAGTAGTCTTAATATTATCGAACTTCTTACCATTCGAGGTAATCACTAAGTCTTTAACTCCAAGATCAATACCTATAGCTGAATTATTCTGGGGTAGTTTGTCAATTTCTGTCTCTACTAGTACTGAGCAATAGTACTTGTTATTAGGCAATTGAGAAATGGTGGCAGATTTAATTTTTCCTTTGAATATTCTATGAGTAGAAGCTTTTACCCACTTCAGTTTGGGGAGCTTAACTTCGCCGTCACCAACTTCGATGTTATTATTAGTCCAATTTGTTTTATATGATTTATAATTGTTCCTTTTACTCTTAAATCTAGGAAATCCTGTATGCTCTTTGAAGAACTTTTGATAAGCTGAATCCATATTATATACAGCATTCGTGAGAGCATTCTTATCAGGCTCTTTTAACCACTCATATTCTTTCTTGAGCACTCGATTCACATAATTATTACAGTCTATTTTGCTCATACCTTTATTTTGCTCTTTGTACAATTTCTGTCGATAATCTAATACTGTGTTGTATACAAAACGACAGCAGCCAAATGTTTTTTGTATTAACTCTTCTTGTTTGTCATCTGGATAGATCCTATACTTGTAAGCCTGTAACATATACGACCTCCTTTCTTGTGTCATATCTAACCTTACCCATCATCTAAAGCTAATGGGATTGCGGTTAGATTCTTTTTCAAAATACTCCACAGACATCCAGTTTTCGTCACCATTATCATTCTTAACTAAAATAGAATCATAGGAGCAATTGATAATCTCATATGTATATCCAGATTTGAACCCAAATTCTTCGGCAAAGTCTGTAGCAAACACCAAATCTCCAGCATGTACCCAAATCTGTTCATTGAGTTTAGGATTGTCATAGCGATTTAACAAAGTACAATATACACATTTATCTTCCTCCGCTGTAGACAGGTCTATTCCCTCCCGTCCTGCTCTGACCTCTAATATATGCAAATACTGTGCCATCCTTTTACACTGTCTTTCTAAAGTAATATAATTACATTTTGGCTCAAATTCTAATTCGTCTTTTCCCCACTTTCTTAACATAGCTACAAGTTTATCATAGCGGATTTTTGTCTGAAAATACTCGGCTCTAAATCGATTCTCATAACTATTACTGAGCATCATATCCACAGTATCTTTTAGCTCCATAATCAATCCTCCTCGATCAACTTATTCAGTCGACTCTTGTCACTCACAATTTTTAATGTTCCCTGTCGTATTCTAAAATCCAACTCACTGAGTTTGCGAATATCTGTGCCCAGCGAATAATCTTTGTTATTAATCTTATCTTCCAAATCAGACAAAGAATGTTTACCATCCAGAGCTAACTTAAAGTCGCAAGCAAATGAGTCAATCATGTCTGAGTAGTATGTCGTCATATCTTCTATGTCGTCCAGATTCTTCGTGATCTTTACAAATTCCTTAGATACTTTTTCTTTTAACTCGTCCAAAAACTTTTGATCGCCGAACTCTACAGTTTGAATCGGACGCCCAAGTCTGTCTTCTGCATACTTATGAAAATCAGAAAACCCTAACATTAAGATCCCTGTATATGCTGTTATAATACATGCTTCTTTTTTAGTCATTCTTCTTCCTCTCTATCTAAATATATCTGTCCCAACTCATTAACTCCGTGCACTAAATGTAATGGTTTGTGATCCTGTGATAACTCCGGCTTAGAATTATAAATCCAAGCCTCTATCCACCCCACTTTTTCACGCGATAACCACGATCCGTCCTTAAACTTCACTATTAGATCTTCTAAAATTGCACGTTGCGACTGACTAGGATCATACTGAAACTCCTTAACGTCATCGCAAAAATCTAACCAACCCATGGCAAATTCCCCATCATCAGTTCCAATCCAATCTATCTCTGACGGTGGAACATGGAGGAAGTCTAACATATTTCGAGTTTCCGTTAGAAAATTCACCATACTATATCTCCTTCCAGTCATAGAAGACCCCATAGTCATCATCAACACACTTCTCAAACTGGAAAGAGCTACTTGTTGCGCTCTCTACGGGTGGCTTACGATAGCACCAAAACTCGTTCATCGTCTCCATATCACAATCTCGCTCGAGCCATGAACCATCTTTGAACTTCACTACTAGATCATCTGGGATACCTAAGTTTGCCCAGTCATCATAATCCATATTACAATATTCTTTAAAGAACTCCCAATCGTTTACTAGTGTCCCTTCAGCATTGCCAACCCAGTCTATATTTTCTACTGTCTTGTCATAAAACTCCATCGTTTTCTTGATATCTGCGATAAGATTGTACATTATTTATCCTCCTTATTCTGGAATCTCCATCCACTCTACAAGTTCTTCGCAGCCATCATCCCATAGCTCGCCGTCTTCAAAGAAATATGCTTCTCCGTCTTCCTCGGCTCCTAAGGTTCCAACGTGGCACAAGCCTTCATCATCTCTAAACAACAACGTATGGTCTGTAATAGAATTGAGATCTTCCCAGTCAATTTTGTGCCACGGACTATGCTCCACCATCCTTCTTACTGCACCCATACACTCATATATACTTGCTTTTTCTATAGCATGTTTGTGACTATGCTTAATATCTGTCAACTTGCCTAACAGCTCATCTACATCAACTAATTTCATTCTTCTTCCTTATCTAACATCTGACCGCATTAATCTGCTTTAGCCCCATTACAGTTTTCGATTCTATCATTTCCTGTAAGAATTCATCAATCGTTTCTCACTTACCTCCTTGTATGTCGATCCATTGATCACTCGACTCTAAATTAGTTGTTTTTTCGCTATAACCTACATCACTCACTTCATTGATTTTTCTAACTGATATGCCACTCTTGTACTTATCAGTATAATGATAACTTATAGTCACCTCATGATCCGGATGTTTCATCAATTCTTTCGCCAATTCTTTTGCTTTCATTCTTCCTCCTCCCAATCTAACTGCTGACCGCAGTGAGGGCAAAAATTGTATTCTTGATCATTAATAGCGCCACATGCTGGGCACTGACTGTTGTGCTCAATCATCAGATTCACGTCCACCAGACCAGTACCAACATCCTTAGGACGTTTCTTCACGCCTTTTAGTAATGCAAACAGCACCATGTTAATAGCTGACAAATCACCCTTATCGAGTGGTAGCCACACATAATCGCTATGATTGTTTTCAACATTACTCCTAACAGAATAACACGCATCAAATACTTCTTTTATCGTCATTTGAATTCTCCTCATCCCCTGATAACTCAATGATATTGATGATTCTAGCCCTCGGATGTCCATAATAAGCCTTGAGTTTCTCCTCAATCTCTATTATTTGTGCCGATGTGGGCATTTTTTCCATGTCCATCACAACATGCTCAATACTAAAATCGTAGATACCCATAATAGCCACAAACATATATCTATGCATTTAGTCCTCACCTTTCTCATATCTCATGCTTCTCCCTCATCGGTTCTATTTCCTGTGGAGTTAGTTGTTGTGTAACTTAATACTCCTTTCACCCATGATGTACACTTTTTCGCCAATTAAGACTGCGCAAAGCATTTCACCAGATCTGTGGTGCTTTGCTTTCGCCATCACAATTCCAATATCTCCATTTTTAGGGTCGTGAAATTCGTTCCACTGATTTGCAAATTTAGGCAAATATTTGTCTATCCATTCCTCATAAAGGGAGTAGCAGTCTTTGCTATTCACAATTTCAACCGTATCACAAACTTTAATTTCTTTATTGCAGGCTTTTAATTTTTCAATCTCCGCTTTCAGCTTTTCATTTTCGCCCACCAGTTCCTTATTAATTTCTTTCTGCTTGTCCACCTGCTCTTCTAGTTCTGCAAGCAAGTCTGACTTATGTGCATAATCTCTGATCAATTCTGCGTGCTCATCAACCAGTTCCTTATTGATCTCTTTCTGCTTAGATAGCTGCTCTTCCAGATCTGCATTCCGGTTAATCATGTCTGCATTGTTAGACCGTATACCATCATACTCACGTACTTTTTCTTCCATCTCATTATATTTTTCTGATAGTTCTTCGTATCCTTTCGAGATTTCTTCATTGGATTTCAAGACATCATCTAAAATCTTAGATTTATCCCTTGCTTGCTTTGCATAATAATCAGCATCTGCTCTCGCTTGCTCAAGATCAGCTTTCAGCTTTTCATTCTCCTTTTTCACAGCCTTGGACACCTCTGGGAATCTCATCAGTCGGCTATACGCAATGTCCGAGTCTATCTCAAAATCATACTCATCATCCGGATGGCACTTGGTGACTTCTTCGCGCATAACCTCAGCACCATTTCTGATAAATTGTGCAATCGTTTTATTATTGTCTCGATGGATGTTCACTTCGAATTTGTCTGGCAAACGATCAAGTTTATCCTCTAGAACATCAGACTCCCGATTTTGATTTTCTGTTACAATATGATATAATGGACTTCCATCTACTGTACGTACATCCATAATTATCGAAGGATATACACTAAATCCTTCAAACCAATTCACTCGATCATACTTGCGATATTTTGGTACTGGAAATATGGGCGATAACTCATCTTCCCTCGCATACCAACTTACAATACCATCACCAACCATATATGAAGGTGGAGCTTTTGGATCATTATACACATGCACTATTCTGGCCTTTATTCCTTTTTCAAAAAATTGCCCCGTATTGTCTATAACTTTCTGCCCCACTTTATACTTCATCTCTTTCTCCTCTACTTTCTTCAGGTTTTTGTAAAATACAAAATAATCAGTGAATCCATATTTGTTTGGTTTATCAAATCTTACCTCACATCCGTTATAATGCACCGATAAAACAGTTGCAATTTCGTCATATACTTTTACTCTATCTCCAAATTTAAAATTTGGTTTCTGCATCCCATGATCCTCCTACTCTTCTTCCCAATCCGGCGAATGCAAAATTAATTCGCTTGTGATGTATTCGACATTGTCCCATGAGGACAAAGTATCAATTTCATTTCTTGTTAAATTATAAGCATTGTATGGAGATTTACTGCTATCTACTTTAAAAAACAGGTTTCCTTCATACCTAAATACGTCACCTTTGTTAAGGCTTTCAAATTTCATATTGTTTGATTTGCTTAAATCTTTTATAATCATTGTCAATCCTCCCCATTTCTTGCACGGCTGTAGTCCGCCCACATAGCAGTTTCTTCCAACTTCGTCATAGCTAAAAACTTTTCCCGGCTGTTCGGACATAACTCGTCAAGCATGTAAGCCAATTCTTCTGCCTGTATTCTAATGGCAAGATATTTTTCTGTCTGCTCTGTTGTGGGTTTGTGATATCTAAAATTATTTTCTATCTGTTTATTCATATTTTTTCCTCTTTCCCCCGGCTTGAACCGGATTAAATTATTATCCAACATAGATTACAATCGCTTTTGTGAATTCTGTTTCTTCGATTTCCTGTTCAATCATCTTTTCATAATCTTCATCAGTCAGATTTTTATACTCTTCTTCGTCAGACAAATTATCATACAACTTTTCTCCATAATCATCCTCGTCCATCCACTGGTCTCCGTAGAGGGTAAGCTTCTGTATGCTCGGCGTGGCACTCATAGCTTGCGCATATTGAAAATCTTCACACCATGCATCTTCTCCGCAAAAGATAAGAAGTGGAAGGTCTGGATGTTCCAGTATCATTTTCTTCAATTCGACGCAATCTTTTAGCGTGCACTCTTCTTCTATACTTTTCATAATTCCTCCTATTCTGGTTCAGCAGCCAGATTATCTAATCATATTCGTATTCGCCAAGTTCTACTTGTCTTTCACATTCTGGGCAATCTATATAGCCCCCATCCCTCCAATATTCTTCGTTGTAGTAATTCACACCATCAAACAACACTTCTATGTCAAGGCCACAGTATGGACACTCACAAGAAATTGAATAAGGGCGGCTGTTTATTGTGTAATCAATTGGTTTCATAATTCCTCCTATTCTGGTTCGCCCACAGCTAATATAATTGAATCGTCTTCCATAAGAGACAAATTCACAGATTTTTCATCAATGATATAATTTGCTGTACATTCATATCCATAATCCTTAGTGAATATACTTATTAATACGTCACAATTTGGTTTCTCTAATAACTTTTCCGCTAATTCTTTCGCTTTCATAATCTACCTCCATGTCTCAATTCGTGCAATGCCTTTAATCTCTCGTCTGTTAGATCAGTACTTTCTTGTACCTCTTCCAAAATCTTACGGAATTCCTTACTACGCTCCTCAACAGGTACATCATATATGGTCATTCGTCCCTCTGTATTCATTATGTCTTGCTTGAATTTTTCTGAAGGAATGTCATTTAAATGTTGACATATCACAGATATAATTTCTTCATCAGTCATTTGTGCCTCCTATTCTGGCTTGTAGCCCTCTTCAATCTTTCTCCAGGCAACTACTTGATCTCTATCTTCAATCTCATTGACGTCACCTTTCCCTTCGTTAGCATATTTACTTAGCTCATACCATCCCTTGCTGGCATAAGAGTCTCCATTATCATCAGGATGGGTTGTATATTCATAATGAAGGAACTTGCTGTCATCTGTATTGAGCGTACCGTCTTCGTAAAAACCTCGGCAAGCAATATAATCAACATCATTTAATGAACCAGGAATTTTAGTTTTGATGGCAATATCAACTTCCTGTTCGTTCTCTGGAAGTTCCTCGGTCACTGGAATCCACTTCGGCAACAATGCTATGAAGCTTTTGTATTGCTGGTTGATAACGTCATGCAGCACATTGTTGTTGTATTCTAGACACATGACCAGTTCGGATAGCTGATTTTTTGTCATATTCATGAGCGTAGATTTCTTGTGCTCTTTTTCTATTTTCATAAAACCTCCTATTCTGGCTCGAGCCGGATTATCTTACAATCTCATCAGTGTCCTTGCTGCACAACATAGCATTTTCGCATGATTCTCTCATAACATATGGATAATCATTTTGTAATAAATATTCATTTGCGGATTCTATAAAGTCTTCCCTTGCTTCTTCAATTTCGTTGTGAGAATAATCATCTTCAAAATCCAATGTATCAAGATATTGATATCCTGAAATTAATCCATTGTTCAGATTTTCTTTTAGGTATTCCATTTCTTCGACTACTAAAATATTCATGTTTCCTCCTATTCTGGCTTGTACGGCTCTGGCTTTTCCATCCATGCGACAACACTTGTAATTTCCTCTTCCCAGTCTTGATTTTCTTCGCTACTTCCATCTGCAACCATGTACCATTTATCGTTTTTAAAAAGACAATATTCGCTTCCGTATCCACTGTTGCCCCAAAGTTTAAATGTTACAAAGTAATACTTCTCGTCCTCTGGTAGCCTTTCCGTTACCGGAATCCATCTTGCTAATTTATTGTCATTTAACATAAGTCTGACAGCTTCTTCTACCACAAACTGACTCCAACAAAACCCATTACAGTGTTCACCTTTATCTTTTGGACAACTTTCGTTTCCAAAACGAACTGGACACTCAATCCATGTTTTTAGTACAAGCTCTGCTATTTTTCTGTTCATTTTATCCCTCCTATTCCGGTTTGTACGGTTCCGGCCGTTCCTGCCAAGCTATAACCAGCTCATCCATCTCCTTCGGCCCCTGATTGTACCAATGTCCACGGCAGAAAGAATAATATCGGATATCGGTCGCTCCTCCTAAATCTACTGTAACCGGATATACGTAGGCATCCCGTGTTATTGGATTTACCTTGTCCTCCGGAAGCCGCTCCGTTACTGGAGTCCACTTGCGAGCGTCCTGTGATTCCTGCTCCGTTACCGTTGGTTGCTTTTCAATCAAGTACAGCGCATTACTAACGTCCGCAATTGGGAGGTTTTTCGCTATCGCCATATCTAGTATCCGTTTTTGAAAAGCTTTTGCGTCAATTAATCGCATTCTATTTCCTCCTTATCATCTACCACATCTAATCCATCCACTGCATAACAACCTTTATGTCCCTCTAGCCACACGCATACAGTTCCGCATACTTCCTGGGGCTCTGCCGTTACAGTGTATATCTTTCCTTTTTTGGATTCAGGTACGTAATATTTATCGTTCATGGTTACTTTGTCACCTATTTTCATATTGTCTTCTCCCAATCCAATCTCTGACCGCAAAACGGGCAATAACGTGGATTAGTCAGATGAACGTAACGCAAACTTTCTTCGCAATTAGGGCATAAACAATCTCTGTAACGGCAATCGCTCAAATTTTCACAGTCTACACCATCCCTATCACATGCATTCCATTCCGGATGTATACATTCAACAACTATTGGCTTCTTCGGAATCTGTTTCTCGAGTGCTGCAATTGCCAAATCCATTGCAGGCTGTAACTTTTTATATGAATCATCCATACATCTTCCAGTACCTAGTACAAGTTTATCGTCTGTCAAAACTTCAATTGCTTCTTGTTTAGTCACTCAATCCACCACCTTTCACTATATCAATAGCTCTGCTCTTTTTGATGTATCTTCCATGGAGAGGGTATTCGTTAACTACCAATTCTATTTCTTTTTCCAGTTGGTTTACTACCTTGTCTGCATTGTAGGCCACTGGAATGTCTTCTATAATTTCTTTTGCTTCCCACAGCCCTTCAACCGTTTTAGGATTTTCGCTCATCCCTATCATTGTGCAGCTCTTGCTGTCAAAGTCACATTCATATACATCCTGTGTATATCTCTTTAACTGTTCCAGCAATTCCTTTCGACTGATTAAATCGTCCATTGTTCAATCTCATTCACTCATCAAATTTTCAGCCCAATCATAAAAGCTGTCAAACGGTTCCGTATCTCCGTTGCGATGCCAGTTAGCTACTTCCAGGCCTTCTCCATACAACTCTGTAAAAAAGTCTTTAAACCTTTTCAGCCCTACAATCTGCTCAGGAGTGACACCAGTATCTTCATAAGCTTTCAAGTGTTCACCTAATCTCTGAATCTTTCTGATTTCGCTTGGCTCACAAGTCACATCTAAGTCAAATGTAAATGCCAGACCACCTTGAGGTGATATTGTTGTTAATCTCTCCATCTATTTTCTCCTCCCTTAATGCTCAGCTTTTTTACAATGTGTCTTCCAGCAATATTTCTGCGTCCTTGGCAAATATAATTCCGTGTCCATAGTACCCGTTATGGGCATTATATACTGCAAACTGCAATACGCTTCCATCCGTAAATGCAAAGTTTATGAACTGTATACCCCCATTATCGTATCCATATTTTCCATTCTCTTCTGCTTTTTGATTATTCAATGCGGTATCTGTAAGATTTACTTCTTTTAGTTCTTTGCCTATATACATGTCAAAATCATCCTCACTGGCAAAATACCCCCAATCTTCACAACAACATTGAAGGTTGTCGATCAGAATATAAAATTCATGATTATCTGTGGTAATTTTATATCCATCATATTCACCAAAACCGCATACCGCATTAATTATTCCTAATCTACTGCCATTGCTTCCATCCAATTTTCCGACATTTTCTAACTCAACATCGGTTATTTCTTCTATTTTTTTTACAATCCCTAACATCATGATACCCCCTAAGTTAGCTTTGATAATTTATAACGACCTTGATGGCTCTTTCTAACAGTTTCATAATCTTACCATCCAGTTTATCGCTATACGTATAGTTTGCATATAAATTATGTTCACCTTTTTTGTAGCACTCAACCATGAAATCAATACTTACAAAATCCGCTTTATCTGTAAATTCTTCAAACTCATCCAACCGATCTGAAAATGTTTGTTTTATAAAATTGTTCACCGCATCATATTCATCCTCTGCATCATGTACCAATTCCCGGCATCTATCTATATATGCCAGTTTATCCCGATACCTATATTCTTTTGGTGTTCTATAAGTGTAATCATGAAACGAGTTTTTGATTATCTCCTCAAAATTATCCGGTACGTTATTTATGTCAATTTCTATCCCTCTAGGAAACTTAATTTTCATTCTTATCCTCCTCTGACCAATCCAGTTTTTGTCCGCAATATGGACAATAAACATATGTGTTAGTTACCCCTCTTTCATCTTTACAATTAGGACATATTCCTCTTCTCATGTATTCCTTATTGTAGAAATCATGCAAAATTTGCATATCTAATGGCTTACGCTCATAGAGGGATAAGTCCTCTGTTGCTACATTGAATTCTGTTCCGTCTTCGCAAGCTACTAGATATTTAGGCTCTACGCCATCTGAGTAGATGTACCTCACGACCCCCACAATCGGTTGACTCATACTTTTGATGTTTGCTACTACTTTATCACCAAATTTGAACATATTCATTCCTTCCTTCTAAAAACATTGTAGATATTCCTTAAACTCTTCAAACTCTTCTTTGGTCATAACTATATCTGAGTAGTAATAATCTCTATTCCTTATGACGCGCCATATTTTTCTCAATTTATTTTTTAATCTGTACCAAGAGAAAATTCCTTCTTGATCTCTTGCAAAATTACTGTTAATGAATGACAATGAATAATAATCATAATCTGCATCAGAGTCATCTAAAACAGCGTGTACATGCAGCCCCCTCCGCATCCACAATTGCAAGTGAGAATTAATTCTTTGTTATCTTTTGATGTTAATAACGACATGTTTACACCTCTACCTTATTATCTTGTGGCATTTGATAGACTGTATTGTTCATATTCAAGAATGGTCTTGTCACTTCTGCGCCGTAGTCAAATGTCTTTTTACAATAGCATTCGTGTTCATACGCATCCTGAATCATATCAAGTACTTTTAAAGCTTTTTTCTTTGTGCCGTATGTTCCTAATTGAGTTAAAGATGCTTTAATTATATAAAAATCTGCTTTTTCCATTTTTTCTGGACAGTCCTCAGACGTGATATAGTAACCATCTCTATTACAACGTCCGTATATGGTAACGTCCGTTTCAGGAGACAGCCCAATTAATTTAGTCTTGCATTGGCTTCTAATTAGCCTATTTAATTAACTTCCTTTCTCATCAGCATATATTTGCCGGTATCGAGATCTAATGTATATTCCTCCTGCACATTACCATATAAAGATTTATAATACTTATCAACAATCCTTATTACATTGGCAGAGCCAGTCTCAGAGAAATTAGGGTCATGCAATGCCAGCGGACAAGAATACTCTCGCCCATCTTTATAGATATAACGTGATATCGTTTCTTTGTAATAACCTGAAATGTCTAATTCAACCCAATTACGAGTTGTAATGACCTTATACGTAATTTCGCCTGGAATATAATTTTGCATAACCCTCTCAAGTGATGATGTCTTGTATGTCAGGGATTTTACTGCTAATTTTAATTCCTCAATTTCCCTTTTCCTTTTATTGAACATTTATATTTTCTCTTCTTATTTTCTTAAAAACTAAATTCTACTGTAAAGTTAAATCATTTACCCTCTCAATTCCCTGATTAGGCATAATAAATACCGCCCCATTTGCTAACACCGCATATAGCGTAGCTTCTAAATCTTCGTGCCATCCTTTAGCCATAACTATTCCAAGATCTGCTTTATAAGGCCATCCTCCTTTTTTGCACCTATTCAATAACTCAGGGGCATATTTATTCAGCCATTTTTCATAATTGTCACATGTAAGTTGAGGTTGTACAATTCTTACTTTATCTCCCACTTGAATTCCTCGCATTTCAGATATATATTTGTTGAATAAGGAGTCATATAATTTCGTCATGTGCGTTACCGTGTGATTACTGTTATCCAACTTAATTTCCAATGAAGATACCCTATCCTTCAATTCATGGTTTTCCTGCACAAGCACTTTATTCTCTGAAGATAACATATCAACTGCTTCTGCATAATCGCTTTTGAGACTGTCATATTTTTCTTTTAACCACGCATACGATGCTTCTGAAGCTGTAAGTTGCTTTTCTAATGTTCCTTTTTCTTTCAGTAGCTCTGTCGCTGACAGAGAAGACAAATACCTCTCGGCTACTGAATACAGAGTAGAATTATCTTCCGCAACCACACCATACATTACATAATCGCCAATTGACGACACACCCAGTACCTTAACCCTCTTCCCATTACACCATGCACAATCTCCGATTTTGAATTTCCCAATCTTCTTTGGAGCAGGAGTTAATTTTGAAACATGAGCGTAACGATGACAGTTAGTATTTTGAAGAAAGTCGACCTGTCTATCACGTTCTACACCATATACTCTGAATTTCTCTCCGTTGAGCAAAACTTCTTCTCCCGATACAAATTTCATCTCACTCTCTTCACAATATTTCCCTAATTTTTCTTCAAAATACCAACAACACCATTCTCCTACTGTCATAAACAGTCCATGAACTTTATTTACATATAAAAATCGTTCTGGAAAATCAACAAGAAAACGAGTACCGTGTGCTGCGATAATTTTACCTATACCTTTATGCTCATTAAATTTGTGATATACTCTATCCCCAACTTTTAATTTACTCATATTATTTCTCCTCTAATCTTTCTTCTTCTATCTCGCTTATCATATTCGCAACATCAGTAAGTGCATTTAGCTGTCCATGTACCACACCAGCGGGGTATCCAGGAGTGAATTTACACCCGTTTATCAGCGAATCTTCGATAACTCTTCTTATTTCTTTGATATCAGATAGTTCACACACTCTCTCTGTTATCTTACTTTTTAGTTCAGCAAGCTTCTTCTCTGACTCTTCCATTTTCTTCTCCTCCTCCAAATCTGACAAACAGATCTGCATATGTAAAACTTTCTTTTAGTCCTTTCTGATCTATCATTAAACAGTACTTTGGATACATCTGAAGTAATCTATATTTTTTGGGTACACACTCTTCTTGATGACCATTATTCGTTCCTGAAACAAATTCGTATTCAGGATTCGCTTGTAACTTATCTACAACAAAATCTTTAATTTCTTGTTCTGTTAATTGCAACATTACTCCACAATCCTCAGTTACTGTCTGCATTAGTTTCTTCCTCCAGATTTTTTAATATGTTTTTTAATTTGACTTTAATAACCTCTAATTGCTTATATTCATGAAAAAATTCGGATTTCCAAGTGAAATTTAATTGAAATTGACGCTGAACAACTGTATCCAATAACAAAATAATATCTGTCTTATTTAGTGTATTCATATATTATATATCCTATCTAAAAGTAAATTTTCGATGCGACAATCCCTCAACAACACAAGCAACATTTTCTGTGTTAATATGTTTTGTGTTATAAATGAATTGCTTGACTACCATCTTCTCATCTTTGATCTCTCTTCTTCGAATCAAACATTCTCTCAATTCCTTATATTTTTTATACCCATCACAAGCGCTTAGTCCTTTTCCATGTTTTCCATTAAGCAACTCTATCTCATGTTCAAGATTCACTCTTTGATGATCTATATTTCTATACTCATCTCTTAGTTGCTCCATTCGCTTATTTGCATTTTCAATAGTGACAGCAAGGTTATTCATTTGATCGACCCACATCTTAATCTGATTATTGGGTTCCACAGGAGATTCTAGCACTGTTTTCCCTTCTTCTTGGAAAATCTTTGTCGTTTTTTGTATAGGTTTGTTATGAACCTCAATTGCTTTCTCAACTCCCTCCTTAAATATATTAGAATCAATCTGGATTTCTTGAATTTTAAATCCAAACTGTTTTAAAGGTTTTGGCAGACTAGTTAGAACATTTCTGGCCTTCTTCCGATCAAATACTTGCGCTTGCTGTATTGGACAGGATTCAACTCCATGCTTCGTCCGGATTGCCCTATTCCCATCTGTGATAATGTAATTATTGTCCATTGTATTATATCTCCTTTTACAAAATATTTTATTTTTTCATTTTCATTTTTTACGAAGGCTAACTTGCTCTTAGTATAGCAGGTTAGCCTATCATTGTCAAGTATATTATTTATCCTTTCTATTTCAGTTGTAAAAATTCCTTTTCACTTATCACTGGAACTCCTAGTTCCTGTGCTTTCTTATTCTTTCCTGATGTACTCTCTGTATCATTATTAATAAGAAAATCAGTGTTCTTACTTACGCTTCCAGCGACTTTACCACCATGAGCTTCTATAAAGTCTTTTATTTCATTTCTGTTCTTAAACTCTATAACCTTCCCAGTAATGACATATGTCTTGCCTCCCAGCTCCTGTGAGCTACTTTGCTGTTCTTTGAACACCACATATTTTAATAAATCATCAACTTCGAGTTGATTGCCACCATTATTGAAATAATTTACGATACTTGTAGCCATGACATCTCCAACGCCCTCTATCTGAGACAATTCACTTTTGGTGGCATGTCTAATCTTATTCAGATCATTGTCAAAGTGCTGGCATAATACTTTTGCATTGCTAAGTCCAACGTGAGGAATACCTAATCCATACAAGAAATTCGGTAGCTCAACATGTTTAGCTGCTTGAATGTTTGTCCATAATTTGCTCCATGACTTTTTACCAAAACCTTCCATTGTCATGATCCTATTCTCATATGTAGATAGAGAAAAAAGATCATCTAATGTATATAAGAAGTTCTTCTGAATCAGCTTATTTAGCGTTGATTCTGACAACCCTTGAATATTCATCGCATCTCTATTACAGAATAGTTCAAACTTGCCTATCAGCTTAGCCCTGCAATCTTCGTTGTTACACACCAATACCTTAGCGACACCATCCTTAACAATCTTTGTGGGTTGACCACACATAGGACACTTGTTAGGAATTTCCAAACTATCACTTTGAGTCAAGTTCTCAGCTATTTGAGGGATAATCATATTTGCTTTGTATACTGCGATTGTATCGCCAATCCCCAACTTTAATCCCTTTACCACGGATAGGTTATGTACACTTGCTCTACTAACTATTGTGCCTTCTATTTCTACTGGATCAAATACAGCTACTGGATTGATCAACCCTGTTCTACTGGGACTCCATTCTATTGATCGTAGCGTTGTCTCAACTGCGTTATCTTTCCATTTAAAAGCGAAAGCGTTACGAGGAAATTTAGCAGTAGTCCCTAATTTCTCTCCATAGCTAATCGAATCATAAAGAGCAACCAGTCCATCAGAAGGAAAATCGTTCTTCTTAACCTGATTCGTGAAATATTCCATCTGTTCACCGAATTCCTCTTGTGTTGTTACCCTCTCTTCTACCGTCTCGAACCCTTGACTTACTAACCAGTTCATTTGTTCCAAATGTGAGTCATGAAAGTCTACTCCATCCGCTTTTACAAGGGTAAACGCATAGAAGTTAACATGCCTAGAAGCTGTAATCTCACTATTGAGTTGTCGAATAGAGCCACTGCATAAGTTCCTAGGGTTCTTATACCTTGCATCTATATTACCTATACTCGCATTAATTCTCTCAAAGTCTGAGTATTTGATGAACGCCTCTCCTCTTAATATTAATTCTCCTTTATATGGAATACTAAGAGGAATATTTTCAAACGTTTTAGCGTTGTTAGTAATTAACTCTCCTATGGTACCATTGCCTCGTGTAACGGCTTTAACTAGTTCTCCGTTGTTATAAGTCAGTACAACGGTGAGTCCATCCATTTTCCATGATAAGAGAACTTTGTGCTTACCTACAAATCTCTTTAGCTCTTCCACGTCTTTAGTCTTACTCAAGGATAACATTGGTACACTATGTTTCTCTTTTGGCAGGTACTCAACGGCTTTATATCCAACCTGCTGAGTAGGAGAGCCACTAAACGTGACTCCCATATTCTTTTCTAATTCGCATAGCTCATCATACAACTGGTCATACTCGTAATTGCTCATAATCTCAGTGTCACCAGCATTATATATTTGATTTGCCTTATTTAATATTTCAGTTAACTTCTTCTGTATGGAAATGTTTTCCATATTTTTCATTATATTATATCTCCTTTGTATGTATTAAAATATGAATCGAATAGTAACACAACTATTGCTCATTTCATAATTCATGAGACTATCTACGTCTTCGTAAATTTGACATTGATCGAAGTTATTAAAATGAAAGTGAAACTCTCCATCTTCTTCTCCCATTAACATCAAGGTATCATCTAATGTCCTCACATCACATAAGGAAATTAGCTGAAATAATTGCACCCCTCCCTCTGTTATTTCACATGCTACTTGATGGTTAATTTCGCCACTCAGTTTTTTTACCAATGCATCTTTAAATTTTTTCTTCATCATCAAATATACCTTTCCTTTTCCTAAAAACTTAACTGAAAGAACATTTGTTCTTTTTTATGTGTAAATTAATTTTACCACAATTTTCCTAAACACACAATACACATTTACATGAATGTGGGAGGTCACAACATGCTAAATGTATATCCTATATATCCTATATATATTATTTATCCTTGTATAGATAAGAAGAAAACCTAGTTTACAGCTAGGCTAACTTCTTACAAGTACAGATCTTCTTCGATCCTAGATGAAGCGTTATATCCATAACGCTCAGCGATTTCTTTTATGTTGTCTAGGGGACGGATAACATCTTTTAATGATGTTTTTTGAAGCATAGCTTTCTTTTCTAACTCTTCTTTCAAGCCACTTCTTTTTAAACTAGTTAAAGTAATTCCTTTGTCTAAAAAGTTATACTGTTTTAATGAATATATCCTTCGCGCAACTACCATACCTCGATTTTGTTGTTTTGCACCCTTACGGAATTTAATACAATATTGATCTTTCGCGAAAGGACGTTCCTGCCCCACACCCAAACCAATATATTCTTCTGCTTGTGCTGCTTGTTGCGCATAGAAAATAAACAAATCACTCATAGCAATTTCTCTGTTCTGAGTGTGGATAGGATTATTCGCAACATCTAACTCTTGTAAATACCCCATTTCGCTACCAGTTAATCCTTCAAAAGCCCCAACAATAATCATGCTTTCCATTGGATTTTTTAAAGATTCCGCAATGTCTTCCATCTCTTCTCTTGTAACAAGTCCCTTCTCTGCCTTGAATTTATTTACAAATAAGGTCAGGTCAGTATCAATAAACTCGTCAGCATGATTGATACCGTCTTTTGATTCTCCGTGCAATAAGCAGTATTCATTATATCTTCTAATATAAGAAATACAAGACCGCACGGAAATTGCAGTAGCGGCATTAAGTTCATAAAGAATATCTGCCAGTTCTGAATACACAAAATTACACAAGTCTTTCTGCCATTTTATTTCATAGGGCATTGAGATATTGAAAATTCTAATGAGGGCTTTTGCATTAGACATGCCTTCAAAGGATTTCAATACTTGTTTTTTTAAATCTTCATTGTACCATCTGTTATTTCCTTCCAATTACTGATCACCGCCTTTTTCTATTAATTCACGAATATTATTTCTCATTTTTCGTGTCTGCTGAATATTTTTAGTTTTCCATTTTGCTTTATTATTGTAGAGATAATAAAATTTCTCTACTACCTCATCGGTGTTGCTATAATTCTTCACCACATAAACAAAAGCAAATGTGTCGAAACGATCTAAATTCTGAATATTTGTAGATATCAGAACCCCATTAAAAGCTTCGATAAACTGATTGGCTACTCGTAAAGTCTGAGCAGTCGATTCTGTTAATTGAAATTCTGCATGCACAAATTGTGAGAATATATTGATATTTAAAAATGTCGAATTTACTCCAAATTTCCCTTTTAATAAGGAATTTGGTGAAACATTAATCTTTTTTATGATTAAACTCACAGGATCTTGTGCGTCAATACTACGTATAAATCCTTTACTAAGAGGATTGTTTTTCGATTTCTGCACAATATAAGAATTCGCTTGTGCAGTATTGAATGCCATAATATGCACTGGGAAATTTTGATACTCCCAATCAGGGTTTTCTCCCTTTACTTGTATGATGGCGGTAATTCGATGCCATCCATCAATTACATCAAACTGTCCGCTCTTGAGAATAAGACCGTTCTCATAGACTTCATAATCTAATTCTGGCTCCCCAATGTTCATATTAAACGCGAGTTCGTCGGGAATATAAGTTCCATCTAGTAATTGATGTTTAATCTCTTTCACAGATTTTCTTTTAATATCAATGGCATACGTGCCATTTCTACTAATTTTCATCTTTCGTTGGGTTTCTGGATTATATCTAAGTAGTTGTGATTGATACCATTTCATAATCGTATCAATTGACAACGTAGCTAACCAATGATCTTCCGCAATATTCATAACAGGAATACTCACCGGATATATATTTGAAGCTGTTATATCTCGTGCTTGCGAAACAGAGTAACGTGCAATTTCTTTTTCCGTAAAATATTTATCTAAAGAAATCGACTGACTTTTTACTTTATTTAGCACGGAACTAATCCAGTATAATTGTTCTTCCCCTAACTCCTCTGCTGATTTTTGCCCCAACAAATAAGGATTCGATTCAGAGGGAGCATAATTATGTTTCTCATTCAACAAATATTTTACACGCTGAATAGCTCGTGTATCCACCGCAATATCAGCAAATGCAGGTTCCAATTGCTGAATTAGTTCTAATTTATTTTTCATAAAACCCACCTCTCTTCTTTTTTTGATTATTTTTATTCTATCATATTATATCTCCTTTGTAAAGAGATATTCAGAATTAATTTAACAATTCTGTCATAATATTCATAGCTTTCTGTTCATCTCTTTGAATTCCTGAGAGATATCTCTGTGTAGTGGTTAGATTAGCATGATGCATCATCTGTTGAGTATATAAAGGATCTTTAGTCTTGAGATAGATCTGTGAGGCATATGTCGCTCTCAACTTATGAGGAGTTACATGCTTATTAATTGTCGCTGTATATTTACTAACCAATCGACTAATTCCTTTGGTAGATAATCTCTCTCCTTTCCTATTAATAATCAAAGCTTCTGTATTTTTACCTTCTTTGTCTAACCACTCCTTCCGAATCTGTAACCATTTTTTCATTGTTCCCTTTGTTATTTGATCTAATTGATATCTCGATCGCTTACCTCCTTTATCCAGAAACACAATCTCCTCATTAATATCATTGGTAATGTTAAGGTCATCAACAGCTGAAACACGAGCACCACTAATTAAGAATATCCTCAAAATCAATTCATCTCTTACTCGAGTATCCGGATTCTTGGTCATCTCAGATATATTATTAAACATCTTATGGATCTCTGACTTTGTAAGATATACCTGCTTAGTCTCGTCTCTAACTTTCGGTCTCCTCATATTCTCCATCGGATTTCTTTCAATGATTTTAACATCTTCATCCGCAAGGTAGTTAAAGAAATTTTTCAAAGCGGTAAATACTACTGCATGATAACTATCACTCACTTTCTTGGGAATTCCTCGCTTGTCATAATTAAGACTATCTAAGAAACGACTGATATCTGCTTTCTTAATTGTATTGTATTCCTCTTTTCCTTCATGATTCATCCATTCTGTGAATCGAATCACATATTTAGTATAGTCTTCAATACTTTTAAAGCTCATTCCTTCTATAATTCGATCATAATAGAAATCTTGTATCGTCTGATTAGCATCCTTCTTATCAAATAACCGTTTCATCTTCTCTTTAGATTTCTGTTCTCTCTCTCGTCTACCTTCCATTTTTCTATTCTTCCCTCCGTTGACGATATTCTCGATCTTTTTTTGCTCGATTCTCAAGTACGCTTTGGCACCAATCCCTATTCCATTGATGCCATTTTTCATTTTCTTCTATTTGTGCTTGATATTCTTCATAATAAGTCCAATTTTCAAATTCTCCTATATTTAATAGGTATTGTTTTAAGCTGTCATAGGTTATGCCCATTTTAAAACATATACCAGGTGCTTCAGGATGTGCTGCTTGAAATTCATACAGTCTTTCCTCCCCTTTGGTGCGTAACCACTTTCGCTTTTCTCCATTCCCATTATGGGATGTTGCATAACTCAGTCCTATAATTACATTAACTATTCCCATGCTTATTAACTCGCCACCTTTCTTATATGAAAGGCTCTTACTAATACGCCAAGAGCCTTGATTAACAGTTACTATATCTTATCTTGCCGGTAATACCGCTCCATCATAATACCCTGCCTTGGTAAGCCTCTTACGTAGATACTCCATTCCTTTGCGAGTAACCTGAGGAACTGCTCTCATCTTTCCATCAGAGCATTTAATCTCTCTAACCTCAAACTTTCCTTCTTTGCAAAATCTTTCATATGGAATATTAGTGTCACTAGAATCTTTGAACATTATCTTCTCGTCTCGACAGAACTTAAATAGAGTATACTCACCGATCTTCAGTTCCTTTGCCACCTTGTTCATTGAATACAGTCCATCAGTATTCATAAACTGATCATAGTGTGCTTCTAACTCTGTATTTCGTTCCTGAAGTTTTTTATTGCTCTCCTGAAGCTGTACAAACATTTCTGTTTTGAGATCATCAGTGAATCCAGAGAAATACGTTCTAATAAACTTTTCTTCTTCTCCCATCTTAACAGCACCACCAGTAAGACGAATGTTATGCAGGTATTCTTTAATCTGTTTCTTCATCTGTTTGGCTATTGGCTTTGTTGATCTCATACAGCACTCGTAAAGTCCATCTTCTGTTAGAAACCATGCTTGTTGTACTCCTCCAAGGCTGTTAAAACTTTTAACCCCCTTTTCATGATCATCTACCGAATTTAACATACGAGACACCTGAAAATTACCATTAGCACGTTTTGAATAATCAATCCATGCTGCTACATCTTTTCCTAAAAACCATGGAGACTCTATACTTCCATACAATTTAATCTTGTGTTCTAATATCTCTGTCTCAGCTACTACCTGCAATACATCTTTACCTTCCACGTTCTGTTTCTTACTCATATTATATCTCCTTATTATCAAATGACTACTACGAGTTCCGTTGAACTTATTCCCTATTTTATTCCCTTTCTGTGCTTTCTAATACTTTTTCTACAGCTTACAAAGCCAAACCTGTGAACTACCGTGCGTCTAAAGCCAATGGAATTTGAAGTGATTCTCCTTTAAACGCTTTTGACGTGTTTTATATTTTCTTGCTAACCTTTCTCCTATACACCATCCAATACCGATGAGCACTATATTCAGAAATACTCTCATAAGCATTACAATTTCCCTTCATATTTTTTAATCAACAACTCTATATCTTCTTTTTCAAGATTAATCGTTTTAGTATCATCTCCTTTTAGTCGAGCCAGATAATATTCATCTCTATCTATTCCTTCCAGGATCTGTTTCAGTACGCCAACTCTATAACCGTCCATATTATTTTTCCTTCCTTAAAATGTTTAGTTCGAATTACTATTTACTGCCATACAGGCCACTTTATGATATTAATTCTAGTGGTCTTTTGTTATAGACAATATCGTTAATCTCTTGCATTAGGTCATCTTTGTGACACCCTAATACGTCATCTTTTACTTTTTGCTCTATATACGTATGCAGGTCAAACAGTTCGTGAAATTCAGCATCTTTATACACTACAATCACTTTTGACCCACATGTAACTGCCGCTTTTGCTCCTGGTTTTAGATGCTGTATACAATTTTCTGTAAATTTTTGTATTGTGTCCATGTTATTTATCCTCCTTTTTAAATCCACGCAGGTTTCACTTCAGTTTCCGGTAAATCAAACAACCATTTAATAATTTCTTCCGGGACTTCTTCTTTCTTCCAGCTGGTTCCATATTTATAGCCACAAACAGGACAAGGTTTTCCTAAAATTCCCTCTGGGTGTTCTTCTGGATGCATCCATCCAAGAATTTTCTCTTCTGTAGGAGAGCTATAACTCGTAGCCTTTTTGAGTTCATAATCTTTCTTTCGGTCTTCAGATAATTCTTCCCCTGACTTAAAACTAAGCGCTAATATAGCGTACTTAATTTGCTCTTCCGTAGGAGTAAAAGTTTCACCTTTTCTAAGCGCATCAAGCGCAGATTTTTCCGCAGCTCTTTTCCTATCGAACGCCTCATGTGTAAGAGTGTAATTGTAGATAGTAACTTTCTTTTTAGCTATTTCTCTCCACCCTAAGGCTTTCTGGTGTTCACAATATGGACGCATATCGTTTAAGTGGTATTCTTTCCATATGTCACAGAACTTCTGCAACATTTCATCCGTCCATTCCTTAGTAGGAGTTCCCTTGCTGATTTCATCAACACACTGACCGGCACCACCATAGCAATTGCCATTTGATTTTGGCCCTATTACTCCACTAATTGATAATTTCCCATCTTCAAATATTATTTTTGCAAATGCATTATATTTTTTCCCATTCCAAATTGCACATTTAGACGGATTCACTATTTTCTTCATATTATTCATCCTCGCTTTCCATTGCTGTTTTTACTGTTTCTGCTTCATCTTGCATATCATCTGATAAATTTATTGTAGTCATATTATTTCTCCTTTAATTTCTCTACCATATATTTATGATTCAGTCTCGCTTGATCTGCATTATTTGCATAATCAACAGCAAGTACTGAATCCCATCCCCATTGACCAGTCATCTTTAATACCCTTGTCTCATACCCCATATTGTATGTGTGAATAGTCTCTACTAATTTGTCTCCAACTTCTGCTGCTAAATACATGTTTCTTTCCTCCTTTGATTATTTGCTAATTAATCTTTCCTCCCGTGCAGATGATAGATCAGCTATATATTATATCTCTTTTCTACTAAAACATGATATCTTTGTCATCAAAAAATACAACTTGATGATAATTCACCAAATATCCTACAATAACATGAAATGTGTCTTCAAACCAGTGCCAAATTTCTTCTCTGTGTGTTCCCTTAGGAAAACCTAAGAATGATTCTTCCATACATTCCGTTTCTGGATTCATAGCAAGATCTCCGAAAGAATCCCACAATTCTATAATCTCCCATTTCTTGTTTTTCATAGCTTAAACCTCCTCTTCTTTCTACCTAGTTTTTTAAAAATTCATATCGTCATACCACGGATTACTTTCGTAACCATCTAAATAATTTCCAGGGAAATAGCTTTCTCCATCCATTTCAGCCTTGCCTTCTTTAATCCATTTCTGAACAACCCTGCCGACATGATAAGGATCTTCTTTGATTTCTTCAATGTCTTTATCGGTTACGTCAAATCTCACGCCGACACTTGCCCAAAGGTGCTTCTTCTTGTTCCTGTTCTTCTGTAAGCGACTTACTTTTTCTTGTAACTTATCTAATTTCCGTTTCACTTCCTGAATAGTTTCCATGGTTTCTGCATACTGATCAACTTCCTTTCCCTCCAAATCCTCTCTCCTTTGTAGATCATACGCTTGATACCAGTCGTGCATATCTTCATTTCTGTATCCGTACAATTCCTGCATCTCAGGATCAAGCTTTACATAGTAATCTCCTACAGTATTAGAACTGACTACCGTACCGATTTCGCCATAATGAATATTCTGTCCATCAACGATCTCTACCTTGTCACCTATCTTGAATTCCTTTTCCAAATCTTTTCTCCGTTTTAATTCGTATCCATCAAACCAATCTGTCGTGTCGTTCTCTCCATAGCCGTATAACCATCGCATTTCATCGTTAATACGTACTACGTACTGACCATGATGTTCTAAAACAACCTTGCCAATTTCTCCATAATGAATATTTTGTTCGTTAATGATTTCTACCTTATCACCTATGTTTAGTTTATACATATTAATATTCCTCCTCTTCTTCATCTTGTGCAATTAAGTCATCTTGCCATTCCTCTTCCAGGAAATCAATCGTCTCTTGTAGATTTTCTGTGATCTCGTTGTCTGCTTCTCCTAGCTGTACTAACAAAGACACACCATAGTTCATATTCTCGATTATTTTTCTTTCTTTCATATTATTTCTCCTTTTTTAATGAAAAAACTACCAACTGTTTTTTCCATATTTTATATACTCCGTCTACTGCTTGCTTATAAGTAAGATCAAAAGAGCTAAACAAATCAGCCATTTCTTTTATATCCCGCTCTATCATAACCAGAGCATCCTTAACACTAATGTTATAAACCAACGTACCATATTCATACGGTCTATAAGTTATATTGTCGGTTTCGCTTTGGATCCCACCATACTCTTTCAGAAAATCTATAGGCTCCATAATTATTTGTCCTCCTTTTTACAAAGATTTTAAATCAATGTAAACCTTATCATTGTCTTGCCATGTGAAACCTTCTACTACATATCCTAAATAGCCCGACACGTTCTTCTGAAGCCATTTTCCTTGTGCCAACACACCGAAATTTTGATTACGAATAAATATTTCAGTATTATCAGTAACCAAATCCATCAACAAAATCTCTTGTACTGTCATATTAATCACCCTCTTCCTTTTTTTAATCTCTGTGATCCCAGGTTAATTCGTTATCTTCAATATACTTCTTCCATGCATCGATCATAATTCTATTGAAGAAAACATCCTGATCAGCTCTAATAATTGATCTCCCTAATTCCTCGAAAGGATTCTGTCCGAGAACTTCTACATCAAATCTAACACTCTCTATACAAGTTTTCATTCCAAACATACTTTCATAATCTTTATTCATATTCTTTCTCTCCTTATTTCAAAATTTTCCGTTCTCAAATCCTTCGATTATAATTGCCAGCCCTGCTTTCAGTTCACAACATGTTGGAAGAGCCTCACGATAATCCCCCGGATACATATTAATCACCTCACGTTCTAATAGTGAAACAACGAAAGAATCTTTCGACCTATAAAGTTTTTGGCTTGTGTCATATAAAATCCATCCTTGTCCATCTCGTGTCCCAATACGAACATATACTCCGTGTCCAATAATCTCTAATATAGATTTTAATTTCATAATTTAGTATTCTCCTTTCATTATTTTACAGTGGACAAGCCGATATTATTCTTCTGCCTTTAAAATCATCATAAAACCAATGACCAGGAACGGTATCACTTTCTCGCATCCCTTTTATCAACTCTGGATATGTCCATGTACAATAGTGCTTATAAATATCTTGTTTAATATAATCTACTAAGGCTTGTTTTGGAGAAACAGTATATTCTGCTACTTTGTGTACTGCACTGTCTGAATTTTCTTTTAGTTCAAAGATACCAGTAATCATTTTATTTATTCCTTCTTCCCGGTAGTGTCTAAATAGTACGTTAATCGGTGTTCTATTTCTTTCCTATTAGATTCATCGCTAGAAAAATAAACGGTAAAATTCTCTGTACCATAATATTCAATACACCCAATCGCAAATTGAACAGGGTCAAAGTTTTCTTTTGTCATACCAATAAAATTCATGACATCTTCATGAACAATCCAATTATCAGTAATATCCACAATACAATCTGCAAATAAATACTTATCTTCTTCATCGCAATATGGCATACAGTATAATATACTGAATACTGTATCTGAATGTTCACTATCTACTAAAACACCGTACTCAAAGAAATTTTTATCACCATAATTTATATACATATTAATTATTCTCCTTTTCCCTTGTCTAATCCTAAATAAATGTCTTTCCTCCATGCGCTACCACACATACCCCACACATGGCCGACATCATACGGCTCACTGCCATCAACCTGTAAACTGAAAATAGCTTTCAGCGGAACTATAACATCCTTGTCCAACGCTATATCAAGCGTACTTCCCCCACCATTCCAAGGGTCGTACAGTCCACACATGATATCCTTGCTCAAAGTAATGTAACCAGTACCTTTCCGTTCCGATAAAACCTGAGATTTATTTATCTCTTTTTCCTCATTTATCGCTGTTTTTAAGTCAAGCAATTCATCTAGCGTCATACGGACAAGAAATGTTAATGTGTTCGTATCACTCGAACAATTATTAAGTTCATCAACTACTGAACTGAGAAACCCTTCTCCCTCTATCATTTCCATATCTCCTCTTGCCTTATCAAGCATTTTCCTTGTATAGCCTTGTTGCTCGACTAACCAAAGGATTGAAGATTCTGACGGGATTTCATCTCCATCGTAGCCATCATAATGAGGTAAGAAAACGTTAGCGGTAAAATCACAATTCGCGTCTCCTGTATCCAGCATAATATTTACTTTCACTTCTTGTTTGAGGAAATGGTCAAAATCAACATTAACGTAATATTTTTCCATTAATGCGTCTCGAAGAGACATATTTTCTTCCCACCTATCGGTCAATCGCTCGCTAATTCCTTTATTGTCTATAAGCCAAGTTCTAAAATTATCACACCTATTGTCTTCTAACTCGAAGATAGAGTCGAGGTATCGATCCAGAATCATATCAGTGAACGGCTCGCTCGGAATCGTGCATTGTATGATTTCAGCAATTTCCTTTTCGGATAACTTGTCATCATAATTAAAAAACAAATCATCAAAATATTGGCCGTCTGATTCTTTATAAGCATCTGATTGCTTTAAATATTCAAGCACTAAAGCATCTAAATCATATAAACCTTCAACCTCTGCTGTACCAAACACGATTTTAATATCCTTGTCATCTGGATAATTTTTCCCGTTCTCAATAGAAACATCAATCATATACAAATCTTTGATTTCCCTTATATATCCTTCGATTTCGGAATTTAACCGTGCGAGCACCTGAGTATTTCCGTCAACGCCTAATTCACGAAAACCGAAGAGATACTTTCCACCTTTGTATTCAGGATCATTGAATTCTCTTGTCACTTCCTCCCAAGTGATTATTACATCAGAACTATAACTTTTACAAATCTGCCCAGCAATTACAATTAGCCGAGACAATATCGAAGATGTATTAACGTCAAATCTTCCTTCCGGACAATACTCTGTACATATCCATTGTCCTGTTGCTGTATCAAGTACATTGATCATTTTGATGTCTTCTAAACTCCATTTTTTCTCTTCCATGATTTTTATCTCCTTTTCCCTTTCAAATTCTTGCCTCACCAAGTTCCATGGTCAGATTCACATAGTCATCACAAGACTTATCTGTATCAATTGTCACTTCAATCATATACAATTTTCTATACATCTCATTTAAATACGAGGTGTTATAGCGGTTGACTTTCGCAACTACAAAATTGTCATAATCTACTCCATCTTTTCGGATACCGAACAAAAATCTTACTTCACCTTGCCGTGTATTCCATCCATCAATGTCTATCATCATATGTTCCCAAGCCATGAACAATTCTGAGGCATATCTTTCACAGAATCTTCCTGTATCTTGAATCAGCTTTGTCAAGATGGTAGAAGTATTAATATTTCCTTCTGACCATAACTTATCATCGAATTTACTTTTCGTACCTCTTTCTACTACAACCACTTCATTCATTTCGAAATCTTTGATTGTTAAATATCTGCCATTTAAATCCATAATATTATATCTCCTTTTTGCGTTTTTTTTAATAGTTCATCCACACTCTCAAATTTCCTTGTGAAAATTTAAGAGCATGGTCAGCTATTAATCAAGACTTATATCTTATAAATCTCTTAACAATATCCAGCCCATACCCTGATTGTTTTCACATTCTTAGGTATAGACTGTACGTCTATATCGTAAGTCACACCCTCTTCCCAGTCTATGTCGCCTGATATTTCGATGTATGAAGGATCTTCCATTTCCTCCATGCCGTCTGCATCAGGCTCATAATCTCCTCCATGTTCCTCAAGATTAAAAAAGTCTTGAATCTCCATTGGCGGCTCAATATCTGCCTCTCGACAGGCATGTAAAACCGCTAATTTCTTTTTGTAGTCTTCATCCGCTGGGACAATACCACTAATTCTTACATACGCTTCCATTTTTTCTACTCCCAATCAGTCAAAACCCATATTCCTGTAACATATCTTGAGCATTTTTTACGATGTAAATTTTGCTCAGAATCATACCATGTAATTACAGGATTGTCTGCATATGATCCTAAGACCTCGCTTGCCAAAAACACGTGTCCATCAGGTGTCGTGACTAACTGCTCTCCGGCGGCGTTTTCGTCGACTTTAAACTTGTCCGGCAAAATTATATTTATTTGTTCACTGTGGGTTGCCGTTCCTACCGGTTCCCCAGCAGTGTAGACCGTTTTCTTTTCGTGGGCCAAAACACCATAGTTGGCGTATGCTTTTAATCTGGACATATATTACCTCTTTCTCCCATTTTGGCATGGGTGCCACTTAATTATCAAATTCTGTTCTCTTCCATGAAACTAAAATATTGGTGATCACCAACTACTATAAAATCCAATACTTTAAGTCCCAATAAGTCAGCTCCCTTCTGTAATCGTCTGCATAATTCATCATCCTCATGACTTGGATTAACCATACCTGACGGATGATTATGGATAAATATTAAGTTAACGGCTCCACTCAATAAAGCTCTTACAAAGATTTCCCTTGCTCCTACCAAAGCAGAATTACAATTTCCATGAGAAATTTCGAATAGTCCGATAGGATGACACTTCGTATCCATAGTGAGCATATAACAATACTCTTCTGCTTTCGTGTCCATGTGATAACTCATATTCATCATGGACACGATGGTTTCTGGAGCACTTAATGTCCTATCTATTGTATAATAGTTAGTCACTCTCTCTAACACCAAATTTGTTAATCTATTATGTCTATTAACTTCCGTTGTATATTCATTGATCTCCATGTTGTTTCCTCCATATATTATATTTCGTTATTAGACTTTCGTTTCTTATTAAATTCTCCCGTCTCATAGTCCTGCAACAACCGAGTAACGCTCATGCATCCACTCAGTATTCATACGAGTTTCTTCTTCATCCTTAACCGTATCTTTGCCAGCAATTTCCATTGCACGAACACGGTCACATATTTCACGCTCCCGGAAGTCATACTCTTCCGTATGCAACCATTCCTGCGCCTCGTTTGCGTTGTCAAAAATATAGACATCGTGATCCCAATGACCGTAACCATACTTACTGGACACACCATAGATTGATTTATTCATTTTTCCATTCCCCTTTTTATTTTCCCTTTCTAGTTTTAATTTTCTACATCCAATGCATTCCACCAAGCCTTACCGCCACCTTCAACATTGAAAAGCTGACAAAAGCTATTAACATGCCGCATAGTCGTAGCGCTATATTCCGGCCATGTACGATGAAACTTGTCTCCTTTAATAAACCCTACAATTGTTGAGTAGGATTCCAGCTCGATTACATTATTTTTTTCAATTACCTTTGCCTTTCCTCCGAAGGACTTATGTCCGTCAAAACAAGGCAATTCATATTTTTTAATTTTCATCATGTCAATCTACCTTTCTATTATTTATCTTTTCCTTTAGTATATATACTATATTATTTCTCCTTATAAGTCAACTAAAAAAGAGATAATCTTTTTATCAATTAAGAGTATCTCTTTTTATTAGTAAATTAAATAAAGTTACTGCAATCGTTTCCCTTTTGCTGCTTTCGCTATCCCTTTTGCCCAAGACATATCTGTTGCTAGACAAGCTTCAAATGAAAGTAGACATTGAGCAAACTTAATATCATCAGTGGCGTATTCCTTAAACAGCTTATTTGTTTCTTCCTCTGTGTCTTGTAACAAAGGTGCTTTTCTACCCCAAGTGATACGATACTCTGATGGCGTTTCCTTTTTGAGATAAGCTGCCATCTCTTTTATCGCTCTCACTTTCGAATCTTCTGCCCAATCGTACCAAGGCAAATCTTTTTCATTGATCACTTATCATCCTCCTTATGTGTAACAAAGATTTGATTTTCCCTTTTGTGAAGTTTCAAAAACTTTCCTAACCCATTACGGGTGAACCCACTTCGTAATGTGTTAATCTTGTTATCAGCCTCCTTTAATGTTTCATATGTGAAACAAATGTTTTTATCATCACTGTTTAAAAATTCTTTCATAGCCTCGTACTCTGGACTTGTATGAGTGGCTACACCAGATTGTTTAGGCTTTGGTATTTCTACATTTTTCTCTATTTTCATAGGCACATTCCTCCTTTTTATGTGCCTATAGGATAACATATTAATACTATTGTTGTCAACTATTGTTCCTGATCTTGTGCTTTCCCTTGCTACCTCTGTGATCACGCTAACTCACCCGCTTTCTCTTTAATATTACAATCTCTAATATATCTCCTTATCGCCTCCTCTTCTGTGTAAAATAGATATTTCATCGTACCTATACGACCATGAATCGTATACATACCATGGTTATTATCAATATAGTATATACTATTGTTTCTAGTGCATCTCATATTGATATACTCCTTTCTTTTCTCTTGCTTATTTGTCTTGTATGAATACGCTACCATCTTTTGTAATGGTAGCTATTTGATCATCAGTTTCCACAACATCAGCGTAGTAATCATTGATCTCTTGTATAATATCATCATAAGAACGATTATACTTATTCTGTAACTGATGTGT
>ENA-UOOR01000415-UOOR01000415.1-fermentation-metagenome-genome-assembly--contig:-NODE-415-length-61642-cov-7.886145_pt1 | contig 61642 bp, 47 predicted proteins | sample MGYA00245780_ERZ724029 | MGnify/ENA primary metagenome ERZ724029 (study PRJEB28704, sample SAMN03018315) | fermentation metagenome | biome: anthropogenic terrestrial biome; feature: soil; material...
GGGCGACCGCGGCGGGCCCTCGACTCCGGCCTCGCAAGCTCGGCCTACGCTCGGGTTGACCGGGTGGCGGGCGCCCGTCGACCTCCTGTTGGTTCAAGGTCACGGCCGGCCAAGGGACCGGTGACGAGCTCGGGGTGAGCGGGAGACGAGCCGAGGCCAGGGAGGCTTCCCGACACCTCTATGATTCGGTGAGCGTGCCGGAGCCGCCGCGCCCCCGGAATCCGCCCGGCCGCCCGCCCGGCGGCCGGGCATCCACGCTCCCGGACGAACCTCATACTTGCGCCCGAGCCCAGCTTGGGTTGGGATTCGTCCTGATTCGGTGATTCCAGACGTCGCTCGCTTCCCGACTATCCGACCTGGACCACACCCCGGAGGCCGTCCATGCGCTCGACCGTTTTGAAGCTCTTCTGTCTCGCCGCTGGCACCCTGCTGTTGGCCGGCTGCCCCGAGCCCTCTTGTGAAGATGGCATGCGCAACGGCAAGGAGTCCGACTTCGACTGCGGCGGCGGCTCCTGCCAGCCCTGCGCCGACGACAAGCTGTGCGTCGAGAACTCCGACTGTCAGTCGGGCCACTGCTTCGAGGGCTTCTGCGCCCCGTTGCGCTGCAACGACCAGGTGCGCAACGGCGAGGAGACCGACATCGACTGCGGCGGCGACTGCTCGCCCTGCGCGACGAACCAGCGCTGCCTGCAGGACGCCGATTGCGCCTCGCAGAACTGCCGCAGCAAGCGCTGCGAGGCCCCGAAGTGCGACGACGAGATCCTCAACGGCGAGGAGACCGACCTCGACTGCGGCGGCAACTGCGAGCCCTGCGCCAGCGGCGCGGCCTGCGGCGCGGCGGCCGACTGCGTCTCGGGCGTCTGCGAGCAGGGCGCCTGTCAAGAGCCGAGCTGCAGCGACGGGGTGCTCAACGGCGCCGAGACCGACCTCGACTGCGGCGGGGGCTGTGAGCCCTGCGCGAACAACAAGGGCTGCGCCGAGGGCGGCGACTGCGTCTCGGGCGTCTGCTCCGAGAGCGGCCAGTGCGCCTCGCCCGAGTGCTCCGACGGCGTGCTCAACGGAGAGGAGACCGGCGTCGACTGCGGCTCGAGCTGCCCCAAGTGCGACGACGGCGAGGCCTGCAACGACGGCTCCGACTGCATCTCCGGGGTCTGCGGCGGCGGCGCCTGCCAGGCGCCCTCCTGCACCGACTCGGTGAAAAACGGCGATGAGACCGACATCGACTGCGGCAAGTCCTGTCCCGCCTGCGCGGACGGGAAGGTCTGCGCCGGGCCGTCCGACTGCCTCTCAGGCGTGTGCGTCTCGGGCAAGTGCGCGAGCGCGACCTGCTTCGACGGAGTCGAGAACGGCACCGAGACCGCCACCGACTGCGGCGGCGGCGCGTGCCCGGCCTGCGACAACGGCAAGGGGTGCGAAGAGGACACCGACTGCGAGTCGCTCGTCTGCACCGGAAACTACTGCCAGGCGCCGACCTGCACCGACCAGACGCACAACGGCCTGGAGACCGATGTCGACTGCGGCGGCAACTGCCCCGACTGCATCGCGGGCAAGGCCTGCGAGCTTGGCAGCGACTGCGTCTCCGGCGTCTGCAACGGCCGGCAGTGCGCGCCGCCCGCCTGCAACGACGGGGTCAAGAACGGCACCGAGACTGACATCGACTGCGGCGGCGGCGACTGCCCGGCCTGCGGCGGCGGCGGGATCTGCACCGGACCGGCCGACTGCGAGAGCCTCAACTGCGTCAACGGCGGCTGCGAAGCGTCGAGCTGCACCGACGGGATCAAGAACCGCGACGAGAGCGACATCGACTGCGGCGGCACTCACTGCGGGGGCTGCGTGGCAGGCAGGCAATGCGGCGACGGGGGCGACTGCGCGAGCCGGGTGTGCGCCGGCGGCCTGTGCGCCACGGCGAGCTGCCGCGACGGCGTGAAGAACGGCCTGGAGAGCGACACCGACTGCGGCGGAGGCGTCTGCGACGGGTGCGCGGCCGGCGGGATCTGCGAGGCGGGGTCCGACTGCGCCAGCGGCGTGTGCACCGACGGGGCCTGCGTGGGCGCGACCTGCGCCGACGGCGTCCAGAACGGCGACGAGACCGGCGAGGACTGCGGCGGCCCCTGCGACAAGTGCGAAGACGGCCAGGGGTGCCTGCTCGCCATCGACTGCCAGAGCGACTTCTGCACCCCGGACACGCTCGTCTGCGCGACCCCGAGCTGCACCGACGGATACGCCAACGGCGACGAGACCGATCTGAACTGCGGCGGCTCCTGCCTGGCCTGCGCGGACGGCAAGGGCTGCCTCGTGGATGGCGACTGCGCCCTTGCTTTCTGCAATCCCGACACGCACCTCTGTGCGACCCCGACCTGCACCGACGGATACACCAACGGCGACGAGACCGACCTGAACTGCGGCGGCTCCTGCCTGGCCTGCGCCGACAGCAAGGCCTGTGCGCTGGCCGCCGACTGCGTGAGCGGTGTCTGCACGGGCCTGGTCTGCCAGGCCCCGCGCTGCGACGACGAGGTCAAGAACGGCGACGAGACCGACACCGACTGCGGCGGCTCCTGCGGCGCCACCTGCGAGACCGACCAAGCGTGCCTCCTCAATGCTGACTGCGCGAACGGCATCTGCAGCGGAGAGACGCATCTTTGCGTCGCCGCGCGCTGCGATGACCTCCTCAAGAACGGCGACGAGACCGACGTCGATTGCGGCGGCTCCTGCGATGCCAAATGTGGTCCGAACGAGGCCTGCGTCGACGCGGGCGACTGTGCCAGCGGCGTCTGCACGGACCTGGTCTGCCAGGCCCCGAGCTGCGAGGACGAGGTCAAGAACGGCGACGAGACCGACCTCGACTGCGGCGGCTCCTGCGACGCCAAATGTGATCCGAACGAGACCTGCGTCGACGCGGGCGACTGCGCCAGCGGCGTCTGCACGGACCTCGTCTGCCAGGCCCCGAGCTGCGAGGACGAGGTCAAGAACGGCGACGAGACCGACGTCGACTGCGGCGGCTCCTGCGACGCCAAATGTGATCCGAACGAGGCCTGCGTCGACGCGGGCGACTGCGCCAGCGGCGTCTGCGCTGAAGGAAGCTGCATCAGCGTCGAGGCTCCGGCGCTGAACGAGGTGGCGATCACCGAGCTGATGCTCCAGCCCGCGGCCGTGGCCACTGCGGTCGCCGGCCAGTGGTTCGAGTTGAAGAACCTGGCCGCCGCGAGCCGCAACTTCGCCGGTCTGCAGCTCTCGATCGACGGGACGCGCTTCACCCTGCCCGCCGAGCCGATCCTCGTGCCCGCTGGCGGCCAGCTCGTCCTCGGCGGCAACTCCGACCTTGGCAGCAACGGCGGAGTCGAGATCGACATCGTGCTCGCCGGGATGCTCGAGGTGGCGACCGACTTCGGGTTCATGGAGCTCTACGCGGCCGACGGCGCCCTGCTGCTCGACGGCGTCAACTGGGACCTCACCTGGAACCACCAGGATGGCAAGAGCCTGACCCTCGCGCCCGCGGCGACCGACCCGGTCAACATGAATGACCTGGCGACCTCGTGGTGCCCGGCGCAGGCCGGCGCAGGCAGCCCGGGAGCGGAGAACGCGGCCTGCGAGGTCGACTGGTGCAAGCTGCAGTACCCGGCGACGCTCAACGTGGCCGCCACGCTGCCCAGCGAGCTGGTCTTCGGCCAGGTCCTGGAGACGGGCCTGACTGGCAACAACCCGACTCCTTTCATCACCGCGCAGCTTGGCTGGGGCGCATCCGGCTCGATGCCCGACACCGCGTGGACCTGGGTGGACGCCGACTACAACCCGGCGTTCTCGAACCCGGCCAATGAGGAGCTCATGGCGCAGCTCGCCTTCCCGGCCCAAGGCACCTACGCCTACGCCTACCGGATGTCGCTCGACGGCGGGCTGTCGTGGAAGGTGTGCGACCTCAACAGCTCGGACGACGGGTACCAGCCCGAGCAGGCCGGCAGCGCCACGGTCGGCCCGGAGCCGATGCCTCAGCTCTTCTTCAGCGAGTACATCGAGGGCTCGAGCAACAACAAGGCGCTCGAGATCTACAACGCGGGCGCCTACCCGGCGCGCCTGTCGCGCTGCGCGGTGAAGATCTACGCCAACGGTGCCACGACCTCTTCAAGCATCGCGCTTCCGGCCGAGGCGGTGCTGGCCGCCGGAAGCACCTTCGTCGTCTGCCACTCGTCGGCGAACGCCGCGATCAAGACGGCCTGCCAGCTTCAGTCCGGCAGCCTCTCGTTCAACGGCGACGACGCGGTCTCGCTCGCCTGCGACGGGGTCGAGATCGACGTGTTCGGAAAGATTGGCGAGGACCCGGGCACCTCCTGGAGCGGCGGCGGAATCAGCACGGTCGACCGGACCCTGCGCCGCAAGTGCGGGATCACCACCGGTGACCTCGACGGCAGCGACGCCTTCGACCCTTCGATCCAGTGGGACGGCTTCCCCGTGGACACGACCGACGGCCTGGGCGCGCACAGCGTCATCTGCCCCGACCCGTGCGAAGGGGTGACCTGCTCGAACCAAGGCACCTGCCAGCCCGACGGCTCGAGCTACACCTGCCTGTGCAATGAGGGCTATTCGGGAGTGGCCTGCTCGGGGAGCTGCAGCGACGGCGCGCAGAACGGCACCGAGACCGGCATCGACTGCGGCCCCGACTGCTCGCTCGCCTGCGACGGAGAGGACTGCGCGGTCCACGGCGATTGCAAGAGCGACTACTGCAACAACACCACGCTCAAGTGCGCGACCCCGACCTGCAGCGATGGCGCGCAGAACGGCGACGAGACCGGCGTCGACTGCGGCGGAAGCTGCGGCGCGTGCGACGGAGATGCTTGTGCCGCCAACGACACCTGCAAGAGCGGCTACTGCAACGGCACGGTCTGCGCCGCGCCGACCTGCACCGATGGCGCGCAGAACGGCGAGGAGACCGGCGTCGACTGCGGCGGAAGCTGCGGCGCGTGCGACGGAGATGCTTGTGCCGCCAACGACACCTGCAAGAGCGGCTACTGCAACGGCACGGTCTGCGCCGCGCCGACCTGCACCGATGGCGCGCAGAACGGCGAGGAGACCGGCGTCGACTGCGGCGGAAGCTGCGGCGCGTGCGACGGAGATGCTTGTGCCGCCAACGACACCTGCAAGAGCGGCTACTGCAACGGCACGGTCTGCGCCGCGCCGACCTGCACCGATGGCGCGCAGAACGGCGAGGAGACCGGCGTCGACTGCGGCGGAAGCTGCGGCGCGTGCGACGGAGATGCTTGTGCCGCCAACGACACCTGCAAGAGCGGCTACTGCAACGGCACGGTCTGCGCCGCGCCGACCTGCACCGATGGCGCGCAGAACGGCGAGGAGACCGGCGTCGACTGTGGCGGAAGCTGCCTGGCATGCGAGGGCGACTCCTGTACCCAAGACAGCGACTGCGTCACCGGCTTCTGCCTCGACAACGAGACGTGCTGGGTGCCCGACTGCACGGACGGAATCAAGAATGGCAGCGAGACCGACATCGACTGCGGAGGCCCCTGCGCCGAAAAATGCGCGGACGGCCTGGGCTGCAACCTTGACGCCGAGTGCCTGAGCGGCAGTTGCCTCGACCACACCTGCGAGGCTGCCTACCGCCACACCGTCCCCCTCGACGGCACCAATGACTTCGCCGCGGTCGAAGAGTTCCCGACGACCTCGGCCGGCTACGTCGCCTACGCGACCTGGGACGCGGATTACCTCTACGTCGGGTACCAGGGCTCGGACATCGGCGCCACAGCAACCGCGACGAAATGGGTGCAGATCTACCTCGACGTCGATCCAGACGATGCATCCGGTGCGAGCACTGGCGTGACCTACAACACTCAGACTCCGAGCTTCCCGGCGGGCCTGCGCCCCGACTTCCACTTCGGTTGGCAGACCACCGCCAACTCCGTGGACAACCGGCTCGAGTACCTCGGCGACTGGCAGTCGGCCGATCCGAGCACGACGATCGACGTCGCCCGCTCCGGTGATTTCGTCGAGTTCCGCATCGCCCTCAGCGGCATCTACGACCCGGAGAAGGTGGCCCTCACCGTCTTCATGATCAATGAGCAGGCGGGAACCGAGTGGACCTTCGCCGGGCTCTACCCCGACGCCTGGGGCTTGGGCGCTGGTGACATCCCGGTGAGCGACGGGTACTTCGCGACCATCCCGGTGTCGACATACCTGTTGGCCGACTTCGCGCTCGCCCGCGAGCCCGCCGATTCGATGAACAAGCAGCCGTAAACCGGTCCTCAGACCAACAGGTTCGCCCCGCCCTCTCGCTCGAGGGGGCGGGGCTTTCGTTTCCGGCGAGCGCTGCCGGCAAGACGCGGGCGCGCTCGACTCTCGACTGTCATGTCGGCCGAGCAGGTGCTCGATTCCAGGCCGGGCGCATCGCCATGCGCCCCTACCCGCCGAGTGGCCGCTCCACCCTCTTTTCACTCTCGACCGTCGCCCTCACCGCCGAAACGCGGCGTCCCAGCCCGTTGTTCGGATGGGGACGCCGTGCTATCGGAGACCGCTCTCCGAGAGGGCCACTCGAGCCTCCGGCCCACCGACTGGACGACCACCATGAAGAGACGCACCGCCGCCGAGATCCGCGAGCTTTTCCTCACCTTCTTCGAGTCGAAGGCCCACCGCCGGGTCTCCTCCTCACCCCTCGTCCCGCAGAACGACCCCACGCTCATGTTCACCAACGCGGGCATGGTCCAGTTCAAGGACGTCTTCACCGGCCGCGAGAAGCGCGACTACACCCGCGCCTGCAGCTCGCAGAAGTGCGTGCGCGCCGGCGGCAAGCACAACGACCTTGAGAACGTCGGCTTCACCGCCCGCCACCACACGTTCTTCGAGATGCTCGGCAACTTCTCCTTCGGCGACTACTTCAAGAAAGACGCGATCGCCTTCGCCTGGGAGCTGGTCACCGGCCCCGACTGGCTCGGCATCGATCCGGACCGCTTGGTGGTCACCGTCTTCGAGGGCGAGGACAACATCCCGGGCGACGACGAGGCCGCGCAGCTCTGGCTCGAGCAGGGCGTCCGCCCCGAGCGCCTCTTTCGCCTCGGCCGCAAGGACAACTTCTGGCAGATGGGCGACACCGGCCCCTGCGGCCCCTGCTCCGAGGTCCACATCTATCGGGGCGAAGAGACCGACCGCGCCTTCATCGATGATCACGGGCGCAAGTTCTTCATCGAGAACAGCATCCCCGACCAGGACGCGTGGATGGAGCTGTGGAACCTGGTCTTCATGCAGTTCGACATGGCCAAGGACGGCTCGCTCTCACCGCTGCCCAAGCCGTCTATCGACACCGGCGCCGGCCTCGAACGGCTCGCCGCGGTGCTGCAAGGGGTCCAGTCGAACTACGACACCGACCTGATGCGCGACATCATCGCCAAGGTCGAGCAGCTCTCGGGCAAGAAGTACGGCTCGAGCATGCAGCCCGACGACGTCGCGATGCGCGTCATCGCCGACCACTCGCGCGCGACCGCCTTCCTCATCGCCGACGGCGTGCTGCCGACGAACGAGGGCCGCGGCTACGTGCTGCGGCGGATCATGCGCCGCGCCATCCGCTACGGCTCGCGCCTGGGCCTGAACGACCCGTTCCTCTTCCAGACCGTCGCTCGGGTCATCGAATTGATGCAGGCCGCCTACCCCGAGCTCGAGGCGAGCCGCGCGACGATCACCGAGTTTGCGCGCAACGAGGAGCTCGGCTTCCGCCGCACGCTCGACAAGGGCATGCGCATGCTCTCCGAGACGATGATCGAGCTCGGCAACAAGGGCGAGAAGGCCATCCCCTTCGAGACCATCTTCTTCATGCACGACACCCACGGCTTCCCGCCGGACCTGACGCGCATCGTCGCCAACGAGAACGACTTCTCGGTCGACGAGGAGGGCTACCGCAAGTGGCTCGAGGAGCGGCGCGCCGGCGGCGGCGAGTTCGGCGGCTCGGGTGAGAAGGCGGTCGCCGACGTCTACCACCGGCTCCACGGCGAGCTCGGCGACAGCGAGTTTCTCGGCTACGACTCGCTCGAGGGCGAGGCGAAGGTGCTCGCGCTCGTCCAGGACGGCATGAAGATCGAGAGGGCCGGCAAGGGCGCCGAGGTCGAGGTCGTCTGCGACCGCACGCCGTTCTACGGCGAGTCCGGCGGCCAGACCGGCGACTCGGGCCGCATCGAGTCGCAGGGCGCGAAGGTCGAGGTGACCGACGCGCTCAAGCCGGTCGGCGGGCTCGTCGTGCACCGCGGCAAGGTGGTCGAGGGCACCCTCGAGTCCGGCAAGCCGGCCAAGCTCGCGGTCGACGCCGAGCGCCGCCAGGCCATCCGGGGCAACCACTCGGCGACGCACCTGCTGCACCACGTCTTGCGCGAGGTGCTCGGCGACCACGTCAAGCAGGCCGGCTCCAAGGTCGGCCCCGAGGGCTTCCGCTTCGACTACACGCACTTCTCGGCGCTCACCGCCGAGCAGATCGCCCAAGTCGAGGAGAAGGTGAACGCCCTGGTGCGCGCCAACCTCTCGCGCGACCTGAAGGTCGTCTCCATCGAGGAAGCGCGAGCCGCGGGGGCGACGATGCTCTTCGGCGAGAAGTACGGCTCCAAGGTGCGCATGGTCCGCTTCGGGCCCTCGCTCGAGCTGTGCGGCGGCACCCACGTCGATCGCACCGGGGACATCGGCGCGTTCGTCATCGCCAGCGACGAGTCGCTCGCCGCGGGCGTGCGCCGCATCTTCGCGGTCACCGGCCGCGAGGCCATCCGCCGCATGCAGGAGCAGCGGCGTGCACTGCGCAGCGTCGCCGACCGGCTGCGCACCTCGGCGGACGCCGTCGAGCCCGCGCTCGAGAAGCTGCAGGGCAACCTCAAGGCGCTCGAGAAGGAGCTCGACCGCATCAAGAAGCAGGGCTCGACCGCAGGCGCAGGTGACCTGGCCGAAAAGGCCCGCGACGTCAACGGCATCAAGGTCGTCACCGCGCGCATCGACCCGGCCAACGTCGAGGCCTTCCGCGGCCTCGCCGACAAGCTGCGCGACAAGCTGAAGACCGCGCTCGTCGCCTTCGGCGGCGAGAAGGACGGCAAGGCGGTGCTGCTCGTCGCGGCGACTCCGGACGTGGTGGCCAAGGGCCTGAAGGCCGGCGACGTGGTGCGCGAGATCGCCAAGGAGGTCGGCGGGCGCGGCGGCGGCAAGCCCGACATGGCCCAGGCCGGCGGACCGGATCCTTCGAAGATCGAGCAGGCGCTCGAGAAGGTCTACGAGCTCGCGGCGCGCTGAGCTCTCTCGCTCGTCGTTGAGAGGAAGGCGCCGGCGGGCTGGCCGGCGCCTTTTCTCTTTCAGCCTCCTGGATTGCTGGTTGCCGGCCGGACAGGGTGCCGCTCGGGAAGCGAGCGACGCGACGAGCGGCAGTCGGTCATGGACGTGCAGAGGGCGGCCGCTGCGGCGGCGAAGAGCAACGCCGGAGTGTCAAGGCGGGCCCCGCTGCCCGAGCTGACGCAAAGGCGACTAGCCCGACCGGCAGCGGCGGCCCCGAGGCTATTTCTCGAGCCCCAAGCCGCAGTCAGCTCGAGGCCCAGGCATGGCCGCCGACGCGCGCCTCGGCGCGGATGGTCCATGCGACCGTCTCCAGCTCGGCGACCTTCTCGTTCGCGCCCTCGCTCTTCACGCGGCTTCGAGCACCGACGCGGTGGGCGGCCGAGAGCCTCGACCTCGCGGCCGATGGCCGGTATGTCCGCCTCCGGTGCTATGAAACCCAACCAAACTCGACCAAGGGGGACACGATGCCGCCGCTCCGGTTCCGCTGGGACGCCTTCGATTCCGATGCCATTCGCGCCTTTGCACAGGCGTGGGGGCATGACCCGCGACAGGATCCCGATGCGAGAGCTTGGCTCCAGGAAGCACTCAAGAGGCCGACGGAAGACTTCGTCCGCAAAGCGAAGACGGTGATCGAAGACGTCTGGCTGCCGACCTACCCCGGGACCCGAGCCATCGTCGACAGGCTCATCGACGCGGGCATCGGCCCCATGAACCAGCCGCGCAGCGACAAGGGCTACGTCGACTACATCCGCCGCTGCCGCAATTCGTCTTCGGTGCGGTGCCTGCTCGTCGAAGCGATGCGCCGCTTCGGCGACCAGGACCGCACCGACGACGGAGTGCTCAACCAAGGCACGCTACGGCGATTCGCGGTGCTCGAGCCGGAGAAGCAGGAGCGGGACACCCGCCGGCCCCACTCCTACCAGCTCGACGCGTGGAACCGTCTCTCCGCCGAGAACGCCCAGGCCGAGGCCACAGGAAAATTCGAGGGCATTCTCGCGATGCCGACCGGCTCGGGGAAGACCTTCACCACCGTCCACTGGCTCTACGAGCACGTCCTCAATGCCAGCGGCCGAGTGCTCTGGCTCGCGCATCGGTACGAGCTGCTCGAGCAGGCTGCGAACGAGTTCTACCGGCTCGCCACCCTGGCCCGCGAAAAGCAGCGCCTGCGCATCCGGATCGTCTCCGGGCAGCACTGCGCGATGACGCAGATCGATCCCGCGGACGACGTGGTAATCGCCTCCGTTCCCTGCCTCGCGCGCCGGCCAGAAATCGCCGAGCAGCTCCTGACAGATACACGAACCTTCCTGGTGGTCGACGAGGCGCACCACGCCCCCGCGAAGAGCTACAAGGACGCCATCGACAAGCTGCGCCGGCGACCCCGCTACCGGCTCCTCGGGCTCACCGCGACCCCGACCCGCACCATGGAGGACGAGCGGCCCGTCTTGAGCCGGCTCTTCGGAGGCAAGGTCCTCTATTCGGTCAAGCTGCCGACGCTGATCGAGCAGGGCTTCCTCGCCCGGCCCCGGCCAGTGCGGGTAAGCACCGGAGCGGAGGTCGACGCCGAGGTCACCCGCGAAGACGAGCAGCACCTCGCGCGCTTCGACGACCTGAGCGAGGAGTGGCTTGATCGCATCGCGCACATGACCGCGCGCAACCAGACCATCATCGAGCACTACCGGGAGCACCAGGCGAAGTACGGCAAGACCCTGATCTTCGCCATCAACGTGCTGCACGCGGCCCTGCTCGCCGAACAGCTCCGGCAGGCCGGCATCGACGCGGAGTACATCGCCAGCTACCGGCCCGACGGCACCGACAAGAACAACCGCGCGATCCTGGAGCGCTACCGCGACCGCGGCAGCGGTCTCGACGTCCTGGTGAACGTGCAGATCCTCACCGAAGGCGTCGATCTCCCGATCACCAAGACCGTGTTCCTGACCCGGCCGAGCCGCAGCGAGACGCTGGTGCGCCAAATGATCGGACGCGCCCTGCGCGGTCCCGCTGCGGGCGGCAACCCCGAAGCCTGGCTCGTCTCCTTCGAGGATCACTGGGGCCGCTTCCGCGACTGGCAAAGCCCCCTCGACCTCGTCCCGGACCTCGCTGAGCTGGACGAGGTCGCCGAGAAGGAGAAGCCCACCGGGAAGCCGGCCTCCAACCTCTCCGAAGAGCTCTCCGAAGTCCTCCCATGGGAGCTCATCCACAAAGTGGCGGCGAAGCTACGCGACCTCTCGATCGATCAGAAGGCCGACCAGTTCGAGGCGATCCCGCACGGCTGGTACGTGCTCGACCGCGTCGATGACGGCGAGGCGGTCCACCAGGTCATCGCCGTCTACGAGCACCAACGCCCGTCGTGGGACGCATGCTGCGAACACTTGGCCCGCCTGGACAGGGAGGCGCTCGAGAAGACCGAGTTGCAGGACCTGATCGACGAGTTCTTCGTGGACTGCGACGAGCCGCAACCCTCGAGCTTCGAGGTCCATCAACTGCTCGAGCACTTCCTGGCCGGCGGCGGCCGCCCTGAATTCAAGGAGATGGAAGAGCGCCGCCAGTGCGATCCGTACGAGCTCGCCGACCACATCTGGACCAGCGACCTCGGCGAGCGCGCGAAGGCCGAGTTGCTGCAGCAGCGCTACACCAGCCTTGCCAAGGCCATCTACCCGTCGTTGCGAGAATTCCGCGCGGCGGTCGAAGACGCGCTCCACGAGAAGCTTCATCCCGAAGAAACGACCCGAATCATGCGCGCGGTCCCTGTCTTCGAGCCGCGGTCCGAGGAACCGCTGCCGCCGGGCGCGCACGATCTCTCGAGGCTCTTCGACGAGATGCTCTTGCGCGGCGCTGAGCTGCTCGGCCTGCCGAAGCTGCCTCACGGCGGCCCGGTCGACTGGACAAAGCGTCTGGTGAAGGGCTGGTACGGCATTGCCTACTTCGACGCCACCACGTCCCACGGCTATGGACGCATCCGCATCAACACGCTGCTCAACAGCTCGGCCATCCGCAGCGAGACGGTGGTCGCCTTGCTCTGGCACGAGTACCTGCACCTCTATTTGAAGCAGGGGCATACCAAGGAGTTCCGCGCCTGCGAGCGGAAGTGGCCCGGGTTCATCGAGGCCGAACGGGAACTGGATACGTTGAATGAGCGGTTTGGGGTGCAGTACTGGTAGTCGAGCTCTGGGTTCCGGGCCGATGGACACTCGATGATGAGGCTCCCGGCGGGCGTGAGCGGATCGATTCTCGAGCCGGCCAGGCTGCGCCTCTCCGACGTGGCCTGCGCCTAGTGATCGAGGTCGAAGCTCCGGCTCTGCCGCCGACGAAGGCGGCCCTCCGGCAAAGGAGCAGAGCCCGAAGTGCTCGAAGCGACGACGACGCTGGAGCTTCATCCCCCATTCGCCCGCTCGCGAAGCGCTACCACATCGGTCCGCGGACTGGGCTGAGGATGCTCTGAAGATCGGCGCTACCCGACGCGCGCGAACCAGACGGCGAAGCAGGCGCAGGCGACGCCCGCGTTCACTAGGCGCTCAACGCGGAGGCTCCTACACAGATCGAAGCAGTGGCGCAGCGCCAGGGGCCGGGCGAAGAGCTGCACCGCGAGGATCGCGGCGACCAGAATGCCAGCCGGGTGCAGCGTCCAGGCGGCCGCCGGGTCCAGCCGGATGGCGAAAGAGCCACGGCCTCGCCCGCCCGAGGCTCGAGCGTATGGGCCTCGCCCGCGCGCCCGACCTACCTCCGGCGCACCCGCACCGCCCCGAACACCGCCGCCGCGGCGAGCCAGAGCGGCATCACGCCCCCGGCGCTGCTGCAGCCTTTGCTCTCGCAAGTGCCCGCGTTGCAGACCGAGCCCAAGTCGCACTTCGGCGCGCCGGTACACAGGCCAGACCTGCAGACGTTGTCTACCGTGCACGGGTCGCCGTCGTCGCAGGGAACCCCGCTCGCCCGCCCGCAGACGCCGTCCTGCTTGGCGCCCGCCGCCCTGCTGCAAGCCCGGCAGAGCCCGTCGCACTCCTGGTCGCAACACACCCCTTGGCTGCAGAAGCCCGACTCACACTCGCCCGCCGACTCACAGCTCTCCCCGCCATACTTCCTCGACAGGAACGGCTCGTACTCGTCGACCTTCGCCGAGACTCCGATGAAGTTGAGGATGCCGGCCGAGGTGACCCCGACGACATACTCGGTACCGTCGACCGAGAGCAGGGCCGCTCCGCCGCTGTCCCCGTGGTCGGTGCTGCTCGCCGTGCAGTCGTAGGAGATGGTGCGGGGCGCGAGCCGCGGGGAACCGAGCGACTCGCCGTCGCAGCCCGCCTCGTCGCGGCACACGCCCAGCAATGGGACAGTGGTGTGCAACCGTGTCCCGATCGAGCCGCTCTCCGTCAGGCCGTAACCGACGATCTCGATGGGCACGCCGCGCTGGAGCACCCCGCCCATACTCGCCGGCAGCGCGGGAATCGGCTCGACGCCCTCCGGCGAATACTCCAGCCGCAAGATCGCCACGTCGTCCATCGGTAGCCCATGGTCCCAATCGCGCAGGTAGCCGGGATGCGGATAGGCCCCGACGACCCCCACGATCTCGGAGAAGGGGTCCTTCGGGCCGAAGGCGACGACGCAGCTCTCGGGGTTGGCGACGTTCTTGGCTGTGATGCAGTGGGCCGCCGTGAGCACCGTACCGGGCGCGATGAGCGTGCCGGTGCACAGGCTGTAGCCGCCGCTGACCGCGCAGTTGATGAAGCCCACCGCCTCGTGCTCCAGGTCCTCAGTCCCATAGTGAATTGGTGCCTTGAGGCTCCCGGTCGATTCGGGCTCGTCACCCTGGCAAGCGAAGGAAATCCCGAGCAGCGCCAGCAAACAAAGGGGGCCGAAGGCCGCACGCATCGGGGATTACTCCTTGGTGGAACGAGAGGTCGTCCGGGCTCTTGCTTGCACCGTCCATCGGCGGTTGCAGAAGGCCGCCCAGCGAACAGCCGCATTCTAGGCGGCGCCTTCGCAGCACGGCAAAACGACAGCGCGCGCCGGTGAGGTCAGGCCCAAGGGCGAAAGAAACCGCCGATGCGCGAGGCCGTCTGCCAGGTCTGGGCCCCGCCGTCGAAGCTGCCCAGGTTCGCCGACGGGGTGGCGTTCCGCGCGCCTCCGCGGCATCGAGAGCCCGGCCGGGCCTGCTGTCCACCACCATCCGCGCCGGGGCCAGGGGCGGCGTGCTGCTCATCGAGTTGCACCATCGCTTCGAGACCTCTTGCTCCGACTACGCGTGAGAGAAGTGAGGCCCGAAGCCCGCCGTCTCGCCTACGAGCCCTGCGTATCCGCCCCCGCGCCGCGCAGCGACTCGGCGAGCCGGCGCAGTCCCTCCTCGGTGGAGACGCGCGGCGAGTAACCGAGGTCGCGCCGCGCCGCGGAGATGTCGAACCAGTGCGGGGTCGAGAGCTGCTTGGCGACGAACCGGGTCATCTGCGGCTCTTGGTCCGGCCGGAAGGCGCGGTGGACAAGCTCGAGCATCCACCCGGCGAGCCAGGCTGCGCGCGGTGGGATCGTCCGGGTCTCGGGCGGCAGCCCGGCGGCGGCGAGGATGGCGTTGATCATCGTGGCGACCGCGACCGGCTCGCCTTGGGTGATGAAGTAGGCCTTGCCGGCGACCGGCGAGTCGGGCCCGAGCCGGTCGGCGGCGAGCAGGTGCGCCTCGGCGGCGTTGTCGACAAAGACCACGTCGATCAGCGCCTTGCCGTCGCCGACCAGCCGCAGCCTCCCCGCCTTCGCCCTCGCGACTATCCGCGCCACGAGCTGCGTGTCGCCCGGGCCCCAGATCAAGTGCGGGCGCAGCGCCACGGTGCGCAGCTCCGGTCCGTTGGCGGCGAGGACCAGCCGCTCGGCGATGGCCTTGGTCCGCGGGTATTCGGCCTCGAAGCGCTCGGGGTACGGGGCCGACTCGTCGACCCCCTCCACCTCGCCGCCGGCCGACACCACGCTCGGCGTGCTCGTGTAGACGAGCCGCTCGATGCGCTGCGCGCGGCAGGCCTCGAGGACGTTGCGCGTGCCCTCGACGTTGACCCGCTCGAACTGGGCGCGGGTCCCGGCTATCCCGGTGCGCGCGGCGGTGTGGAAGACGACCTCGCAGCCGCGCGCCGCCTCGCTCACGGTCGCCGCGTCGCCGAGATCACCGCGCACGGTCTCCACGCCCAGCTTCGCGAGCTGTGGATAGTCGCCGCGGGCGAGGCTGCGCACCGAGTCGCCCCGCGCGAGGAGCGCTCGGACGATGGCGCCGCCGAGATAGCCTCCGCCTCCAGTGACCAGCGCCTTCACGACAGCCTCTGTTTCGCCCAGACGGCGAGCTTCTCGCGGAAGATCTTCGCGTTGTGCCGGATGTCCACCGGCAACCCGGGGTGGAACAGGATCTCGCGGACGGCGGCCGTCTTCGGACACGCCGCGCCCAGCGCCAGCAGCTCGCGGCGCACCGCCTCCAGTGACGCCGAACGCGAGGCCTCGTCGAGCTCCACGCAGAGCACCGGCTCGACCTGCCCGCCGCGCTCCACGCCGACCAGCGCGGTGCGGTAGACCGCCGGATGCGCGTTGAAGACGTTCTCGCAAGGGTCGGTGAAGTGCGTCGTCTCCTTCGTCGCGACCCGGTGCGACTTGCGGCCGCAGTACCAGAGCCTGCCCTGCGGGTCGAAGTAGCCGAGGTCGCCCATGCGGTGCCAGACGCGGCCCTGCTCGTCGCGCATCTTGGCGAGCTCGGTGGAGGCCGGCCGCGCGTAGTACTCCTGCGTGGTGGTGGGGCCGTGGACGGCGAGCTCGCCGACCTCGCCGGCCTCGAGGAGCCTCGCCTCTCCCAGCGTCTTTATCGGCCCGTCGTCGATGCCGATGATCCGCACCTCGACGCCCTCGACCGGGCGGCCGATGCAGACGCCCGCGCCCTGCTCGGTCTTGCGGCGGGTCTCGCCGAGGATCTCGGCGCTGCCTATCGAGGCGACCGGCAGCGACTCGGTCGCGCCGTAGGGCGTGAAGATCTCGACCCCGGGCGCGAGCGCTCGCGAGAAGCGCTCGAGGATCTCCGCGGAGACCGGCGCGCCCGCCGAGAGCACCCGGCGCAGCGTCGGCAGCTTGATGCCGTGCTGCTCGCAGTGTCGGCCGAGTCGATTGATGACCGCCGGCGAGCCGAACATGTTGGTGATGCCGAAGTCCTCGATGGCCTCGACCAGCTTGCGCGGGTCGGCGCTCGCCGGCCGGGAGGCGTCCATGTCCGGGATGACCGCGGTCATGCCCAGCGCCGGATCGAAGAGCGCGAAGAGCGGGAAGGTCGCCAGGTCGATCTCCCCGGGCCGGATGCCGTAGGTGCGCCCGATCGCCTCGACCTGCGCGACGAACATCCCGTGGGTGTAGACCGCGCCCTTGGGGATCCCGGTGCTGCCGCTGGTGAAGAGGATGGCGGCGGTCTCGTCGGCGCGCGTTTCGGCGAGCTCGGTCCCCTTCCCCTCGCCCCCGGCCCGGACGACCTCGTCGAGGCTCACCCCGCCCCAAGGCCCTTTCCGCCCGACGGTCACCAGCGTCTCGAGGCTGCGCCTCGCCCAGCCGAGCACGAGCCGCCCGAGGTGCGCCTTGGGGATGCCGATGAACGCCTTGGGCTCGGCCTCGGCCAGGCAGGTGCCGAGCGCCTTAACGCCGATGCCCGGGTCGACCATCACCGGCACCGCGCCGGCCTTGAAGAGGCCGAAGGTGAGCGCGAAGAACTCCAGGCTCGGCTTGACCATCAGCACGGTGCGCACGCCGCGCCCGATGCCGACGGCCTGCAGCCCGCGGGCGACGCGGCTCGACTGCTCGTCGAGCTGCTTGAACGTGTAGTGGCTGTAGAGCACGCGCCCGGCGCGGCTGCGCCCCTCGGGAAAGACGATGGCCAGGCCGTGCGGTCGCTGCCGCGCCAGCTCTGGCAGGAAGGAGGCGATATTGGTCGGCGTGTTCATGGGGTCTCAGCGGCGAGCGGGTGGCGCTCGAGGAAAGAAGAGACGAGCGGCGCTATCTCCTCGCCCGCGTCCTCGAGGACGTAGTGGCCGCTGTCGGGGAAGCGGTGCAGCTCGGCCTCCGGGAAGCGGCGCGTCCACTCGGCGAGGAAGTGGTGGTCGAAGACGAAGTCCTTCTCGCCCCAGCAGATGAGCATCGGGACGCCGCGGAAGCGCTCGAGCCCTTGGGCGACGCTGGTGACGAGCTCGAAGCCCTTGTCGCCGGGGGCGAGCGGGATCTCCTGCACGAAGCGCAGGGTCGCGATGCGGTTGTTCCAGTTGTCGTAGGGCGCGCAGTAGGCCTCCCGCAGCGCGCGCGGCATCGGCCGGCGGGTGACGGCCATGCGGGTCGCGCCGCGGGCAAAGGCGTTGGCCCCGCGCACCAGCAGCGCGCCGAGCGCGGTGTCGCGCACCAGCCGCAAAGTGAAGGGCAAAGGCTTGGAGGCCGGCAGCCCGAAGGCCGCGGTGTTGAGGACGACGAGCCGCTTCACCCGCTCCGGATGCCGCGAGGCCCAGGCCATGCCGATCATCCCGCCCCAGTCGTGCAGCACGAGCGTCAGGTCGCGCGTCAGCCCCAGGCTCTCGAGCAGCGCCTCGAGGTCCTCGACGCGCCGCTCCAAGGTGTACGGATAGCGCTCTTTGCCGGGCTTCTCCGAGAGCCCGCAGCCGATGTGGTCGGGCACGACGGTCCGGTAGCCCCCGCGCAGCGCGAGCACGAGGTTGCGGTAGTAGATGGACCACGACGGGTTGCCGTGGAGCATCACCACCGGCTCGCCGCTGCCCTCGTCGAGGTAGTGCAGGCGCAGCCCCTGGATCTCGAGCTGCTTGCCGTCGAAGGGATAGAGGTCGCGCGAGAGCTGTGTCGGTCGAGCCTCGGGCGTCTTGCCGCTCACCAGACCACCTCCATCATCGAGCAGTTGAGCCCGCTGCCGATGCCCATCAGCGCCACGCGGTCGCCGCGCCGCACCCGGCCCGCTTCCTCCGCCTTGCAGAGCGCCATCGGCACCGCCGCCGGCCCGACGTTGCCGAACTCGGGATAGATGGCGTGGACCTTGGCCACGTCGGCCCCGAGCGCCTCGGCCACCTTGGCGGTGTGCGTGGCGCTCACCTGGTGGAGGATGAGCAGCGAGAAGCGGTCGATGGTCCAGCCCAGCTCGCGCCTGGCCTTCTCGAGCGTCCGCTTGGCCAGCGCGATGCCGGCGGCGAGCAGCTTGCTCGAGTCGGTCTTCATCGCGTCGTTCTGGCCGTAGCACAGCCCGCTGTGCTCGGTCGCCGCCAGGCTGACGCCGCCGAGCAGCCGGTGCCCGCCGGCCCCGGGAGCGCCGCGGGTGAGCACCGCCGCCGCCGCGCCCGAGCCGAGGGTGAGCGAGGCGAAGTTGTCGAAGAGTGTCCGGGTCGTGCAGCCCGGTACGAGCAGCCGCTCGATGGTCCTCTCGGTCACCGTCCGCGAGCTCTCGCCGTCGACGACGAGCGCACAGTCGACCTGGCCGCGCTCGATCATCATCCCGGCGATCTCCATGCCGGAGAGGAAGGCGAGACAGGCGTTGCCCAGGTCGAAGTTGAGGCACTCGGGGCCGAGCCCGAGCTTGCCGTGCACCAGCGCCGCGACCGACGGCTCGATGAAGTCCTTACAGACCGAGGTGCTGATGAGCACGCCGATCCGGCTCCGGTCGATCCCCGCGTCGGCGAGGGCCTTCTCGGCGGCGAGCGCGGCGACTTCGCTCGGCTGCACCCCGGGATCCCAGAAGCGCCGGGCGACGATTCCAGTCAGCGACTCGAGCAGGTTCGGCCAAAGGTTCAGGCTCCGCAGCGTCGGGGCGAGCCGCGCGTCGATTTCGGCGGAGGTCACGCGGCACGGCGGGTCGACACAGGCGAGCCCTTGAATCGTGACGTTTTCGAATTGCATTGCGCCCTCTCCCCGCGTTTTCGCGGGGCAACACGGCCCCCCGACGACGTCGGGCGCAGTTCGTAACGTTTTTCGATGGTCGAGTCGAGCGTCGGTTGCCCGCTGATGGCCTCGCGCCGGACGGGCCGCGCAAGGCTCTGAAGAGGCGTCGAGAGCTCCCTCTCCGACTCGGAACCGGTCCTTCGCGAGGCGGGGAGCGCCGCCGTCTCGGCGGCCTGAGGGACGCGAGCGCGCGAGCGCCCGGCGGGGTCGAGCCGAAGCTCAGCCTTCTCTCGTCAGTGGCAGCCGCAGCCCCCGCCGCCGCAGCCACAACCGCCGAGCGCGGCTCCGGAAGCGCCCGCGTCGCAGCCGCCTCCCTCGCCACAGCCTCCACCGCCGCAACAGTCGTCCGCCGAGCCGCACTCCTTCCCGCCGTGCGCGGCGAAGGTCGAGAGCAGGCGGGTCGGCGACTGGTTCCCGCAGACCGGGCAACGCGCGGTGGCTCCGGCGGGGATCAGGTCTTCGAACTGATGGGAGCAGGTGTCGCAGCGAAATTCGTAGAGCGGCATGGTCAATCCTCAGAAGAAGCAGCTTGATTACCACCGAAACAGCGACGCGCGGGCGATCTCAGCAGACCTGGCCGCGCGGCGGCCGAGGCTGGGCGTCGAAGAGCAGCGCGCCGATGCGCTCGAGCAGCCTGCGCGAACGGGCTCGCAGGCCGGTCGCCTCGAGCAGCGCCTGCAGCTCGTCCGGCTCGTCGACGACCGCGAGGGCTATCGCGTCGCAGAGCGCTCCCGGATCGGTGAGGTGCGTGGCCTCCGCGAGCGCCTCTCTCCGCTCGGGCGGAAGCAGGCCCCAGAGCGGGGCGAGGGCGGCGCGCACGGTGTCGAGCTCCACGGAGGACTCGCACGGAGGCTCGTCCGCGAGCTCGGCATGCACCTCGCGATACGGCGCGGTCCGCGGGTGCTCGCCGACGATTCGGATGCGCGTCACTCCGCGCACGAGGATCTGCTGCCGGCCGCGGGCCCGACCTCTGGCGGCCTCGATGAACCCGAGGCATGCGGTCGGACGCAACCTGGCTTGCCCGTCGGAGTCGTCTCCGCGGCCCGGCGCGAACCTGGCGATGGCGAGCAGCCGGTCGCCGCGCAGCGCGTCGTCGACCAGCGCCCGGTAGCGGGGCTCGAAGACGGCGAGCGTCAACGCGCCGCCCGGCAAGAGCACGGCATCGGGAAGTGGGAAGACCTTGAGGCGGTCGAGCGCGGTCAGGAGCGTTTCGAGGTCGAGCACGGTCCTGGATAACGCCCGGCACACGCACGCGCACTCCCGCTCGCGGACCAGGAGCGCGACGGCCAGCCCCCAGGGAAGTCGGCGGAAGCCCGCCCGCCTGTCGATTTCGTCTATCGGGAAGACCTCGAAGGCGCGCCCGCCAGTCGATTTCGTCTACCCGAAGACCTCGAAGGCTCGCCGCCAGTCGATTTCGTCTACCCGACGGCCTCGAAAGCTCGCCGCCAGTCGATTTCGTCTACCCGAAGGCCTCGAAGGCTCGCCGCCAGTCGATTTCGACTACCCGAAGACCTCGAAGGCTCGCCGCCAGTCGATTTCGTCTACCCGAAGGCCTCGAAGGCTCGCCGCCAGTCGATTTCGTCTGCCGGAGCGCGCGATCTGGCCCTTGGCCGGCAGCCGATTGCCTCTTCGATGGATTCGACCCGCCTACTCGCTGTCGTTCCTGCGCTTCGGGGGCCGGCGGCCGGCGCCAACCAATGAGACGAACAGCTCGTCGCCGCCGCAGTCATGGAAGAGCCAGCGGCCGGGCCTGGCGATGTGCTCGTAGGTCGTGTTCAAGAAGGTCCAGGCGCGGGCCAGGATGTCCCTGGGCAGGTCTTCCTTGGGCATCGCCCCGATTCCGAGCGCCACATCGATATCGGTGGCCAGCCGGTCGGCCCTGCCGGGATCTTCGGCGAAGAAGTGCGAAGGATCCCTCGAGAGCAGCTCGAGGTTCGCGCGGTAGAGACCGGAGAGCCTCCGCAAGTCTTCCGCGAGATCCAGGTAGCCGAACCCTGCACGGATGTGGTCGAGGACGAGCTTGGTCTCCTCGTCGCTGTCGAGGTGGAACTCGGCCAGCTTGAGCATCCGCCCGCGAACCTCGCTCGCCTCCTGCGCGAGCGCCTTCGGCAGCTTGGCATCCGTTGCGAGCGCGTCGGCCATCGCCAGCTCGGAACGCGCGAAGATCACCGCCCGCGCCGCCGGCCCCAGCAGATCGAGCGTACGGACGTCGAACTTCTCGGGCGGCAGCTTGCAGAACAGGGCGCGCCACTCCGGTTCGTTGACCCTCCCCGAGACGCCCAGCGCGACGATCGCGGCGCGCCGCACGTCGATGCGCGGCAAGTTCACCCGGGCGGCGGGAATCTCGCGGTAGTGCGCCAGGAGCTGCTCGAGAGCGCGCTGGCCGGTCTGAAGCTCCTCGGGACTCGTCGTCGGTTCGGTGTTCTCGGTGCCCATGCGCATCTCCTGAAGAGGCACAGGCGCGCTCCCAACCCCAGGTCAAAAGGCGCGCCTGTCATGGATGGTGACCGTCTCGCGAGGCCCCTGCACGACTCACCCCGATGTCGCTCGCGAAGACACCGGGGAGGCTAGCGATCGGCAACACTGCGAGTCAAGGCGGGCTGCGGCGCGGGGCGCGTCCAGAGCCCAGAGCGCTTGGGGCGACTGTCGCCTCCGCGGAAACCGGGTGAAAATGGCGAGGCTCAGCCCCCTTCACCCTCGACCCTCTTCTCCGAATCCGGCTCCGCGCTCCGCTCGCCCCACTCGGCGACGCCCACCTCCGAGAGGAGAAGACATGACCGGCCCTTCCGCTCCTTCGCACCCGGCGCCGCGGCGTCCTGCCGCGCTCGCGGTCTTCGTCCTCGCGTGCGTCGCGCTCGCCGGCTGCAGCGACGAGCCCGCCAAACCCGACGACAAGGTGCCGCCGGCCGTCGAGCCCGCCTGCGGCGACGGGGCGGTCAACGGCGACGAGGCCTGCGATGGGCCACTGCTCGGCGACGCGAGCTGCGAGCAGCAGGGCTTTGCCGGTGGCCCGCTCGGGTGCAAGGCCGACTGCAGCGGCTTCGACACCTCCGCCTGCGTACCTATCGAAGAGCCGCCGCGCTGCGGGGACGGAGTACGCGAGGGCGCCGAGGTCTGCGACGGCGACGACCTGAACGGCCAGAGCTGCGCGGGGCTCGGCTTCGCCGGCGGCCAGCTCCGCTGCCGAGGTGACTGCAAGGGCTTCGACACCCGCTACTGCTGCGGCGACGGCTTCCGGCGCGCCGGCGAGGTGTGCGACGGCGAGGACCTCGGCGGCGAGAGCTGCGAGGGGCTCGGCTTCGCCGGCGGCAAGCTCGCCTGCGCAGCCGACTGCGCCTCGTTCGACACCTCGGGCTGCGATCCCTGCGGCAACGGCGTCGTCGAGGAGGGTGAGACGAGCGAGACGTGCTGCCTGGACGCCGGCTGCCTCGAGGGCGCGTGCGACTCAGCGGCGATGAGCTGCGTCGATCCCTGGCTGCTCGAGTGCCCCGCGGGCGCGGCCGCGGCCTGCTCGGCGCAGAAGCCCTGGTACTGCCCCGCGTCGGGCCTGCCGGTCTACGACTGCGGCCGCTGCGGCTGCCCGGAAGGCCGGGTCTGCAGGGAGCGCTTCTGCTACGAGCCCGAGGTGCTCGCCGCCGAGCGCGACGATCGGATGCCGTCGTTCGAGCTGCCGCTCGCGCGCTATTTCGAGCTCTACGACTGGGCGATGTCCGCGCCGGCCTTCACGCTGCCGGAGCTCGCCGAGCGGCTCGACGCCATCCTGCGCTCGGACGCGAGGCAGGTCGGCCTGTTGCTCGGCGAGTCGCACAACTCCGAGGACGAGCAAGCGGTGGGAGTCCAGCTCGTCCGCGACGTGCTCGAGGCCGGTTGGACCGTGAGCGAGCTGGGCATCGAGACGCACACCAGCCCCATCCTCGATCCGGCGCTCCTCGCCGACACCGGCATCCGCACCGCCGCGATCGAGGGCGACCTGACCAACGACGCCTATTGCGAGGCTGCCCGCGGGAAGGTGCGCAACACGCTCAACCGGACCCAGGGCGTCTACCTGCAGTTCACCGGCTCGGGCCACACCTCGCGCGAGATGGCCTATCACGAGGCGAACTGGTTCATCTCGCGGGTGCCCCACACCGCCGAGTGCATCGCGCGCGAGGGCCGCAAGGCGACGACGGTGGTCCTCTTCGACCCCGAGGTCTGGCTCTTCCTCACCGACCAGGTGCTGCTGTGGCGGCTGGGCGACGCGTACACGAGCGAGCAGGCGGTCAGCGATGCGCTCGACGAGACGATCGCCCGCTGGCGGCTCACCTCCGAGGCACAGGCGCGCGACCCGCGATTCGACGCGCAGGCGAACGGGCACGAGGTCAACGTGCGCATCCTCGCGGCGGGCACGCCCGAGGTCTTCTTCGCCTACTTCCCCAGGCCCAATCGCCCCGCCTACTTCGTCGAGGGCTTCCGCGCGCTCTGGCAGGTGGCCGAGATCCGCAGCCTGCTCTTCAGCAATGGCATCAGGCCGGGCAACTGCTCCATCTCGTGGAGCCTGACCCCGGGCGAGGAGATGCTCGAGTTCTCCTGCGGCAACACCGCGCGGAGGGTCCAGGCCACGGTCGACGGCCGCTCGTTCGAGGTGCTCGACTGGAGCGCGCAGCCTTGAAGAGCCGGTCCGCGCGTCGCTAACTTGGCTGTCCTCGCGCGCCGTGGAGAGCGACAAACAGTCCCGCCAGCGGCCAGGAGCCAGCTTTGAACTTCGCCCGAGTCCTTCGTCAGGTCGGCCAATTCCTCGACGAGCGCGGCTACCGCTTCTGCCTCGCAGGGGCGATGGCGCTGCATGGCCATGGCGCTTCACGTGCGACTGCGGACCTCGATCTCATCGTCGAGGCCAGGGCCCAGCGCGAGCTGCTCGAGTTCCTCGGCTCCCTGGGCTACGAGCTACTCCACGTGTCGGAAGGCTATTCGAACCACATTCATCCCCTCGAAGCGTTCGGTCGGCTCGATTTCATCTACGTGGACGAACGGACTGCCGATCGCCTCTTCGCGGATGCCCGCCGGGTGGCCGTCTTTCCTGGGGTCGAGGCTCTGGTGCCCAGCGCCGAGCACCTCGCGGCCTTGAAGCTCTTCGCTATCAAGAACGACCCCTCGCGCATGTTCAAAGACCTCGCAGACATCCAGTTCCTGCTGGGCCTGCCCGGTGTCGACCAAGCCGAGATCCGCGCGCAGTTCGAGCGCCAGGGAATGGCGGACAGATTCGATGAAATCAAGCGAGCGCTCGACCGATCTCGATCTTGAGACCGGCATCCCCACGACCTCCGAAGACGTCCAGGCCTTGCGGAGGCTCGGAAGGCCGACGCTGAGCCCGGAGGCCTACCTGCGGCTGCTCGAGAGCTTCCACGTCTCGTACGAAAGCCTGCGAAATCGGAGAGGCCCGCGGGGCGAGCCCTTCACCTTGGGCGACGAGAAGTTGGAGAGGGGAGACGACGTCGGCAAACCGTGAGCGACAGTCGGGAGCCGAGAGCTCGAGCCGTCTGTCGAAGCGGGAGCCTGGTCTTCGAGCCAAACCCGAGCTTCAACCGCGGGCGCCTTGGGTCAGGCCGTTGGCGAGCTGCACCAGGCCCTCGAGGTCCTCTACCGACTCGCCGAGGTGAGGCGCGGCCACGGCGACCGCGCCGCTCGGGGCGAGCTTGGCCAGCCGCTCGAGCAGCCCTCGGTCGCGCTCGACGCGCGCGTGTTCGTCGCGCGCCAGCCGGATGAGCTTCTCGAGGGCGCTGCGCGCGCTCTCGGGCGCATCGGGAGGCAGCGCGACCGCTTGGGGGTCGCGCAGGCCGTCGGTGCAGGCGTAGCTGCGGTTGAGCACGTACCCGGAGAACGGCAGGTCCATCTCCAGGATGCGGTCGCGCATGTAGACCGCCTCGGAGAGCGCGGCCTGCTCGGGGCTGGTCACGACGAGGAAGGCGGCCACCTCCGAGCCGAGCACGGCCTTGACGCCGTCGGCGTGCAGGCGCATCGCCGCGAACATCCCGGAGAAGGCGGCCATGAACTGCAGCAGCTCGTCGTAGAAGCCCTGGCCGAAGACCCGCGCGAAGACGGTGTTGATGAGCTCGGTCGCCCTGCGCCAGAAGCGCCCGGTGCGCCGCGCCCCGTCGGGCAGGAAGAAGCTGACGATGCGCTCGTCGAGAAAGCGCGTCAGCCGGCCGGGCGCCTCGAGGAACTCGAGCGCGTTGCGCGAGGGCGGGGTGTCGAGCACGACGAGGTCGTAGCCGCCCTCGCTCGAGAGGTCGTAGACCGCCTCGGCGGCCGTGTACTCCTGCATCCCGGCGACCATCTGCGAGATCTGCTGGTAGATCCGGTTGTCGAGGATGGCGCGGGCGCGCTCTTCGTCGGGGGCCAGGCGGCGCACCATGTTCTCGAAGACGACCGCCGGGTTGAGCATCCAGGCGTCGAGCGCGCCGCCGGGGGCGACGCCCGCCTCCTCGAGCCTGTCGCGCGGGACCGGCGAGGGGTGCGTCGCGGCCTCGGGGATCCCCATCGCCTCGGCGAGCCGACGGGCCGGATCGATGGTGAGCACGAGGACCCGCCGGCCGGCGCGTGCCGCGGCCAGGCCGAGCGCGGCCGCGGTCGTGGTCTTGCCGACCCCGCCCGCGCCGCAACAGACGAGGATCTTCTTCTCGCGGACCAACGAGGCGAGGCGCTCCGACGACACGGGCAGAGCATCACTCATTGGCCGCCTCGTGGCGAGCCTCGAGGCCGCGCCAAGTCAGGGCGATGGTCTCGGTCAACTCCGGGCCCGTCGCGGCCAGGTCGGGGACGATGCCCACCGGGAGGCCGACCTCGGCCTGCAACCGCGCGTAGGCGGCCCGTGCCCGCTCGAGCCGCTGCATCGCCCGCGCGCCGAACAGCGGACCCTCGGCCGCGTTGATGCGCTCGGCATGGCCGCGCTCGACCTCGGTGAAGGGGTCCTGCGGCATGCGGTTGACCACGAGGGCGGTGAGCGGAACCTTGCGCCTCTTCAAGCCGGAGATGAGCTCGATGGCCTCGGTGACGGGCAAGGTCTCGGGCAGGGTGACGACGATGGCCCCGGTGTGGCAGGCGTCGGTCATCAGCGACAGCCCTTCGCGCACCGCCGAGCCGATGGGCCCGCCGGGGATGATCTTGAGCAGCACCTCGGGAAGCTCGGCGATGGCCAGCGCGTGGCCCGTGGCGGGGGTATCGACGACGATGGCCTCGAACTCCGGGCTGCCGTCGGGGCGCTTCTGACGCAGCAGCTCGAGCAGGCGATAGAGCACGCCCATCTCAGAGAAGGCCGGCGCCGCGGTGAGGAAGCGGCGGATGGCGTGCGAGCGCATCGCGGCCTCGGCGAGCAGCCGCACGCGCAGCGTGTCGTGGAGAAAGCCACGGTGCCCCGCCGACGGAGTCATCCGGACGGCGCGGATGCGCCGCTCGAGCTCGATGGGCTGCTCGCTCGAGCCCGGGGCGCCGAGCGCTTCGGCCAGCGCAGAGGGCTCGCCCACCTCGGAGGCCACCTCGGCGACGAGCACGCGCTTGCCGCTGTAGGCGAGCAGGCGCGCGAGGGCCGCGGTGAGGGTCGTCTTGCCGACCCCACCTTTTCCCGTGACCAACAGCACGCGCCGCGAAAACAGCTCCACCTGGCTCTCCGCCTCTCCTTACTCGTAACAAAGGAACACGCCGCGAATCTTAGCCGCAGGCAGGCGAAACAGCAGGCCGTTGTCGCGCCAGGCGTGCGACTGGAAGCAGTCCGCCCCCGCTCACCTCGAGCCCCTTGGCAGGCTCGGGACAGGCGAAGTCGAGAGGCTCGGCTGCAGCCTCCCGAACTACCAACCTTGAGATTCGTTGTGCGGCAGCACGATTTGCGGAGAGACGGCCGCCAGCACGAAGGCTGGCGCTCCGGGGCTTTGGTGTCGCGGCGGGCCCCCTCGAATCGCCCGCGCCTCAGCTCGATTCCGGGAAGGGCGCATTGCTATGCGCCCTACCAACCTGCGACCGATCGCTCGGGTTCCGGGCGTCAGCCCAGCGTCTCGAGCAGCGAACGGGCGCGCTCGGCGACCCGCCCCTGTCGCGCGGCGGCCTCGGAGAGAGCCGGCTTGGCCTTGGCACCTAGCTGCGCGAGCACCGCGGCCGCGTCGTCGCCCGAGGGCGCCGGCTTCTCGAGACTGTCGATGAGGCTGGGGATGAGCTCGTCGGGAAACTGCAGCTCGGCCTGGAGGTGATCGGCAGCGCGCGAGTCGCCCGGGCGCAGCGCGAGCGCGCGCATCCAGGTGACGACCGCCTCGGCGCGGGTCTGCGGATCGGCGGCGTCGCGGCGGATGAGGTTGACGCCGAGCATGTTCCAGGCATCGGCGTTGTCGGGCGCCAAGCGCACCAACTCACGGCACAACGACTCGCCGCGCGCCACGTCGTGGGCGTTGGTCGCCTCGTCTGCCTGCGCCTGGAGCGCTCTCGCGTCGGATGTGCTCGTTTCCTGCCTCTTCTTCTCGCCGAAAAGCCAACCGAAAACCATGCCGATGCCTCGTCCCCACGAAAAGTGGCGCCACCCTAGCACGTCCGCGCGCAGAGACGGCGTTGACCCACCGCAGCGGGCGCGGGCTGGGCTAGTCTGCGCCGCATGCTCACCACCCGAATCGGTCCCTACGAAGTCGGCGACGGCCAGCCGCTGCTGCTGCTGTGCGGCCCGGATGTCATCGAGAGCGAAGAGCTCACCCTGCGCGCGGCCCGCGCGGTGAAGGAATTGGCGGACCGGCACGGCCTGCGGCTCGTCTTCAAGTGCAGCTTCGACAAGGCCAACCGCACCTCGCTTTCGAGCTTTCGCGGTCCGGGGCTCGAAGAGGGCTTGAGGGTGCTCGCCAAGGTCAAGAGCGAGACGGGGCTCCCGGTGCTCACCGACGTCCACGAGCCGGCGCAGGCGGCGCGGGTGGCCGAGGTGGCCGACGTGCTGCAGGTGCCGGCCTTCCTTTGCCGGCAGACCGACCTGCTGGTCGCCTGCGCGAGGACCGGGCGGGCGGTCAACGTGAAGAAGGGCCAGTTCGTGGCCCCGCGCGACATGCGCCACGCGCTGGGCAAGCTGCGCGAGAGCGGCAACCCGAGCGTGCTGCTGACCGAGCGCGGAGCCTGCTTCGGCTACAACAACCTCGTCGTCGACATGCGCTCGCTCGCCATCATGCGCGGGCTCGGCGTGCCGGTCTGTTTCGACGCGACGCACAGCGTGCAGCTCCCGAGCGCGGCCGAGGGCACGACCGGCGGGCAGCGCGAGTTCGTGCGGCCGCTCGCCCGGGCGGCGGTGGCCGCGGGCGTCGACGCGCTGTTTCTCGAGGTGCACGAGGACCCGTCGAAGGCGCTGTGCGACGGTCCCAATTCGCTCGACTTCGCCGAGCTCGACCTGCTGCTCGGCGAGGTGACGGCGATAAGGCGCGCCTTGGGCGCGGGGTGAGGTGAACGTGAAGCTTTCGAGAAGAGAGGTGCTCGCCCGCGCTCGAAAGGTCGAGCTGCTGGTGCTCGACGTCGACGGGGTGCTCACCGACGGTGGCCTGTACTACGGCGCCGAGGGCGAGGTGATGAAGCGCTTCAACGCGCGCGACGGCCACGGGCTCACGCTCGCGCGGCGGGTCGGCTTGCGGTCGGCCGTCCTCACCGCGCGCCGCTCGCAGATCGTGCAGGTCCGCGGCGAGGAGCTCGGCATCTCCCCGGTGTTTCAGGGCAGGAAGGACAAGCTCTCCGGGTTCGAGGAGCTGCTCGCCGAGACCGGGCTCGCCCCGGAGCAGACCGCCTACGTCGGCGACGATCTCAACGATCTCGGCCCTCTCGCGCTCGCCGGCCTGAGCGCCTGCCCGGCCGATGCCTGTAACGAGGTTCGGCGCGCGGTCCACTACGTCGCTCGGGCGCCGGGCGGCCACGGGGCGGTACGGGAGATAGTCGAGCTGCTCCTCAAAGCTCAGGGCCGATGGAGCCAGGTGCTGCAGCTCATGAAGACCCGGGGCTTCTCTCCGCTGCCGGCCGAGCGGCCCGAGGCGCGAAACGCCGCCTCGAAGCGCCTCGAGGGGCCGCGCCGCTGAAGCCGCTGAGGCTCGCAGATCGCCGCGCCGCCGGCGTCCGCGCCGGGTCTGCAGGAGCTTCAGCCAGGCCGTTCTCCCGACCCCCGGGGGCCGAGTCTGGGGTGCCGGCTCTCCGGCCTCTCCGACGGACGCCGGCCTGGCCGAAGCCCCGATGCGCGGCCGCGGCGAGCCGCCTTGCGAGACGCGCCCTGCGTGAAGCGCCGCTCGGCGCTGCCGTCGAACGTCCAGGTCGCGACTTTACGACGGCGGCTGGTTCTGTTAGCCTTTGGCACGAGTTTTGATGCGGACAATATTGGCCATGAAATCGAGAACTTGGACAGCAGTGGGGCTAATGCTCGCGGTCGGCGGGTGCACGGCTCGGGCGCCGGCCGACACCGGCAAGGCGCCCCCTGAGATGGTGCTCCAGGGGGTCGGGTTCAAGTTCTTCCGCGGCAGCGAGCTGACGAGCGTCGGGCACGCGCGCTCGGCCAGCTTCCGCAGTGACACCGGAGACCTCGGCGCCAACCGGGTCAAGCTCCGCTTCCTGCGCCCGACCGAGGACGACATGATCCTCGAGGCCGGCACGGCCAGCGGGAACATCCGCACCAAGCAGGTCGACGCCGAGAACGGGGTCTTGCTCGTCGATGCCCAAGGCACGGCCGTACAAACGACCAAGAGCCACATCGACGGGAACACCCGGCAGGCGACCGGCAGCGATCCCGTGGAAGTCACCGGCGCGAGCTTCCGTTCCCAAGCCTCGGGAGGGTTCGCGCTCGAGCTGAGCGGCTCGCGCACGCTCGTCTTTCACGGTCCGGTCACCAGTACGCTCGACGACATGAGAGGGATGCCATGAAAGCGCTCTTCGCCATCGCCGTGCTCTCGCTCGCGCTGCCCGCCCTGCGCGCTCCGAGCGCCGAGGCCTCGACAGCCCCGGCTGCGAAAAGGCGCAAGCCCTCGCGCATCCAGCGTGAGCCCAAGAAGGCGAGCGGCCCGCTGCGGCCGGTCAACATCACCTCGAAGTCCTTCGAGGTGAGCCCGGGCTCGCAGACCGCGGTCTGGAGCGGCGAGGTCGTCGTCGAGCGAGAAGGCGTGCGGGTGACTTGCGATCGGCTGACCGCTCAGCTCGACGACTCCAAGCAGGTGCGCGCGGTGACCTGCCAGGGCAATGCCCACATGATCCAGCGCCCCACCACCCCCGACCGTCCCGAGCGCGAGGCGTGGGGAGAGGTGGCCGTCTTCGACAACGAGCGCGCGGTGCTCACCGTCACCGGCTCTCCTCGCGCCCGCGAGGGCGAGAGCACGATGAAGGGCACCAAGGTCATCTTCCTCGTCGAAGAGGACCGGGTCCTCGTCGAGAACGTTGAGATGATCCTCGAGACCTCGAAGGCGAATCCGGCGCTCGGCGACGGTGCGGGAGGGCGCCCGAAGTGACCTCGAGCGCCCAAGCCTCGGTCGAGCTTTCGCCCAGGCTGCTGACAGCCCGAGGGCTCGCCAAGAGCTACCGGGTCGCGCCGGCCTGGCAAGCCTGGAATCGGCACGTGCGGCGGGTGGTCAACGGCGTCTCGCTGCGCATCGAGCGCGGCGAGGTCGTCGGGCTGCTCGGTCCGAACGGGGCGGGCAAGACGACCAGCTTCAACATGGTGGTCGGGCTCATCCGCCCGGAGGCGGGCGAGATCCGGCTCGACGAGAGCGACCTGACGCGAATGCCGATGCACCGCCGGGCCCGCGCGGGCATCGGCTACCTGCCGCAGGAAGCGTCGATCTTTCGCAAGCTGAGCGTGCGCGACAACTTCCTCGCCATCCTCGAGACGCTCGCGCTCGACCGCTGTGAGCGCGAGCGGCGCGCCCAGGCGCTGCTCGAGGAGTTTCGGCTCACGCACGTCGCCGAGAGCTTCGGCGAGACGCTCTCGGGGGGCGAGCGGCGGCGCGCCGAGATCGCCCGCTCGCTCATCCGCAACCCGGCCTTCATCCTCTTCGACGAGCCGTTCGCCGGGGTCGACCCCATCGCCGTCGGCGAGATCCAGCGCCAGATCGAGGCGCTCAAGGCGCGCAAGATCGGCGTGCTCATCACCGACCACAACGTGCGCGACACCCTGCAGATCTGCGATCGGGCCTACATCATCGCCCAGGGCGAGATCCTCGAGGAGGGCACCCCGGCGCAGATCTCGGCGAGCCCGCGCGCCCGCGCGGTCTATCTTGGGGAGCGTTTCAAGCTCGACGACCTCCCCCCGGCCCCAGCACAGTGACTCCGAGCCGGCCCGGCTGGCCGGCCCGGCGGTTCTGCTAGGATTAGGAGCGGCAAGAGCATGGCCCTCGAACTCAAGCAGCAGATGAAGCTCTCGCAGCAACTGGTGATGACTCCCCAGTTGCAACAGGCGATCAAGCTCCTGCAACTCTCGCGCATGGAGTTGGTCGATCTGGTGCGCGAGGAGATGGAGCAGAACCCTCTGCTCGAGGACTCCGAGGGCGAAGAGCCCACCATCGACGAGAAGGAGATCGGCGAGGCCTCGCTCGAGGCCGAGGCGCTCCCCCCGCCAGAAGCCCCCGAGAGCCAGCAGACCGAAGAGGTCAAGGGCGACGACGGCGAGAACAAGGACATCGACTGGGAGCAGTACCTCGAGAGCTACCAGACCCTGGGCCAGACCGCTCCCTCGGGCAAGGAGAGCAATTCGGACGATTTGCCCTCGTTCGAGGCGACGCTCACCCGGCGTACCACCCTGGTCGATCACCTCGCCTGGCAGGTCGGCCTGATCCGCCTCTCCGAGGAGGAGCAGCGGGTCGCCGCGCTCATCCTCGGCAGCATCGACGACGACGGCTACTTCCGAATCGAAGGCTTCGAGGGCGACCCGACCATCCGCATCGCCCAGGAGGCAGGCGCGAGCACCACCTGCGCCGAGCGGGTGTTGCGCCGCATCCAGGAGCTCGACCCGCTCGGCGTCGCTTCGCGCGACCTGGAGGAGTGCCTGCTCATCCAGGCCCGCTACCTGGGCGTCGAGGACGGCCTGGTCGGCATCATCATCAAGCGCCACCTCAAGCAGCTCGAGTCGCGCAATCTGCCGGCGATAGCCAAAGAGCTCGCCCTGCCGCTCGAGGAGGTGGTCGCCGCGGTGCGCATCATCTCCAACCTCGAGCCCAAGCCCGGCCGCATCTTCGCCGGCGAGGACCCGCAGTACATCACCCCGGACGTCTACGTTCACAAGGTCGGCGACAAGTACATGACCGTCCTGAACGACGACGGGCTCTCGAAGCTGCGAATCAGCGCGACCTACCGCAACGCGCTGCGCGCGGGGATGGCCGGCGGCAAGGCCAAGGAGTTCATCATCGAGAAGCTGCGCAGCGCCCAGTGGCTCATCCGGTCGATCCACCAGCGCCAGCGCACCATCCACAAGGTCACCGAGTCGATCGTCAAGTTCCAGCGCGACTTCCTCGACAAGGGCATTTCACACCTCAAGCCGCTGATTCTGCGCGACGTGGCCGAGGACATCGGCATGCACGAGTCGACCGTCTCGCGGGTGACCACCAACAAGTACGTCCACACCCCGCAGGGCATCTACGAGCTGAAGTTCTTCTTCAACTCCTCCATCGCCAAGACCGGCGGCGACGAGATCGCCAGCGAAGCGGTCAAGAACCACATCAAGCAGATCGTGGCCGGCGAGAACCCGAAGAGCCCCTACAGCGACCAGAAGATCGTCGAGATCTTGCGCTCCCAGGGCATCGAGATCGCCCGCCGCACCGTCGCCAAGTACCGCGACGTGCTCGGCATCCTGCCGTCGTCCAAACGAAAGAGTTATCTCTAGAGTTTTGAGTCGTGAGTTGTGAGTTGTGGGTCGGCGATTCCAGGTGAACGGTCGAGGTCTTAGGGCGCGTTGCGCTGCGCCCGTCGAGGAAGCGAACAGAGGCGAGGGCGAGACGAGGGCCCCCGGCCACCGGCACGCAGCGCCGGCCCTCCGCAAAGCGTGCCGCGGCGCAACGAATCTCAAGCCCAGTCGTACCAGGGCCCGGTTTTCGCGGAGATGACTTGACTCGACCGCATCCGCTTCTCGCGCCCTACCGCCTCTCGAGAGGGTCGACGGGGCGACGGCGAACCGAATCAGAAGTCGTCAGCCGGGGTGATGACTGTTAGATAATGGGTTCAAGAACGCGATCGCATCGTCGATCGATCTCGGCCTCAGCAGGCTTCAGGCTCTGTATGCCCTTCCCGCTCGCGGGCAACTCTGGTCCGACTCGCACGGCGCCGGCTCCTCCGGGCACCCCCGCCTGCCCGACGCGATGGGAAGGCTCGCCCGGACTTGTCGTAAAGAACGCGCTCAAGAGGTGTCGGGACCTCTCCTCGAGCTCGGCCGTCCCCCGCCGCTCACTTCGAGCGAAGTCGAGAGGCCCGAGCGTAGGCCAAACCTACGAGGCCAAAATCGAGGGGCCCTTCGACTGCGCCCCCGCCGCTCGCGCGTCGCGAGCTACGCTCAGGGTGAGCGGAACCGGACGGAGTCGAAGAAGGATTTCTCGAAGGGGCTTCAGGCCTGCTCGGCCTGCGGCTATCGACTTGGAAACCCGCCCGGAGCCCGGGCATCTGTCAAGGAGGTGGGCCTTCTTCTAGGTCACCGCTAGGTCGCATCCCGCGTCGCGTTTCGCGCCGCTGGCCCTCACGTAGCAATGCCAAACCCCCATCGTGGAGAACAAGGCATGCAGGTCAACATCACGTTCCGCGGAATCGAGTCGACCGAATCGCTGAAGAACCATGTGAAGGAGCGGGTCGAGCACATCGAAAAGTACTTCGATCGCGCCATCGAGACCCACGCCGTGCTCTCGCTCGAGCGCTACCTGCACAACGCGGACATCACCATCTACGCCGGGCCGTACGTGCTGCGCGGCCGCGTCAAGTCGGAGGACATGTACAAGTCCATCGACGAGGCGATCGACAAGATCGAGAAGCAGCTCAAGCGCTACAAGGGCCGCATCCGCGCCAACCAGCATCGCGCCGTCCCCGAGACCACCGCGGCCTTCAAGGTCCGCTCGGACGTACTCGAGATGCCCGGCGAGGAGCCCGAAGAGACGGCCGAGGAGTGGACCGAGGGCCCGAAGATCGTCACCAGCGACGAGGTGATGGCCAAGACGATGAGCGTCGACGAGGCGGTGATGCAGATGGAGCTCGCCGACCACGACTTCTTCGTCTTCACCAACGCGAAGACCGCGCTCGTCAACGTGCTCTATCACCGCAAGGACGGCCACCTCGGCTTGCTCGAGGTCGCCCCGAGCCCCGCGACCGCGGACAAAGCGAAGAAGGCCCAGGACCTGCGGGCCTGATTGCGCCAAGGTCTGTGACCGGTCAGCGCCGAGCCAGCCTTGGCGCTGACCGTTCCTCCACTACGCGGTCGGCTGCTGAGCCGAAAGCGCGCCTCGGGCGGCTCCGACTCGGGATCGACGGGCCGCCGCGCCGCTTCGCCCCTGCGTTCGACGGCGCGCCGCTGGCCGTTTGCCTCCAGGCCACCGCGCGCCCGTCCAGGCCCCCGACGCTCTTGCCCGGCGGCCGCCTCCCGTTGCCTTGACCGGCCGTCGAGATCCGGTGTAATTCGGCGCGCGCATGAAGATCACCGAGTTCCTCCACCCCGATTCGGTCATCGGCTCGCTGCAGGCCTCCGACAAGCCTGGCGTGATGGCCGAATTGTGCGAGCCGCTCGCCAAGCACGTTCCAGGTCTGTCGGCCGAGCGTCTGGCCGAGGTGCTCATCGAACGCGAGCGGCTCTCCTCGACCGGCATCGGTGAAGGGGTCGCCATCCCGCACGGCAAGCTGACCGGGTTGTCGGGGCTCGTGGCGGCCTTCGGCGTCTCGCGCGACGGAATCGACTTCGACGCCATCGATGGCAAGCCGACATACCTGTTCTTCGCTCTGCTCGCGCCCGAGAGCTCGGCCGGAATCCACCTCAAGGCCCTCGCGCGCATCAGCAGGCTTTTCAAGAACGCGGCGTTCCGCAAGGCGATAGTCGAGGCCGAGGACGCCAAGGCGATCTACGACCTGATCGCCACCGAAGACGCCAAGGCCTAAGCCGGCGCCTTCCGCGGGCACGCAGAAGCCCGAGGGGTCGCCGCCGCGTTTTCTACGAGCCGATGAAGACGATTACTGTCGCCGCGCTGCTGGGCCCCAACCCCTACGATTTGCGCCTGACGCTCTTGGCGGGCAAGCAGGGGCTCGACCACCCGATCTCCTCGACCCGCGTCCAGAAGCCGGGCCTGGCGCTCGCGGGCTTCTACGAGCACCTGCACCCCGAGCGCGTCCAGGTCTTTGGCAACACCGAGATGAGCTTCCTCGCCACCCTGGCGCCCAAGCGCCAGCGCGAGGTGATCGTCGACTTCTTCAAGGCGAACATCGCCTGTCTGGCCGTCACCAAGAACCTCGAGGTCCCCTCCTTTCTCGTCGACGAGGCCAACGCGGCGGGCGTGCCGCTGCTCAAGACCCCGCTGCTGTCGCGGGTCTTCATCCCGCGCGTCCAGCAGATGCTCGATGCCGGGCTGACCCCGCGCACCAGCCTGCACGGCGTGCTCCTCGACGTCTTCGGGGTCGGCATCCTCATCCTCGGCAAGAGCGGCATCGGCAAGAGCGAATGCGCGCTCGACCTGGTCATGAGGGGCCACCGGCTGGCCGCCGACGACATCGTGGAGGTCTGGCGGACCGCGGACACCGTCTACGGCTCGGGCTCGCCGATAATCAAACACCACATGGAGATCCGCGGCCTGGGGATCATCAACATCAAGGACCTCTTCGGCGTCGCCGCGGTGCGCGACACCAAGAAGATCGAGCTCGTCGTCGAGCTCGTCGAGTGGCACCCCGAGGAGGAGTACGACCGCCTGGGAATCGAGGAGCGGGCCTTCAACGTTCTCGACGTGCCGGTGCCGCTGCTCGTCGTGCCGGTGCGCCCCGGACGCAACATGACGACGATCATCGAGGTGGCCGCCCGCAACCACCTGCTCAAGCTGCAGGGCCACCACTCGGCCCGCGCCTTCCAGGACCAGCTCAGCCGCGCGATAGCCGAGGGAACCGGGGCCCAGGTGCCCCGCGAGGAACCGGAGTAGCCTTTGAGCAACTGTATCCCCGACCAGAGCGGCCGCGAGGCGCGCTCGCGTATCGTGCTGCTGACCGGCATGTCCGGCTCGGGCAAGTCGACCGCCACCCGGGCCCTCGAGGACCTGGGCTACTTCTGCATCGACAACCTGCCGGTCGTCCTCTTGCCGAAGATGACCGAGCTGGCCGCCGCGGCCGGCGCGGAGATAAGGCGCCTGGCGATCGTCATCGACGCGCGCGAGGGGCGCTTTCTCCACGAGGCGCCCCGCTTCATCGACGAGGCGCGCCGCTCGGGCGAGTCGGTCGAGGTGGTTTTCCTCGACTCCTCGGACGAGGTGCTCATCCGCCGCTTCTCCGAGACGCGCCGGCGCCACCCGCTCGCCCCCGAGGGCACCGTCCCGGCCGGCTTGAAGCTCGAGCGCGAACGGCTCGCCGACCTGCGCCGGCTCGCCGACCAGATCATCGACACCAGCCACCTGACGGTCCACGAGCTCAAGCGGATCGTCCAGAGCCGCTTCTCGACCTCGAGCCTCGGCGGGCCGAGCCTCTCGGTGGTCTCGTTCGGCTACCGCTACGGCATCCCTCCGCAGGCCGACCTCGTCTTCGACGTGCGCTTCTTGCCCAACCCCTACTTCGTCCCCGAGCTCAAGAGCTTCACCGGGCGCGAGCCCCAGGTCGCCAAGTTCGTCCTCGAGCGCGAGGAGACTCAGGCCTTTCTCGCCAAGCTGACCGACATGTGCGAATTCTTGCTGCCGCACTACGAACACGAAGGCAAGGCGTACCTGACCGTCGCCATCGGCTGCACCGGCGGCAAGCACCGCTCGGTCGCCGTCGCGCACGCGCTCGCCGAGCGGCTGGCGCCTACGCACCCGGTCCACGTCGCCGACCGCGACTCGGAGAAGGAGTAGTCGTGCCCCGCTCCCCCGTTGGGGATGGTCAGAAAAGGCCCGAAGCACTATAACTGCCCGGGCCCAAGCGGCCGCCGGGCAGTCTCATGGAGGCCCTCGGGGCCACGGCAACAGGAGGCGAGCATGGTCGGGGTCGTCTTGGTGACGCACGGCAATCTCGGTCCGGAGATGCTTTCGACCGCCGCGGACATCGTCGGCGGGCTCGAGGCCGCCCGCTCGGTGTCCATCACCCCGAGCGATACCCCGGAGCAGATCCGCGAGAAGATGGCCGCGGCCATCGGCGAGGTCGACTCGGGCGACGGGGTGCTCGTGCTGACCGACATGTTCGGCGGCACCCCGGCCAACGTCGCGCTCTCGTTCCTCGACGAGCGGCGGGTCGAGGTGGTCACCGGGGTCAACCTGCCGATGCTGCTCAAGCTGGCCACCGCCCGCGACGGGCAGGCCACGCTCTGGGAGATCGCCCAGCTCATCTCCGGCTACGGACAGAAGAACATCGTCTTCGCCTCCGACCTGCTCGGCAGCTCGCGCCGCGCCGGAGCCCGTCAGTGACCCTGGGCTGACGCGAGCCGATGATTTCGCTCGTCCGTGTCGACAACCGCCTGATTCACGGCCAGGTCATCGAGGCGTGGCTGCCGTACTTGAAAGTCAGCCGCGTTCTGGTGGCCGACGACCAGGCGGCCGGCAATCCGCTCGCCCGCGCCGCGATGGGACTGGCGGTCCCGCGGCGTGTCCAGGTCGACGTTCAGCCGCTTGGCGAGACTGACTTCGCCGACCTCGAGCGCTCGCCCGAGGCAATCCTGCTCGTCGTGCGCGACATCTCCGGGGTGCTCTTCGCGCGCCGGCGCGGCCTGGTCTGCCGGGCGCTCAACCTGGGCAACGTCCACTTTTCCCCCGGGCGCGCCCAGGTGACCCCGTCGGTCTTCCTCTCGCAGGAGGAGGTGGGCAACCTCGAGGAGCTGGCGGCCGGGGGCATGCAGATCGAAATCCGCGCCGTCCCCCGGGAGCGCCCGCTGCCGTTCGCCGAGATCCTCACTCGGCTCGGCGCCCACGCGGCCGAGCCCAAGGCGTAAAACAGGCGCCTCCTCGCCCGCCTGCTTTCCGATAAGCTGTCGCGCCTGCCATGACCCCGTCCCTCTCCCTACTGGCCGCCCTGGTGGCGGGGCTGCTTGCCGTCGAGCGCAAGGCGTTCTTGCAGGCGATGTTCTCGCGACCGCTCGTCGCCGGGACGCTCCTCGGGCTGGCGCTCGGGCGCCCGCTCGAAGGGCTGGGGCTGGGCGGGGCGCTCGAGCTGTTCTTCCTCGGCGCGGTCAACATCGGGGCCTCGCTGCCCGACAACGACCTGTTTACGACCTCGGGCGCGGTCTGCTGCGCGGGCGGGCTCGCCTCGAGCGCGCCGCTGCCTGTCGAAGCCACCCTCGCCGTCTCGCTGCTGCTCGCGCTGCCGGTGGCCAAGCTCGGCAGGTCGGTCGACCGGCTCAACGAGCACCTCAACGGCTGGGCGGCAGTCCACGCCCAGCGCCGCGGCAAGGTCCGGGCGAGGCTGCGCTACAACCTCTTCGGCTTGTGGCTGCCCTTCATGGCGACCGGCGCGATGGCGCTCGGAGGCTGGCTGGTCGGCGCCTTCGCCCTTCCCCCGCTGTTCGCCGAGGGCCCGCCGGCCCTGCCCCGGGGGCTCGCGGTCGTCTGGAGCGCGTTCTTGATGGTCGCGGCGGCGACCGCCCTGCGCTCCATCCGCACTCTGCGCGCCGGGGCCTACGCGGCGGCCGCAGCGGCGGTCGCCGCCGGAGCGCAGGCGCTGCGCACCTTCGCCTTCTGAGCCGTCAAGGATGGAGGCCGGAGCACAGATGACCGAGGCGAGGAGCCCGCAGCCGACCGTGGGAGGGTTCACGCTCTGGCGCGTGTTCTGGCGCTCGCTCTTCCTGCAGGCGGCCTGGAACCCGAAGGGCATGCAGAACCTCGGCTTTGCCTATGCCCTCTATCCGGCGCTCGCCGAGCTCTACCCCGAACCCGAAAGGCTGCAGGAGGCGACCGAGCGCCACCTGTGCTGCTTCAACACCCATCCCTACGCCGCGGCGGCGATCCTCGGCGGCGCCATCTACCACGAGGAGCGCATCGCCCGCGGCGAGGAGCCGCCCGAGGCGGTCAACCTCTTCAAGGGGTCGCTGATGGGCCCGCTCGCCGCGCTCGGGGACGGATTCTTCTGGTTCTCGCTGCGCCCGGCGGCCGGGGCCTTCGCCGCGCTGATGTCGCTATTGGTCGGGCTGTGGGGGCCGGTGGTCTACCTCGCCGGCTACAACGCGGTGCACCTGGCGCTCCGGGCGCGCTTCTTCGTCGCCGGGCACCGACTGGGCGACGAGGTCGTCTCGGCGATCGCCGCTTCGAGGCTGCCCTTCTTCGGCGAGCGGCTCAGGGGCCTGGCGGCCGCCAGCGCCGGCGCGGTCGCGGGGCTCGCCTCGCTCTCGTTCCCCCGGGCCCATGGGGCCTGGGCGGTGCTCGGAGCCTGGGGCCTTTTCGCGGCCGCCTACGTGTTGTTGGCCAAGGGCGCCTCGCCCTACGCGCTCGCCTACGGCGCAGCCGCCTTGGCGCTCTTCTTAGGACTGGTCTTCTGACAGAATGGAGAAAAGGATGATGAGCTCGCAAGGAGGAACTCGGTGGCACTGAGCGCGCGCGGAAGCTTCACCATCGTCAACGCTTTGGGGCTGCACGCCCGCGCCGCCGCCCAGCTCGTGAAGCTGGCCAACCGGTTTCGCTGCGACGTCTACCTCGAGAAAGAGGAGCAGGAGGTCAACGGCAAGAGCATCATGGGCGTGCTGATGCTCGCGGCGACCCGCGGCTCGACAATCCTCGTGCGCACCGAGGGCGAAGACGCCGAGCCTGCCCTCAAGGCCTTGGGCGAGCTTATCGACAACGGCTTTGGCGAGGGCACCTAGCGTGGTGCGGCTCGGGACACAGGCCCTCTTCCGACCGGCCCGGCCCTGCGGTTCGGGCCGGTGGGCCAGCGCGCGCGCGCTCGGGAGGGTCGACACTCCTGCCAGCAGGCCTTTCAGCCGGCCAGCACCGCAGCGCTCGCCGTCAGGGCCGGGCTCCGACCAAAGCGAAGCGAGCTTCAGCCCAGCGCGGCCCTAGACAGCAACGGCGAGCGAGCAGAAAGCAACAAGCATGTCGAGAGCCTCGGCACTCACCCTCCACGGCATCGGCGCCTCCCCTGGCGTCGCGCTCGGGCGCGCCCACACCATCGAGCGCTCGCGGGTCAGCCTGCCCAAGTACCGCCTGCCCGGGCCCGAGCAGGTCCAGGCCGAGCACGTGCGGCTGAAGACCGCGCTCGAGCTCTCCTGCCTGCAGCTCAACGAGATCAAGGCGAAGGTGCCCGAGTCGACCGAGCACGCGCTGATCCTCGAAGCGCACCTGCTGATGCTCAGGGACCCGATGTTCGTCGAGGAGGCCGTGCGCATCGTCGGCGAGGAGCTCATCAACGCCGAGTGGGCCGTGCGCCGGGTGGTCAAGAAGCTCAAGACCGCCTTCGAGGACATCGAGGACGACTACTTTCGGGAGCGGCGCGCCGACATCGAGTTCGTCGGCGACCGCGTGTTGCGCAACCTCCTGGGCCAGGTGGTCGACGTCGACCCCGAGGGCGACGCCATCCCTCCCGGCTGCATCATCGTCGCCCACGACCTGAGCCCGGCCGATGCGACGGTGCTGATGCGCCGCGGACAGGTGGCCGGCTTCGTGACCGACATGGGCGCCCAGACCTCGCACATGGCCATCCTCGCCCGCGCCCGCGAGATCCCCGGCGTGGTCGGCGCCGCGCGCGCCAGCGAAGTGATCAAACGAGGCGACCTGGTCGCCATCGACGGCCACCAAGGCGAGGTGGTCGTCAACCCCAACGAAGAGCAGGTGCGACTCTTTCAGGAGGCGATGCGTCGGCATCTGGCCACCGAGCAGGCGCTGCTGCGCATCCGGGACCTGCCGGCGATCACCGCTGACCAGGTGCGGCTCGGGCTGATGGGCAACATCGAGCTCGCCGAGCAGGTCCCGTCGCTGCTCGCGCACGGGGCCGAGGGCGTCGGCCTCTACCGCACCGAGTTCCTCTACCTCGAGCGCGAGGGCCCGCCGACCGAGGAAGAGCACTACATGGCCTATCGCTCGGTCATCGAGGCCATGGATGGGCGCCCGGTGACCATTCGCACCCTCGATCTGGGCGCCGACAAGGTGCCGCGCGCCACCGGCGGCAAGAAGCGAGACAAAGAGGCGAACCCTGCCCTCGGCCTGCGGGCAGTGCGCTACTGCCTGAAGCACCGCGACCTGTTCCTGACCCAACTGCGCGGCATCCTTCGGGCCAGCGCGCACGGCAACGTGCGGATCATGTTCCCGATGATCAGCGCGCTGACCGAGCTGCGCGAGGCCAAGGCGGTGCTCGAGCAGGCCAAGGAAGAGCTCACCCGCGCCGGCCAGCCCTTTGCGCCCAAAATCCCAGTGGGGGTGATGATCGAGACCCCTGCGGCCGCGGGCGCCGCCGACAAGCTGGCGCAGGAGTGCGAGTTCTTCTCCATCGGCACCAACGACCTCATCCAATATTCGTTGGCCATCGACCGCCAGAACCGCGAGGTCGCCTACCTGTACCAGCCGCTCCACATCTCGATCCTGCGAATGGTCAGGTTCGTCGTCGACTCGGCGCACGCGGCGGGCATTCCGGTGGCGATGTGCGGTGAGATGGCCGGCGATCCGGCCTACGCGCTGGTCATGCTCGGCTTCGGCCTGGACGAGCTGTCGATGGTCGGCTCGCAGATCCCGGTGGTCAAGCGCATCGTCCGCAACTCTTCGGCCGCCGAGGCCCGCGAGCTGCTCGAACAGGCGCTCCAGCTCAACACCGCCCACGAGATCGAGCGCTTGGTACGCGCCGAGATGCAGCGTCGGTTCGGCGAGGCGCTGCTGGATCCGTAGAGGTTTCCTCGGCAGAGGTCCGAGCGGCGCTTCGCCTCCGCCCCACGAGGTCGACCCAAGGGCCGGCGGCCTCGAGCGCTGCAAACCGGTCGACCCGCCTGGCCCACCGGCCGCGCGGGCCGGCTCGGTCTCCCGGCTCTTTCGCTCCCGCGAATCGAGTAGCCGGTCGCTCCGCTACGTCGCGGTCGCCCCTCCCCTAACACCCACCTTGTCCCACATCGACACGCCCGCATGTCGCCGCGGGCCAAGCGGCGAGCTCCGCGCGCGCCCTTGCCTCTGCACGAGCGCAGGCACGGCCGTTGCTCTTACAGCGCGACGTCTGGCCGGCCTCGAGAAGCAGAGCAGAAAAGACGGCGGACGCAGGGAGCACAAAGGCAGCGATAGCCTCAACTCTCCGCATTCACCCTCGAGGCCCAAGCCGGCCCGAAGACACGGGGTCTTCGGGGGCAGACTGAGGTCCATCCGGTGGGCGGATGGCCCAGAGGCGGTCGGAGGCGACCGCAAAGGGAGCGGAGCTATGTTCAAGTCGATGACGAAGGTGCTCGTAGTGGTGGCGATGGCGGTGATCTCGACCTCGGCGATGGCGGCGAAGCGCACCATCAACCGCACCCCGCGCGAGGTCTCGGGGGTCATCAACATCAACACCGCGACCCCCAAGCAGCTCGAGCTGCTGCCGGGCGTCGGGCGCAAGACCGCGCGGCTCATCGTCGAGCACCGCGAGAAGCAGCCGTTCAAGGTTCCCGCCGAAATCCTCAACGTGAAGGGCATCGGCGAGGGCATCTACCTCAAGGTGAAGAAGTACGTCGTGGTCTCGGGCGAGACGACGCTCGCGGTGGTCAAGAAGGCCAAGGGCGAGGGCCAGAAGGGCGCCACTCCTTCGGCGACGGCGCCGCAGGGCGCCGAGCCGGCCCGTCTCGCGACCGCTCAGTAGCTCGTCGTCAACAACGCGGAGGGGCGGCTCGGACCTCGCCGGAAGGCACGGCAAGCCGCCCCTCGGCTTTTTCACGCGCAAGGGAGGAGCCCACGATGTACGCGATGCATGCTGCCGAGAGGACGACGCTTGTGGACAGCGCCCCCGAGGCACCCGAGGCGCCCGTCATCCCGCTGCGTCCGCGGGGCGAGAGCCTCGCGACCATCACCCGCTGTGCCCAGACGGTCCTGCGCGAGCTGGGCGCGGGGCTCGAGCCGCTCTTCTACGCGAGGGCGCTGTCGCTGCAGCTCCAGATGACGGGGCAGCACTTCGAGCGCGAGGCGTGGATCGACTTTCGCTTCCGCGGGTCGAGCCTGGGGCGGCGCCGCGTCGACTTCCTGTTCGAGGACCTCGCGATCGAGCTCGTCAGCGGCCCACGCATCGAGGCCGAGGACGTCCACCGGATGCGCACGATCATCCACAGCGCCGGCCTGGCGACCGGAATGCTTTTGTGCTTCGCGAGCGAGCCGCTGCAGCTTCGGCTGGTCCGTTCGCGAACGGTCAGCGCAGCGCGATGAACAGGCCCACGGCGGCGGCGACCACGACCAGGGCGACGACCAAGTAGAGCTCGAGCCGCCGCCGTTTGCTCCTTCCAGTCCGCTGGGCGACCTTGTTGCGAGTGCCGCAGAAGCCGTCCTCCCCGGCGCGCTCCAAGGCGTCAGGCAGGTGAAGGATGTAGCGGTCGTCGCCCAGGCAGCTCGAGAGCCCGCGCAGGGCGCGCTCGATTCTTTCGTACGATGGATTGTCGTCGACTTGGACAAGCGCTGGCGGCCTTAGGCCTGTGAGCCTCCCCCCTCGCTCGCGACGCCGGTCTGAAGCCGTGCGGCGCGCCTCCAGACAATCTGCTTTCCGAAGAGCGTCAGGTCTTGCCGCTCGAGCCGCCCGTCCGAAACAAGGTAGGAGAGCGGCTCGGCGCCGCTCGAGCCCTGGTGCCAGAGGACCCGGCTGCCATCGGTGTCGTTCTTGTCCGCCGCGCGGATGCGCGCGAGAGACTGGATCGTAGGGACGAGGCGTCGTTCCAAGACAGCCATGCCGACCCCCTGCCGCCCGCTCGGCTGGCGCCCATGGCAGCAGCCTAGTTGTCGAGCAGGCGCAACCCGATGGCGAAGTAGCGGCCCTTGCTGCCGAGCGCGTGCTGGTAGGCAGCCTCGACAGCCATGGGCCCGAAGAGCACGCTCACCCCGGCGGTCACCTTGCGCACGTCGCGAAAGTTGTCGTGGACGTAGCCGACGCGCGGCATGACCACCTCGGCGATGAGGTACTCGGCCCCGGCGCGGTAGGTCAGCACGTTCTCGCCCGTGCTCAGGCTGCGGTCGAGCTGGAGGTCGAAGTCGACGTGGAAGAGCCGGTCATCGCCGACCGCGGCCCCGAAGCCCCAGGCCCGGCGCGCTTCGGCGTTGTAGACGTTGATGAGGTTGTAGCCGGCCGCGCCGACGCTCAGCAGCCTGAAGAGCTTGACCATCGCCCCCGCGTCGAGCGTGACGGCGCTCGCCTCGACCGCGCCGCCAAGCCGCAGGTACTTGCCGGTGGCGCCGACGAAGACGGTCTCGGGATAAAGAGGCAGGCCCAACCCGAGCACCACCACCGAGCCATGGCGCTCGGCCTCGCCCTCGCCGCTCGTGTAGTTGTAGTACCCGGCGCCGCCGGCGAGCGGAAACGACTCCTTCGCATTGAGCTTGCTGTCGATCGAAGCAGCGGCGAGCACGCGGTAGTCGTATGCCGGCTCGAACATCGCCATCAGGTCACCGTTGAAGCGGACGGTGGCTGCGATACCCGCCGGCTGCACGAGCAGCGCCTCGCTGCTGCCGGCAAAGCCGCGCACCGCGTCTCCCATCCCCGCTGACCTCACCGAGGTGGTGTCGCGCAAGGTGGGGAGCTCTTCAGCGAGCGCGTGGACGGGGAGCAACGCGAGCAGGACCAGCCAGCAGGAGGTGGCGAACGGACGCATGATTTCCGAGGATAGGCGGGCTCGGTCCGGCTGGAAAGAAATCGGTGGGCGGCCTCTTCTTCAGCCGCCGCGGCATCCGGTCTCAAGGTCTGTCGCAAATCACCCCTGACCTCGGCTCGCCCCCTCCGGTCACCTCGAGCGAGGTCGAGAGGCCCGAGCGCAGGCCTCCCGAGCAACGAGGGAGGCGGAGTCGAGGCACCCTCGACTTCAAGGCCTGCCCCGCTGCCGAGGGGCTCTCGGGCTGACCGGTTGTCGCTCGAAGGGTTCTTCGACACCTCTTCACCGACGCCCTCTCGGCTCCAGCTCTGCTGCGCGCGAGGCCAAGCTCGGGGGAACCGGGCGCCTGTCCTTCGATAGGCGCGGCCCTTTCCCCGCCCGACCGCGGGCGGCATCGAAACACAGGAAGGCGTTTGATAGGATTGTCGCGAACCTTGCAGTGCCAACGGCCAGAGCCCAGCCAGGAGGAGGAGCGATGAACAAGACCAAGCTCAGTCGGTATCGCGCCGCGCTCACCGAGCAGCTCACGGCCCTCCTCGACAACAACGACGAGACCATCGACAGGCTCGAGGACGAGTCGCACTCTCACGCCGACCCGAACGACCGCGCCAGCGCCGAGTCGGAGCGCAGCTTCGACCTACGCCTGCGCGATCGCGACCGCAAGCTGATCGGCAAGATCCGCGAAGCCCTCCAGCGCATCGAGAAGGGCACCTTCGGGGTCTGCGACGACTGCGGTCTCGACATCGACGAGCGGCGCCTGAGCGCGCGGCCGGTGACCACTCAGTGCATCGAGTGCAAGGAGGACGAGGAGCGCCGCGAGCGGCGCGAGCGCCTGGTCCTCGCCTCGACGGCCGCGGCACCGGCGGCCACCGCACCGGCGGCGACCCGGCGCCGGTAACCTGCGGTGCGCCGCCGCGGCGCCTGCCTGTCCGGCCGAGGCTTTCGGAATGGCTTTCGCGCGCGGGGCCGCGCGCCTACCATGCGCCGGATGCAACGACGCGGCTTCGACATCGAGTTTCGCCTCGGCCCGGTTCCCATCGCCATCGAGCCGAGCTTCTGGCTCACCGCGCTGCTGCTGGGCCTGATGGCGCCCCTGGGAGGCAAGGAGATCGACGCGGGGGCCGGCCTGGCCGTGGTGATGGGGGTCGTCCTCGTCTCCATCCTCGTCCACGAGCTTGGCCACGCGCTGGTGTCGCACTGGCTCGGCGTTCGGGCGAGCATCCGGCTCTATGCGTTCGGAGGCCACACGCTGCCCGAGCGCAAGCTCGCCCGCCGCGCGGACATCCTGGTCTCCCTGGCCGGACCGCTGGCCGGCTTTCTGCTCGGTGCCTCGATTCTCGCCGTCCGGCTCATCGCCCGGCCGCAGGCTCCGCTGCTCGCCTTCGGGCTCCAACAGCTCGTGTGGATCAACTTCGGCTGGGGCGCCATCAACCTCATCCCGGTCCTCCCCCTCGACGGCGGACGAGCGCTGCTCGGCATCCTCGGGCCCGATCGTCAGCCGCTCGCGCTGCTGGTGGGCGCGGTCGTCGGCTTCGCGGCGAGCTTCGTCGCCGGCGCGCTCGGCCTGCTCTTCGTCGCCGCGCTGTTCGTGCTGCTCGCCATGCGCAATCTCCAGGCGCGCGCGGGCGCCCGCGAGGCCGCCCAGAGCGAGGCGGAGATCGCCATGACGCTCCATCACGGCTGGCGTGCCCTAGCCTCCGGGAACGAGCGGGAGGCCGAGCGCATCGGCAGGCTCGTCCTCGAGCAAGCTCCCACCCCCGAGCACCGCAACCGCGCCCGCGATCTGCTGGCCTGGAGCGCGCTCGCCGAAAGCCGTCCGCACGAGGCGCTGCGCCACCTCGAGCGCAGCGAGCCGCCCGAGGCCGGCCGAGCGCTCACCTGGGCGATGGTGCTCGAGGCTCTCCTCGACAGCTCCGCGGCGCTGGCCTACGCGCTCGAGGCGATGCAGCTCGAGCCCTCGGAGACGAGCGCCCGGACCGCCCTCGGCCTGCTCGTGACCGAGAAGCGCTTTCTCGACGCCCGGCAGCTCGCGGGTGAATTTGCGTGGCCTCGAGCCGAGGGACTCGACCTCGCCCTCGCCCAGGTGGACTTCGCCGAGGAGCACTTCGCAGAGGCAGCCTCGGGCTTCGAGGCTGCCTTTGGCGCCTCGGGCGATGCCGAGCATGCCTATCGAGCAGCCCAGGCCCACGCTCGAGCCGGCTCGGCCGAGCAGGCACTCGGCTGGCTCGAGCGCTCTCTCGAGGCCGGGCTCGACGACCCTTCGCGCTTGCGCTCAGATCCCGAGCTAACCCTCGTTCGTTCCGATCCGCGACTGCTCGCCCTCCTCGAACGCCGCCCCAAAGCCGCCGGCTGAGCCGCCCGCCCGGGCCACGGCGGGCCAGTGTTTCGACGGTCCGATGGGCTCTCGGACTGGACGCCAAGGCGCTCGATGACCGATAAAAGCCAGACCTCGGAGGTCGTAGAGCCATGCGATTTGCCCCCTCGTCAGTCCTCGCGCTCGTCGCGGGGCTCACCCTCGCGGCGCCGGTCGCGGCCGCCACCAAGATTGCCGTCGTGCCGTTCGCGCCCCTGACCGGCGATGTTCCCGTGCGCGCCGGCGGCAAGGCGGCGATGCTGCTCGCGGGCGAGCTGAAGAACGTCGGCGAGGTCACCCCGGTCGAGCTGCCGCTCGAGAGCGACGAGAAGGCGGCCAAGGCGCTGCAGGACGCGCGCGACGCGGTCACCGCCGCCCAGAAGCTCGAGACGCGCCGCAAGTTCGGCGCCGCCGCGGCGGCCTACCGGCAGGCGCTCGCGCACTACGAGGCCGCCGCCGCGCTCATCGCCGACGTCAACGAGGTCTCCGACGCCCACGTCGCCCTCGCCATCGTGCACTACCTGACCGGCGACGACGAGACCGGCGAGAAGGAGCTCTCGAACGCCATCGCGCTCACCCCGAAGCGCACCTTCGCCGGCGAGGAGACGAGCAAGCTGTTCGCGGCCACGGTCGCGCGGGTCAGGGAGAAGCTGCTCGCGTCGCCGACCGCGACGCTGCAGGTCGAGTCGATCCCCGCCGGCGCGCAGGTCCTGGTCGACGGGCGAGAGATGGGGCGTACGCCTCTGACCTTGAAGGCCATCCCGCCGGGCAAGCATCTCTGGCGCGTGCTGTTGCCAACCAGCGAGCCCGAAGGTGGCCTCGTCCTCCTCTCGCCGAGCGAGCACGTGACCGCCAAGGCCGAGCTGAACGGCAGCTCGCCGGTGACCAAGCTCAACGCGGTCCTCGCGAGCAACAGCCTCTCCCCCGCGGTCGCCGAGATTGCCAAGGAGGCCGCCGCCTCGGTGGAGGCCGACCTGGTTGCCTTCGGCGCGCTGCTCGGGCGCGGCGACGACCTCGTCCTCGAGTCGTTCCTCTACTCGCCGGCCCAGGACCTCATCGCCCGTCTGCCTCAGAAGAGCTTCGACTCCGAGCTCATCTCGGCCGGCATGGAGCTCTACAACGTCGCCGGCGAGATAGGCAGCCGCACACAGAACCTGGGCGCCGCCGAGACCCTGCCCTGCAAGATCTCGCTCGAGGCTCCGCCGCCTCAGGCTGCCGAGCGAACCGAGATGGCCTTCAAGCTGCCTGGCGACGAGGAGCAGCAGCTCGATGAGCCGAAGAAGTCCCGCCGGCCGGTCGATCCGCACAAGACCATCCGCGTGCTCAGGCCCCGCGACAAGTAGGCTGGCGTTTCGGGCACGCGAGCTGCCGCGGGGCGGTAGCGTCGCCATCGCGGGACCGGAAGCGCTCAAGAGGTGTTGGGAAATCTTCTTGAACTGGCCCGCCTTCCCCGGTCACCTCGAGCGAAGTTGCGTCGCCGGGCAGGTCGCCGTCGAGCTTTCACAGGCGGTCGGCGACTTCGTCGTGCGCCGTGTCGACGGCATCCACGCCTACCAGCTCGCCGCCGCGGTCGACGACGGGCTAATGGGCATCACGCACGTGCTGCGCGGCGACGACCTGCTCGGCTCGACGCCCCGGCAGCTTCGCATCATCGAGGCGCTGGGGCTCCCCGGGCCGCGCTACGCGCACGTGCCGCTGCTGCTCGGGACAGATGGGAAGCGGCTCTCCAAACGAAACGGCGATACGACCGTGCGCTGGTACCTCGAGCAGGGCGTGCGGCCCGAGCGGCTCGTCGCCAAGCTCGCCCGGAGCTGCGGACTGACCGCCGAGCCCGAGACCGACGCTCGAAGCCTCGCCGGAGGTTTCGACCTCGCCCGCCTCGCCCGGGAGGCGCGCCCCTTCGACGCCAAGGCGCTGCTGTGAGACTGGCAAAACGGCCGCTCGCCCGCTGCCGATTCGCCGATTCCGCCTGAGCCAGCCCTTCGCGCTCGGGCGCGACGCCCTATCCACCGGGCTCGACCTCGGTGCCCGCGGGCTCGTCCCGCGCCGCCGCGTCACCGCTCTTCTCGCCGACGATGCGCGAGAGCAGCTCCTGCTCGAGGTGCCGGGCGAACTCGGCGATTTGCGGGTCGACCGAGCCCGCCGAGCGCTTGACCGCCGTGGGGAACGGGTGATCGGGCTCGGAGGAGGCCGACAGGCTTTTGGCGAGGACGTCGAGCGCCGACTCGCGGGTCAGCTCCGGGGTCGAGAAGAGCGCGGCGATGAGCTCGTCGGGCGCGTTGCGAGCCACCTCGCTGAGCGGTTCGAGCAGCTCCTGCAGCAACCCTTCGTCGGACTTGGCGAGCGCGGCGACCTCGACAAACCGCCCGAGCGCATCGGCGTCGCCCTCGCCGGCGACCGCGGTCAGCGAGCCGAGCACCGGGGTCGAGGAGGCGAGCTCGCGGGCGAGCTGGCGCAGTCGCCCGAAGACCTCTGCGCCGGAGTCGAAGTTCTCGACCAGCGCGCGCACGCCGTCCGAGTCGTTCGGGGAGCTGCGGTAGACCGCCTCGGCGATGATGGCCTTGAGCGCCGGGTCGCGCTCGGTCTTGAGCGCGGTGCGCAGGAAGGTCACGTTGCGCGGATCGCGCGCCTCGGCGAGCTTCTCGTAGATGGACATCCGGGCCTTCAGGTCGGCGAGCGGCCCGAGCTGCTCCTCGGGCCCGGCCGTCTGGGCGAGCGCCGAGTCGGGCGCCTCGCCAAAGCCGGCGATCGCCGCGCCGAGCGCGTCGAGGGCCAAGACCACCGGGCTGGCGCGGCCGGGGAAGTCGTTGGCCATCACCGCGAAGACGAACCGCTCGCCGGCCACCGCCTGGACGTAGCCCGACAGCGCGCTGACGTTCTCGAGCGTGCCCGTCTTGGCGCGCAGCCGACCGGCCGCGTCGGTGCCCTCCATCCGATAGTGCAGGGTGCCGTCCTTGGCCGCGATGCCCAGCGAGCTCAAGAACTCGGGCGCCAGCGGGAAGCGCAGCCACATGTGGCGCAGCAGCTTGCAGATCTGGGCGGCGGAGAAGCGGTTGGTGTCGTTGAGCCCCGAGCCGTTCTTCATCACGAAGGTGCCAAGCCGGATTCCCACCTCGGTGGCGAGGAAGTCCTCGACGACCCGGATGCCCTTCGCCCAGGAGCCCGGGGCACCCGCGACCTGCGCCCCCATCGCCTTGATGAGCTGCTCGGCGACGAAGTTGGAGGAGACCTTGTTGACGCGCTTGAGCACCAGGTCGAGCGTCTCGCTCTGGTGGAGCATGAACGGCTGGGCGCCCTCGGGGACCGGGCCGGCGACGACCTTGCCGCGCACCCGGATGCCGCGGGTGGCGAGGAGCTGTTTGAGGGTGTGGCCGAAGTAGAGGGCCGGGTTGTCGAGCTTGCGCCAGACCGCGACCGGAGAGCTGCCCACCGGCACGCGGCCCGAGACGACGATGCGCTGCTTGTCGCCGGCGGCCACGCTCGAGACCCACAGGCGCCGCAGCGAGCGCGAGCGCGTGGTGGTCACGCGGTTTTCGACGACGAAGAAGTCGCTCGGCGGATCGAGCTCGACGATCCCTGGCGCGCCGGGCGAGGCGCCCGGCGAGAGGTAAACGCCGATAGCGTTCCAGTTGAGCGAGAGCGCTCCGGTAGGCGCCATGTAGGCGCGGTCGCTCTCCTCCTGATCGAACCCGGGGCCGATTCTGTTGCCGTCGAAGTACGAGTCGTCGAGGACCAGGTTGCCCGACACCGAGCGCAGGCCGGCGAAGTAGAGCTCGTTGGCGATGCCCCAGAGCTTCTCGGTGGTGATCGACGGGTCGCCCGTGCCGCGGACATAGAGGTTGCCGCGAAGGTCGCCCGAGCCCTGGCCTTTGCGCGGGCGGGCGGCCTTCGACTGGTCGTCGACGAGAAACTCGGTGTCGAACCGAAACTCCGGGCCCAGGCGCACGAGGGCGGCCGCCGAGGTGAAGAGCTTGACGTTGGAGGCCGGGTTGAGCAGCTCGTCGGCGTTGCGCGAATAGACGACCGAGCCGTCGTCGAGGCTGACGACCTGCACGCCCACGCGCGACCTCGACAGCACCGTCTGCGCGATGATGCCGTCGATGGCCTTCTTGAGCGCCTCGCGGTCGGCGTTGCGCTGGGATTGGGCGACCGCGGCGGTGCCGGGCTCCTGCGCCCGGGCCGGAAGGGCGAGCGCGAAGAGGGCGACCAAGGGGATGACAAGTCCGCGATTCATGGGGCTTTTCTCCACCGAAAGCCATTCCGGCCCGATGCGGCGGACCCGCCCGGGCAGGGCGAGCAAAAGGCGCCGGAAGTATAGGAGCCGCCTACCCGTGCGGCAAACGAGCGAGCGGGCTGGTCTTCCCCGGTTGGAAGCTGAGTCGAGGCCGACCCTAGCGGCGCGAATGAGGTGGCGCAAGCGCGAGGCGCCAGGGAGGTCGCCGCGCGGGAGAGCGGCCCGGACCGGCCCCGCAACCCCGCGATATCAGGAGTCGAGCGAGGCGCCGTGCCCGCACCGGCGCCCCCGAATGCCCTGCCCGTGCCGGGGCGTCGAGACGCCTTGCCGCCCGGTCGGCCCGCGGGCGGCCCGCCGCCGCTTGCCAAGCTCTTTCGTCGGCGTCGGCCGGGAGCACCCTTGCGGTGGCAAGCGAGGCTCCCCCCGAAGAGGGGCGGGCCGTGAGCTGCGCGGCACCGTGGCGCCCACCGCGGAAGGGTGCGCACTTCCTCAGCAATTGAGCGCAGTTACGAGCCTCATCCGAAGCCCAGGGAAGGCCTCCTGCGGGCCGTAGAATGGCCGCAGAGCGGCCCGGCGAGCCCGGCCCGATTTAAGGCAAGCTTGGCGAGCCAAAATCGCTCTACGGGCCAGCCAGGGGTCTTCCTGGGCCGATCGGGGTCAAATAAGGCGGCCGATCGGGCCCTCGTGCGCGCGGTGTCCGCGATCGCGGCCCGGCTCGCCGCTGCGGTCGAGCTCGCCGGCCGCCGAGACTGCTTGGCCTCCGGCCCCCGCGGTCTGAGGCCCGGCATGGACGCAAAAGCTAAGATGTTGACACCGGCGGGGAGCGCGAGTAGATAGCTCGCTCCGTTGTTCCGGCAGGCCGCCCACAAGGCGACCGAGCCGGGGTTCGGGGAGTGGCTCAGCCTGGTAGAGCACTTGGTTCGGGTCCAAGGGGTCGCAGGTTCAAATCCTGTCTCCCCGACACGGAAAAAGGCCCGAGGTTGTTGGAGAAATCCGGCGACTTCGGGCCTTCGCTTTTGCGAACGGTGCAGCTTTGCAGCACGGGCGCAGCAAGCGACCCGTTTCCGGCCTCCCCCGCCCTGCCCAAGACGGCAACTTCGCGCAATCGGCAGAACGCACTGCGGCCCTGCTGTCCGACCGCTCAAAGCCTCGTGGGACTCAGGGAGGGCGAAAACTCAGGCGAGCGTCGCGAGGCAAGGATGGTGTTCCGCCTCTGGCTCGACCGCCCAGCGATGAAGCGTTCGCACCGTAGCTTCACCACGCGAATCCAGGCCCCAGACTTCCTGCGAGTCTCTTCGCGCGATTTGGGCCAGGCCGCCGCCCTGGCGGAAGCCGGGACCGCGCGGTCCAAGAGGTCGAAAGAGCGCTCCCTGCGCTCACTCGACCTCGCTCATCGCAGCTCTTTGGGCAACCTGACGTGGCACCTGGTGCTCGGCCCCGGCGCCTCGCTCCGCGCGATAGTGATCACCCCCGGCGCCTCTCCGAGCTTGAGCACCGGCTCGAGGTCTCCCTCGCCCGCAGTGCAATCGAGAAAGACCGCGGAACGCTTCTCAGCGGTCGCCGCCCTCGCCTCTTCCATTGCGCCGCTCGAGCCTTTCTCACAAACCTGCGGGCACACGAAGGTCAGCCCGCAACTCTCGAACCAGTCAGCAAAGAGCCACTTCGGCCGCGAGAGGTCCTCAAAGCTGTTGTCGAGGACGTAGAAGAGCGCCAGATCGCGTGCGCGAACGGCCTGCACCAGCGTGCGAGCCGCCGCGGAGAGGCAGCCCAGCAGCTCGTCGCTGGGACCGGGCGCCCGCAGGCGCCCGCGTAGAGCTTGTCGGCCAGGACGACCGCGGCCTGGGCGATCGCTTCCTTCGACAACGGTGTGGCATGCTCCTCGACCGAGGTCGTGCTAGCTCTTGGCGCCCCCGTCGGCTCCGCCCGCCCGGCGCCTCTCCCGCGCGCCCAAGAGACGAGGGCACCGCACGGCCCGGCGCTCCCCTGGCGATTCGCCCCCGACGCCCCCCGAGCCCGCCCCGCTTTCCCGCCCCTTCTCTATGTCGTAAAAAGCCTCCCCTCGTAGGGAGTGTTCCATGGCCGAAGCTCAAGCCAAGTCCGCCACCGATCAAGAAGCCGCCGAAGCGCCCGAGCCCCTTCTCGCCTTTGCGCTCTCGAGCGGCCTGGCCGGCCCGGCGCAAACAGCCCTCGATCAGATCCTGCAAAAGCGCCCCGAGGTCGCCTTCGAGCTGCTGCTCGCCGAGGCGCGCGGCGAGCCCTCGATGCTGCCCTACGTCTGGCCCAGTACCTCGGTGCGCGCCGCGGTGCTCGAGGCCGCCCTTCGCCACTCCGAGGCGACCAAGGGTCTCACCCCGATCCCTCCGCCTCCGGCGAGCCGCGACGGCGTCCTCCGCTGGGCGAAGGACCAAGGGGCCACGCCCTTCCTGAAAGGAACGGCCGCGCGCCTTCTCCAGAGGTGGCTCGACCCTCACGCCCAGAAGGTGGCGGGCGCTTGGAGCCTCGAGGAGATCCTCGGTTTCACCGAACCCGACGACCCGCTGGCGCGCCTGACGCGCACCTATCTCTGGGCTCAAGCGCAGGTCGTGCGGCGCACCGGGAGCCTCCCCGCTCAGCTCTCGCCGAAACCCGCGCCTCGTCGCGCGCGCCGCGCGTCCGCAGCGCGCCTCCACCCCCTCCAGCCACTTGCCGACCAGGTCGCCGACACGCTCCGGGCGCGCGCCCGCGGGTGCGGGCCGATCTCCAGAAAGCGACACCGTCCCAAGAACCCCGCAACGCGCCTCGACCCCAACGGCGAGGTCCTCATCGACTGGGGGATGAACTGGTTCCCGCTCTGGACCACGGTCGCTCTCGAGCAGGGGCGAGTCGGGGAGTGCTTTTGCGATTGCACCAAGGGTCTGGGCCGCCCCACCTGCCATCACGTCGTCTGGAGCTGCGAGATGATTGCCGAGCTGCTCAGCTCCGGGCTCGACAACTGCTCGCCCGAGATGGTCGAGCTCGTCGGCGCTCCGGCCTGGAAGCGGCGCCTGCTGCGCCTCGACAGCGCCCTCACCCGGCTCAGCTCCGCGGAGTCGTCCAAGGAGCTGCTCTCGTTCCGGCTAAGCGTCTCCGATCGCGCGGCCTTCCTCGCGCCCTACCTTCATCAACCGCTCAAGCACGGCGGCTGGTCTCCCGGCCGGCGCGAGATGGTCAGCCCCGGGCTGAAGCTGCACTTTCCGCAGTGCGAGCACGCCCTCTACGCGCTCGAGCAGGGTCCGGTCACCCATGCCAACGTGGTGCGCGCGCTCGAGTCGCTGCAGGGCTACTCGCGCCTGTTCTTCGAGCTTGATCCCTCCCGGCCGATCCACGTGCGCCAGGGCGAGCTCTCCGTCGCGCTGCGCCGCTGCGAGCCCGACGCCGGCTTCCGCCTGGTCGCCGCCGTGGACGGCGACGAGCGGCTCGGCCTCGCGCTCGTTCGGTGCCACCGGCAAGGCAGAGACCGCGTCCTCGCCGACCTCGACAAGGGCGCCTGCGTCATCGTCCACCTCTCGAGCGCGCAGGAGGCGCTGCTCGAGGCGCTCGGCGAGGGCTGCAAGCTGCCCGGCGAGGGGCTCGGCGAGCTCGTCCCCCGCCTCGAGCTGCTCGAGCGCCATGCGCCCATCGCTCTGCCCGCCGAGCTCGAGGGCGAGCCGGTCCCGGCCGATCCTCGACTGGTCGCGCGCTTGACCCCGGGCGAGAAGCTCTCGGTGCGCCTGGAGCTGCGGGTGCGCCCGCTCGGCGAGGGGCGTGCCGTCGAGCCGGGGGCCGGGCCCCTGATCGCCTCGGCCTTCCGTGAGGGGCGCCGGGTGCGCGCCGAGCGCGATCCCGAGGCGGAGATCGCCCAGGCCCGCGCGCTGCTCGCCTCGCTGAACCTGCCACCGGGGGCCGAGACCGCGCTGTGGACCTACGACTTGACCGGCGACGCCGCGCTCGATCTGGTTGTCGCCCTCGAAGCGCAGACGAGCAACGGTCTCATCGTCGAGTGGCCGCAAAAGCGGCTCGTGCTCCACCGCGGCGCGGGGCCCAGGAACCTGCGGATCGAGGTCCGAGACCAGCGCGACTGGTTCGGCCTCTCCGGCGAGCTGCAGCTCGACGGGACGAAGGTCTCGCTGGCGCTGCTGCTCGAGGCGGTGCGCCAGGGCAACCGCTGGGTCGAGGTCGCCCCCGGGCGCTTCGCGGAGATCGCCGGCGAGCTGCGCAGCCGGCTGCGCAAGGCCGCCGACGTGGTCTACCCCGGCCGCGCGGGCCTGGAGGTGAGCCCCGCGGCCGCCTCGGCGCTCGACGATCTGCTCGACGCGGCCGGCGAGCTGCAGCTCTGCACGGGGTGGCGCGCGCTCGTCGATCGCATGAAGAGCGCCCAGGCGATAGAGCCGGTCCTGCCCGAAGGCTTGAAGGCCGAGCTGCGCGCCTATCAGCTCGACGGCTTCCGCTGGCTCGCGCGCATGGCTCAGTGGGGCGTCGGTGCCTGCCTGGCCGACGACATGGGCCTCGGCAAGACCGTCCAGGCGCTCGCGGTGCTGCTCGGGCGCGCCGAGCAGGGCCCGGCGATGGTCGTCGCCCCCACTTCGGTCTGCTTCAACTGGATCCGCGAGGCCGAGCGCTTCGCCCCCGAGCTCAAGCCGATCCTCTTTCGCGAGGGCGACCGGGCGGCGACCCTCGCCGCGCTCGGACCCGGCGACCTGCTCGTCTGCAGCTATGGCCTGCTCATCGGGCACGTCGAGGAGCTCAAGGCCTGCCGGCTGGCGACCCTGATCCTCGACGAGGCCCAGGCGGTCAAGAACGCGGCGACCCGCCGCGCGCGCGCCGCCCGCGACCTGAACGCCGACTGGCGGCTCGCGCTGACCGGCACGCCGCTCGAGAACCACGTCGGCGAGCTGTGGAGCCTCTTTCGCATCCTCAACCCGGGCCTGCTCGGGAGCTGGGAGCAGTTCCGAGAGCGCTTCGCCGGCCCCATCGAGCGGCTCAAGGACCCGGCCGGGCGCGAGGCGCTCGCGCGCGTGGTGCGCCCCTTCATCCTGCGGCGCACCAAGGGCGAGGTCGCCCGCGATCTTCCCGCGCGCACCGAGATGCGCCGCGTGGTCACCCTCTCGGCTGCCGAGCGCCGGCTCTACGACGAGGCGCGGATGATCGCCCTCGCCTCGCTCACCGGGGCGCCCGAGGCGGAGGCGGGCGGCGACAAGCGCTTCGCGGTGCTCGCCGCGCTCACCCGGCTGCGCCAGCTCGCCTGCCACCCGCGGCTGCACGACGCCTCTTCGAAGGTCGGCTCCTCGAAGCTGCGCGCGCTGCTCGAGCTGGTCGACGAGCTGCGCGAGAACGGGCACCGCGCGCTGATCTTCAGCCAGTTCACCTCGCACCTGGCGCTGGTGCGCGAGGCGCTCGACGCCCGCCAAGCGACCTACCTCTATCTCGACGGCCAGACCCCCGTGGCCGAGCGCGTGCGCCGGGTCGACAGCTTCCAGCGCGGCGAGGCCGAGCTCTTCCTCATCTCGCTCAAGGCTGGGGGCACCGGCCTCAACCTGACCGCGGCCGACTTCGTCCTCCACCTCGATCCCTGGTGGAACCCCGCGGTCGAGGACCAGGCGACCGACCGCGCCCACCGCATCGGACAGACCCGCCCGGTGACCGTCTACCGGCTCGTCGCCAAGGGCACCATCGAAGAGGCGATCCTCGAGATGCACGAGGAGAAGCGCGACCTGGTCGCCGGCGTGCTCGAGGGGACCTCGGGCGCGGCGAGGCTCTCGACCGAGGAGCTGCTCGAGCTCATCCGCGCGGGCGAGGGCGAGGAAGGCGCGGAGACCGACGAGCTGGGCGACGCGGTGGAGCAGGCGGCCGGGGAGGCGGCGCCCTCGGACTCGGGAGCGCCGCAGGCTCCGGCCGCCGGCCCCAGCGCGCACTTGGAGGAGCCGCTCTCAGAGCTCTTCGAGCGCTTCAGCGCCCATCTGCACGCCGAGCTCTCGCGCGGCACCGCGAAAACCTACGTCTGGTCGCTTCGCCGGCTCTCGACTTGGATTGAGGAGTCGGAGGGCAGCTCCCTCGACCGCTTCGCGGCCGCGCAGCTCGAGTCGTTCATCGCGCGCTACTGCGAGGCGAACGCCGCCTTCCTGTCCACCGGGACCGGGAAGGTGACGCGCTCGGTGCTCAATCGCCTCGCCAAGTTCGCGGCGCCCACCGACTGACGAAGCCTTGGGCCGCTGAAGACCGAGGGACTCCCGGTGATGCGGGAGCTTGCCCGCTGGGCGGCGTCATGAAGCCGGGAGAAACGCCGGTGCGAAGGCCGGCGCTCCGGGGATTAGTCCTTGCCCTTGGGCCCCAGCGCTTCCTTCGCGATCCCGCCCTCGGTCTGCGTCACCGAGACCACGCTCACCTTGGCCGCCCCGAGCCGCTCCTGCACCAGCTCGAGGCTCTTCCAGCAGTCGCTGCGCGGGTTCGGCTCGGCGACGGCGAGCACGGCCTGGACGCCGGAGAGCTTCTCCTCGGGCACCCAGAGCAGCGCCGCGGGTGGCAGCAGGCCGAGCGCCACCTTCTGCTGGACCAGACGCTGGATCCCTTCGAGCACCTGCGGCAGCGCGGGCTCGAGCAGCTCGCGATAGGCCGACACCTGCACCGGGCCCCAGCAAACCCCGGCGGCGTTCGTCCCGTGCTTCAGCTCGATGCAGACCAGCTCGTTCGTTGGCCCGAGCGCGAGCAGATCGACCTCGTTGCCGATCTTGAGATCGGCGCTCCCGAAGCGGACGGGATCGGCCGCCTGCAGGTCCTTGACGACCTTCTCGTACTTCTCGCGCACTGGCGCGAAGGCCTTGGTCGCCTCCTCTTCATTCGCGAAGCCGAGGACGACCTCGCGGTCGAAGATGAGCCAGTCCTTCTTCAGGTCCCAGTTGCCGCCGTAGCTCAGCGCGAGCCGGTTCTGCCAGTAGCCTTCCTTGCGGTTCTGGTACTTCGAGACGTCGGCGGTGTCGATGGCCTTGGCCAGGTACTCGCGGCAGAGCACCTCGAGCCCAGCCGCCTCTTTGATCGGCCAAGCCTTCATCAGCGAAGCGTACGCGCTCGCAGACGGAGTGCCGGCGTCGCCGTAGGCCTGCGCGGCCCAGAAGACCAGCTCCTCGCCGTTGCCCTTCTTGAACTTGACGTCGAGCAGCCTGGCCGTGCCGTGGTAGAGCGAGAAGGTGTTGCGCTCGCGCATCTGCGGGTCGAGCGCCCAGGGCTCCTTGCCGAGACCAGCTCGGTGGAGCCCTGCTATCCACTTGAGCTGCTCGCTGGCAAGCTGTCGAGCAAAGGCTGGCGCGAGCGCGCGCGTGTACCTCGCGGGCATGAGCCTCTCTCCTCCGGTTGATCTCCCTGCGGCATCATACCCGCTGCTGTCGCGATTCGTACGTCGTCAAACCAGTTGCACCCCGGCTGCTGGCCGCAGTGACGAACCAAGTCTCGACGCGCGCTCGTGTGCCGCTGTCCAACGAGGAAGTCGAGCGCTTGCTACATCCAAGCGCCGTTCGTGACGCTCGCACTGAACGGGCAGGCGGCGCGACGCTCACGGCGCGCCGCGGCGGTGTCGCAAGGTGCAAGAGACGAAATGCATTGCGCCGTTTGTGGCGGAGGCCATGCCAAACTGCATTCCATTGCGTCTTCTCGTGGCCCGGGCCAGGCGGGAGGTCGCTCGAGAGCGCGAAGTTGAACGAATCGCCCACCGCGACGCCTTCCGGAAGGGCTTTGGGGCCCGAGCTCGTCCGCTTTGACGCAATCGATCGCGTTCCGGCCAAGCCTCCACCGGGCGGGAACGCTCTGCATTGCGTCTCCGCCTGGCCCTGGCTGCTCACACGTGATTGCGCAGCATCAGCTCGGCCGGATACGGCGACAGGAAGCTCTGGCGCTCGAGGTAGGCGACGCGGAACTTGCGCGTGTAGTGCTTCACCAGGGTCAGCGGCACGATGAGCGGCACCATCCCGCGGTGGTAGTCGCGCACCAGCTCGAGCAGCTCCTGCTTCTCGTCCGCGTCCAGGTCGCGCTTGAAGTAGCCCATCATGTGCATCAGCACGTCGGTGCGCTTCTTCGCGGTCGGCTGCTGGGCCATCGACACCATGAAGAGCCCCCGGTAGACGTCGTACAGCTCGCTCGTCCGAAGCTCTTTCGCACGGGCGACCAACCTGCCGAGCTCCTCGTAGCGCGGCCGCGAGTGCGACAGGAGCTGGTACTTGTGGTCGGCGTGGAACTCGACCAGGCGTCCGCGGCTGCGCCCGGAGGCGACGAGGTCCTTCCAACGGCGCATCGCGAAGACGCGCTCGATGAAGTGCTCGCGTAGAAAGGGGTCGTGCAGCCGTCCCTCCTCCTCGACCGGAATGTCGGAGAAGCGCTCCATGAGGACGCGGGTGAAGATCCCGGTGCCGATGCGCCTCGGCGGCGCGCCGCCCTCGTCGTAGACCCTCACCCGTTCCATCCCCGAGCTGGGCGAGCCCTTCTTGCAGACGTAGCCGCACAGGTCGGCCTCTTCGAGCTGGCGTACGTGCTGCCGGGCGAAGCGCTCCATCCGTTCGGTCTGGTCTGCGCCGGTCTTGCTGGCGACGAGCCGCGGCCGCGCCGGGTCGCCGACGAGATGCATCGAGGGCCGTGGGATGCCGAGGCCGCAGTCGGCCTCTGGGCAGACGCGCTCCCACTCGACGAAGCGGCCCACGTTGTCGACGAGGAACGGATCGCGCTTGTGGCCCCCGTCGTAGCGGACCTGCTCGCCCAACAGGCAAGCGCTCACGAGCAGCCGAGGGCGGCCGGGCAGCGAAAATGGCTTGGGCGGCGGGCCCGCGTCGGCGTGAACGTCCGAGTCGCTCGTGTCGGGGAGCTTCGCCATGGGTTTCGACCTCGCCTCGCGGGTGCGGACTCTAATTTAGGGCCGAGCCCCTCGGCCCCGAAGCCGCGCCATCCCATCCTTGCTCGCCTGCCCGACCCGGGCCCGATACCCGGGCGCGGGCCGCGCCCATCGCGCTTTTGCCCGTCCGGCGTGCCGACTTTGCTTCGCGCCTCGTCCTCTTCGGCCCCGTCCGCGTACATACTGGCAGCGACTCCCAGCTCCCGAACCCGATGCCCCCACCGATCCGAGAGAAGCGCTCCCGCAAGGCCCTTCGCGCCACGCTTGCCGCCGTCGACGAGGCGACCTGCGGCCGGCCTCTCGCGCTCGCGCTGGCCAACGCGATGCGCGCAGAGAGCGATCTCGGTCCGCAGGAGCGGCGCGCCGCGGTCCACGCCGCGCGCTCGGTGCTGCGCGAGCTGCGGCGCATCGATCTTGCCCTGCGGATCGCGGGCGAGGCGGCCGGCATCAAACAGAAGTCCATCGCCGCGCACGACCGCTCGCTGCTGCGCTACCTCGCCCTGCGCGTCGCGGTCGAGGGCGAGGACGCGAAGCGTCCCCTGACCGAGCTCGCGCTGCCCGGCCCGCGCCGCCCGCGCGCGGTCGACGACGCGACCCTCGCCCGCATCGCCGCCCAACTCCCCGCGGTCGACACCCTGCCCTCGCCGCCCGAGCCGATCGCTGCGCTGGCGCTGCGCCGCTCGGTCCCGGACTTCCTCGCGCGCTTGTTCGTCGAAGACCTCGGCCTCGAGCGCGCCGACTCGCTGCTCGCCGCGCTCAACCAGCCGCATCGGCTCGACCTGCGCGCGAACCGGCTCTTGGCGACCCGCGAGGAGGTCGCCGCTGCGCTCGCTGCCGGGGGCGCCTCGGTCGCGCCTTGCGCCCTCGCGCGCGAAGGCCTGACCGCCGCCGATCGCACCGGCCTCTTCGGCCGCGCCCACGCTCGCGGGCTCTTCGAGATGCAGGACGAGGGCTCGCAGCTCATCGCCGAGCTCTGTGGTGCCCGGCCCGGCGAGACGGTCGTCGACCTCTGCGCCGGCAGCGGCGGCAAGGCGCTCGCCCTCGCGGCGGCGGTCGGCACGTCGGGCCACGTCTTCGCTTGCGACGCGGACCCCCGGCGGCTCTCGGAGCTGCCGGCGCGGGCCCGCC
>ENA-UOOR01000416-UOOR01000416.1-fermentation-metagenome-genome-assembly--contig:-NODE-416-length-61529-cov-6.192032_pt1 | contig 61529 bp, 49 predicted proteins | sample MGYA00245780_ERZ724029 | MGnify/ENA primary metagenome ERZ724029 (study PRJEB28704, sample SAMN03018315) | fermentation metagenome | biome: anthropogenic terrestrial biome; feature: soil; material...
CGGCGAGGTGCAACGCATTGCGCTCTTCCGACAAGAAGTGGTCGGCGAGGTGCAACGCATTGCGCTCTTCCGACAAGAAGTGGTCGGCGAGGTGCAATGAATTGTGGATTGTGAACGAAAGCCGTCGGCCGGGCGCAATGACTTGTGGATTCCAGACGAAAGACCCCAGCAGCCAGGACATCGAACAGCGTCCTTTCGAACAGACGACCGACGCGGCGGCCTCCTGCTTGCCCAAGATGAGCGGGAGGGACCGGCCGTGGTCGAACGCACCGTCCCCGGCTGGAGTTTCGCCTGTCATTGCGCGATGTTGTTGCCGCCCAAGCGACACGAAAGGGGAGGACACCGTGATTCGCCGCACCGGTCCCGAGGAACTCGAACGGATCGGGGCGCTGCAGCTCGACCTCTATCGCCGCATCGCGGCGCCCGCAGAGGAGCAGAAACGATGAGAGGCGCAATCGCATCGATCACCGCAGCGCTCGCGCTGGCCGCGGGCCCGGCCTTGGCGGCCGAGAAGGCACCCGGCGACATCCCGCCGTGCCCGTCGAGCGAGGAGACCCCGGACGTCGCCGCGCTGATCCGCCGGACCGAGAAGCTGCTCGAGGGCAGCTCGTCGATCGGCACCTTCTCGATGACCATCAAGACCAAGGACTGGACCCGCAGCCTCAAGCTGAAGGCCTGGGCGAAGGGGCGCGACTACACGCTCATCCGCGTCCTCGAGGGCGGCCCGCGCGAGACGGGGATGATGACCCTCAAGCGCGAGAAGCAGCTCTGGAACTACCTGCCGCAGGCCGGCCGGGTCATGAAGCTGCCCAGCGGCATGCTCGGCGATAGCTGGATGGGCTCGGACTTCACCAACGACGACCTGGTGCGCGGCTCGAGCCTGGTCGAGGACTACGAGGCCAAGGTGCTCGGGGTCGAGAAGGCCGGCGAGCGCGAGGTCTGGCGGATTGGCCTGACGCCCAAGCCCGACAGCCCGGTGGTCTGGGGCAAGGTCGAGATGCTCGTCGACCGCCAGAGCTGCCTGCCGGTGAAGCAGGTCTTTTTCGACGAGGAGGGCAAGGAGGCCCGCCGGCTCGAGTACGGAGACTTCCGGCAGGTCGGCTGGCGGCAGTTCCCGGCGCGGATGACCTTCATCCCCTCCGACGAGAACCGCCAGACCTCCATCCTCTACGACCAGATCGAGTTCGACCTGGACATCTCCGACGACACCTTCGGCCTGCATCGGCTGCGGCAGGGGAGGTAGCCCGCGATGCTCCTCCAGATGGCGTGGCGAAACCTGATGCGCAACCGGCGCCGCACGCTGCTGACCTTGAGCGCGATGTCGCTCGGCGTGTGCGCCATCGTCTTCGGCCACAGCTTCAACGAGGCGACCTGGTCGAAGGTCATTCGGCAGGTCACCGAGTCCCAGGTCGGCCACCTCCAGGTCCACGGCGCGGGCTGGCAGGCCGAACCCGAGCTGGGCAACGTGGTCGCCGACCCGGCGCAGGTCGAGGCGCGGGTGGCGAGCGCGCTGCCCGGCGCGAGGCTCGCCCAGCGGGTGCTCGGCTACGGCCTGGCGGGCACCGAGAAGCAGTCGGCCGCCGTGGTGGTGATGGGCCTCCAGCCCGAGCGCGAGCCGAGCGGCGAGGGCCCGCTCAGCGTCGTGCGCGGGCGGGCGCTCTCCTCCGAGCGGTCCGGAGAGGTCGTCCTCGGTCGCTCACTGGCCGACCAGCTCGAGCTGGAGCCCGGGGGCGAGCTGGTGATGCTCGGCCAGGCGGTCGACGGCTCGATGGCCAACGACCGCTACACCGTGGCCGGCGTCGCCGACGCGGGCTCCGACGAGCTCGACGCGACCGCGGTCTTCCTCAACCTGGCCGACGCCCAGGCCTTCTTTGGCCTCGGGGGCGTCCACCAACTGCTGGTCAGGCTGCCGACCGAGGACCAAGACGTCTCGGCGCACCTCGAGGCGCTGCGCGGCGCGCTCGACCTCGCCGAGCTCGAGGGCCTGTCGTGGGACCAGATGCTCCCTGAGCTGAAGAGCGTGGTCGACCAGAAGCGCGGCGGGATCAAGGGCCTGGCCGCCGTCGTCTTCCTCATCGTGGCGCTCGGGGTCCTCAACGCGATGACCATGTCCACCTTCGAGCGCACCCGCGAGTTCGGAGTGATGGCCTCGCTGGGCACCCGCCGCGGCACCATCCGGCGGCTGGTGGTGACCGAGGCGCTGCTGCTCGGGGTCGTGGGACTGGCGGTGGGGGTCGCCCTGGCCGCCGCGGGTATCGGCGCGGTCGGCTCCATCGACATGAGCGGGCTGACCTCGAGCGGCGACATGGTCGGCGTGCGCATACCCTCGGTCTTCGAGCTGCGGCTCTATCCGAGCTCGGTCGGGCAGGCCGCGCTCACCGTTCTGCTCACTGTGCTCGCCGGCGGGCTCTGGCCGGCCTGGCGTGCCTCCCGGCTCAAGCCGGTCGAGGCGACGAGGTCCGTCTGATGCGGCTGCTGCTCGCGATTTCCTGGCGCAACCTCTGGCGAAACCGCCGCCGCACGCTGATCAGCATGAGCGCGGCGGGCCTTGGCCTGGCGCTCATCGTCTTCTACGTCGGCTGGATAGAGGGGATGATCGGCGAGGCCAAGAACCAGCTCGACAACACCGGCATGGGCCACGTCGAGGTCTACGCCAAGGGCTGGCGGCCGCGACGGCCGGTCGAGGTCGCGCTGGCCGACTCCAAGGGGCTGCTCTCGACCCTGGAGCTGCCGGCGGGCGCCGACGCCGGCGCGCGGGTCGTCGCGCGCGCGCTGGCCAGCGGGGCGCACGGGGCGCAAGGGGTCACCGTCCTCGGCGTCGATCCGGAGCGGGAGCTGAGGCTCTCGAAGCACTTCGGCGACGTGCGCCAAGGCGAGCGGCTCGCCCCGGGCGACGGGCGCGGCGTGCTCGTCGGCGAGAAGCTCGCCGAGAAGCTGCAGCTCAAGGTCGGCCACAAGCTCAAGCTGATGGTCCAGGGCGCCGACGGTGAGATGGGCGTGGACGTCTTCCGGGTCCGCGGCATCTTCCATTCGATAGCCGCGCCCTTGTCGAGGGCCACCGTCTTCGTGGATGCGCCCGCGGCCCAAAAGCTCCTCGGCCTCGGCGAGGTCGCCCACCAGCTCGTCGTGCAACTCCCCGACGCGACGCAGGCCGACGAGGTGAAGCGGGCGATGGAGCAGCGGCTCGGCGACCGGGCCGAGGTCGTCACCTACGCCGAGCTGATGCCGGCGCTGCTCGAGATAGAGCAGATGACCGGCACCATGACCGTGGTGATCACCCTCTTCGTCTACCTGCTGGTGGGACTGGGGATCATGAACACGATGCTGATGTCGGTGCTCGAGCGAACCCGGGAGCTCGGCGTGATGCGGGCTTTAGGCGAGCGGCCCCGGGGCATCGTGGCGCTCATCCTCGCCGAGTCGTTCTGGATCGCGCTGCTCTCGGTGGCTGCGGGGCTGGCGCTGGGGCTCGCGGCGGTGTGGGCGGGGGCCGACGGCTCGCTGCTCGACTTCAGCAAGTCCACCGAATCCTGGGAGATGGCCGGCACGGTGCTCGACGCCCGGGTGCGCACCGCCGTCGCGGTCCGCCCGACGATCGAGGCCGCGGCGCTGGTCTTCGTGCTCACCACGCTGATCGGCATCTATCCGGCCTGGCGAATCTCCAAGGTCGAGCCGGCCAAGGCGCTGCGAGCGAATTGAGGAGAGGAGTCGAACGGATGAGCGTGGTGCGAGTCGCCGGGGTCAAGAAGAGCTATCTGGCGAAGGGCAAGGTGGTCACCGAGGCGCTGCGGGGCGTCGACCTGGTGGTGGAGAAGGGCGAATTCATGGCCATCGCCGGGCCGAGCGGGTCGGGCAAGACGACCCTGCTCAACCTCATCGGCGCGCTCGACACGCCGACTTCGGGCACGGTCGAGGTCGACGGGCGCGACCTGGGGACGCTCTCGCCCAATGAACAGGCCGACCTGCGGCGCGACCGCATCGGGTTCGTCTTCCAGGCCTACAACCTCATCCCCGTGCTCTCCGCGGCCGAGAACGCCGAGTACGTCATGGGGCTCAAGCGCGTGCCCGCGGCGGAGCGGCGCCGCCGGGTCGCCGAGCTGCTCGCGCAGGTCGGGCTCGAGGGGCTCGAGGAGAAGCGGCCGCTCGAGATGAGCGGCGGGCAGCAGCAGCGGGTCGCCGTCGCCCGGGCCATCGCCGCCGAGCCCGCGGTCGTGCTCGCCGACGAGCCGACGGCGAACCTCGACCAGGCCACCGGGCGCGCGCTGGTGGAGATGATGCGCCGGCTCAACCGCGATCGCGGAGTGACCTTCATCTTCTCGAGCCACGACCCGATGGTGCTCGAGAGCGCCGACCGCGTCGTGCGGCTGGTCGACGGCAAGGTCGCCTCGGACGAGCGCAAGAGCCCGGGCGAGCCGCAGGCGGCCAGCTCCTGATTCGGAAGGCCTCGGCCATGTCTAGCCATCCGCTCGATACGAACGGCCCGGTTCGCGCCCGACGCCACCGCCAGTCGAGGTGGACAGGGTGGGGGCTCGTCCTCGGGCTCGTCCTCCACTCCGGGGCCGCGCAGGCAAAGCAGGTCTGGGCGAATGAGGCCGAGACCCGCGTGCTCGAGGTGGGCGGCTTCTACAAGGCGCTCGGCGCGGGGATGGTCTTGCCCGACGGGCTGGTCGCCAACATGGACGCGCTGGCGCGGGCGGTCGAAGAGGCGCGCGAGTCGCTGCCGACCTCCGTCGCGGCGACGCTGCCGCTGTTCGAGCCGATGCCAGGCGAGGGCGCGCTCAGCACCCAGGTCGCGCGGTTGCAGGCCCGGCTGCTGTGGGGCGAGCACCTCGACGCCGAGGTCGCCTGGCAGCTTGGCGCGTCGGTCGCCTCGGCGCCGGCCTTCGCGGGCGGAGCGGCCCTCGGCGGCTCGCCGATGAGCGGGGCGGCGACCGCGAGCCGGCGGCTCGTCGACTTCGACCCCGCGCTCGCCGAGAGCGGCACGATGCGGCTGCGCCACGATCTCGATCGGCTCTCGCTCAAGCTCTCCTTCCCCGGCGTCGACGTCGTCGCCGGGCGGCAGGTGCTCGGCTGGGGCAGCGGGCGGCTGTGGAACCCGACCGATCTCCTCAGCCCGTTCTCCCCGACCGACATCGACAAGGAGGTGCGCAAGGGCGTCGACGCGCTGCGCGTCTCGATGCCGCTCGGGGTCACCGGCCTGCTCGACCTGCTCTGGCTTCCGCAGAGGCGCGCCGAGGAGAATGGCGGCGTCGTGCGCGCCCAGGCCAACTTCTTCGGCTACGACTTCTCGCTCTCGGCCGCCAAGTACCTCTCGGACCTGGTCTTCGGCGCCGACTTCTCGGGCGACCTCGGCCGGCTCGGTGTCCACGGCGAGGCGGCCTGGACCCTGGGGATGGCGGGATGGAGCGAGGGCCCGTTGAAGGTCGACGAGCAGTTCGTGCGCGCGGTCGGCGGCGTCGAGTGGAGGCCGCTCGAGAGCCTGGTGCTGATGGCCGAGTACCACTTCAACGGCTTCGGCGCGTCCACGCCGGAGGAGTACCTCGCGAAGATGCAGAGCGCTCGGGTCGCGCGCGGCGAGGTCTTCGGCGCCGGCCGCCACTACCTCGGGCTCGTCTCGAGCTGGGCGGTGAGCGAGCTCGTCGCGCTGCAGACGACCGCCCTGGTCAACCTGCAGGACCCGAGCGCGATGCTCGTCCCGGTGGTGGAGTGGTCGGCGGCGCAGGGCGTGCTGCTGCGCGTCGGGGCCTTCCTCCCGCTGGGCAAAGGGCCCGACCAGAAGGCCTTCCAGGACCTTGGCGCCTCGGACGTGCTCGAGGCGAGCCCCGCCTTCCAGAGCGCCTCTTCGACGCTCGGGGTGCGCAGCGAATACGGGATGGCCGCGGCCGGCCTGATGGCCCAGGTCGCGATCCACCTCTGAAGTGGTGTCGCAAAATCTATCGAGCGAAGGCCGGTCAGCCCGAGCGTAGGCCGATCTCGCGAGGCCGAAGGTGAGGGCCCCTCGACTCCGCCCCCCTCGTTCCTCGGGAGGCTACGCTCGGGGTGAGCGGGCGACGGGCGGACTCCTGGGAGATTTCGCGACGCCTCTCGAGATCGCGCCGAGCCGTCCGTGCTTCACCGCTCGTTCACGAGCGGCGCGGCGGTCCACGGCGACTGCGAGGTGTCGACGAGGATCATCTGCAGCGGCGGCTCGCTGCCGCTCGGCGCCCGGACACCCGCGATGACGCCGATGGCGCGCAGCCCCGCTTGCGAATCGATCTCGAACTTCGCCGCGGTCTCGGACTCGCCGATGGGGACCAGCCCCATCCTCAGCTCCAGCGGCGGAAGCTCCGCGCCCTCGGGCGCCGAGGCCTGGAGATAGGCGAGGGCGCCGAGACCCGGCAAGGGCAGGACCCTTCCGCCTTCGGTGACCGCCCCGAGCGTCAAGGTGGTCGTCCCCGGGGAGGCGTGGAGCGCCCGCAGCCGCGCGAGCAGCGGGTTGAAGGGGCGGAATTCGTCCGCGACGGTCACCAGCTCGAAAGCGGGCGAGCGACCCTCGCCGACGAAGCCGGTAGCGACGAGGAGGTAGGTGTCGCCGGCCGAGAGCTCGCCCGTGACCGCTCCCGCCGCCGGAGCCCCAGCGGGCCGCGCCGCGCCTTCTTCGTGGACGAAGAAGTCCAGCGCGACGCTCCCGGGCGCGAGCGGAATCGGGCCCGACAGCTCTCCGAAGGCGAGGTCGTCGGCCACCTCTTCGTCTCCCGCGAAGACATCGAGCGCAGGGGCGTCGGGCGAGGCGTGCAGCAGGTAGACGCGCGGGTCCTGTTCGATGAACTCCACGGTCCCCGCGTCGCCGCTGACGATGAGCGCCGGTCCGCGCAGCTCGTCGAGCGCCCCGACCCCGGTGGCGACGAGGTAGTAGGTCTCGCCCTGCTCGAGCTGAGGCACGGTGAAGCCGCCCACGGGTACCGGCGGGGTTCCGGCGAGGAGCGACACGTGCACGGGCGCTCCCGCGGCGAGCTCGAAGCCTTCGGGCGGCGTGGCAGCGAAGCGCTCGACCGGACCGAGCTCGGCGTCGCCGTCGTCGCCGACCTCGAGCAGCAGCGGTCCCGCGTTGGAGATGGCGTGGACGAACCTGGCGCGCGCCCCTCCGGCCGGCTCTGCGAAGGCGTCGTCGAAGGCCAGGACCCGAAGGCTGTCTTCAGGCTCGTCGCTGAGCAGGAAGCCCGCGGCCACCAAGGTGATCGAGGCGCCCTCGGCGACTTCGATGGGCTCCGAGGTGACGAGCGCGGGCGAGACCCCACCGAGCGCCGAGGCGCGAAGCACGAACTCGAAAGTGCCCGGGGCGATCGCTCGGTAGTCGGTCGTCCCGCCGTACTCGACGGCGCTGAAGAGCTCGCTCGAGATCCCCACGACGTCGACGTCGGACTTCGGCAGATCCGGCGAGGCGTGGACCAAGCGCACCCGCGTCTCGGTCCCTTCCTTGCCGCCCTTGCATCCGAGCCAGGCGCTGCCGGCCAGCAGACCGAGGACCACCACTCTCGAGACGAGTCGGTTCATCGCTCCCTCCCGCGGGACCGCGTGGCGATTGTCGCGCTCTACGAGAGGAGCTTGGGGCTTGCCCGGCGGCCGGCGTATCGCCCGATCCGCTCGATTGGCAGGCAGCGCCGCGTCTCGCCGTGCGCTCGGTCCACGGCCGATTGCGGCCACTCCGGGTGGGGCCCACCTTTGTCCTCGGAGCGAACAATGGCTCGCAGGAGGCATCGCATGAGAACCATCGCGTTGTTGTCGGCGCTCGCCGCGCTGACTCTGGTGCCGCGGGGCGTGCTTGCTCAGGAGCCCGACACGCAAGCGCCGAACGAGAGCTTCACCGTCGCCGCCCTCGGCGGCGTCGAGGGCTACACCGGCGACTTCGCGCCGCTGATCAACCCGGGGCCGAGCTGGGGGGTGCTCGTCAACGTCCAGCCGACCCCGGTGCTCGGGCTCGAGCTGCGCTACAGCGGCGCGAGCAACCCGCTGACCGTTCCGGTCTTCTCCGGCGGGCGCGTCGTGCGCAACGGCGCGGGCGTCAACGTCAAGCTCGCCGTGCCCGCGACCGTCGAGCCGTACGTCTTCGGGGGCGTGGCCGTCTCGCGCGCCAACGTGACCGACGTGCCAGAAGGGCTGGGCTACGTCGACGACACCTTCGGGTCGATCCCCGTCGGCGCAGGGCTGAGCTTCCACGCCGGCGCGCTCACCGCCGGCGTGCGGGGAGGCGTCGACTTCGCCTTCAACGACACCTATCTGCCGGTCGATCGCGACTACACCATCTGGAACGGCCTCGTGGAGCTCGGGGCGACGTTCTAACGAGCCAGGGTCTCGGTCAGAGAGCCGAATGCCGGTCGGCCCGAGCGATTTGCGTTCGCTCGGCCGACCGGGCAAGAGGCCCCAGCCGCGCCGCGCGGGCGCGGCGCTCCGCTCGTCGCCCGCACGCTTCGAGAAGGGCTTGCTTTCAGCGTGGGCGTGGGACCGGGGGGGCCGTTCGCAGGGCCGCCCGCTCCCCCCGGGGAACGGCCCCCTCGGGCTCAGGCGATTCTCGCCGCGCGCCCTTCGCGCATCGCGGCCGCCCGGAGCCGAGCTCCCTGCTGGCGGCCGCGCGCTCTCCAGCCCTGACCGCCAGCCGAAGGCCGGCTCGAGGCTGGGCCCACCGACGGGCCTGCGCGGGCGCGAGGCCGCATCCTCCTCGTGCGGACAGGCCTCCGCGGTGGCGAGGTTCGGTCAGATGGCTAACGTCTTGGGTGGACCGGCTGGAGCCGGCGTCCGCAGGTGCCGCAAGGCGCTGCGTGAGTGGCCTCGCAGGCCGTGGGCGTGCAGCCGCACGCCGCAAGGAGCCTCTTGCATGCTCCGAAGAGCAATTCCGATTCTCGCCGCGCTGGTCCTCGCCTCCGTTCCCACGGCGGCCGGCGCCCAGGTCTACATCGTCGGCGAGCTGAGCAGCCCTTCGTATCTCGACGACGGCTTCCCCGACGTGCTGCCGGACATCCCGGACCGCTATTCGGCGGGCGCCCGCGTCGGCTACACCTTCGGCGAAGGGGTGAAGTTTTCGATTGAGGGCGGCGCCGCGTACGCGACCTTCACCACGGACACGCCGCCGTCGACGGTCTACCAGGGCTTCGGTGGCATCCGGATTGCCGTCGGCGACGTCCTCTCGCCGGGCCTCTACGGGCACGTCGGCTATGGCGAGGTGAGGGTGGAGCCTGAGCAGGGAGGCGACCGGTTCCGTCAGGGGGTCACGGCCAGGGCCGGCGTCAGCCTCGACCTGTTCTCGACGAGCTCGCTTGTGCTCGGCGCCCACCTCGACTGGAACCGCATCTTCCTCAACACCGCGTTCGAGGCCATCGACTTCGACGAGGACTGGGCCGAGCTCGGTATCCACGCCGGGGCCAGGTTCTAGCCAAGCTCCGCCCGAAAAACCGACGAGGCGGTTGAGCCCGAGCAGCGGTCGAGAACCCTTGGAGCGCGCTCCCGTCGCGAGTGCGGCGGGAGCGACGCTCAGGGTGAACAGGGAACGCCTGCGGGAGACTGCTCCGGGGTTCGGGGGTCAGATGCGGATCCCGAAGTTGATCGGCAAAAACTGGGCGTTCGAGTCGCGCGGCCCCGAGGGGGTGTTGATCTCGTCGCCCCAGATGAAGTGGTAGCGCGCCTCGAGGAAGAGCTTGACGTAGGGTCCCAGCCGCAGGAAGCCGCCCAGTCCGGCGTTGACCCCGAAGTCGGTGGCTGTGACCGAGCCGAGCACGTCTTCGACCGGCACTGCTGTCGGGTAGCAGACGAGCAGCCACGGGTCGCAGAAGGTGCCGACCGACGTGCCCTCGAAGCGGGTTATCTCCACACGCCTGAAGTAGAGGCCGCCACCGGCGATGAGGTAGAAGCCCGCGCTCTCGGTGTTGACCAGATTGAGCAGTCCCTGCGCGGTGCCCGACTGGATGAGCTGATTGCCGTTGATATCGGCCTGAGGCAAGACGCTCGATTTGACGTCGAACCAGGTCAGCGAGTACTCGCCGAGCAGGCCAAAGGTCTTCGAGAAATCGTAGCCCACGCCGATGAGAAAGCCCGCGCCGGGGTTGAAGCGGTTCTCGGTTGCCCCCAGCGGGAAGGAGCCGGTGGCCGCGAACTCGAAGGCGACGCCGCGCTCGTTTTCGGGCGGCGGGAGTTGCGCCAGCGCCACACCGGGCAAGAGCGCGGTGATTGCGCACGCGATCAGCAACGACTTCAGGTGACCCATCGAAGACCTCCCTGCCGGTTCGCCCGCGCGCTCGCGCCCACCGCGGGGCACAGGCTCGTGTGCCGCAAGCTTGACGATGAACCGTGCCGGCGGTAGCCCGCCCGGATGCGAAAGCGTTCGCATTGGCGCCGGGCCCCGAGCTCGGGGCACCGACGACCGGGATCGCGGCTCGGGCCGGGCGTCAGGGCGGGGCGGCGGGCTTCGGGCGCCAGGCGGCGAAGGAGAGCCCGGCGAAGAAGAGCTGGCCCAGGGGGCGCGAGCGCACGCTCAGGTCATGCGTGTAGCGCAGCGTGACCTGGCTGCGGATGGGCGGGATGAGGACCGAGATCTCGGCGCCCAGGCCGAAGGCGCGATCGCGCGCGCCGAGGAGCACCGGCGGCAGGTCTGTGCCGCTGTCGTCGCTCACCTGCCAGAGCCCGTAGCCGACGAGCCCGAGCGTCACGATGCCGCCCAGCCGCCCGCCGAGCCCTCCCTGGACCTGGACGGTGTCGCCGCGGGTGATGTCGACGCCGCGTTTGCGCAGGTTCAGGTCGTAGCTGCCCAAGGCCGAGAGGTGCCAGGCGCGGGCGCGGTCGAAGTAGGCGGTGCCTCCCAGGGAGAACTGGTGCGTCCAGTGCCCGCGGCCCACGTTCTCGCTCCCGCCGGGCTCGAACCGGCCGGTCGGAGCGTAGAGGGCGTAGCCGGTCACGAGGTCGACGTGCGGCAGCCGCCAGCCGAGGAAGGCGGGGGTGAGGTAGAGGTCGGCGATGCCGAAGCGGTCGAGGCTCGCCTGCGGCTGCTCGGTGGAGAAGCGCGAGTAGAGGAGCGGGATGCCGAGCGAGACGCTCCAGGTGGCCGCGAGCGGCTTGACCGCGAAGGTGGCGCCAAGGCCGATGGCGTCGGCCCAGGAGTCGATGTCCAGCCCGACCGGAAGTGAGCGCCCGTCGCGGTCCACCAGCTCGTTGGCCGCGTAGTAGACCAAGCGAGTCGAGGCGTAGACGCCCGGCTGCGGCTGGGCCCCGGCGAGCAGGCCGATGGTGCCGAGCGTCTTGTGCCCGAGGTCTTGCCCCTGTGCCCCGGCCGCCGTGGGCGCGAAGGCGGTCGCCGCCGTGAGCAGACCGAGGAGTAGCCGCGATTCGAAGCGCACGCGCCCTCCCGAGGCCCGTTGTCCACCGCTCAAGCTAGGCAGCGAGGCCGGCGAAGGCCTCCGCGAGGAAGTGGAGAGCAGAAGAGAGGGAAGGCCGGGTGCCTCGGCTCCTCGCCGCCCAGGCCGGGGGCTGGTTGTCGGGAAGGCCGATGGTCCTCACCCTCAACTCGGCCGTCTCTCCCACCGTCGTCCTGTAACGGGCGCCCGAGTCCCGACGCCACGATCGAGGCCGAGCATGGGCCGCGCACCGCCCTTCTTTCTCGTCCCAGGAGGACCCTTCCACGCGCTGACCCGGCGCTTGGGCCTCGTCAAGGATGACGGCCGGGACGCTGCGCGCCTTTCACTCGTCTTCGGGTTCGTGCCCTGGCTCGGGTTGACGCTGATCTCGGTCGTCGACCGGCTCGTCTCGGGAAGGTGGCCGCTGGTCGCGCAGGCGCCGTCGGTTCACGTGCGCTTGCTGGTGACCATCCCCGCGTTCTTCCTGGCCGAGCGGTCGCTCCACTTCCGGACCCGGCGGTGCATCGAGCGCCTCGAGGGCTTCGTGCACCCTTCCTCCAGCGAGCGGTTCTGTCGGCAGTTGCAGCGGGCGACGGCGCTGCGCGACGCGCTCGTGCCCGAGCTCCTCCTGCTGGCGATCGTCGCGGTCTTCGTGACGCTGGCCTTCAGCGGCGTCGAGCTGCTCCCGCTCGGTGGCGGGAGGTCGGTACGGCCCGACCTGACTCCCGTCTTGCTCTGGTACGGCGCCGTCGCGGTGCCGGTCTTTCAGTTCCTGAGCCTGCGCTGGGGGTGGCGCTGGGTGATCTGGTCGCTGCTGCTCGTCGGGCTCTCCCGGCTCGAATTCGAGCCGATCCCTTCCCATCCCGACAGGCGCGGCGGGCTCGGGTTCCTGGCCGAGCCGCCGGTCGGCTTCGCGTATGTCCTCTTCGGTGTCAGCGCGGTGCTCGCCGCGGGCTCGGCCTTCGGCTTCGAGGAACAGACGTTCGATCTCACGGCGTTCGCGGTGCGGATGCTCAGCCTCATCCTGCTAGGTCTGGTGGTCGCGCTCGGACCGCTCCTGCTCTTCGCCCGGCCCCTCTTCGGTGCCCGGTTCGCCGGGGTGCGGGCCTACGACGAGCTTGCTGGCGACTACACGGCGCGCTTCCAGGGCCGCTGGCTGGGGCGCGGGAACCGGGAGGAGCTGCTCGGGACGCCCGACCTCCAGTCCTTGGCCGACCTGGCGAATTCCTGCGACGTCGTGCGGCAGATGCGCATCGTGCCGATCAACCGCGACGTGGTCGTGGTCACCGTCGGCGCCGTGCTCGCGCCTTACCTCGTGCTGCTCCTGGCGGAGATCCCGTTGGTGAAGCTCTTTCAGGATTTCGCCAACTCGTTTCTGGGGCAGCGGCTGTTCTAGAGCCCGTCGGTAGTCGGTTGGGCATCGGGTGGCCCACGCGCCTTCGGACGCGTCTTCTCGGAGGGCCGACCCTGGCGTCGGCGCACTTCATCCGACCGGTCAGCCTGCGGTGTGGATTCGACGGGACATGCGAGGCCGGGAGGCCGAATAAAAGGCTTGGTGCCTTCGATAGGCCGGGTCCGGCTCGGGCGAGCTTTGATTCGGTCGGGCACCTCGAGCCGTCGGCGGGACTTGCCGACTCACAGCGGCTCTGGGCGGGCGCGCCTGGAGCCCACGCGCGAGGCGATGAGCGCGACCGCCGCCGCGGCGACGAGCCCGGCGACGAAGCCGAGGAGCACCGGCAGCCAGCCGAACGAGGCCGAGAGCCCTTCGGCAACGCCGGTCGAGGTCGCTCGTCCCAAGGACTGGAGGCGGCGCTCGAAGCACCGTGCGTCGTCGCCCTGGCATTGGGGAGCGAGCTCGGCGCGCAGACCGCGCATGGTGGAGGCGGCCAGCTTCTCGCCTGTCGCGGCCAGGCTCTTGCCGAGCGGTCCCTCTCCCTTTGGGCCGAGCTGGACGACGAGCTCGCGGGCAAAGGCCGCGACGAGCGCCTGCATGAGCGGATCGGCCCTCGAGTCGTCGCCTTCCCGAAAGCTCTCGCCCAGGCCCCGGGCGACGCCGCTCGAGGCGGCCCGGCCGAGCGTCTCGAGGCGCTGCTCGATGCACCCTGGCCGATTCGCACCCTTGCACTCGGGGAAGAGGTTCCCGAGCTCCGACCGCACGCCCCTGGCGGCCGAGCTCGAGAGGCGCTCGCCGGTCGCCGAGATGCTGTCGGCGAGCGGCCCCTGACCGTTCTTGCCGAGCTGGGCGATGAGCTTTCGCGCGAAGGTTTCGACGAAGACCTCGGCGGCCTGCTCGGAGAGGCCTTGGATGGGAGTCTCCTCGGTGGACCGGGCTGCACACAGCTCGAGCAGCGGGCGGGTGGGCGCGGTCGACCCCTGAGGGCAGGCGAGAGGGTCGTCGAGAGCGCCGGTGGGCGAGGAGGCGCCTTCGAGCACGCCGGCGCCCGCGACCCCCATCACCAGCCGGAGCTGTCGGAGCTGCTCGGGCTGGGCGAGGCCGTCGATGAAGCCGATGGCGCTGTTTCGCGCCAGTTGCCTGCCGACTTCGCCTTCGGGTGCTTGCTCCTGGATCACCGTGACGGCGCCGCGCGTAGCCCGCTCGCTCGTGGGCTGGACGAAGAGGCGGCAGGCGGGCACAGCGGCCAGGCAGAGCAGGGCGATGGTCGGGCGAGCGCGCATGGTCCGGCTTTCGCGCCAAGGTTGGGATGTGCTCGAGGGCTCTGCAAGCAACCGCTCTTGGAACGGGCGGTCTCGGTCTGCGCCCTGGCGGCGCGGGCGGTTGCTTGGCTGGCGCGCGGTGCAGCCAGAGATTTCGAGAAGGGGCTCGCCGGCCGGGAGGGTCGCGCCGCAGTCTGTCAGTTGCCCGCCGGCCGTCTCCGAGGGAGGTTTCATGCCGAGCGGGCGCCATCCGACCGAGTTTTTCCGCAACCTGAACCGGCTGCTCGATCGCATGGTCGAGCCCCGCCCGCCCGGTGACCGCGCGAGGGTCGCCGCCCAGAGCGTCGTGGCAGGCCTCTCCGAACAGGTCCAGGCCTCTGTCCCCGCGCTGCGGTCCGAGGAGGTCGAGCACCTCCTCGTCAACCTCGTGCTGGTGTTCGACCGCCTGGTCGGCGAGGCGGCGAAGAGCTTCGAGGCGGGCGAGCGCGGGGTTCTCGCCCAGCACCTCGCCGAGGGGCTCGTCCGGGGCCTGGTCGGCGAGCTGAAGGCCGCGACGCCCGAGCTGCAGGCGAGGGTGGTGCAGATGGTCGACGAGGTTCGCGCCGAGCTCGACCAACTGCTCAGTGAGCGCCGCGCCGAGCACGAGCCCGGCGAGCAGGGCTACCGGGCGCGGGTCCTCGGCGAGGGCGCGGTGCGGGGGGTCTCGGCCGAGCTTCAGCGCCAGATCCCCGAGATCGAGCAGGCCTTGCGCGCGCTCGCGCCAGCCGGGCGCGTCGTCGCCTCTCAATTCGTCCGGCAGGCGCTCACCACCCTCGTCGAGAGTTCCGGCGAGCTCATCGCCGCGCTCGAGCTCGTCTCCGAGAGCGCGAGCCGCAAGGCCGTACAGGGTCTGTTCGCCGAGCTCGAGGTGCAGCTCCGGAAGGCACAGCGCGAGGAGTCGGCCGACGCGGCGCAGGCAGTCCTCGAGCGCCGCGTGGGCCAGCTCGCCGCGGCGGTGGTGCGCGGGGTGCTCGACGCGGTCGCCACGGAGGCTCGGGCCCGCCAGGTCGCTCCGCGGACCCGGGAGGCGATCCTCCGTGGCGGTCGCGCGGGGGTCGAGGGCGTGCTCGCAGCTTTGAAGCCGCGGGTGCGCCGCCCCCTGCTCTGGTGCGCCGGCATCGGTGCCGCGGTCGCGCTCGCGCTGCTGACCCGCAAGGCGAGGGCCTAGCCGCCTGCTCCATCGACGAGGATGCGACCCCCGGTGCCCGCCGCTGCCGACTACTGGGGCTTGGGCGGGAAGCCCTCGAGGATGCGGGTGGCGGCGGTGTCGATGCGCGCCCGCTTCTCCTCGTCGCTGACGTTGGTCTCGATGCGCGCGTTGGCGGTGCCGCGCCAGACGAGCTCTCCTCTCGCGGCGTCGGCGATGTCGAGCACGAGCGTGCCCTCCTCGTACTCGGTGACGACCGGCTGCGCGCCGCCGACGCCCCACGGGCCCCAGTAGTACCCGTAGTGGTTGTCGACGTAGCTCTGCTCGAGCTTGGTGTCGACGGCCGCGTGCCAGCCGACCACGAAGTCCGGGCTGTCGGCCGCGCCGACGAGCTGATAGCCGCGCCCCTGCAGGATGCGGTCGACCGAGTCCTTCACGTTCTTTTCGACCCCGGGTGGATAGAGCACCGGATCGGTGCCGGGGGGCTGCTCGGCCCAGACATAGGTCCGATAGGCGGCGAGCTGGGCCTCTTGGCCTGGGGCGTACTCGGTGGCGACGTCGATGGGGCCGGTCGTCGCGCAAGACGAGGCCAGCAGCAGGGCGCAAAGGCCCGAAGCGATTCGCACCAACATGGCGGTCACTCCTTCATGCGTGCGTGCGACGCACGACTCGGAAGCTGAGGCGCGCGCAGGCTGGCCGCCAGACCCGAGGAAGCGGACGGTCAGTCTTCGGGTGCAGCCAGGGCTCGGGAGCGTGTCGCGCCCTGAGGCCCGGCGAAGAACCGAGCTCCCAAGGAGAGGCTCCACTCGCCGGGGTTGAAGCGGGTCGCCGACCCGGTGACCACGACGAGGGCGGGCCATTCCCAGAGGAGGACAAGCTCGGTCAGCAGCCCAGGTCTCTCACCTGCGGTCAGGCCCAGCTCGAAGCCGAGGAGCGCGGTGCCGGAGTCGAAGACGAGGAGGCGCTTTCGCTCGATCTGGGAGCGGTCTCCTTCGCGCGACAAGGTCGCACCGAGCAGGGGCGTGAAGACCAGGCGCCGCAGGGGCTGCAGCTTGAACGCGAAGGGCAGGCTCAGCAACGCGAGCGGCTCGCTGCCGAAGCGCTGCAGGTACGAGGGTCGCGCGTCAATCTCGAAAGCGCTCGCCAGCCTCAGCCCGAGCTCGGCGCCAAGCTGGAGCGCGAGCGGGCGGGCGAGCGGCACGGAGACCCGTCCGAAGGGAGTGAACGAGAGCGTCGGAAGGAGGTCGAGAGAGTAGAGCCCGTAGATCGAGGGGTCGCCGACCGCGATGCGGGGAGCGAGCTGCAGGTCGAAGAACAGGGCGCCAATCTCGAGCTGCTTCACCGGCCCGTAGCCGACGTCGCCGCTGAGCCGCAGCGAGTCTTCTTGGCCGTGTGTCCCGGAGGCGAGCACGTCGAGTCTCGAGAAGCCCGGCGGCAGCACCGGCGGGCGGTCGATGTTGCGAACGGGCCACGGGTCCTCTTCGGGCTCGGCGGCGAGGACGGTGCCAGAGAAGAGGAGGGGCAACGCAAGCCAGGCAAGGCTCGTGTGGTTCGTGGCGACCTACCTCCGGCTCCGCCTCCGGGGAGTGCGAGTCCTGGCGCTTCTCCGACGCCGCGGGCCTCTTTCTCGGGCCTTCCCAGAGAATCTGTGCAGCGCGGCGAGCCGACCGGCCTCCGCCTCGCTCGCCAAGACGAGCAGCGTTCTGGCTGCCGGGCGCCTCCGCGGCTGGGGCTCGCCCTCTTGCCTGGGCGCTTCGGGCTCGGCGGTTCACCGGGGCTGCATCGCCTCGATCCTGAGCAGGCACTTTGATCCGCGCCGGAGGTGCCCAGGGTTTGTGCGGGGAGGGAATGCTGGATGCGTACGACGATCCCTGCGCTCTTCGTGATCGGGTTGATGGTTGCTTGGGCGGTGAAGGTACGGCAAGCCGAGTCGTCACCGGCGCCTCAGATGGACAACCGGGCATCCGAACAGCTCGCGAAGATGAGCGACTTTCTCGCGAACACCCGCAACTTCCAGGTCGACGGACAGAGCTCGCTCGATGTCGTCCTCGAGAGCGGCCAGAAGGTCCAGTACAACGCGAGCAGCAAGGTCGACGTGTCCCGGCCCTACCTGAAGAGCAGGCGCGTCGGCCCCTTCGCAGACGTGCTCTTCCTGTACGACGGGCAGCAGTTCGTGCTCTACGACCGGGTGCGCAACATCTACGCGGTCACCGACGCTCCGAAGGACTTCGACCAGGCGCTGACCGACGCGCGCGAACGGCTGGATCTGCAGGCCCCGGGCGCCGACCTGCTCTACACCGATGTCTACGAGGGCCTGATGGAGGACGTCACCTCGCTGCAGTACCTCGGCATCGAGGCGCTCGACGGGATCCGCACCCACCACCTCGCGGCGCGCAAGAAGGAGGTGGACTGGCAGCTCTGGATCGAGGACGGCCCGACGCCGTTTCCGCGCAAGTACGTCATCACCACGACCAGCCTGCCGCAGGCCCCGCAGTTCGAGGTGGTGCTGCGCAACTGGAACAGCTCGCCGACCTTCGCGAAGGGGGCTTTCACCTTCCAGGCGCCCGAGGGCGCGAGCCGAATTCAGTTCCTCGAGCTGCCTCGCGCATCGGAGGCGGGGAAAGGGGGCCAGCGATGATGCGTTCACTCAAGGCGGGTCTGGGAATCGTGCTGGGCTCGGCGCTCGTGCTCGTCGGAGCCGAGGCGCTCGCGGTGGTGGGGCGGCCTCTGACCCCCTTCAGCTACGCCGGCGTCGCCCGGCGCACCTCGCGGCGCACCGCGGTCGTTGCCGGGGCGGCCGTCGCAGGCTCGGCGGCCTACATCTATTCGCTGCCCTCCGGGTGCAGCAGCGTCACCATCAACGGCCTCACCTACCAGCAGTGCGGCAGCACCTACTACCGGCCCTATTACCAGGGCTCGGAGCTCGTCTACGTCCCCGAGACGCCGTAGGGCTTGCCCAGGACCTAATCGCGCCGCGAGCGCCGCCTCAGGCTGTCCCGGGGGACGGAGGCGAAGGGGCTGAGCTTCGCTCGGGCGGCCAGGAAGCCAGGTTGCAGCTCTCGCGAGGCGAGCTGCCCTGGCTCCTCGAGCACCGCACGAGCGGTGGGCGCGACGCTCGCGGCAAGCCTGGCTCGACCGCCGAGGCCGGTCGCGGTCTAGGCGAGGTTGTGGAAGACGCGCTGCACGTCCTCGTCTTGCTCCAGCCCGTCGACCAGCTCAAGGACCTCCTTTGCTTGGTCTTCCGGGCGCTCGAGCGGGGCCTTGGCGATGTATTCGGACTCGGCCGAGTTGACCGCCAGGCCGCGCTCCTCGAGAGCCTTCTGCATCGTGCCGAACTCGGAGAACGCGCAGCGGATGACGAGAAGCTGCTCGCCCTTCTCGCCGGTCGTCTCGCCCATCTCCTCGAGCCCGAAGTTGATCAGGTCGAGCTCGAGCTCCTCGAGATTGACGCTGGGCGCAGGGTGGGGCAGGCGAAAGACGCCCATGCGCTCGAAGAGGAAGCCGACGCTGCCGGTGTTGCCGAGGTTGCCGCCGTACTCCTTGAGATGCATCCGCACGTTGGCCACGGTGCGCACGACGTTGTCGGTCGCGGTCTCGACCAGGACGGCGATTCCGTGGGGCGCGTAGCCCTCGTAGATCACGGTCTCGTAGTTGACCTGGTTTTGGCCGCTGGCCTTCTTGATCGCGGCTTCGACCTTGTCCTTGGGCATGTTCGCCGCGCGGGCGTTCTGCAACACCCGGCGCAGCGCCGCGTTGTTGTCCGGGTTGGGCCCGCCGGCCTTCACCGCGATGGCGATGTCCTTGCCGATCCGGGTGAAGGCCTTCGCCATCCGGTCCCAGCGCTTGAACATCGTCGCTTTTCTCGTCTCGAAGATTCGTCCCATGGGCGCGCACGCTAGCCTGCTCAAAAGTGTTCCGCCACGTCTTCTGTTCAACCGTTGTCGGCCGCGGAGCGCTCTCGGGGCGGCGGGGACGAAAGGCCCAAGCTGGCGGGCGGCCGGTCCGCCGACCAGCTAGCCGCACGGCGTCATCTTCGCCATCGAGCGGGGTGCAGGCGCCGGGGCGCCTAGGAATAGTTGCAGGGCGAGCTGGCGACCTCGGTGTAGATTGCCGCGCCGCTTCTTCTGTAGTCGGGCCACCCGGAGGCTGGATGGATCTCATCGCCACACTCATCGACTTGTTCCTGCACCTCGATCGGCACCTCGGCGAGCTGATTCAAGCCACCGGTGGATGGATCTACGCGTTGCTCTTCCTGGTGCTGTTCTGCGAGACGGGCCTGGTGGTGACGCCGTTTCTGCCGGGCGATTCGTTGCTCTTTGCCGCCGGGGCTTTCGCGGCCAAAGGGTGGGTGGACGTCGGCCTTCTGTTCGTGTTGCTGGCCATCGCGGCGATAGCCGGCGACACGGTCAACTACTGGATCGGGCGCAAGGTCGGGCCCAAGGTCTTCACGCGCGAAAGCTCGCGCCTGCTCAACAAGAAGCACCTCGTGCGCACGCAGGTCTTCTACGAGAAGCACGGCGGCAAGACGATCATCCTGGCGCGCTTCATCCCGATCATCCGCACCTTCGCTCCGTTCGTCGCCGGCATCGGGCAGATGAGCTACGGGCGCTTCATCGCCTACAACGTCGTCGGCGGCATCGCCTGGATAGCCATCTGCCTGTTCGGCGGCTACCTGTTCGGTGACCTGCCCTTCGTTCAGAAGAACTTCTCGACGGTCATCCTGGCGATCGTGGTCATCTCGGTGATGCCGGCCGCCGTCGAGATCCTGCGCGAGCGCGCGAAGCCCCGGCGGGCGGCCGCCGCGCACGGCGCCGCCGAAGACTGAGGTGGCGCCCGCGCAGTCTTCGTGTCGCGCAATCTTCCTGATCTTCAGCCCGGCGCCCGCTCACTGCTAAAGGCAGACGCGGAAGGAGCGAAGGAAGGCGCTGGTGCCTAGCGGCCCATCGGCCATCGCGCGGGCCGAGTCGCGGTTCGCCGAGACTTGACCGCGCTATGACAGCGCTGTCGGGCCGTTCGGAGGAGCGCCTGCAAGTCGAGGGCGGGATCCGTTGGAAAAACCTCAAGGATTCCGCAGCAGACCGCGCTTATTGTGGGGTGGCTCGCTGCTTGCTGATGTCGGCCGCGGCAAGTCCACCCTTTCGGAGTGAGAACAAATGAAGCAGCTCAATTCGCTGGTTGTAGCGATGGCCGTGGTGCTGGTCGCAGCCGGATGCCCCGACGAAACCCCGCTCGACGAGGCCGCGGTGAGGCAAACCGCCAACGCGAATGCCGCCGATCATCTCGGCTCGCTCGCCGGCCTGCTCATCGCCTACCAGGACTCGTCGCTCGTAGGCGAGGTCTTCCCCAAGTCGCAGGAGCCCTGTCCCGCCGGCAGCCAGTGCCCGGCGCCGGCCGAGGGCGCCGACCTCGACGTACGGGCCGAGGCCGACGAGCTCGCGCAGTGGCTGGCCGACCACGTCTTCACCGAGGCCAATGTCGAATCGGTGGACGCGACCCAGGTCGTCTATCGGCTCGGCGTGTCGAGCATGTGCCCGGAGGAGGCCGGAGAGGCGGGGGCGCCTGCCGCTCGCGATCCGGACTGCGTCAAGCTCTTTACCGACCGCGCCATCCGACTGGTCGTCACCGTCCCCGCCGAGGGCGATCTCGACATCGAGCTCCAAGTCGACGGCGCCCGCCCCTTGAGCCTGCGGCTCCATGCTTCCGAGATCGCGGTGGTCCTCGACCTCGGCGGCATCAAGACCGCGCTGAACGCCATCGCCACCACCCTCGGCGAGAGCATCGAGCTGCCGGGCACCTTCGTCGGGCGGGTCGAGCTGGCGCTGACCAAGGTGAGCGACAACGAGTACCGGGGCGCTTTCTCGGTCCTCCAGGCCGTCGAGGTCGTCCACAAGCCGTCGAGCGACCCTGAGCATCTGGCCTTCCAGCTCGCCGCCGCCAACGACGCGGTCGCCTTCACGCTCGACGCCGCGCAGCGCCGGGCCCTCGCCAGCGTGGCGCTGGGCGCGCTCGACCTCGAAGCCGCGCTCGACCTGGTCGACCCGGTCTCCGAGGGGGCAACCTGCTCCGTCGACCAGTACGGACAAGAGGTCTGCGAGCCTAGTCCCGCCGCGCCGCGCTCTGGCCTCCTCGCGCTCCACCTCGCCGGGCTCTCGGGCCAGGCGCAGCTCTCGGTCGCGCAGGACGAGCTGAAGCTCACCGACCTGGGCCTCGGTAATCAGACGAGCACCGTGAAGTACAACGGCAGCCAGATCCTCGCGGTCGACCTCAACGCGGCGGCGGGCCGCAAGCTCGACCTGACGATTAGCGATTCGTCCGACGGCCCGATCCTCAAGGTGAAGCCGTCCTTCGAGCTCGCGGTGGCCCTCGCTCTCGGCGCGCTGCGGGGCGAGTACTCGGACGTGCCCGACTGGGCCATCGACGGCCTGCTCGGAATCAAGCTCGACGGCGCGGCCGAGCCCGCGGTGAAGCTCCTCGAGGGCGGCGATGTCGCCACCACCTGCCCGGTGGAGGGGCCGTGTGAAGAGCCGCCCCCGAGCAAGCTGATCGAGGTGCTCGCGGGCACCCTGACTCTCTCGGGCACCGACGTTTCCGACCTCGTCGTCGACGCCGGCTCCTGCCTCGTCGAGTCCGCTCCCGAGCCCGAGCCCGAGCCCGAGACCAGCGAAGAGCGCCATCCGTGGCTCGAGCTGGTCGCGGGGAGCTGCCAGTAGCCAGAGCTCGAGGGCCGACAGGCCCTTACTCGAACGAGGGCCCGGCGGGCTTGTCTCGCCGGGCCCTCTTGCCTCTTCGCGACCGAGTCCGGTGCCTGCGCCGAAGCCTTCGACGCGGCCTCGCCCGGAAGCGGGACCGACCTCTTCCCGAAGCGCGAAGGACTAGGCCGCCGGGCCGGCGCTGCTCTCTTCGGTCTCGGCGCTCGACGCCGGGGCGCTCAGGCGCGCCCGCCAGAAGTCGAGCAGGTCCGAGAGCGTCTTCGCGAAGGGGATCTTCGGCTCCCAGCCGGTCCGGGCGCGGAAGCGGGTCGCGTCGCCCTCCAGGATCTGCACGTCGGAGGGGCGCAGCCGCTCCGGGTCGGTCTCTATCGTGACCGGGCAGCGGGCCATCGCGAGCAGCATGTCGAGCAGCTCGCGAATGGTGCAGGCGTGGCCGCTCGCGATCACGTAGACCTCGCCCGGATCGCCGTGCTCGAGCGAGAGCCAGTAGGCCTCGACCATGTCGCGTACGTCGGTGAAGTCGCGCTTGGCGTCGAGGTTGCCGCAGCGCAGCACCGCAGGCTTGAGCCCCGCCTCTATCTCGGCGATCTGACGCGCGAAGCTCGAGGTGACGAAGTGCTCGCCGCGCCGCGGTCCGGTGTGGTTGAAGGCGCGGGTGCGCACCGTGAAGAGGCCGTACGAGGCGAAGTACTGATAGGCGAGCATGTCCTGGCCCACCTTGCTCACCGCGTAGGGACTGAGCGGGCGCAGCGGGCTGTGCTCGGTCAGCGGCACCTCGTGCGGATGGACGAGCCCGTACTCCTCGGAGCTGCAGGCGACCTGCACGCGGGCGTCGGGCCTGCTGTGGCGAATCGCCTCGAGCAGGTTGAGCTGCCCGACGATGTTGGTGGTCAGCGTCTCGTCCGGCGCGCTCCAAGAGGTGGGCACGAAGCTCTGCGCCGCGAGGTGGAAGACGCGGTCCGGCAGCACGTCCTTGACCGCCTTCTGCACCGAGAACGGGTCGCGCAGGTCGCACTCGACGAGGACGAGGTCGTCGAGCAGATGCTTGACGTTCTCGAGCCGGCTGCGCGTGCGGCAGGTGCCGAAGACCTCGACGCCAGGCTTGGTCAGCGCGAGCTCGGCCAGATGGCTCCCCGCAAATCCGGTGATGCCGGTGATCAGAATCCGCATGAGCGTCCCCCCGGGACCTGTCCGAATGCCCTGCGGCCGGCATGGGAGGCGGACGAGCGCTCGCCGCACGTTGATGCGACTTGTTGGCGGGCGTCGTCGCGCCGGGCGCGGACCGTGCGGGCGCGGCTCTTCGGGGAGGTTATGCAGGCGCGAGCCTCACTCCATCTCCCGTATCGAGCGCAGGACGGCCGGCTCGCGTGAGGCAACACGAGGCGCCGGCCGCCCGGCACGGTCGACAGCCGACCCGGTTCATCGAGAGCGTCGGCCTGCCACTCCACCTTCGGCGCCGAGTGACCGACCGGTTGGCCTGGCGCCTGGCGGTTCGAGCAGCGGGCGCTGGACGCGAGGCGAAGGAGGCCGGCGACTGACATGCGGCGCGGTCTCCGAGGCCGGTCCCGGAGGCAGCGGGAGAGGTGCGTTCGAGCCGGTGTTTGCCTTACAGGCTACCGACCGCGCGCATCATCCAGTCCTCGAGGCGTTGTTCGATGCGCCAGTAGTCGCTCCACGGGTCGGCCTTCAACGTCGCGAGGCGGCGCGGCAGGTTGGCGACGGTGAAGAAATCGGGCGGCAGGTCGGCGCTCAGCTCTTCCCACCGCAGCGGCGTGGAGACCGGAGCGCGAGGACGCGCGCGGACCGAATAGGCGGCCACCGAGGTGTTCGTCCGGTTGTTGCGCAGGTAGTCGATGAGGATCTTCTCCGCGCGACCGGGTTTGGGCAGGGCGGTCGTGTAGAGCTCGGGCCGCTGCTCGGCGATGAAGGTCGCCAGACGGCGCGACAGCTCGAGGCACTCGCCCCAGTCGCGCTCGGCGACGATGGGGACGACCACGTGCAGGCCGCGGCCTCCGGTGTTCTTGACGAAGGCGCGCAGCTCGAGCGCCTCGAAGGCAGCGCGGACGAGCAGCGCGGTTTCGATGACCGCCGGCCAGGCGACCGCGGGCCCGGGATCGAGATCGATCACCAGGCGATCCGGCCTCTCTATCGCGCCCTCCCTCGTGTTCCAGGTGTGGAGCTCGACGATGCCCATCTGCACGAGCGACACGAGCGCCGGCGCCGAGTCGACGATCACGTACTCGCCCGTCTTGCGCCTCTCGCGGATGTGGACTCGCCGCAGGGATCGAGGCGCCCAGCCCTTCACGTGTTTCGGGAAATGGCAGCCCTCTTCGATGCTCTCGGGACAATGGAGCAGGGTGAGCGGCCGGCCTTCGAGATGCGGGAGGATCCAATCGGCGATCGCTTCGTAGAAGCGGGCGAGGTCGAGCTTGGTGATGCCGGCGTCCGGGAAGACCACCCGCTGTGGATGGCTGAGGGCGACCCCCGCCACCACCGCTTCGGGCGGCGCAGCTCGACGCGGGCGCGCCGCCTGCGCGCCGCCGGCGCTCCCTCCTCTTGCCGTCGCGCGCGGCGCGCGAGCCGCGGGTTCGTCCTCCACGGCGACAAAGAGCTGCTCCCGCCTCACCTCCTTCGCAGGCTTGTCCTCGCGCAGGCCTTCGTAGGAGGAGTGACGCACCTTGCCGTCGCGGGTCCACTCGGCGAACTCGACCTCGGCGACGAGCTCGGGGCGCACCCAGTGGGCGTGGCGCCCGAGCGGGCCGCTCGGCCGGGTCGCAAAGGGCGAGGTCTTCTGCTCGAGCCCGTCGAGGCGCGTGCGTAGGTCGGCCGCCGAGCGCTCGGTAAAGCCCGTCCCCACCTTGCCCGCGAACTGCAGCCGCCCCCTCGCGTCGTGGTAGCCGACGAGCAGCGCGCCGATGCCATGGCGCTTGCCCTCGGGGTCGGTGAAACCGCCGATGACCAGCTCCTGGCGGCGCGTGCACTTGGCTTTGACCCATTCGCCGTGTCGGCCGGGGCGATAGGGCAGGTCGCGCCGCTTGGAGACGATGCCCTCGAACCCGAGCCGGCAGGCCTCGCGATGGACGAGCGGGCCGTTGCCGAGCCAGTGCGACGAGAAGCGGAGAGGGCTGTCGGCCGCAAGCGCCGAGAGCAGCCTCTCGAGCCGCCGCTTGCGCTCTTCGAGGGGAAGGCGCGCGAGGTCCTCGCCGTCGAGGTGCAGCAGGTCGAAGACGAAGTAGACGAGCTGCCCGGTGCCCTGGCCGGAGAGCAGCCCCTGCAGCGCCTGGAAGCTCGTGCGCCCGTCGGGCATCAGGACGGCGATCTCGCCGTCGAGCAGCGCCTGGTCGACCGGCAGGCGCTTCGCCTCGGCGACAACGGACGGGAAGCGCTCGGTCCAGTCGTTGCCATGCCGGCTCAGGAGCCGGATCTCGCCGCGGTCGATGCGGCAGCCGATGCGGTAGCCGTCGAACTTGATCTCGTGCAGCCAGCCCTCGCCGGGCGGTGCGCTCTTCACGAGCGAGGCGAGCTGCGCCAAAAACTCATCGGGCAGGGGCGAGCGCGGAGCCTGTTTGCCGGTGGTTGTCGTGATCTCCATCGCGGGGCGGCTCTTGCGGGAGCTGCCTCTCAGGTGCGCACGCCTCGAGCGGCGCCTCACTGCCCGGGCGGGCGACGGGCGAAGACCAGAAGCCGGGCGGACGAGCGGGCTGGCGCTGCGCGTCCCTGGTCTCCCGCACGTGAAGAGGCGGCACCGGGTGGCGCCGCCTCTTGTCAGGGTCACTTCGCCTCTTCGCGCCTGGGGCGCCGACCTCACTCGGTCAGCGCTCAGCCGCGACGCCTGAGCCCGAGGGCGAGCAGCGCCAACAGCGCCGCGGGGAGGGGCGCGCCGAACGCGGCCGAGCAGCCGCCCGCAGCCTCGCCGCCTTCGGCCTTGAGAACGGTGTTGGCGGTCGCCTCCTTCTTGTCCGGATAGACCGCGTCCTCGAACGCGAGGGTGGCCGCGAGCTGGAACTGGAACTCGCCGTCCGCGTCGGGGACGAAGGTGGGCACCTCGCCGTTCGGATAGACGTACTGCCAGTCGCGCGACAAGCTCACCGCGCCGACGGGGCTGGAGATCGCCGCCTCGCTGCCCTCGGGCCGCCGCGTCACCGTCCACTGGTACTCGATGGCGACACCGTTGCGGTTCGCGAAGAGCGGAAGGCGGATGGTCTCGCCCTTCTTCGCCTGGAGCGTCGGGCCGGCGCTCACCTGAAACGGCCCGTGCGGATCGAGGCAGGCGTCGGGGTTCGAGGGGTCGATGACGAAGCAGTAGTTGGCGTCACAGGCGTCGCCGGTGCCGTCGCGATCGTCGTCGCGCTGATCGGCGTTGCTCTTCTCCGGGCAGTTGTCGTCCGCGTTGACGATCCCGTCGCCGTCCGCGTCGCCGTCGCACGCGTCGCCGAGCCCGTCACCGTCGAGATCCGACTGGTCGGCGTTCTCGACGTCGCGGCAGTTGTCGGTCGCGTCGGAGATCCCGTCCTTGTCGTAGTCGCCGCGGCAGCGGGGATCGTTCGCGGGGATGTCGTTGCCAGGGTTCGGATCGAGCGGGCAGGTGTCGTCGCCGTCCTTCACTCCGTCGCCGTCGTCGTCGTCGCAGCAGGCGTCGCCCTTGCCGCCGCAGCCGTCGACCAGGCCCTTCGCCTTGCGGGTGTCGAGCTGGTCCTTGTTCGGAATCTCGGGGCAGTTGTCCTCGCCGTTGGCCACGCCGTCGCCGTCGATGTCGGCGTCGCAGGCGTCGCCCTCACCGTCGCCATCGCGGTCGGCCTGGTCCTTGTTCGCCACGCCGTTGCAGTTGTCGCAGGCGTCGCCGACGCCATCGCCGTCGCTCTCCGCCTGGTCGCGGTTGTCGGTGAAGGGGCAGTTGTCGGAGGTGTCCGCCTGGCCGTCGGCGTCGGCGTCGTCGGAGTACGAGAGCGTGTCGCCGTCGTCGGTATAGGCGACCCAGACCGAGCCGCCGCCAGCACCGCCGCCGCCTTCCTCCTTCGGCTTGCCGCAGCTCTCGCCGAGGCACTCCGGGTTGTTCACGTTCTGGGCAAGCGAAAGGGTCGACAGCGAGAGAGACATCGCGCCCGCGGCGATCGCTGCGAGCGTGCGAAGAGTGGCGGCCATGTGTGGCTCCTTGGTCTTGGGAAGCCTTCGTGTTTCGCCTCGATTCTACGCGCCTGTACGGTTGCGCCGGAAGTGCCCGCCGGTCCACGGCTCGAGGGCATTCGCGGTACTCTCCCGCGGGTTCGCGGGAGATTCGAGGAGAGGCGTGATGCGGGCATTTCTGGCTGTGGTGGCAGGGCTGATGGCGGCTTCGCTGGCTGGCTGCTCCGAGGGCTCGGAGGGCACGCCGCAGGATGGCGGGACCGGGACGCACGACGCGGGGCCCGCCGACTCCGGTGCTCCGCAGTTCGAGCTCCTCGTCCTCGACGAGTCGGCTCCCGGGGAGTACCCGATAGCCGTCGCGGTGGCCGGCGACAGGGTCGGGGTCGCCTACTTCGCAGACACCGGGGGATCTCCCGCGCGGCAGCTACGCTACGTCGAGCCGGGCTCGGCTCCTGAAGCGGTGGCCGACGTCGACAACGTCTTCGGGGTCTCGTTGGCTTTCGACGCGGAGGGCGCGCCCCTGATCGCGCACCTCGGTGGTGGCTCGGACGAGAGCCTCTATTGGAAGCAGAGCGATCTCGCCCTCTCCCGTCGCGGCGCGAGCGGCTGGGCCACCGAGGTCCTCGCGCGCGAGAGCGGCGAGGTGCAGACCGGCATCGAGACCAGCGACATCGGCAAGGTCGTGGGCGTCAACCCGGCGCTGCTGGTGGACGAGGCAGGCGAGATCTTCGTCGCCCACCGCGACATCCACGGCGGCCAGTTCCCGACCGACTACCAGCACTCGGACATCGAAGTCGTCGAGGGGCGGCCGGGAGCCTGGCGGCGCAGCATGGCGGTCGTCGGCGGAGACTCCGAATACGGCCACGGCGGAGTGATGTCGGGCGCGCTCGCCGACGGGTTGCCCGCGCTCGCCTGGTCCGCGCAGCCGGGCAGCGCGATGGACAATCCGCAGGACGTCTGGTTCGCGCGCCGCGACGCGAGCGGCGAGTGGACCGAGCCCAAGCTGCTCAAGGTTACCGGCGGCACGCGGGCCGGCCCGGTGCTCGCCTGGAGCTCCGTGACCGGGTACGGCATCGCCGTCGAAGACAGGTCGAAGGGCATCCTCTCGTACCTCGAGTCGGCGAACGGGACTTCGTGGCTGCCCGCCGAGCCGATAGTCGGCGCCGGAACGGGCGGCTGGTACCCGTCCTTGGCGTTCGCTCCTGAGGGCGAGCCGGTCATCGCCTACTACGTCTGCTCGAACGCCTCCGCGGCCACGGTGTGCAATCCATCGGAGGACGCGTTGGTGTTGAAGCGGCGCCGCGGCGGCGTCTGGCCGGCGCGCGAGGAGGTGGTCGATCCCGAAGGCGCGTCGTGGCCGAGGCTCGCGCTCGCCGGCTCGAAGGCGGTGGTCGCGTACAAAGACCCGGAGCGCACTGTGCTCAAGGTCGCGGTCGAGAAATGACCGCGCGAGGCAGGGGAATGACTTCGCGAGGCAGGGCGCTTCGGCGGCGACTGGCCACGGTGGTTCTCGTCGGCGCCGTTCTCGGCTGCTCGGGTGGCAGCACGCTCGACGGTTCCATCGGCGAGGCCTTCGATCTCTCGTTTTCGACCGTCGAAATCCGCAGGTCCGCGACGGCGTTCCAGGTGACCTACCTGCAGTCCGAGGGGCGTGAGGTCATCGCGCGGATCACGGTGGCGACCGAGGGGATCGACCTCGCCAAGCCGGTCGAGCTCGGCGGCGAATACGCGCCTGGGCATCCACGGACCACGGTGTCGCGGGCCGTCGACGGCGAGCCGCTGCTGGTGTTGCCGCCTGTCGAGGCGGGCACGCTCGAGCTCGACGGAAAGGCCGAGGCAGGGCAGGTGGTGTCGGGCAGCTTCTCGGTCGCCTTCGCAGAGGGCGGCGACATCGGCGCGGGGCGAACGCTGTCGGGCAGCTTCGAGGGCGAGGTGCTGGAGGCGAGGTAGGGGGCGCGCTCGGGCAGGCCGATGAGATGGGACGGGCCGAGACCAGGGCGATTGTCAGGTTCTCTCCCATCGACGGTCCCGCCGCGGGGCGCGTGAGCTTTCGCCCCCCGTCCGGGAGATCTCCCGGGACCTTGCCGAACGCTGTGGCTTTGGGCCTCGGCGCCAACCCTCCCGCCGTCCACCGAGGAAGTCGAGCCCCTGCGACATCCGAGGAGTCTCGCACTCACAAGCGTGGGCGTTCGCAGGCAGCGCGACGCACACGGTTCCTCTCGACAGTGCGTGAAGGTGCAAGAGACGAAATGCATTGCGCCATTTTGTGGCGGAGGCCATGCCAACCCGGAATGCATTGCGTGTTTTCGTGGCCCGGGCCAGGCAGGATGTCGAGCGGAAGCGCGAAACTGAACCAATCGCCCACCGCGAGGCGTTCCGGAAGGGCTTTGGGGCCGCCGATTGTCCGCTTCAACGCAATCGATTGCGTTCGGGCCTGGCCTCCGCCAGGCGGGAACGCTCTGCATTGCGTCTCCGCCTGGCGCTGGCTGCCCGGAGCTCGATTCAGAGCGTTCCTCACCGGAGGTGGCGGGCGGAACGCTTTGGATTCCGGAAACCGATACAGCGGCCGAGACCTCGCCCGTTGAGCCAGCCGCACGGCGGGGCCTCCCTCTCCCCTAAATCCCCTCTTCCCGCGCAAGCGCGGGAGAGGGGACTTTCACTTGCTCGCGCGCACGGCTGGCCCTACGGCAATCTGCTGTTCGTTCACGGGACACAGCCGGGCAAGGCCCCGGTGTGAAGCTCGGGATGACCGGATTGCGCCCAAGTTGCTTGGACAAGCCGGAACGAGCTGAGGCGCACCGCGCGCGCCCCTACCGGACCTCGACCTTCAGCAGGTAGTCGGCGGTCGCATCGCTGGTGATTTCGATCAGATGGTCGCCCTCGCGATGGACCTTGGCGACCCGGCGCACCTCGCCGAGTGCCTCGTACTCCTTGAAGAGGCTCAACCCCTCGATAGCCTCGACTGACTTCGTGCCGCAGCCCGCCTCGTTCCATTCGAAGCGCGTCTCGGCGCCGGTGGCTCCCTGAGTCTTCAGGAGCATCAGGACGGCGATCTCGGCCTGACCTTGCGTGCGCACGACGAAGCGCCTGGTCCCAGGGAAGCGGCCTTCGAGGTACTGCGCGTTGCCGACGACACAGCCGCCGGTCGTCGTGCAGACCGGCCACGCGCGGTCGCAGGCGTCGTAGAGCCGGCCGGCCTTGAACTGCTCCTCGGGATCGGCGCAGGCGGAGAGGAGGGTCGCGAACGCGGCTGCGGTGATCCAGGAGCGGAGTGGCATCGAAATCTCTAAGCGGCGGGGGGATGGAGGATGAAGCTCCAACTTCGTCTGTCGTGCGATCGGGGGCGGAGCTGGAGCTCCGCCGTCCATACGAGCTCCGCTGTCGATAGGAGCACCGTCGTCCATCCGAGCACCGGCGTCGATGGAGCGCCGGCGCCGAAAGGAGCTCCGCCGTCGATCAATTGGCCGGCGGCGCCACGGCCGTCGCGCCGAGTGGGATCTTCAGCGTCGGGGTGTTCTCGGCGTTCGAGACCACGGTGAGCTCGGCCGAGTGCTTGCCGGGCTCCAGCGGCGTGAAGGTCAGCTTGACGAACGCCCGCTGCTCGCTCTCGACGCTCTTCTTGTCGATCTCCGCGGTGAAGCGGTCGGCGTTCGCGCCGCCGATGCTCACCTCGCTGATGCTCAGCGCCTCGATGCCGCCGTTCTTGAGCTGCAGGGTCTCGGTGAGCGAGGTTCCGACCCAGACCGCGCCGTTCGGATCGGCGGCCGGGAACCAGACCTCGGTGCGGTCGGGCTCTATCTGCGGCTTGTCGGGGAGCGATTCGCCGCACGCGAGGAGAGCTGCCGAAACGAGCAACGCCAACGACTTGAGCTGCATGACGCCTCCCATCATTTGGACTTCTCCACCCATTGGCAGGGCATCGGGCACTGGAACGTGTTCCCCTCGTCATCGGTGACCGTGGGCGGGTAGGGCCCGACCGACATCGAGAGCTTCACCTGCGCGTCGTCGTAACTGGCGCGGTTGTGCGCCTGCAGCTCGACCCAGAACTTCCCGGCCGCCGCGTACTTCGCGTCGATGCAGGTGCACATCACCTCGCGCATCCCGAAGCTGCCCGCGTTCTGATCGAGCTCATAGGCCTCTTGCGGCGCGATGCCGCCGTCGATGCCGAGGTTGGCCTGGTGGTACCAGACCTGAGCCGTGCCGGCCTTGTAGCCGAGGAAGCCGCGCGTGGTGATCACCCGTTCGCAGGCCGGGTCTTCGCAGAAGTGCAGGCGCATGCCGAGGTCGTGCGAGCGCTCGCCGGTGCGCTGGCCCTGGGCCGGCGGGATGAGCCAGGCGAGGGTGAGCGTGTGGTCGAGCACGCCCGCGTCTTCGGGCATCCCGCCATCCGGCGGTGGAGGCGGGCGCAGCGGCTGGAAGCGCATCTCGAAGAAGTCGGTGTCGTCGACCGCGTCGTAGTCGCTCGGCCCGCGCGCGATGGCCTCGAGCTCGTTGGGCGCGAGGTTGGGGCTGCGCGCGCCGCGGCCGTGCCCGAGCGTCGTCGTCCCGTCGTTCGGCAGGTTGACCACGATGGCGTTGTCGCGGTCGTGCGGGCCGCTGGCCTCGTCGGCGGTGTCGGGGTTGAGCGAGAGGACGAGCGTGTACTCCTGATCGTCGGCGCCTTCCGAGCCCTGGTAGCCGACCTTCAGATAGAGCGGACCGGAGGCGGCGAGCTGCACCTGGCCCTCGAAGTTGCCGAAGTCGACGGTGGCCTCCTCGACCCTGCGCTGCCACAGGCATTGGCTGCGCGCACACCAGCCGGAGGCCTCGCCGTTGCCGTTCGGGCAGTTGGCGCGGCAGTCGTTCGCCGTGGCCGTGGCAGTGAAGACCTCGAGATCGCGCGGCTGCAGCGTCGGCACCGATTCGAATCGGCCCGGCGCGCCGGAGTAGCGCAGCCGGTAGTGGAGGCGCGCCCGTGAGCCGGGGTTGGCTATCTCGAACAGGTCCTGGTCGCCGACGTAGCTCAACCGGCCGGTGAAGGTGCGCGCGACGCCGCCGAGGCTGAGCCCCGCGTCCGTCGCGTTGGTCAAAGAGTCGTTGCCGCTCGCGCCTTCGTTGGCGTCGGCGTCCGGGAAGAGGGCGAGGCTCAGGTCGTAAATGAAGCTCGGATCGCCCGGCGGGTCCCGCGTCTCCGTCGGCGCCTTGTAGCCCTGGACCCGAAGCGTGTAGCTGCCGGCCGGCACAAGGCGCGCGGTGAGGAGCTTCTGGGCCGTGAACGGGTTGGTGGCGTTGTCCATCGCGACCGGGCCGTCGGGACCTTCGAGCGCGTAAGAGGCGCGGATGCCCGCGCTCGAGGCCGGCGCGGTCAGGGAAAGCTGGAGGATCGTGCGGCCCTGGCAGGGCTGCAGCTCGAAGGAGAAGAGGTCGACGTCGCCCGCGGTGGACAGCGCGCCCTGAGCGGTGGCGGTGCCGCAGGCGCCGAGGGCGATGGTGCTCGGGGTCTGGTCGTTCGGCTCGTTCACGTCGGGATCGGAGGTGAGCGAGGCCGTCAGGAAATAGGGGTTCTTGCGGTCGGCCGCCGGGTCGTCGGCGCCGGTATCGTGGCTGACGACGACGAAGTAGCGGCCGGCGCCCGGGCCGAGCGGAGGCTGCAGCCGCGCGACCACCTGCGCCGGGCCGGGCGCGCCGCGCGGACGCGGATCAGTCGCCAGGCCGAGCGAGGAGACGCCGTCGGCGCGCAGCAGGTTGACGACGAGCGTGACCGGAGTCGCCGGGACCCGGTACTGCGCCGTCACGGTGAGCAGCGCGCGCGCGGGGAGCGGCTCGGGGACGTCGATCGCGTACCAGTCGACGTCGGAGAGCGGCGAGATGTGCCCCTGCCGCTCTTCGCCGAGCGCGAGCCTGCAGGCCTCGCCGGCCGCGGCGGCCTCGGCGCTGTCGCAGGTGTCGGCGACCGACGGCGGCTCGCCGGCGTCGGGCTCGGACTTCTCCTCAGGGCAGGCGACGAGCCCGAGGCAGAGCAGGGCGAACGCGATCTCTCTTGTGGTCAGGCGCATGCGTGCGACCCCTTACGGTTGGACGAAGTCCTCGGGCCTGAGGGCGATGACGCCGTCGGGCGGATCCTTGATGCCGTCGACGGGGTAGCGGGCCCGGAAGCGGGCGACCCGGTAGATCGGCGGGCCTTCGAGGTCGTCGCCGGCCACCTGCGCGATGCTCATGACGAGCTCGTTGATGCCTGGTCCCTCACCGCGGTCGATGGTCGGCACGAGCAGCACGTTGTCGACCTCGAAGCCGTAGCAGAGGCTGCCCGAGACCCGCGCGGTGCTCGAGACGCCGAGCCGGTAGCGGTAGGCGAGATCGGAGTAGCGGCCGGACTCGGCGAGCTGGGGATCGGTGTGCATGCGCACCTCGACGGCGTTGACGAGCCCGTCGCGGTCCGGGTCTTCCTCGGCGTCTCGGCTCGAGGGCTGGGAGCCGCCGAGCCACTCGAACAGATCGGGCAGGCCGTCGCCGTCGGAGTCGAAGCGGCTCGAGGAGGTGCCGATGAGCTGCTCATCGCAGTCGAGCAGGCCGTCCTCGTCGGCGTCGGCGCCCACCTGCTCGGCCGGGCAGCCGGGATCGAGCGTCGAGCCGTCGTCGGCCGCGTGCGGCCGGAACGGACCGCCGCGCTCGCGGAAGTACTGCTCGACGCCGTCGGAGAAGCCGTCGCCGTCCGAGTCGCGCAGCGTCGGATCGGTGTGGAGCTCGGCCTCGCGGGCGTCGGAGAGCCCGTCGCCGTCGCTGTCGGCCTGCTCGCCGGACGAGCCGGGGCCCGCGCTGGTGTTGAAGACCTGCAGCTCCTTGATGACGAAGGCGCGCTTGATGCCCGCGAGTCGGAAGAAGAGGAAGTTGATGGGCTCGCCGTTGCGGAAGCTGCGGAACTCGCCGCCGCCGAGCTCGGCCATGCCGCGCAGTCGCGCCGCGTCCTGCTCGACGATGCGCGCCTGGCAGTCGTTCGGATCGGGGCAGGAGGTGGGGATCGCCTGATCCGGCAGGAAGACGTGGACGGCGTTGAAGACGACCTCGCCGGCCTCCGAGCGCAGGGCGCGGATGGCCTTGCAGCGGGCGAAGATCTCGGGGTCGGGGTTCGAGCGCGGGTGGCCGTCGGAGAGGAAGACGACGTGATAGTGCGCGAGGTCGGCGACCTCGCCGCCGGCGGCCGCTGCCGCGCGGGCGTTGGCGATGTCGCGGCTGATGGTCGAGAAGATCTCGTCGAGCGGCTTGATGAAGTCGGTGGTGTCGCGGTTGGGGCCGCCTTCGCCGGGCGCGCCGGCGTAGGCGTAGGTGAGGATGGTCGCGGCCAGCCGCTGGCGCTCCATCGGCGACATCGCCACGAGCTGTTGGAAGCCGCTCGCCCCGCCGTTGGTGAGCCAGGTGACGTCGCCGGCAAAGAGCAGCACCCCCAGCTCGATCTCGGGCGACTCGGGCAACGTGTCGAGCAGCTCGACGAAGGCCTGGGCGCGCGAGCCGTTCGGATCGGTGGCGCCCATCGACTGCGAGGTGTCCATCGCGAAGAGCAGCTTGACGGGCCTGCGCACCTCGCTCGCGGCCTCGGTGCACAGCTCGCCGGTGACGCGGATGGCGCGGTCCTCTGCGCCCCGGCGGCCGGCCCGGGGATCGAACAGATAGGCGTCGGTGCACGCCGCGAAGCCGAGCGCGAACGCGAGCGCCGCGATGCCTGCCCGCCTCACGGCGCGACCCCCTTGCAGACCGACTCGAGGTTGTTGGGCCGGAGGTGGTCGGGCCGGTGGAAGTCTTCCGGCTCGAGGACTATCTCGGGGCCCGCGGGGACGCGCACCGACGGGGGCGCGAACTGGGCGAAGACGCAGGCCTTGCGCCAGACGCCGTAGTCGCGCGTCACGTTGCTCTCGGGCGCCTCGCCGAAGGTGAGGGTGATGAGGTTGTAGCCAATCTGCCCGCTGCTGCGCTGCGGGGTGAGCAGCCGGATGTTCGAGACCAGGAAGTCGTAGCAGACGCTGCCGTTCTCCTGGGCCGTCGCCTGGATCTCGTAGCGGTACGACTCTTTGGCGTGCACGGCCCGATCGTCGAGCAGCGGGTGGGTGTGCTGCGCTACCTCGGTCAGGTCGGGGACGCCGTCGAGGTCGTGGTCGAGGACGCGGTCGTTCGGCGTCAGCGGATCGAGCCCGAGCGAGACCTCGAGGCCATCGGGGATGCCGTCGGCGTCGGTGTCGAAGAGGGTCTCGTTGGTGCCCAGATACGCCTCGGCCGCCTGCGACAGGCCGTCCCCGTCCAAGTCCGCGCAGCTATAGCGGGCCTCGACCTCGTCGGTAGTGCGGCAGCCGCGCGGATCCGGGGCGAGCGGGTCGAAGGTCTCGGCCGCGCGGGCGAGCTCGAAAGAGTCCGAGAAGCCGTCGCCGTCGCTGTCGGGGTCGAGCTTCTCGGTGCCGCGGACCGCCTTGGCGTCCTCATCGTCGGGCACCCGGTCGCCGTCGCTGTCGAGCCGCGGCCCGCCACGGCCGGGCACCGCGTTGGTGTTCTCGGCGAAGAGCGTCTTCGCCGCCAGACGAGAGGCGAGCGAGGTGTAGTCGAGTGCGCCAAGCTCGATGGAGGCGGTGTCGGTGAACTCCTGGAAGGTGCCGCCGCCGTGGGCCTCGGCGATCTCGGTGAGCGTCCAGGTCGCCACCGCCCGCGCGTCGGCGGCGGCCAGACCGTTGTAAAGGTCGCCCGAGCAGAGCTCGCCGCAGGCCTCCACCGCGCCCTGGTTGAAGAGCAGGATGGTGTGGAGGCGGATGTCGCCGATGTTGCGCTTCTGCTTGAGGTCCATCAGGCGGTCGACCGCGTCGAAGAGCTGGTAGTTCTGGTTGCGCTCGGCTCCGCCGATGAAGCCGTCGATCACCTCGCCCGCGTCGTTGGCGTTGCAGAAGTCGGGCGGGTTGTCCGCCCAGATGGCCCAGGGGTTGTCGGCGCCCGCGTACTGGCTCTCGGGCATCGAGTCGTCGGCGGCGCAGCGCGGATAGGGCGCGCCGTCGGTCAGCAGGATCACGACGTAGCGGGTGCGCGGCAGCACCTGCGGGTTGGAGGCGTTGATGTCCGCCTCGATGCGCGTGAAGGCGTGCGCGAGCGCGCCCTGGTAGTCGGTGCCCTTGCCCAGCTTGGCCTGGAGGTTTTCGATGCGAGCGTCGCCGAGGTCGCGGGCCGGCACGAAGAACTGGCCGTCGGAGAAGCGGGGAAAGTCGTCGACGATCTGTGACTCGAAGGGCACGAGGGCGACCGAGACGTTCGACTGCCGCGCGAAGCGCGCCATCAGCTCCTTGAGCGCGCGCACCCGGCCCGGGACCTCGGCGGCGATGCCGAGCCGGTCGGCCACCTGCTGGCAGAAGCCGTTGTCGTCCTGCGAGCCGGGGCCGTCCGAGACGCACATCGAGCCTGACTTGTCGACGAGGAAGACCACCTTGACCGGGAAGTTGGCCGGGGAGGGGGTGCCGGTGCAGACCTTGCCGCGGATCGAGAGCCGGTCGTCGAGGGCCGTCTCCTCGACCGCGACCGGCTGCAGCAGGGCGTCGGTGCAGCCGGCGAGCAGCAGGAGGACCAGCACGCGGGAGTGCACCATGGCCGTCTCCTTTACTGGCGCGCGCGCCGTGCCGGGCTCACGGGCGCGTCTCCAGGTCTTCTTCGAACAGGGCGATTGTCGGTTCCGGCGGCCGGCGCGTCGAGGGCGCGAGGAAGACCACCGGTTCGGCCCGGAAACGCGCGAGGGCACTCTGGCCCGAGGCGCCCTCGGCGGCGAAGACCGCGTAGAGATAGAGGTCGTTGGCGCCGGCCTCGCGCTCGAGTGTCTCGCGGGTCTCGACGAGGCCGATGTTGCCGAAGCGCACGCGGTAGCGCGGGCGGCCAGGGCAGGGATCGACGGCGGCCTCGGCGCTGCCGGCCGGCGGGGGCGCGAGCTCCTCGAGCTGGTAGGTGTAGGCCCGCGAGCCGGCGAGCTCCGGGTCGTTGCTGAGCGGGTCGGTGTGCCAGCGCAGCTCGTCGAGGTTGGGAAAGCCGTCGCGGTCGGTGTCGAGGCTCTGCTCGTGCTCGAGCGGATTGCTGCCGCTGAGCGCCTCGACCAGGTCAGGAACGCCGTCGCCATCGGTGTCGCCCATGCAGTCCTCGGTGCCGAGCAGGCGCTCCTCGCAGGAGGTGAGCCCGTCGCGATCCTCGTCGACGCCCGGGGTGCAGCCCTTGATGGCGTCGGGCGAGAGCGGGTCGAGGCCGACGAGCATCTCGACGCCGTCGAGCAGCCCGTCGCCGTCAGTGTCGGGCGAGTCGGGATCGGTACCGGCGCCGGGCTCGTCCTGATCGGCGAGCCCGTCGCCATCCGAGTCGGGCAGGAGCTGGCCCGCCCGGGCGCGTGCCTGACGGTTGAAGGCGACGACGGTGCGCAGCCGGACCGGGCGCTCGAGGCCGGCGAGGTTGAGGCCGAGCAGCGCCGTCTCGAGCCCCGCGAGGTCGGCCACGCGCTCGCGCGTGCCGCCCGCCTCGGCGATAGCCGCAGCCTGGCGCCGCGCGCCTTCGTCCGGTCCGGCGAGAGGGACGTAGACGGGCTGGATGGTGATCTGGCCGGCGCCGTACTTCTCCTCCAACGCGCGAATGCGCCCGGCCTGGCGCACGGCGAGGCACTCGGCGCACGAGGCCGAGTCGACGCACGGATCGTCGGGAGGCAGCGCTCCGCAGCTCGAGGTCGGGTCCGGCTCGAAGGCGAGCAGCACTATCGAATAGCGGGTGCGCGCCCGGGTTCCCGGGCACTGCCCGAGCATGGCGCCGGAGGTGAGCGACTCGGCGAGCTGCAGGGCGTTGGCGAGCGAGAGCGGGCCGTCCTGGGAGAACGAGGTGTAGCGCGCGAGCGCGGTGGCCATCTCGGTCGGCTCGCCGAACCCGCCGGGGAGCTGGCTGAAGGCAAAGGCGTTGTAGGCGACCAGCCCGTAGCGGATCGAGGGGCTCGTGTAGCGCTTCAGCGCGGCGTCGATGGCCCTGACGACTTGCGCGCGCACCTCGGGCTCGACCCCGGCGCCGCCCTGGACGACGAAGAGGATCCGAGTCGGGAAGTGCCGTCCGGTCGGAGCCGGAGCGCAGAAGAGGCCCTCGAGCGCGGCGCGGTCGGGCAGGTTCGCTCCGCCGCCGGCGATCGAATAGAGCGAAGCGTCGGTGCACGCGCCCGCCGCGAGGAGGAAGAGGAGGAGGAGGGTGGTCCGCCCGGACATGGAGCCTCGGTTATAGATCGCGGGCGTGATTTTCGCTTCGTTGACACTGCCCAGTTGCCTTTGGCTTACTGTCGCGGCCTCTTCCAACCTCATTTGAGGAGCCGATGCCCAGGGTCGTGCCGCTGTCCCGCCTCGCGTGGTGCGCTCTCGTCGCGGCGCTCTGGGTTGCGCCGGCCGAGGCGCACGTCCTGGAGCCTGCGGACGTGCTGACTCGTTCGGTGCTCGCCAAGCGCCGCGCCCGAAAGACAAAGCCGAAGCGACCCCCGCGCGAGCCGGAGAGCGCCGCATCGAAGGTCTCCGCCGCGGAGCCGCCCGCCTCCGCTGGCGAGGAGGCGCCGAAGAGCGAGGCGAAGGCCGACGAGGTCGTGCGCGCGCCGCGAGGCCCGACGCGCATCGACTTCGACGATCGGCTCATCCAGGGCCAGACCAACAAGTCGGGGGCCGTCTACCTCTTCGATCGCAAGGAGCTCTCCGTGCGCAGCATGGTCAAGCAGCGCACCAGCTTCCGGGATCAGATCGTCCGAGACGTCCTCGCCGAGTGACCGACGTGCACGACTCTTTGGTACTGCAGGTCGTCATCTTCCGTGAAGGCAGCCTGGTGGGGACCGAGGTGTTCCTGCCGGGCGCCTATGCCTTGGGCAGCGACGACGAGTGCGAGCTGCTGCTCGCCGATCCCGCCGTCTCGCCCTGCCACGCGGTCCTCACCTTCAAGGAGGGCAAGGTTCGGCTCGAGGATCTGAGCGGCCGCGGTGCGGTGGTGATCAACGGCGCGCCTGCCCTCAGCGCCGAGGTTGGCGCCCGGGACGACATCGCCATCGGCCCGTTCCTCGTGAAGGTGCGCGTGGTCGGCCAAAAGCGCGGCACGCCCAAGGCGGCGCCGGCGACCCCTCGAGCCGTTACGGGAGCGACTCCGACACAGGCGAAGGCTCCTTTCCCCGGTGGGCCGTCGAAGCCTCAGCCTGCGAGCTCCCCGCCGCTCGCCAGCCATCGAAATTCGTCTGCACCTTTGGCGGGCCCGCGGGCGCTGTCGCGCGGCGTTGCTCCGGGACCCGTGGCGGGCAGACAGGAGGCGTCAAGAACGCTCGAGCCTTTCGAGCACGTTCGCAGCGCCAAGCCACGCGCGGCGTCCGCGGAGCAGCAGACCGAGGTCCTGACGCTTCCACCCGTCGCCGCGGCGCCTGCCGTGACGCCGCCGTGGGATTCGAGCCCCAGGATCCGCCTTCCCGCCCCCAGCCCCACGCCTGCGCCGGCGGCGACACTCGAAGAGGTTCCGGCCGCCGCCGTGTCGGCCGACCTGACCGACCCTGCCCTCGTCGTCCCTGCCCCGGTTGCCGGCATCAAGACCGTCGAGGAGCTGCCGGTAGTCGACGATGTGGACGTGCTCGAGGAGGTCGAGAAGGCTGCGGTCGCTCTCGAGCTGGCCACCCCGCCGGGGCTCGGGGCTCCTGCGGAGCGTGCCGGAGATGTCGCCGCGGGTGGAGATCGGTCGAGAAACGCTTCTTCGACTCCTTCCGGTTCCGCTCACCCTGAGCGCAGCTCCCGACGCGCGAGCGGTGGGAGCGGAGTCGAAGGGCCCCTCGACGCCGGCCTCGCAGGCTCGGCCTACGCTCGGGCCTCTCGACTTCGCTCGAGGGAACCGGAGGGGGCGGGCCGAGCTCAAGGAGATTCCCCGACACCTACCGAGGACACAGGCACGAAAAGACCTGCGTCCGGCCCCTTCCTGCGCGTGCGGGTCCTCTGGGGCGATTACGTCATCGGCCTGCACGGCTTTCGGTTCGGGACCTCGCTGCGCAGCGGGCCGAGCGAGGACTGTGACGTCCCTCTCTACGACCTGGCGTTTCCGAACAGCTTCGAGCTGGCGAAGGTCGACAAGGGCTTGTGGACGGTCCAAATCCCGCGCGGCGCGCGAGCGCGCCTCTTTGGCGGCAGCGGCGGCTGGCAGCCGGTCGCCTCGGGCAAAGTCGCGCTCGTTGGCGGACAGGCGCTTCACCTCGAGGGAAGCCGCTGCGCCGTCGAGCTGCGTCCAGACCCGGTGCCGCCGGCGGCGCCGATGCGCTTCAGCGACGTGGTCGACTCGCGCGTCGGCGTTCCCTTTGCGCTCGCCGCGAGCCTGGTCCTCGCCGCCATCCTGCTGATGCCCGAGCCGCCGAAGGAGACCTCCGACTTCGAGCCGAAGAAGCTCGCCCCCATCCGCGCCTTGCTCAAGCCGCCGCCAAAGAAGGAGCAGCAGAAGATCAAGGAGAAGATCGCCCGGCTGACGAAGAGGGAGGTCGTCGCCCAGGACCCGGACGTCGTCGCGCCGAAGACCCGGGCCCAGGGCTCGGCGCGGAAGGCGATCAAGGCCGTCGAGAAGCTCACCAGCGCCGGGCCCGCGGTCGAGAGCCTGCTCAAGGCGACCTCGAAGATGGCCGGCGGGCCCAAGGGCTATGGCGACAAGGGCATGGGGTTCAAGCTCTCGCCGCTCAACGGCAAACCTCCCATCGCCATGGCAGGGATGGAGGTCGGGCAGGGCATGGGCGGATTCGGCGCGAAGACGAAGGGCCTCGGCGGCGTTCGCGGCATGGGCGGCGGCCCGGGAGGCGGAATCGGCGTCTTCGCGAGCGGGGGCGTTGGCAAGAAGCAGGTGGCCGGCACGGTGGTCTCGGCGCCTGCGCGCCGCGCCAAGGTGAGCGGCGGCTCGCTGCCGCGCGAGGCGGTCGCCAAGGTGATCAACGAGCACCTCTCGGAGGTGCGCGGCTGCTACGAGCGGGCGCTGCTCAAGAGCCCCGGGCTCGCCGGCAAGCTGCAGCTCGAGTGGACGATCGACTCGAGGGGCAAGGTCTCCGAGATCAAGGTGAAGACCTCGACCCTGCGCGGGGCCGAGGTGCCCAACTGCATCGTCTCGAGCCTGAAGGCCTGGACCTTCCCGCCGCCGAAGGGCGGGCGGGTCATCGTCTCCTATCCCTTCCTTTTCAATAGCGTCGGGTTCTAGGCGGGGCTCCTGGAAGCCAGCCTAGCCTCGGCGTCGAGAGGAGCCGCGTGAGAGCCAGAGCATTCTTCCTGGGAATGGCGCTGTGGATGGCGCTTCCGTCGGCGGCCGTGGCCGACGAGACGCTCGAGCCGGGCCGGCTCGCGGCGGTGCAGCGCCGGAAGTTTCGCCTCGATCACGAGCTCTTTGCCGCCGGCACGCTGTTGCCGCTCGACGCCTTCTACAAAGGCATTGGCCCGGTGGCGAGCTACACCTTTCACTTCGGCGACGCGTTCGGCTGGGAGGTCGCGCGCGCGGGCTACAGCTTCCGACTCGAAACCAGCCTGCACGAGCAGCTCGAGAACGACTTCAAGGTCTCGGCCACCGAGTTCGAGGAGGCCCAGCTCCTGCTCGGCTCGGCGCTCGTGTTCCGGCCGCTCTACGGCAAGCTCGCCCTGATGAACAGCAGCGTCATCCACGGGGAGATGTTCGGCCTGCTCGGCGGCTCGGTCATGCGCTTCACCCGCTCTTTCAAGCCTGGGCCGCAGGCGGGGCTCGGCTTCCGGCTCTATCTGAGCGAGGCGATCTCGTTTCGCACCGAGGCGCGCTACCACCTGCTGTTCTCGGGCGGGCTGACCCACGTCGTCGAGATCTCCTCGGGCTTCGCCTTCAACCTCGGGGGCGCCGACTGACCGCCATGCGCACCCTGTCCCTGGCCATGTTGAGCGCGCTGCTGCTCGCCGCCGCCCCGGGCAGCGAGCCCGCCTCCGCGGAGAAGAGCGGTGCGCCCTCGCCCGAGGCCGTCGTGCCCGCGGCGGCAGCCGCCGACGATTCAGCTCCTTCTGCCGCGGAGGGGAAGGAAGGCGCTCAGGAGGACGAGCCGGTCGGGGTCGGCCCCGAGACCTTCGACGAGGCGCTCGAGCTGCACTACGGCGGCACCCCGCGCGAGGCTGCCCCGCTGTTCTTCCAGTACGTCCGCGGCTCGGCGCGCACCGCCGACAACTACGAGTGGGCGCAGTATTTCCTCGGCAATGACCTCGCGCAGCTCGGCTTCACGCACGCGGCCTTCAACTTCTACGCCGAGGTGGCGAAGACCCGCTCGCGCGCCGAGGTGCTGCCGGTCGTGCTCGGCGCGCTCGAGAAGCTGAGCGCAAGGACGGTCTATGACGCCGAGCTCGTCGAGCGCGAAGTGCTCGGCGGCACCGACTTCGGCTTCGTCCCTGCCTCGGTGCGCGACTACGTGCGCTTCCACAAGGGCATGGTCGACTACCGCAACGGGCATCTGCGCTGGGCGTGGGGGCACTTCGACAAGCTGGAACAGGGGAGCGGCTACCACGCGCGGGCAAGGCTCGTGCGCGCCGTCCACAAGCTCGAGAAGGAGAATGCGCCCGAGCCCGCGCTCGCCGAGCTGGAGGCGCTCTCCGCCGACGAGAAGGCCCCGCGCGAGGTGCGCAACGACGCGCGCGTCGCGGTGGCGCGGCTGCGCTTCGAGCGCGGCGAGTACAAGAAGGCCCACGTGGCCTACGACGCGGTCGAGCTGCCCGAGCTCGATCCGGGCCGCGGGCAGCTCTACCTGGAGAAGGCCTGGACCTATTACCGGATGGGCGAAGCCTCCCAGGCGATGGGCCTGCTGCTCGCGCTGGACGCGCCGAGCTTCCGCGAGCTGTTCCTGCCGGAGAAGTACGTGCTCGCCTCGCTCATCTACAAGGACCGCTGCCATTACCTGCCGGCCAAGCGCGCGGCGAGAGGCTTCACCCGCCGCTACGGCCCGGCGCTGCGGCTCGTGCGCGAGCGTGGCGACCTGAAGTCCGATGAGCGGCTGCTCGCCGCCGCCTTGCAGATAGAGCCGGCCTCGCGGCGAGCCGGCGAGCTCGTCGCCCGGCTCGAGCTGGAGCGCGATCTCATCGACGCCTACGCGAGCCGGTTCGAGGCCTCGGGCCTGACGCGAAGGCTGCGCCAGCTCTACGAGCGGGCGCTCGCCGAGGCGATCCGGCAGCGCGAAATCGCCCTCGAGCACGCGCTCGCGGCCGCCGCGGACCGGTTGCTGCGCGAGGAGGAACAGGTGCGGCTGCTCGACTACGAGATCGGGCTCGACCTCTACAAGCGCGTCAAGAAGGGCGCGCTCCTCGCCGAGGCCCAGGCGATCGATCTGGCGGCCGACGAGGACGCAGTCGTCTATCCGTTCGACGGCGAGTACTGGAACGACGAGCTGATGGACTTCCGACTCGACCTGCCGAGCCGCTGCGCCGCCGCCGAGGGTGACCGATGAAGCGCATCGCTCTCCTCTGCCTGCTGCTCGCTTCCTGCGCCCACGGCCCCGAGGCTGAGAGGCCCTACCAACCCTCCTCCCGCGCCCAGGAGCGCGCCGAGCTCATCGCGCGCCTCAAGCGCGACCTGGTGAAGGTCGACCGCTCGATCCAGGTGACCGACCGGCTCATCGGAGAGTCGCGCTCGGCGCCGTACCTTCCCGACCTGATCTTCCGGCAGGCCGAGCTCTACGTGGAGAAGAGCCGCTATCGCTTCCACCTCGAGGCCGAGCTGCACGCGGCGGCCGGGCGGCGCGGCTCGCTGGTCGTGCCCGACGTCACCCTGCTCAAGCAGAAGGCGGTGAGCCTCTACGAGCGGATAGTGCGCGAGTTCCCGGACTTCGCCGAGAACGACCAGGTGCTCTTCTTCACCGCCCACGAGCACCGCGAGCTGGGCGACTACGACAAGGCGCTGCAGGTCTACCAGGAGCTGATCGACAAGCACCCGAAGAGCAACCTCGTCGCCGAGGCGCTGCTCATCATCGCCGACTACCACTTCGACAAGAGCGACCTCGACAAGGCGGAGACCTACTACCAGAAGGTGCTCGCCGAGCCGCCGTCGCCCGCGCACGACCTCGCCCGCTACAAGCTCGGCTGGGTCTGGATCAACCGCGGCAAGCACGGCGAGGCTGTCAAGCACTTCGAGGCCGTCGCGCGCTCTCCGGTCGGCGCGGCCGAGGGCGAAGAGGCGCTGTCGATCAAGAGCCTGGCGCTCTCCGACCTCGTCTTCTCGTACACCGAGTCGCGCAAGGCCAAGGGCGCGGTCGAGTACTTCGAGGCGCTGTGCGACTCGGCCAACTCGTTCGAGGTCGTCCTCGAGAAGCTCGCCAACCGCTACTTCATCAAGCAGGAGATGCAGAACGCGGCGCCCGTCTACCGGCGGCTGCTCGCCATCTCGCGCGACTTCGAGCGCGATCCGGAGCGGGCAGGCCGGCTGTACGAGACCATCAAGTCGAGCAAGGGCAAGGTCGTGCCGACCGCCGAGGACGTGCGGGTGCTCGTGCGCGTCGCCGCCCGCACCCGAATCGACACGCGGATGCCCGAAGACGAGCGGATGGGCCTGCTCGAGGACCTCGAGGTCTTCTCACGCGACCTGGCGACCAGCCTCCACGTCGAGGCCCAGAAGAAGAACGACAAGGCGGCCTACTCCGAGGCGGCCGACGCCTACCTCGCCTACCTCGAGCTGTTCCGGGGCGAGACGCACAAGCGGGCGATGCTCGAGAACCTCGCCGAGTCGCTCTTCAACGCCGAGCGGTTCGCCGAGGCCGGCCGCGCCTACGAGAAGGTGGCGGCGATGGTCGAGGGCGAGGAGCGCGAGAAGCCGCTGTTCAGCGCGCTCGTCGCCTTCCAGAACGCGCTCAAGGAGCCGGGCAAGCTCAGCTACTTCGACCGCACCAACGCGCGCTTCGGCATCCGCCAGCTCGGGGCCTTCTACGTGAAGAGCTACCCGCAGAACCCGAACGCGCCAAAGGTGAAGCTCAACGTCGCGCGCGCCTACTACGAGGAGGGCGAGTTCCGGCAGGCCGGTGAGCTCTTCACCGCCTTTGCTTCGGAGCATCCCGGTGACGCCGACGCCTCCGCCGCCGCGCACCTCGCGCTCGACAGCTTCCACAGCCTCAAGGACTACAAGGCGCTGGCCGACGCGGGCGCGAAGCTGCTCGCGGTCAGCGCGTTGCCCGCGACGCTGCAGCAGGAGCTCAGAGACATCCTCGCCTCGGCCAAGGCCGAGGAGCTGTCGGAGGTGGTCATCGCCTCGGACACGGGCGAGGAGGACGCGATAACCCGGCTGGTGAAGATCGCCGACGACCCCGCGCGCGAGGGCACCGATCTGGCCGAGCGCGCGCTCACCACGGCGCTCGGTCACGCGGTCACCCGCCGGCAGATCGAGGTCGCCGAGGACGTCGCGCGGAAGATCATCGAGCGCTTCCCCAAGTCGGCTCCCGCGGCGAACGCCGCGCTCACCCTCGCCCGGCTGTCGGCGGAGGTCGGTGACTTCGACAGCTCGGCCGCCCACTACGAGTCGATGGCCGCGCAGTTCGAGGGCGACCCGAAGGCCGTCGATGCCCTGGAGACGGCCGGCGAGCTGCGGCTGATGATCGGCGACCTGTCGCGCGCCGTCGCCGACTTCGAGAAGGTGGCCGCAGCCCGCAAGGACGGTGAGTCGCTCGCGCGCCTCGCGGAGGCGCGCCTCTCAAGCCGGGATCTCGCCGGCGCGCAGCAGACGGCCGAGGCGGCGCTGAAGGCCGATTCGGGCAGCGCGCGCGCCGCGGCGGTCCTGGGCGAGGCGCTCCTCGAGCAGGGCAAGGCGCCCGAGGCCGAGCAGGCGCTGCTCGCCGCCGGCCCGGCGCTGCAGAACGCGATGCAGACCGACCCGGAGTCGCTCGCCAAGGTCTACTTCCTGTGGGGCGAAGCGGTCTTCGCGCAGTTCAAGGCCATCGGCCCCGAGGACATCGAGCGCAAGGCGAACATGCTGCAGGTGCTGCAGCAGGCCTACACCAGCGCCGCACAGCTCGGCGGCGACTGGGCCATCGCCGGGATGTTCCGGCTGGCGCGCTCGCTGGACATCCTCGCCGCCTCCATCGAGCAGATGCCCGAGCCGCCGGGCCTCAAGCCGCGCGACCGGGCCGAGCTCAAGGCGACGCTGCAGCGGCAGGCTTCCGAGCTGCGGGTCGGCTCGGGCCAGGCCTTCGAGGCCTGCGTCAAGCGCGCCCGCGAGCTCGAGATCTACACGCCCTTCGCGCTCGGCTGCGCGACCCGCCGCGAGATCGACCCGAAGCTACCGGTGCCCGCGCCGCGAACGGCCCCCGAGGCCTCGCGCATCAAGCCTTTCCGCGAAGCGCTCTCGCGCGACCCGGACGACATCAAGGCGCTCGAGGGTCTGGGCCAGGTGTTGCTCGAGGCTGGCGACTACCACCGCGCGCGCCTCGCCTTCGCCCGCATCGGCGAGCTGGACCTCAACTACGGCCCCGCGCAGGCCGCCCTCGGCTTCGTGCACCTGAAGATGGGTGAGCCGGTCCTCGCGGTCGCCGCGCTCAACCGTGCCCTGGAGATCGACGCGCGCGACGCGAAGGCTCGCGCCAACCTCGCGGCCATCAAGTGCCGCTTCGGCGACGAGAAGGGCGCCCGCGCCGAGCTCAAGCGCCTCAAGACGCGCCCGAGCGGCCCGGACGTCGACCCGGAGTACACGGCATGCGCCAAGTGAGCGGCCACAGGACGGCTCGACCTCTGCCGTGGGCGCTCGCGCTGCTCGTCGCCGCCTGCGGCGGGTCGAACACTCTCGAGGGCAGCCTCGGGGAGGTCGTCGACCTGCGGTTCGACGGGGTCGAGGTCTCGGTGACCGACTCGGCGGTGACCGTGGGCTACTTCCGCAGGAAGGGCGAGGCGCGCGACCTCGTCTTCAAGCTCGTCCTCGACTCGCCGCCCGGAAACGTGGTGCATGAAATCCAGACCGACCTCTCGCCGACGCCAGACGGCCGCCCGCGCGCCTCGGTGACCCGGTCGGTGGCCGAAGACCCCATCCGCACCTACGCGGCGATCAAGCACGGGTTCGTGCGGTTCGACGGCCCGCTCGAGCTCGACAGGCCAGCCTCCGGCGAGCTCCGCGTGACGCTGGGCGCGGGCGGCGACGCGGGCGAAGGGCGCACCGCGTTCGGGACCTTCTCGGTCGAGCGGGTCGTCCCCGGAAGCTGAAGGGAAGAGTGATGCGACGAGCCTTTCCACTCCTGTTGCTCCTTGCCGGATGCGGCCTCGCGCACGTGGACCCGGCGGCCGTCAAGGCGCTGCCGCTCGAGGCCCGGCTCGATCTGCTCGAGGCCGAGAACGAGCTGTTCATCGCCGTCGACGCGGTCGACGAGGCGAGCTTCCGGCTCCAGGACGCCCGCGAGGCGTACCGCAGCGCCGATGAGCGCATCGACGAGGCCGAGGCGGCGCTCGAGCATGCGGAGAAGGGCAAGGAGCCGCACCTGATCGAGGTGGCGCAGCTCGCGGTTCAGGCTGCCGAGGAGCGCGAGGCGTTCCTCGACATCTGGCGCGACGTGGAGGCGGCCCGCCTCGAGGTCGAGAGGGCGCGGCTCGAGCTCGCGCAGGTTCGCTTCGAGCGGACGAAGGCCCTCGCGGTGAAGCGGGCGAACGTTGCGGGCGCCGAGAAGCTCGACCTCGACGCCTACGAGTCCGCGGCCGCCGGGCTCGAACAGGAAGTGAAGCAGCGCGAGGAAGAGGCACGCCTCGCGGAAGAAGGGGCAGGCACGGCGCGCTCGCAGTGGCAGGCGACGCGCCGGCTGCTCGCGCAGAGGACCGGAGGCGGGCAGGGCAGTCCCTGGGTGGAGTAGCAGGATGCCGCGCTCGAAAACCGCGAGAGCGAGGGTAGGCGCATGAAGGCTCTGACACTGCTTGCTCTGCTGACCCTGGTCGCCGGCGCGCCCGAGACCGGAGGGGAGGGCGACGCGCTGCGCCAGGCGCAGGCGGCCGTCCAGCACGACCCGGAGGACGCACACGCGCGCGTCGTGCTCGGCATGGAGCTGCTGAGCGTCGGCCGTGCCGAGGAGGCGGCCACGCACCTGCGCGAGGCGCTGAACCAGGAGCCCGAGAGCATCGAGCTGCGGCTGACGCTCGCGCAGGCGCTCGGCGAGTGCCAGAGGTACGACGAGGCCGATCGGCTCTGGCGACAGCTCGTCGAGGAGGCTCCCGGCTCGCTCGAGATCCGCGTCTCGTACGCGGGGTTCCTGCGCAAGGCCGAGAACCCGGCCGGCGCCGTCGCCCAGCTCCGCGAGGCGCTGCGCATCAAGCCGAAGGACGCGCAGCTCCTGTTCAACCTGGGCGAGGCGCTCGAGAAGGCCGGGAAGATCGTCGAGGCGGTCGCCATCTACCGCGAGGCGCTGGCCGCCGACGCGACGCTCGTCGCGGCGCGGGTCAACCTCGGCCGCGCGCTCGGCGAGCTCGAGCAGAACGAGGCCGCGCTGCAGGAGCTCGGCAAGGCCGCCGAGGCCAACGACCCGGACGCGCACTACAACCTCGGGCTGCTCCACTATCGCCAGGGCCGCGTGCAGGCCGCGATGGCGAGCTACCGCAAGGCCATCGAGCTGAAGGCTGGGCACGCCTCCGCGCACAACAACCTCGGGGTGGCGCTGCTCGAGTCGGGCGACGAGGAGGGTGCGCTCGCCGAGTTCAAGAGCGCCATCGCCCTCGAGCCGAGCGACGCGGAGGCCCACTTCAACCTCGGGTTGCTCTACTTCAAGACCGGGAAGACCTCGCTGGCAACCCGCCAGTTCGAGCGTGCCCTGCAGCTTCGCCCCGAGTCGACACAGGCGCGCCTATCGCTCGCCGATGCGCTGCTGAAGCAGAAGGACGCGCGCCGTGCCCTGCCGTTGCTCAAGGACGTGGTGGATCGGCGCCCGAAGGACTCCGGCGCGCATCGGCTGCTCGCGCGCGCCTACCTCGAGGCTGGCGACGCACAGCATGGGGTCGAGGCGCTCAAGCGCGCCGTCGACCTGACCCCGGACGATGCGACCGCGCAGGCCGCGCTCGGCGAGGCCCTTCTGTCCATCGGGGACTTGGAGGGCGCGGTCGCGCAGTACGAAAGGCGCCTTGAGACCGAGAAGCGGCTCGAGGGGCGGGCGTCGGCCGCCGCGCACTTCGATCTGGGCGAGGCCTACGCGGCCCGGCGCATCGCGTCGAAGGCGCAGCCGCACTACGAGAAGGCCATCGAGCTCGACGGCGCCGAGGCCCGCTATCAGTTGCGGCTGGCCGATCTGCTGCTCGCCCGAGGCGAGTGGGACGCGGCCGGGCGCGCCTATGAGGCGGTGAAGAAGAAGTTCCCGGCGAACGCCGAAGCGCCGGGCAAGCTCGGCATCGTCGCCTCGCGGCGAGGCGACTTCGAGAAGGCCATCCCTGCGCTCCAGACCGCGGTCGCGGTCAACCCGGAGGACGTCGATGCCCGGGTCGAGCTCGGCTTCTGTTACTACCGCCAGGACGAGGTCAAGCGGGCCGTCGCCGAGCTTCGCGGCGCGCTCGCGCAGAAGCCACGCCATCCGCTCGCGCACTACTACCTCGGCGTTGCGCTCTATCGGGAGGGCGACGCGCAGGGCGCGCTCGAAGCGCTGGCGAAGGCGGCCGAGCTGGACAGGGGCTTTGCCGATCCGCATTTCCTGCGGGGCCAGGTCCTCGAAGCGACCGGCGACAAGTCGCAGGCGCGCGGCGAGTACGAGATGGCCATCTCGATAGACCCGAGCCACAAGGACGCGAAGGCGGCGCTGCAAAAGCTCGGGAAGTAGCGCCCCAGGGGCCGAGCGCTTGGTGGGGCCCTCGGCCCTGCCGGCTCGCCGGCCTTCGCGGCGGTGCCATGCCGCTTGGCAAACCGTCAAGCGCCGTGGTGCCTCTCAACTCCAACGCGCCCTCGCGCCGGCGCGAGCGGTGATGGTCGTGGGCTTGCAGTGACCTGCCTCCCGTGGCCACCGGAGGTGAGCATGCACTGCGCGCTTCGATCGTCGCTTGCCCTCGTCACCGCCTGTGTCTGTGTCTCGGGCGCGTCCCGCGGGGAGGCGCCGCAAGAAGGCGCGCAGGCGTACTCCGTTTCGGTCCAAAAGCTCGAGGCGAGCCGCGAGCAGCTTGCCGCGGCCTACCGCGAGGCGAAGTCGCCAAAGAGCCGAACTGAAGTCGTCGAACGCGCCCGCCGTCGCCTCGCGGGCGCCATCGTCGAGGAGCTCATCCCGGCCTGGTTCGGCACGCGCTGGGAGTTCTACGGCACGACCGAAACGCCCGGCGAAGGCGCCATCGCCTGCGGCTACTTCGTGAGCACCGTCCTGCGCGACGCCGGATTCAGGGTCGAGCGCGTGCGGCTGGCGCAGCAGGCCTCGGAGAACATCGTCAAGACGCTCGTGCCAGCGCAGCAGATCCGCCGGTACCGCTGGAAGAGCCCGGCCGAGCTGGTCGCGGCGGTGCGCGCGGAGCTTGGTGACGGGCTCTTCGTCGTCGGTCTCGACTACCACGTCGGCTTCCTGCACCTCGGCGGCGAGGGTGCCTCGTTTTGCCACTCGGCCTATTTGGCCCCGACCGCTGTGGTCTGTGAGCCGGCCGCGCGAGCCGCGGGCCTGGCCTCCGACTACCACGTCGTCGGTAGGCTGCTCACCGCGCCCACGATGGCCAGGTGGCTCGAGGGACGCGCCTTCAGGACCTTGGGCGCGGCTCGATAGCCGGCGGTGGCCCGGCGAAGCGCAGATTCGGGCTCTTCGCCTCGATGGCGCGATAGGTCTCGGCGAGCCGCGCGCTCTGCGGCTGCAGCTCGATGGCGAGCTTGAGCGCGGCGTGCGCGCACGACCACTGCCCTTGCGACTCGAAGAGAAGCGCCGCCGCATGCAGCGAGGCCGCCGCGAGGCCAGGCTGCCGGGCGCGGCGGCACGCCTCGGAGTGGCGCAACCGCAGGCGCGGGTCGTTCGGCTGAGCCTTGATGAGGTCTTGATAGGCCCGGGCCGACTTGAGGTACTTGCCCTTCAGGTACAAAGCGGCCGCCTCTTCCTTCATTGCACGAACATCCATCTCCACCGTCCCCCTCGCCCGCCAACCGCAAGAACCTAGGCCCGCGTCGTCGGGCAAGCGGGCTCCGCAGGTGGGGCAGTGCACGAAGAGCCGAGGCGCGGACTGGCGCTCGAAGGGCCATTTGCGGAGGAAGCAGACGGCGCAGTCCGCCGCAGCCCGGCGATGGCCTCGCTTCGATGCAAACGAGAAGGGCAGTGAAGACGGGCTTGGTGGCGTCGGGCTGTCGCGCGTGCGTTCCTGCCGGGAAAGAGTGCGAGAGAGGCGACGAGTGTCGAGTGGAGCCAGGTGTCCGGAAGCAGGCTTGCTCGCCTTGCACCCCCCGGGGAGTTCTTCTACAGTCCGTTCGTTCATCAGGCCCAATCCCGAGTCGCCAACAACACCGAGGGTATGAGAATGCGCCCACCCATTCCGCAGCACATCGAGACTCTCAGCCCCTACGTCCCCGGCAAGCCCATCGAGGAGACCGAGCGCGAATACGGCCTCAAGGGCGTCATCAAGCTCGCCTCCAACGAGAACCCGCTCGGTCCGTCTCCGATGGCGGTCGCGGCGCTCGCGGAGGCCGCGGCGTCGCTGCACATCTATCCGGACGCTGCCTGCTTCTATCTGAAGCGCCGGCTCGCCGAGTTCTTGGGCGTCACGCCCGAGGAGCTCATCGTCGGCAGCGGCTCGAACGAGGTGATTGAGCTGCTCGTTCGCACCTTCATGGCCGATGACGACGAGGCGCTGCTCTGCAAGGGCTCGTTCGTCATGTACAAGGTCGTCCTGCAGGCCCACGGCAAGAAGTTCGTGGAGGTGCCGATGCAGGACTTCCACTACGACCTCGACGCGATGGTCGAGGCGGCCGGCGCGAAGACCAGGCTGATCTTCATCGCCAACCCCGACAACCCGACCGGTACCTGGATCCAGCGCGCCCCCTTCGAGCGGTTCCTCGACAAGGTCAGCAAGAGCGCCCCGCAGGCGTTGGTGATCATGGACGAGGCGTACTTCGAGTACGTCACCGACCCGGAGTATCCCAACTCGCTGCACTACCGGCGCGACTACCCCAACGTCGTGACGCTGCGGACCTTCTCCAAGGCCTACGGCCTGGCCGGTTTGAGGCTCGGCTACGGCGTGCTCGATCCGGTGCTCGCCGGCTACATGAACCGCGGGCGCATGCCGTTCAACGTCACCTCGATGGCGCAGATCGGCGGCCTGGCGGCGCTCGATGACCAGGCGCACGTCGAGCGCACGCGAGAGATGAACACGCGGGAGCTCGCCTTCCTCCAGGCCGAGCTGCCCACGCTCGGCGTCCGGGTGCTGCCCTCGCAGGCCAACTTCGTCCTCGTCGACTTGGGCCGGCCCGCCGCGCCGATAAACGAGGCGATGCTGCGCCAGGGCGTCATCGTGCGGCCGGTGCTCAACTACGCGATGCCCAACGCGCTGCGCATCACCGTGGGCACGCACGAAGAGAACCTGAAGATGGTCGCCGCGCTGCGCGAGGCCCTCAAGAAGTGAGCCGCCCGATCATCGTCGCCATCGACGGACCGGCGGGCGCCGGGAAGAGCTCGGTCTCCAAGGCCGCTGCCACTCGCCTCGGGTTCACGTTGGTCGACACCGGCGCCATCTACCGGTGCGTCGCGCTCGCTGCGCGCCGCGACTCGGTCGCCTTCGACGACGACGAGGCGCTCGGGAGCCTGCTGCCGACCCTCGAGATCGGCTTCAGGATGCAGGACGGGCTCAACCGCGTCCTGCTCGGCGCCGAGGACGTCTCCGAGGCGATCCGAACTCCGGAGAACTCGCAGGCCGCCTCGGCGGTCTCGGCTCGCCCGGTCGTGCGCGCGGGGCTGCTCGACCTGCAGCGCCGGCTCGCGCTCTCGGCCCCCGCGGGCGCCATTCTCGAGGGCCGCGACATCGGCACCGTCGTCTTCCCCGACGCAGACGTGAAGCTCTTCGTGACCGCCTCGCCCGAGGAGCGGGCCAAGCGACGGCACCTCGAGCTGAAGGCGAAGGGAATCGACCTGCCCTTCGAGCAGGTGCTCGAGGAGCAGAAGCAGCGCGATCTTGCCGACTCGACGCGCGAGGTCGCCCCGCTCAAGCCGGCGCCCGACTCGATGCTGCTCGACACCACGGACTTCACGCTCGACGAGGTCGTCGCCCGGGTCGTCGCCGAGGTCGAGAAGGCTCGAGCGCGGGCTCGCGACCTCGCCCCGCGCTAGCAGCTCGGCCCGCGGATCGAGCGCAAGGCGCTGCCTTGACGGCTCGAGGAAGCCGGTGCTTTAGTCCCCCGGCCTCGGGGGACCGACGGGGCGATGAGCCCCAGCCAGCGAGGCTTGGAGGAAGCAATGGCGACGATGATCACCGACGTCTGCATTAGCTGTGGAGCCTGTGAGCCCGAGTGCCCGAACGCCGCCATCTCGCAGGGCGACTCGATCTACGTGATCGACCCCAAGCTCTGTAACGAGTGCGTCGGCTTCCATGACGAGCTGGCCTGCGCCGCGGTCTGCCCGGTCGACGCCTGCGTGCCGGATCCCAGTCAGGTCGAGACCGAGGCGCAGCTTCTCGCCAAGGCGACCAAGCTCCATCCCGACCGGCAGTTCCCCGCGCTCGACGCGCTTCCTGCCGCGCTCTCGCACTTCCGAAAGAAGTAGCGGCAGCCCCTGCAGGATCCGCTGAGGCGAATGGCGTGTCGGTCGCTTGCCCGTGTTGCGTTCTGCACGGTAGGTTCGGCCGCATGCGCACGCTGATACTTGCCGGCTCCATCTTGGCGTTGCTCTTCGCTCTCCCCGCGCAAGCGCAGGGTTATTTGACCGAGGAGGAGCCCGAGGAGGAGAGCGTCGAGGAAGGCGAGGACCCCGAGCCCGAAGAGACGGTGCCGGCCGCGGAGCCCATCGAGCGGGCCCACGCCGAGCGGCGGCGCGATCACGTCCTCGAGGTCGTCCGGGTCGAGTCGGCCATCGAGAGCCTCAACGACGGCACCGTCCAGGTCTTCGGAACGCGGCGCGCGTATAGATGCCCGACCGGCGAGCTCGTCTCGGAGAGCGCCTGCAATCCCTGCGTGCGCCGCGCTTCGGAGTGGGGAAGCCGCCCCCACGGCGTCTGGCTCTACGAAGCGGTCTGGCGCGCTCACGACGAGAAGAGCCGCGGCGCGGCCATCGAGCGGGTCGAGCACTTCCGCAAGTACTTCGAGCTCGAGCACCGGGGCGGCGCCGAGGCGGGGGCGCGGGTCTTCGGGTTCGACGAGTTCAGCGGGCGTACGCGGGCCCCGGCCGAGCCGGCGAAGGCCGAGCGGGTGCGCTTCTTCGTCGGCGGCGCGGAGGCGACGGCCGCGGTCGTCCCCGCGGCCGCGAGGTACGTCGAGCTCGAGGCGCGGGCCCAGACCCGGGGCGCGAGCGGCTCGCTGGTCGAGTATCCCGAGGCGCGCATCGCGCTCTCCTCGGCCTGCGGCGAGCTGAAGGAGTCCGGACAGGGGAAGGCGCTCTTCTCGCTCAGGCCAATGGTTGCGCGCTGCGAGGTGACGGCCACCGCGACCCCCGGCGGCGCGACGGCGGCCATCGGGGTGCGCCGCGCGGTCGAGGTCGAGATCACCTACGAGGGCCAGGCCGCCGACAAGATGCTGCTCGAAGGCGCCGAGTCGGTCGTGCTCGGCTACCGCGCGTCGGCCGGCGGCGGGCAGGTCGAGATCAAGCCGGAGTGGAAGGCGCGCGGCGGCACGCTCGAGATCCTCGACGGCGGGCGCAGCGTCAGGTTCCGGCTCGAGAAGGGCGGGGCGGGCGGCGAGGTGCAGTTGCTCGATCTCGGCAGCGGCGCCGGCGACAGGCTCGCCATCGAGCGCAAGAGGTCGGAGTAGCCGCTCAGCTCGCGGTCGCCTCTCGCACCTCCGCCCAGAGGCTGTGTCCCTCGAGCGTCGCGCCGAGCGGGGCGCGCCTCAGCGCGACGTGGAGCAGCGTCGCGGCGAGGGACTCGACCCTTATCGGCGCGTACGTCTCGAGCCGCAGCAGCCTCCCGAGCGTCTCGGCGCCAGGAAAGCCGCGGTCGTCGCCGATGAGCATCGAGGGCCGGAAGATGGTGAAGGGCAGGCCGCTGTCGCGCACCAGGGCCTCGGCGCGCGCCTTGGCCTTCAGGCAGGCGCCGCGCGGGCTGCCCGCGCCCACCGAGCTGAGGAGCACGAAGTGGTCGATTCCCGCGCGCCTCGCCGCGGCGACGAGCTGCGCGGTGGTGCCGACGTCGCTCGTCTCGTAGGTGTCGCCGGTCTCGAAGCGCTTGCGCATCGTGCCGATAGGCTGGACGACCGTCGTGCAGCGGGCGAGGACCTCGGCGAGCGCGTCCCCGTCGCCCAGGTCGAGGACGGCCGCGCGGGGATCGACCGGCCCGGTGGCGGCTCGCTTCGGCCGCACCTGAGGAACGATGGCCACCTGGCGGGCTCCCGCCTGTTCGACCAGCGCCCGGCCGACGACGCCGGTCGAGCCCGCGATGAAGAGGACGCGCTCTCGCATCTGCGACCGCCTTTCTCCTGATGGCCGCCCTCGTCTTCGGAAGGCCGACCTTCCGTGTCGGCCGCCGGGGCTCTGTCGCCCGATTCGACCCCGTATCCGGAGGGCCGCCCCTCGTGTCGGCCGATCAGGCCGCGCCGGCAGCGGCGCCGCGGCTGTGCTAGGGAATGCCACTCTCGTCAGGCAACCCCGCGAGGACGCGAATGAAGGTACTCCCACAGCTCGTCACTGCGCTCGCGCTTTCGTTTGCCGCCTCGCCCGCCTATGCCGCGCCCAAGGCGCGCCCGCCGGGCGCCGTCGGGCTCGAGCGCATGATGTCGCGCTTCGTCTCGACGCCGGTCACCGCCGATCTCGCGGGCCTCTCGGCTGGCGATCGCCAGGCGCTGCGCAAGCTCATCGAGGCGGCGAAGGTCATCGACGAGATCTTCCTCGAGCAGCTCTGGAGCGGAAACGCGCAGCTCCTCTCGGGCCTGCGCGGCGCCGGCGACGCGTTGGGAGCCGCGCGGTTCGAGTACTTCTGGCTCAACAAAGGCCCCTGGTCCGAGCTCGACGGCTACACCGCGTTCCTGCCTGGAGTGCCGGCGCGCAAGCCGCTGGGCGCCAACTACTACCCGCGGGACATGACGCGCGAGGAGTTCTTCTCCTGGTTCGAGAAGCTGGCGCCGGAGCGCCAGGCGCAGGCCAAGGGGTTCTTCAGCGTCGTGCGCCGGACCGAGGACCGGCGGCTCTACGTCGTGCCGTACAGCAAGGAGTACGAAGCCGAGCTCGAGGTCGCCGCCGGGCTGCTGCGCGAGGCCGCCGCGCTCACCGACAACGCGAGCCTGAAGGCGTTCCTGACCCGGCGCGCCGACGCGTTCCTGCTGAACGACTACTACGACAGCGAGATCGCCTGGATGGAGCTCGACGCGCCCATCGACGTGACCATCGGGCCCTACGAGACCTACGCGGACGAGCTGTTCGGCTTCAAGGCGGCCTTCGAGGCCTACGTCACCCTCCGCGACCAGGCCGAGACCTCCCGGCTCGCCGCGCTCTCCTCGCACCTGCAGGAGATAGAGGACAACCTCCCGGTGCCGCCCGAGCACCGCAACAAGAAGCTCGGCGCGCTCTCGCCGATTCGCGTGGTCAACCAGGTCTTCGGCGCCGGCGATGCCGCGCACGGGGTGCAGGCCGCGGCCTTCAACCTGCCCAACGACGAACGGGTCGTGCAGAAGAAGGGCAGCAAGCGGGTGATGCTCAAGAACGTCCAGGAGGCGAAGTTCGGCGCCATCCTGAAGCCGATCGCCGCGCGGGTCCTCGTCCCAGGCGACCGGGCCGCGGTCAGCTTCGAGGCCTTCTTCATGCACATCCTCGCTCACGAGCTGTCGCACGGGCTCGGGCTGCATCGCATCAGTGTCGACGGGCGCAAGACCACCGTGCGCAAGGAGCTCGCCGAGCTCTACAGCGCCATCGAGGAGGCCAAGGCCGACGTCGTCGGGCTCTTCGCGGTCCAGTACCTGCTCGACAACGCGAAGCGCCTCAAGCTCGAGGCGCTCTTCTGGCCGAACGCCGAGCGCGAGCTCTACATGACCTACCTGGCGTCGGGCTTTCGGACCCTGCGCTTTGGCATCGAGGAGTCGCATGGCAAGTCGATGGCGGTGCAGCTCAACTACTTGTTCGACCGCGGCGCGGTGGTGGCCCGGCCCGACGGGAGCTTCACGGTCGACGTCGCGAAGATGAAGAAGGCGGTGCCCAAACTCTCGCGCGAGCTGATCGTCATCGAGGCCAGCGGGAACCGGGCCGCGGCGAGCAAGCTTCTCGACGAGCTCGGCGTGCTGCGCCCGCAGGTCAAGAAGGCGTTGGCGAAGCTGAAGGACATCCCGACCGACATCCGGCCGGTCTTTTCGACCGCCGAAGCGCTGCTCGCCGAGCCGGAGGAGGCGTCGGAGGCGCGCGGGGAGGCGAAGTAGACGGCCGGATCGAACACGGGCGGGTCAAGACCCGCCCTAGACACAGAGCCGGAAACAAGGTGCGCCCAATGCGCTCGACCGTGGGCGACGAAGAGAAAAAAATCCGCGGGCTCTGACGCCAGGACCCAAGCCAAGAGCCCGGTGCGGTGGTGTCGCCCCCTGGGATCGGCGCGGGGCGGCGGTCCTGAGTCCGAGAGGGCGAAGGGCCGCCCCTACCGCGACAGCAGAGTGGCGGGCGCGCGCCGCAGAAAGAAGAAGCCGGAGTCCCTCGGGGGGGGGCTCCGGCTTCCGGCTCGCGCGCGGGAGGGGAAGCGGCGAGCGCGTGCTAAGTGGGGTCGTCGGTCTTTGGGGTCTCGAGCTCCTCGGGCTCCGAGCCGCTCGCGCCGCGGCGCGACTTCGCCTTGAAGAACCCGTGGGGCCACTGCTTGCTGAGCTTCTTCTCGTCGGCGCGGGTGACGAGCTGGCCGAAGAGCCTGTAGCGCGCCTCGTTGAGCTTCTTCGCGAGCGGCTCGAGGTTGCGCACCCGGAGGTCCTTGCGCGTGTTCAGCGCCTTTGTCTGGGCCTCCAGGGCCGCGTCGGCCAGGGCGAAGACGCCGTCGAACCGGGTCGCGAAGGCCTTGAGCGACTCCTCGGGCTCGGTCGCGAGCGACCCGGTCCAGCGGCGCACGACGGCGAGCTCGGAGTCGAGCGCCATCCGGACGATCGAGTACGGGGTCTGCTGGAAGTAGCGGGTGAACCGGGACGAGGTGCGGTCCTTGAGGATGTAGAGGAGCTCGTCGGCGAGGTCGATGACCGTGTCGTCGAGCCGGGCGTTGACGTAGTCGCACTGCGCCTGGGCGGCGATGACGTCCATCTCGGCGCGCCGCTGGCCGATGCGCGCCTCCTCGATCTCGGCGAGGTACGGATCGAGCGTCGCGGCGAGGTCCGCGGCGTCGGCGTCGCCGCTGAAGCGCGCGCGCGTGTAGGACATCTCCGTCCAGAGCGTTTCGAGGGAAGCGGTGAGCGGCAGGTTTCTCGGTGACATCTGGGGTACCCCCTGAAGTGAGTGTGCCCGGGAGGGTAGTCCGACTCCTCACGGAAGGTCAAATAGGTCCGATACTGGACAACTAGCCGGAGCTTCGGAATTCCAGGGGGCGTGGAATTGTGCAGTCGGGCTGTAGCCTCGGCGCTCCTGGGGCCACCGCAGGCGCCCCTTTTGAGGGGCAAGGGGCCCCGTCGCGCCGCGCTCGAGGCCCGCTGGCGCGTCCAGAGCCGTTGTCGTGGCCCGACAGCGCCTCGCTCCGCTGTCCAGAGCCGTTGTCGTGGCCCGACAGCGCCTCGTTGACGCGTCCAGACCCCTTGTCGTGCCGCGACGACGCCTCTTTCCCCTGTCCAGAGCCCTCGTCTGCCACGACGACGCCTCGTTCCAGCGGAGATACCCCTTGTCGTGCCACGACAACGGCTCGAGACGCGCCGAGGGGCGGCTGACGGACGGCGAGGGCCGTGGTCGGACCGGCTATCAGTCTCGATGCGGTCCAAGACGATCGGCTCTGGGCCAGCGGCACACGCCGGTTCAGTCCCGAAGGATCGAGGGCGCCAGACTTCGTGCGAGCCTCGTCGAGCGATTCGGACCGGTCAGCGGCCATGCCGAGCGTAGAGGCGAGGCCATCTCGGTGAGTTGCCGCAGCTTTAGTCGGCCGCGAAATCGAGGCTTGGCCGCAAACGCTTCGATTTCGCGTGGTTGCCGCCTCCTGACCTGGACCTTGCACGAATTCTGGTGCTCGGGTCCTCGCGCCCTGATGACGTGCGCCCGTCTGCGCGACTCTGCTCAACGGCCTCGCTACTCCGTGTTCACCTGCGCGAGGAAGTCCGCGCCCAGCTCCGAAGCGCGCTTGGTGGCCGTCTCGACCGCGTTGATGAGGGTGGTGCGCAGCCCGCCCGCCTCGAGGGTGTGCAGGCCGGCAATCGCGGTGCCGCCGGGGCTGGTGACCATGTCCTTGAGCTGGCCGGGGTGGACGCGGGTCTCTATCTGCAGCTTGGCCGCGCCGAGGACGGTCTGCGCCGCCAGCTTCTGGGCGGTGTGGCGCGGCAGGCCCACCTTCACGCCCGCGTCCGAGAGCGCCTCGATGATCAGGAACACGTAGGCGGGCCCGCTGCCCGACAGGCCGGTGACCGCATCGAGCAGCGACTCCTCGACGACCACGGTGATCCCCACCGAGTCGAACAGGGCGCGGGCCACCTGCAGGTCGGCCTCGGTGGCGTGCTCGCCGCACGCGAGCGCGGTCGCGCCGGCGGCGACGAGCGCGGGGGTGTTGGGCATCGCGCGCACGATGTGGGCCCCGCGGCCCAGCTTGCGCTCGAGGGCGGCGATGGGGACGCCGGCGGCGATGGAGATGACGAGCTTGCCCGGGCCGATGGCCGAGGCGATCTCGTCGAGCACGAGGCTCATCGCCTGCGGCTTGATCGAGAGCACGATGACGTCGGCGCTCTGCGCGGCCTCGAGGTTGTTGGCCGTGGTGTTCACGCCGAAGGTCTTCGAGAACAGCTCGATCTGCTCCTCGCGCCGGACGCTCGCGGTGATGTCCCCGGCGGCCGCGGCGCCCGCGTGCAGCAGCCCGCGCACCATCGCCTCCGCCATGTTCCCTGCGCCGATGAAGGTGATCTTCTTGCCCTTGGTCATGCTCTCCAGCTCCGCGTCGCATTTCTTGGAGCCCGCACAATGCACCGGTCGGGACGCGAGCGCACGCTTTGCGACCGTCGCGGAAAACCCGAAGGGGGCCGGCTGGCGAGCAGTGGCCGGTGGAATTCCTCCCGCCCCCCGCCCCCGGTCACCTCGAGCGTAGGCCGAGCTTGCGAGGCCGAAGTCGAGAGGCCCTCCGGCTTCGCCCCCGGACGCTGTCGCGCCGGGGCTTGCGCCCAGGGCGAAGGGAGCTCGGGAGCCCTCGATGGTCTCAAGGCGAGGGGGCGAAGTTGGCGTCGTTCTGGGGCCCGGAGCCGAAGCGGGTGCGCAGCACCGCGCCGAAGACGATCATGCCGAGGACGAAGAGGGCGAGCGCGCCGAGGACGGGTACCAGGTCGACGGCGAAGATGACGGCGACCCCGAGGGCGAGCGCGAGCACCTGAGAGCGGCGGGGGTTGCGGGAGGGGAAGCGCGCGCCGATGAACAGGGCGAGGGCGGTAAAGCCGAGCAGCAGGGCGACCGGCACGGCGAGCCAGAGGAATGGCAGCGCCACCAGGCCGACGACCGTCACCGCCAGCAGGATGGTGAGCGGCAACAGGGCGATGAAGCCGACCGCGCCGACCGCCGCGCAGCGCCCGGGCGTGCGCTGGAGCTCGCGGCTGACCACGCGCACCCGCCCCGGGACGAAGACCAGCAGCAGCAGCCCGAGCACGAAGAGCAGGGCATGGCGCACGAGCGTGCTCGCGAGGCTGCTCGCCTTCTTCAGTATCCACGGCGTCTCGGGCTCGGCCTTCTTCACGTTGCGGGCGATGTTGAGGCCGCCGAGCCCGAGGTCCAGGCCGAACGAGACCCGCTCGCCGCGCACCGTCGCGCCGGGAGCGATCTCGAGGCCGCCGCCAAAGGAGACGACGTCGCCGTGGACGACCGCCTTGGGGCCGAGCACGAGCTTGCCGCCAAAGCAGACGGCGTCCTCGAGCACCGTGCCGTCGACCTCCACGTCGCCACCGAAGGAGACGGCCTCGCGCACCGTCTCGCCCTCCTCGACTCGAATCGAGCGGCCGAAGCCGACGCGACCATCGCTCCGCTCGTCGTGTTCGTCCTCGGCGACGGCGCCGGCGCGCTCGGCGGCCCCTTTGACGACGACGACATTGCCGCTGCGCCGGGCGACGAGGTCGTGCTTGCGCAGGATGGCGAGGAGCGCCTCGTCCGCGGGCACGTCGGTGAAGCGGATGTCGACCTTGCCGTGGGGACGCTCCTCGAAGGCGATGGACCAGCCGGCGGCCTTGGCGAGCTCGGCGAGCGCGTCGCGGGTGCGCGTGCGGTCGAAGTCGAGCGAGACGCGCTTCTCTTCGGCGGGCCAGTCTCCGAGGAGGATCGCGGCGCGCTCGGAGTCCGCCGGGTGGGCCGGGGCCGCGGCGGCGACG